>Ga0272446_1000517_pt1 | contig 60920 bp, 56 predicted proteins | sample YNPCB0061_FD_194587 | JGI IMG/M metagenome (GOLD analysis project Ga0272446, IMG submission 194587) | Hot spring microbial mat communities from Yellowstone National Park, WY, United States - YNP-CB-006-1 | ecosystem: Environmental > Aquatic > Thermal springs > Hot (42-90C) > Sediment | place...
TCCACGTCATCTCGACCGGAGTATAAACCAGCAGATCGGTTGCGACGCGGGGTTGAAGACGGCGATACAATTCCACCGTGCGTTCCAGAAAATCGAGCGGCGTATCCCACACGATCAGCAAATCCAGATCGCTGGTCAGACCGTCCTCATCCCGTGCCAGGGAACCGAACAGGATCACGCGCTGAACGCCCAGCGTAGCAGCGCACCCTGTCAACCGCTCGACCTCCTGCCGAAGATGTGCCCGGTGCGCTTCCCGTCGCTGCCGCAACAATCGCCGGATCCGCAACACTTCGCCCTGATCCATACTCGTCGCACTCCGTGCTGAAAAGACTGCTATGATGGTCTTTGAACAATTACTCCACTCCAGCCCGTGCAGGCGGGCTTCGCCTTCCATAGCCGAGGGCTTATGGTCTTTGAAGAAATATTCCGCTCTAGCCCGCGCAGGCGGGCTTCGTCTCGTGTAGCCGAGGGCTTTAGCCCGACGGCGCGCGGCGCATACCGGATTTATTTCTCAATCTCCATTAGCTCGACAGCACGAGGCGTATACCGGATTATATTCTCAATCTCCATAATTTCGGTCTCCATGCCGCCGGAAGCAAGCGCTTCATGCGACACGACGAATAGCATCCCTACTCGCCCTCAACCCGGATCAGACCATCCAGGAATGCCAGAAACTGCTCGATGTCAGCCCGATACACGCGCTCTAACACCCGTGCTCTTCGATACACCAGCGCTAACCGCTCAGCATCCAGTCGCATCCGGTAGGCGCTGCGGAAAAGATGCCGAAAACGACGCAGTTCATCCAGGCAATCATACGACTGATCGCTCAGCAACCGGGGACGCACCCCCTCGATATCCAGCGTCATCCGTCGTAACAGCCCGGCATGCCACCCGCTCCGGTCGGCGATCTGATTGCCAAAGACACTGGCGACACGCTGAAAGATGCTCTCGAAGGCGCAATACAGATTGTGCAGGTAGTACGCCAGAACAATGACGCGCTCATCGCCGGTCAGCCTGGTGTCGTATTCGGTAAGTGCATCGTAGATCTCAGCGATCGCCTTCAGGTCGGCGGCAATTTCGGCTTTCAACGTCTGAATCTGAACGTTCATAGATCAGCGCTCCCTGTTCGCGCACACAGTCTGCGAAGCGCACCTCCTGATCCAGCTCCACCAGATCGACCGTCCATTCGCTCAGCTCGCTTTCCAGCGCTTGCCAGAGGGCAAAATACTCTTCGGCGCTCAGTCTCCCTTCGAGAGCAATGTCGATATCCGACCCGGCATGCATTGCGCCGGGTCGCAGCACCGAGCCAAAAACATATGCTCGCTCAATATCGGGGAAGCGCGGCAAAACCAGGCGGGCAGCACGATACACGGCGTGCAGCGCCGCCTGCCGCAATTGCTCCGCAACCTGATATGCTCGTTCCTGGCGGGCTACGAGATACGCTCGGCTGGCTGCCAGATCGAACGCAGATTGACCGCTCATGCTGTGCCTCCCCAAGGAGCATTTCCTGTTCGATCGTACCACGCGCAGGCACAGTTGACAATTCGCCTGCCGGGGGGCGCAGCGCGGCTGCGCTCCTACTCGCGATATACCCACCGCACCACCCGATCGCGCACGGTCAGGACGCCGCGCCGCAGCCAACTGTCGTCGCGCGCGGCAAGTCGCCGGTACCACGGTCGCAGATGCTTCCGCGCGCTGCGCACGATCCTCAGCGCAACACGACGCGCTGGCGACAGATCAACATCACCGGCATACCCACCAGTCTCCCACAAACGCGCAACATTGCGCGCCTGGCGCGCAAGCTGGATTGCTTCGATCGCGCTCCGCTCCGCTTCTTCCGGCGCTGGAGTGGCGCGACCGGCGCGCACTGAATGCTCGACGGCATGCCGGATGAAGGCATCCATCCGGTCTCCCATCAGATCGAGCCGGAAATGATCCACGATCCGCTGGCGCGCGCGCCCCCCCATCGCGGCACGCCGCACCGGATCGGTCAGCAAACCGATGATCGCGGTGACATACGCGGCCGTTTCATCGCCCGACGGTGGGACGAGGATGCCGCAGTCGGGGGTGACGAGTTCGCGTTGCCCGCCAACGTCGGCTGCAACAGGGACGACACCCATTGCCATGGCTTCGTACAGTGTCAGCGCGATCCCTTCGTGAGCCGATGGCAGAAAGAAGATATCGCTGGCGGCCAGCAATTCACGAACCCTGTCGTTCGACACGGCGCCGAGGATGCGTACCTGTGCCAGGCGCCTGCGGCGAATCATTCGTTCCAGCCAGCCGCGCTCAGGTCCATCGCCCGCTATCAGCGCGGTGAATCGCGCGCCAGCGTTGCTGCATCGCTGCAGCACGTCCAGCACCATACGCGGTCGCTTCTGCGGCACCAGACGCGCGGCAAAGAGGATGACCGGTTCGTTGTGCGGCAGGTCGAGTGCCTGCCGGATAGCATCTCTGCCAGCGCACGACGGGTTCCAGGCGTCCTGATCGATGCTGGTGTAACAGACGGCGATCCGCGCCGGGTCCCCGCCGCGCGCAAGCATCCAGGCGCGCAGATGCTGCGAGGAGACAATGGTCAGATCCAGGTTCCTGGCCTGTTCGAGCGAGATCTGCGGGTAGCCGCCGTTGTGCCAGTGTTCTTCCTCCATATGGAGAAAGTCCAGGAATGGCACATCAGGGCAATGGGCGCGCAGGTAGGGGAGCGCGGCATATCCCAGCTGGCTGTTTGACACGATCACGGCGCCAGTGCTGCGCGAGCGGATCAGGTCGCGCAGGAGCGCCGGGTGCCGTTCCGGCCTGGCGATATGGCTCAGCAGGGTGATATCCGGCGTTATCGCTGCGAACTGCGGATGCCACTCGTGCGTGCCCGGCAGTGTGGCGACGATGCTGAGCGTGTGGCCGCGCCCGGTCAGCATCCTCGCCAGGTCGAGATTGAACCGGTCCGCGCCGCCCATCTTGAGAAATGGGACAATCAACAAGATGCGCATGGGCACTGCCATCCCTGTACTATTCGCGATCTGCCGCCGCAGCCTGCGCCGTGTCAGGTCCGCTGCGCGCCGCGGGCCGGCGGGGCCGCGATGCCGGCAATGATACCGGCAAACCGCGCCGCCTGGCATTCGGTGGTATGCTCCGCCAGCACATGGGCACGAGCGACCTTCCCCATCCGGCGCCGTAACTCGGAGTCGGCGAGCAACCGTGTCAGCGCCGCGACCCATTCTTCGTGCGTGGTGGCGAGAAAGCCTGAGGCGCCGTCCACGACGGCATCGCGATATGGCTCCATGCGCGCTGCGACCGTCGGAACGCCGACGGCGGCGGCCTCCAGGTATTTGATCGCACTCTTCCCGCGGCGTTGCGGGTTATCAACCAGTGGCGCGATATTCACATCAATGCCGGCGATATGTTGGGGTAACTCGCGCCAGTTGACAACCGGGCGCCGTTCGATGCGCCCGGCGAAAGGTGGCGCATCAAGGTGCGGCGGGAGGGTCACCTCGCCGTAGATCCGCAACCGCGCCGCCGGGCAGGTTTCGAGCGCCGCAGCGAGTGCCGGGCCGATGGTTGCGACATCTTCGTCATGCACGTGGGCATAGCCGCAGAAGTAGCCGATTACCGGCGATTCCGGCGGCGGCGCGCAACAACGGGTGTTATAGGCAGCCTGCGAATGCACCAGTTGCTCGCGTGATAGCACATTCGGGCTGACGAATGTCGGGCGACGGAGATCGGCAGCGAGGCGCGCCAGGTAGGGTGTCGAGCAGACCAGGGCGTCGGACAGGCGCATGAGCATCCGGTTGTGCCGCGCCTGTTTGAGCAACTGGTCAACGGTATGCGGATCATGGTGCCGGTCAAGAAAGCTATACTCACGCTCGCGCTCGTCCCACACCAGGTCATCGGCGTCGAACACGAGGGGGATGCGACGCAGACGCGCAGCAATCACCAGCGGCAGGGTCAGTGCTGCGAGCGGCAGGCGATGAACATAGATCAGATCCGTCTGCGCGAGGTCATAGAGCCGGCGCGAGTCATCGAGTGGCATCGCATCGGCGACAAAACCGGCGATCTGCGCCTGCTCCAGATGATGCTGAACGCGATAGCGCGTCGAGGCGCCCATCTCAACGTAGACGAAGCGCAGGCGTGGCGGAGAGCGGCGCGGCGCAACGATCGTGCGCGGCAGCACGGTTGCGGCGCGGAGCAGCGCGGTCAGACGCTGGCGGATACGTGACGGCATCGATCAATCAATGTGCGGGTTTGCGCCCGACCGCAAACACATTACTCGGCATGAGGCGCCGGCGTTCTTCCGTTCTGCCGCGCGTTTCGAGCAGCACGATCTCGAAGCCCGCCTCCCGCAGCAACAGTTCCAGCCCCTGGGGCGTGAAATTGCGCCCGTGAAAGCCACCATCGTCGGGTGTATTATGAATCACAATGTGGTAAGGAGTTGTGATGATCAGCGTACCTCCCGGGCGCAGCACGCGGAACGCCTCGGCAATGGCGCGTTCGGGATGGCGCACATGCTCGATGACCTCGGAGCAGAGCACCGAACCGAGCGAGGCGTCGGCGATCTGGCGCATATCCTCCATATCGAGCGGCGTCTCGGCGCCCTGAAGATTGGTTGCCAGGTTCGAGGTGCGCATCTCGTACCACTCCGCCAGATAATCGTTCTGCCCCGATGCGCCGACTTCAAGGAGCGGGCTGGCGAACAGGCCGCGTTCGTGGCATGTACGGATGAACTCGGCGATATTGCGACGGATGAAACCCCAGTCGGCCTTGAGTTGCCATTCTTCGGGCCAGTCGAGCGGTGCGTCGGGCAGGGCAGGGTTGCCGCGTTGCAGCAACTGGTGGCGCATGAAGCGCATTGTGCGTAGCAGCAGCGCCGTATCGAGCCGGGCCATGATCGGATGCATGAGCCGCGCGCGCAGATAGCTTGCCAGCCAGATGAAATCGCGCAGCCAGAAATAAGGAACGGCGCGCAATGCCGGCGTGACCTGGCCGCGCCGCGCATAGGCCAGCGCCATGTAGGGGTACTCGTAGAAGAGCCGGGCCGGTGACACCAGGTGGCGCGGAATGTACGGCGATTGCAGGCCGCGGTGGCGTGTCAGAAAATAGAACGCCCAGCCCTCCTGCGCCCAGCGCCGCACGTAGTAGCGCCAGGAGAAGCGGTCGTGCTCGTGGAGCACCAGCGCCTCCGGCACATACGCGACATCGAACTCGCCGGAAATTTCGAGATAAAAAAGGTGATCCTCCAGGATCTTGATTGCCGGGTTGAACGGGTGGAGCAGCAGGTAATCGCGCCGGATGGCGCTGTTGGCGTTGGAGAATGCAACCACCGCAGGTTGACTGGTGTCCGGCGGGAAAAGCTGTGCGTTACCCTGCGCCTCGAAGGCCCCGCTGCGTAGATCGATCCACTGGCGGCCATAGCTGGCCACAACGTGACGATCGGCGCGCAGTGGGGCGATGAGTGTTGCCAGCCAGCGTGCATGTTGGGGGAAGCAGTGCGCCGAGAGACTGACGACGAACTCCCCTGCGGCGAGCGATGCGCCGAGGTTGAGCGCAGACGCATAGTTGAAGCCGCCACGCGGGATGTGGTGATAGCGCAGGCCGTACTCCTGTGCCAGCGCCGCGCTCTCATCACGTGAATCGTTGTCGAGCAGCCAGATCTCGAACGGAAAATCCGTTTCCTGAGTTTGCAGGATCGGCAACAGGCGACGCAGCGCGGGCGCTTCATCACGCGCGCGAATGATGATTGAGACGAGAGGCCCCGTCATAACAGCAAATGTCTCACGATGACTGACCCTGCGCCGCCCGGCGTGCGGCAATCAGGCGGCTCACCAGCGCGGCAAACCCCGGCGCGCGGACAGTTGTTGTATCACGGGCCAGCACCTGGTCGCGCGCGGCAGCACCGATTGCGCGCCGGCGCGCCGGGTCGGCGGCGAGCGCCATTATACCTGCATACCAGCCTGCATCGTCAGCCGCCAGAAACCCGGTTCGACCATGCACAATGTCACGGTACGGCTCAAGATCCGATGCCACCGTCGGCACACCGACCAGCGCCGCTTCGAGAAACTTGACGGCGCTCTTGGCGCGGCGGTGCGGATTATCTACGATCGGCGCCAGGTTGATATCGGCGCGGGCGATCTCGGCGAAGAGACGCTCATATGGCACGAAGGGCGCCGTCTCAACCTGCGGGCGCAGATCCGCTGGCAGCAATGCCAGGTCGAAATGCCCGACGATGCGCAGGCGTGTAAATGGCAAGTCGGCCAGGACGCGGCGGATTGCCGGCAAAGCGACGGCCAGGTCCGGCTCATGCGCCTTCGGCCAGCCACTGAAATAGCCCATCACCACCGTCGGGCCGGGTGGCGAGGCGATGCGCTGGCGATAGATCGGTTCAGCAGTCGCCACGGCCTGCCGGGAGAGCGCATTGGCATTGACATACGCCGGCTTGCCGAAATGAGAAGCGAGTGCGGTGGCAAGATATCCGGTCGAGGCGACGAAGGTATCCATGCCATGCATCAGAGTCTCGGTCTCGCGAAAAAGACGGCGAAACCGCGCCACGTCCCGGCGCGAATAGTACCGGTCGAGCTCACAGTATGCAACCAGGCGTTCGTCCCAGTTCAGGTCATCAGTGTCATAGACAACGGGTGTGCCGCGCAGTCGGGCCGTGGCAACGGCCTGGCGCACGGGGGAGGTGTTGCCTGCCTTGTAGAGATAGAGGATATCGCACTGCGACACCCGGCGTGCCAGGCGCCGATCAGTATCGCGATAGAGCGCCCATGCGCCGCCGGTCAGAGCGAGTTGTTCGGCCTGGTGCAGGACACGGTAACGCAATGGCGCGCCATCCATTCCACTGCCGAACAGGACACGTACCCCACCGGACGCGGACCAGCCGGCGCCGTAGCTGGCGGTGCGGGGTGAGAAGCGAGCGTAAAGGCGATGGAACAGGTTCATACCGGTCGGCGGCGCAGCAGCCTGCGGAGTGTGCGGCGCATGCTGAGAGGTACGGCAAGGATACCCTCAAACCGGTCGATCCGGCTGCGCAGTGACGCAATCTGCTGTTGACCGAGCACATCGGGCGGTTCGGTTGCCGGGTGGTTCCAGCGCCAGGCGGGGCCATTTTCATTCTGCAATGCAAACAGCTCGGCGCCGTAACGTTCGTATGTTGCGCGGTGGCGCTCGACAATCACAGTGTACATCTCGAGCACCTGCGCCTCGGTCAGGGATTGATACATCGACCCTTCGCGTAGCCGATAGCGCACCAGCAGATCGGGCAGGCTCACGCCGATGCAACCATGCTCTAGCATCGAAATCCAGGCGTCATAGTCCTCAAGTGCGTCCGTCAGTGAAGGATCGTTCCGTCCGCAGGCAAGAAAATCGGCGCGGCGCATCACCACGAACGCAGTCAGCATATTGTGCGCCAGCAGATATGGCAACTCCGCGTTCCATGTCGGCCAGCATGCCTCGTTCGCGCCGAAGAAACGCACCCATGAATAGACAAAACTGACGTTGTCATAGCGCTGCAACACGTCAATGGCGCGGTCGAAGAATGCCGGCTCGACCATGTCATCGGCGTCGACAAATGCCAGGTACTCGCCGCGCGCCTCGAGTGCGCCGTGGTTGCGCGCGCGCGCCAGGCCACCATTGGTGCTCCGCACGATGCGCACCAGGTCGGTGTGGCGCGTGTGGATACGTTCCAGCGCGTCCAGACTCGCCGGATCATCGCTGCCATCATCAACAATAACGATCTCCATCGGGCGGTATGGCGATCCGGCGATGCTCGCAATCGTTTCAGGGAGATACGCGCCGAGGTTATGGTACGGCACGACCACCGAGAGCATGCCAGGCGTTTCGTCGGGTGCGATCTGGCGCGTTCGGCCCGGCAGATCGGGCATGGCGCATGGGAAGGAACGGCGCGGGCGCATCTGCGCGATGACGTGCTCGAAGTGCGCGATGCGCTGCGGCAGCACGTGCGCGAAGCCGGTCAACCCGGCGATACGCGCGCGCGCGTGCGCGCCGATCGTCCGTACATCGTCAGCCGAGAGCGCCAGCGCACGCTCGATCGCAGCGGTACAGCTCCCTGGCTGGCCCCAATCAAACAGGATACCGGCTGAACCATCGCCAGCGAGCATCTCAGCCTGGCCGCCCGCTGTTGATGCAACCACCAGTTTCCCCAGTGCCATCGCCTCGATGCAAGCATTCGGGTAGTTCTCCCAGGTCGATGGAATGATCACGGCCCAGGCAGACGCCAGGCGTTGCCAGAGCGCTTCCGTCTCGAGCAGTTCCCCCGTCATGATCAGGCGTCCCGAGTTGATCTGATGCCCATAGCGCGCACGCAACCACGCGCCAACCGGCATACCGCGCGGGCCAAAGGGTGTGTCGCCACCGAGTAATGTCAATCGAAAGTCAACCCCCTGCGACCAGAGTTGCTCGCAGGCCGCAACCAGTTCAATGACCCCTTTGCGCGGCTCGAGACGCCCGACGAATACCAGGTCGCCCGGCGTCGGCGGTGCTGCCGGGTGTGGCAGTGGAGGGTAGGGGTATGGTACAACCTCGATCCTCCCCGCCAGTTGCGGCAACTCACGCACAACATCGCGGGCAAGGAAAGCGCTGGGCGACAACAGTGCATCAGCGGCGCACATGCAGAATCGTTCCATCCGCCCTACCCAGTAGCCGGGAAGACGATGCCGTGGCTGGCGGTTGGCGCGCATAATGCTGAAGTGCGGGCTGTGCAGGTGCAGCAGAACAGGCGTCTCGCTCACCGGGTGCCGCTCGACCAGGCGGCGCTGCATAAGGTAGTATGGCAACGCTGCATATTCCTGGCATTCGATGACATCAGGCCGCACACCGTCACGTCGAACGTACGACTCGACACGTTCGGCAAGCTCATAACTCAATGCGATCGGGTAATCAAGAATGTTGTAGGGGAAAGCGGGATTCCGGTCACCGGCGTCAGCCGGTGCTGCACGCTCGAGCAACCGGGCGCGCGGCGCAAAACGTAGTAACCGCGCGCCCGAAGCCAGGGTTTGCTCATCGTCAACCGTGTCAGCAGCAACGATCGTCACCTGGTGACCGGCGCCGGCCAGCATATCGGCGGCATTGGCGATATAGCGCGCAATGCCACCGACAACGGTCGGAGGGAACTGTGACGTCAGTAGCCAGATGTTCATCGAGTGTCCCGGCTCAGAGACGATGCCTGGCGCATAACCTCGTGGTATCACCTATGCCTGCACCAGCGGCAGGAAGACCGCGCTCAACACGATTGTGATAGTTGCCGAACGCCCGGCTTCGCTGCCGCCGTTTAGCGCAATCACCGTGATGCTGTACGTCGCCCCGCGCGTCAGGCCACTCAATGTCTGGCTCGTTGCCGAGGCCGGCAGGGTGATCGGTGAGGCGCCCTCGTTGGCGTTATTGGCGCCGGCGCTCCTGGTGTATTCAACCCGATAGCCGGTGACCGTCACTGCCGGCAGCGCACGCCAGGAGAGTGTCACGCCGGTTGGCGCCAGGCTGACGGTGAGCGGAATCTCGGTCGAGAACTCGTCGGCACCGACATCGGCAGCCGCCCCTGCCGGACGGGACTGCCCGTCAATATCTTTCGGCGTGGTGCTACCGATGGCCTGGTTGATTGCGGCAGAGTTCGACTGGATATGATAGTCGAAATTGGGTGCGCCTGGTGAGACAAAACTCGGATTGCCGGCGAATGAGTTTTGTTCGGTCGCCTGACCGCCGCTCTCCTGCGTCAGGTTCGGGCTGCCATTGTTCGAGAACAGCACGCGGCTGATGGTTAGCGGCCTCACCCGGGCATTCGCATACACTGGCGATCCAGCGTGATCCGCAATGATGCTATTGCTGATAGAGCCGCTGCAACCGGTAGTGGCCGACGTACCCACCAACCCGACTGCCGGCCCTAACCCGACGCCCGGGCCATTGAGCGTGTTTGCGGCAATCGTTGCATGGCTCAATGTTAACGCAGTATCAACGCAATCGAGGCCGCCGCCGCGTGGTGTTGTGCCATTGCCGCCGGTGGCCGCATTGCCTGCGATAACGATGTTGCTCGCCTGCAACGAATTGACGACGCCGGGCACCGTGATGAGATAGATGCCGCCGCCGCCGCCATTGCCGCCGACTGATGAACCATTGACCCCCTGAACGCTATTCTGCACCACCAGGACGCTGTCCATGGTTACGGCCGAACCGGTACTGAAGATCCCGCCGCCGTGACCGGCGCCGCCTTCCGCGCCGGCGCCGCCGGTGGCCGTGTTGCCGCGAATGATGCTGTTGGTGATGCTGCCGGCGCTTAGCTCAATCTTGACGCCGCCGCCGAGACCGAGACCACCCAGATTACCGGCGTCGCCACCGGTGGCCGTGTTGCCGGTCACCTGCAACCCGTCGAGCTCGAAGAAGGGTGCGAGTGCGATAAAGATACCGCCACCCAGACCATCGGCGCGCTGGATGCCGTCGGTGACGCCGGCGGAGCCGGGGGCGTTCCCGGCGCGCGCCTGGTTGTTGGTCAGTGTCAGGCCGGCAGCGCGCAGGGTCGCGTTGATGATGAACAGCCCGCCGCCCGAAGCAAGGCCGCCGCGCGGTGCGGCAGCGACGTCGTTGCCGCCGAGCGCCTGATTGTTCGTGATCGTCACATGCTCCAGCGTGGCGACCGCCAGGCGATTGGCTGCGCTGCCGCGCACCGAGATGCCACCGCCGGTACCGGCCGATGTCTTTGCGTTGGCGCCGGTGTTGTTCTGCCCCTGGGCGACGCTATTGGTGACGGTGACGGTGCGCAGGGTCATGGTGCAATGATCGTTCAGAATGCCGGCGCCTGACGGGTCGTCGCCCGCGGCGCGGCCACGGGTGACCCTCAGCCCTTCAATGGTGACGAAGCACTGGCTGGCATCAAGGGTGCTGTTGGTGATCCAGATGCCGCGCCGCGCATTTTCACCATCCAGTGTGGTCACATTCGCCGTGGGATCGCTGATGTCCCAGTTGCTGGTGGTGTAGCCGCCGCGGATCGTGACGGAGCCGTTGCGCCAGATGAATGCCACGGCGCGTGGTGATGGGTAGGTGTAGGTACCGGCGGCCACGCGTATCTCCCCGGCATAGCGACCGGTTGCCGGGTTGACGATGCGTTCGAGGCCGGCTTCGAGCGATGCGCATGGCTGCGCGGCGCTGCCGCAGGTTGAGGTGTCGGCGCCGCTGGTGGCGACGCGCACAATCGTTGAGGCGGCGGCGGCAGGTTGCGGGTGCGCCAGCGCCGCGCCGACAATACACAACGCGATGAGCAGGGTCAGAATCGCGCGCGCGTTTCGCAATGGTGAGATTGACCGCATATGTTCCTCCAGTCACGCATCAGGTCTCACGCCTGCGCTATGCCCGCGCAGTATACGCGCCAGGCGCACCGTTGTACATGACGGTTGGATCACAGGCGCGAGATGCACCGGCCTCCACCTGGCTGCTCCCCATCCCACTCCTCCGCCAGCGCAACGAACGCCGCGAAGTCACCCGGGGTCGGCGATGCTGGTACGTCGTGGTGCTCAACGTTGAACTATGACGCGCCTGATGATATTACTCCGTTACCTGGAGGTGAGGGGTGAGGATCCCTTTGCCATCGATGATTGTCACCCACGCACCCGCTCACGCCGCTCGCCTCGCGCCCCACACCTCTCGCCTCGACTCACAACACATCCGCAAACCCTTTGCGCGTCTTCATGAACCAGGCATAGCCGAGCATCATCGCCGCGCCGGTCGCAAGGGTCCACCAGAGCGTCCCTGGCCAGCTCGGCAACTCGCCCCACAGTAACACGCGACGGAAGTTTTCGGTCACCGGCGCCATCGGGTTCAGCAACACCAGTGTGCGTAACGGCTCAGGGATCATCTCGATCGAGTAGAAGATCGGCGTCAGGAAGAACATGACCTGCAGGACGATCCCCACCGCCTGGCCGACGTCGCGAATGTAGACCCCCAGGCTGGCGACGAACCATGCCAGACCGAGGCTGAGACATACCAGTGGCAGGCTGACGACCGGCAGGAGCACGATGGTCCAGGGCAGACCGCCGCCAAGCGCCAGGTGCACGACAAGCAACACGGTGATGCTCACCAGCATGTGGAACAGCGCCGCACCCAGTATGCTGACCGGCAGAACCTCCAGCGGAAACACGACCTTTTTGACATAATTCGGCACACTGACGATCGAGCCGGCGGCGCGGTTTACTGTTTCGCTAAAGCAGGCATACGCCGCCAGGCCGGCGAACAGGATCAGCGCGAAATCGGCCAGGCCGTCACTGCGCGCCTGCGGCCAGCGGCTGCGAAAAATCACACCAAACACCAGCGTGTAGATCGTCAGCATCAGCAACGGGTTCGCCAGCGACCAGAAGATGCCGAGGAAGGATCCGCGGTAGCGCCCCTCAATCTCACGCCGCGTCAACTGGACGATCAGGTCGCGATGATGCCACAGGGCACGCGCCAGCGATAGCGGATTCAGAAAATCAACAACCCGGGTGGGGCGAGTGGAGATCAGTGTTGCCATGGTCACGCTGAATGTGGAACGTTGAACGTTCAACGTTCCATGTGGAAGGCCGGGTTAGCCAGGTACTGCTTCAGACTCATGCCGTTCCGGTCGCGCTGCGAGAGTATCGGGTCGCTCACCGGCCAGTCGACCCCGATATCCGGGTCGTTCCACGCGACGACGCCCTCAGCGGATGGGGTGTAATAGGTGCTACATTTGTACTGGATCTCGGCGGCGTCGGAGAGTGTCAGAAAGGCGTGGCCGAAGCCGATCGGCACCAGGAGTTGCAACATGTTCTCCGCCGTCAACTCGATGGCGTCCCAGCGCCCGAAGGTCGGCGAGGCGACCCGCAGGTCAACGATCACATCCAGCACGCTGCCATAGGTGCAGCGCACCAGTTTCACCATCGGCGCCGTCATGTCCTGGTAGTGGAACCCGCGCAGCACGCCCTTTCCCGATCGCGAATGGTTGTCCTGCACGAAATCAGTGGCAATGCCGTGCGTGGCAAAGTCGCGCCGGTTCCATGTTTCAAGGAAGAAACCGCGCTCGTCGCGAAAGCGCCCGGGTTCGATAATGAGCGCGCCAGGCAGGGATGTTTCACGAATCGTCAGTTGCACGCTGAACCTTTTGTCTATACACGCTACGAAAGGTGCTACGCTGTTTCGCCGCGTAGACGGCGCAATTCCGCCTCAAGCGTGCGGAGCCGTTCTTCTGCCTCGGCGCGGGCACGAGCTTCTGCCGCGGCGCGGCTCTCGGCCTCGGCGCGAGCACGAGCTTCTGCCGCGGCGCGGCTCTCGGCCTCGGCGCGGGCACGAGCTTCTGCCGCGGCGCGGCTCTCGGCAGCCTCAGCAGCGCGCACGACCGCAAGATAGTCGCCGATTTCCTCACCGCGCTCATCATAACATGCCACACGATCGCCGCGCACGCCGAGCCAGATGCCGGCAATATCCAGCCAGAGCCGGCCCTGGTCATCAAGCGCCTGCGCCTGATAGGCATCTAACACCAGGCGATAGCCCAGGAGCCGGAGCCGCCGTTCGCCGCTGCGCCCATCGTCATCCACAATGACATACTGCGCCACGCCTACCCGTTCATAATGCATCACTTTATCAAACAGATCATTACGCCGGGTTTCAGGTGACGCCAGTTCAATAATCAGTGCCGGGCGCACTCCCTCGGCGGCGACATCCCAGGTACTCAGGTTATGACGATCATGCGCGCCGGGAACAACCATGATATCCGGGCTATGCGGCCGAATGTCGGGCGTGTCCCACACCACGCGCATATCCGTCATCACCGACGCGATACCGGCGGGTTCCAGCCGCGCGCGCAACACCTGTGTCAGGTACATGCGATCAGTCTCATGCCGGTCGCTGTGCACAATGGTGTCTCCCATTTCGGGGTGCAATACATCCTGCAATGTAAGGGGAACTCGTTCCCAGTTCTCAGAGTCGAGCGGGAGCGGGCGGCGCACATAACGCCAGCCATAACGCCAGGGATCGGCGTCGGGCGGCGTGGCGGCGGCTTCAGGTTGTGTGATTTGCGTCGTCATGCCCTATAGTATACCAGATAGGTGCACGGTGCCAGTCGTGGCAACAGGTACGATCACTTCTGCTGACATCGCATGCAGCGAGATGGCGCCCACGAGCGCCGGAGATGTCGTCCCCCCGACTGGCGCGACCAACCAGGCGGGCGAGACGCCCGCGCTCCCGGGAGCAATGCGTACAGTGACTCAATCAACACTCTGTTCGTACGCAATCACCGATTGAATAATCGCATCAAGGTCGAGCGTCGGGTGGAAGCCGGTGAGTTCACGGATGCGTGTGACGTCTGGCACGCGCCGCCGCATGTCCTCAAAGCCGGCTTCGTAGGCGTGCTCGTATGGCACCAGCACGATGGGCGACGCGCTGCCGGCGAGCGCGATCACACGCTGTGCCAGTTCGAGGATGCTCACCTCTTGAGGATTGCCGACATTGAAGATCTGGCCGATGGCGGCGGGATGGTCGAGCAGATCGATCAAGGCGCGCACCGTATCGCCAACATAGCAGAAGCAACGGGTCTGCCTGCCGTCGCCATAGACGCGCAGCGGCACATTGCGGATGGCGGAGCGCACGAAACGCGGCAGCACCATACCGTATCGCCCGGTCTGGCGCGGGCCGACAGTATTGAACAACCGCGCGATAATCACCGGCAGATCGCGTTCTTTGTGGTAGGCCAGCGCCAGGAACTCGTCGAGCAACTTGGAGCATGCATAACTCCAGCGCGCCATCGTGGAGGGGCCGAGCACCAGGTCGGCGTCTTCGCGGAACGGGGCCTGCTCGCTCTTGCCGTACACTTCGGAGGTGCTGGCGAGCAGGACGGTCTTCCCTTTTTTGGCGGCCCGGCGCAACACCAGTTCGGTGCCGGTCACGTTGGTTTCAATCGTGCGTACCGGGCTTTGCACAATCAGTTGTACGCCGACCGCTGCGGCCAGGTGAACGACGGCATCGCTCTCATCGATCAACTCGGCCAGCACGGCTTCGTTGGTGATCGTATCGAGGGTATACTGGAAGTGCGGGTGGCCTTTCAGATGGCGAATATTGGCGATCGCGCCGGTCGAGAGGTCATCAATCACAGCCACTCGCTCGCCACGCGCAATCAACGCGTCAGCCAGGTGCGACCCGATAAACCCGGCGCCGCCGGTGATCAAGATGCTGCGCTGCGCCATGGCGATGTGCCTTCAGGAGTTAGATCTCACGATGGAACCTTTCACCTGCCATCCGTCCAGGTCTCACCCTTTCACCTTCCAACCTTCAACATGTCACGCGCAACGTGCAACCCCTCACCTGCGCGCTTCGATCAGGGTCACGATCGCCTGCTGCAGGCGCGCGAGTCGGGCATCCATGCCTTCGGGCCGCAGGTAGAGATCTTCACGCATCGCACTGGCATCGCGTCGAATCTGGTCGATCGGGTTGCGGTCGGGGTCGGCGGCGCGCGCATAGGCTTGCGCCAGCGACTCATCAAGCGCCGTCAGGGTTTGCTCGACGCCAGCCAGGTCATTGGCGCGCAATGACGTTTCAGCGTCCGCAGCCTGGCTCAGAGCGCGGATCAGATAGATCGCGGCCCACAGCCGGTCGTCCTGGGCGCGCAGATCAATCAGTTCCTGGCGCGACAGCGCAGCGGCGAGCGGCGGCTCAGTCGGCGCGGGGAATGGCGTTGCGGCGCCGGCAGGTGACGGGTTCGGCGTTGAAATGGGCGTAGCAGGGGTCGTCGTGCCGGGCGGGGTGGCTGGTTGCGGAAGGAGAGTGCCGGCGGCAGGAGCCGGCGGCTGCCAGAGGCGCTGCACACCCAGCGTGACCACCACAGCAACCAGTGCCGTCAACACATGCGGCAATACCGCGCGGAGCCAGCGATAGCGTGGAACGCGCACCGTCCCGGGCGACGGAGGCGTGCCGGTCTCGGAGCTCGTAACTGGTTCGGACACGATCGACTACCGTTTACGCGCCAGCCTGGCGACGAGGCTACCTGGCTCACGGCGCAGCCGGATCGCATAACTGTGCCGGAAAAGGGAGTCCATGGCCTGGCGCGCCGCGCGCCGCCTCACTTCTCGATCTGTGCCGTAAGCAGAATCGCCTGCGCAATCTCACGCATTGATTTACGCGTATTCATCGAGAGTTGCTGGATCTTGCGGAATGCCTCGTGCTCCTTCAAACCCTGCGTATCCATCAACACGCCCTTGGCGCGTTCAACCAGCTTGCGCGTCTCCAGCGTCTCCTTGAGATCGGTCATCTGCTTATCCATCTCGCGGAACTCGTTGTAGCGCGCCAGGGCAATCTCGATGGCCGGCAGCAACTCACCCTCGTGAAACGGTTTTACCACATAATTGACGACACCTGCCTCACGCGCGCGATCGACCAGGTCGCGATCAGAGTACGCCGTCAGCAGCAAGACGGGCGCAATTTTCTCTTCGGTCAGCACCCTGGCTGCCTGAATACCGTCGAGCTTCGGCATCCGGATATCCATCACCACAAGATCGGGTCGCAACTCGCGGGCCAGGTTGATGACGCTGACACCGTCGCCTGCCTCGCCAACCACCAGGTAGCCCAGGCCAACCAGCGTCTCTTTAAGATTCATGCGAATGATGGATTCATCATCCGCGATCACCAGGCGTAGCTGCTGCGGCATATGAGTCTCCTTATGTCGTCCCGCTACCGCGACATATCGTGTTCAGCGCGGCTGGAATAGCAGTGTCTTTCACGCAGGATGCGAGTATAGCATACTGCGCAATGCGTGGTCAAGGAAACGCAATCGTGTTCACATGGTATACTGAAGGGCGATCCGTAACATTGACAGGCAAACGATAGCAATGGCGCCGCTTCCTGAAGATCTCGATCTGGCGGCACTGCGCCGCCGCCTTGACACGCGCATCATCGGCAACGTGCTTGCACGGTACGAACGGGTTGCATCAACCAGTGAACTTGCGAGGCAGCAGGCGCGTGCCGGCCATCCGGAAGGGCTGGTGGTACTGGCCGAAGAGCAATCAGCCGGGCGAGGCCGGGTGGGTCGGAGCTGGATCGCACCGTATGGTGAGGCGCTGCTCCTATCGGTGTTGCTGCGGCCCACCTGGTTGCCACCGGGCGAGGCGTTTACATTGACGATGCTTGCCGCGCTGGCGCTATGTGAGGCGGTGGAGCGAACCGTCCCCATTGCGGCGCGACTGAAATGGCCGAACGATCTGCTCCTACCGGCTACCGATGGGTTGCGCAAGGCCGCCGGCATCCTGACCGAATTGAGTATTGCGGGCGACCATATTGAGTGGGCCGTGATCGGGATCGGTGTGAATGTCAATCAGGCCCCCGATGAAACGGTGGACGGGCGTGATCTACGTGTCACTGCCACCAGCCTGAGCGCCGTCGCCGGCCGGAGCGTTGAGCGCGCGCCCTTGCTGGAAGCGCTGCTGGCGCGCCTTGACGAACGCTACATGCTGTTGCATACCGGAGCGCATACGTCCCTGTTTGCGGAATGGCGCGCCCGGCTGGAGTGGATGGGTGAGCTGATTACCGTGCGATTGCCAGGCGGTGAGATAAGCGGCATTGCGGAGGATGTCGCTTCCGATGGGACATTGCTGTTGCGTGACACAACAGGCAGGCAACATGCGATTCACACCGGCGATGTAGGATTTTGAGGGGTGTGGAGACGTAGGGGAGGGGTGTGACCGTTTGCATCGTGCCCTGAGCGGCATGTGCCGGGCCACTGATTGCGACCCGGCGCAAGGCGGCGTTTCCCGGGGTATGTGACTCCTACTGGACACCCGGCGTTGTCTCATCGGTGCGCCGGCGGAAGCGATTGGTACCGGGCACCGGTTCCATAACGATGCGTGGGCGTGGTTCGAACAGCAATTCGAGCGCCGCACGAATCGTATACTGGTCATGAGCAAGCGCATACGTCCTGGCAATACGCAGCGCGGTCTTCTTGCTGGCGCTGCGCATACGGATCATGCGCATATAGGTTGCGTACGGCAGCCCGGCCTGGAGACAGAACTCAGCCGGAGTGGCGGCGAGCGTGGCGATATGCTCGGCGAAATCCGGCCGGGGCGCGTATGTCTGAGCAAGTGCGTATGGCTGCGGCATGGTGATATCCTCAATGATTGCGAATCGATCGAACTGGTAGCATGTGTGTGCGTTACACGACAAACTTATAGCCGAGGTTGCGCACCGTAATAATATGGCGCGGCGCCTCGTTCTCCGGTTCGATCTTGGCACGCAACCGACGCACATACACGGCGACAAGATTACTCTCGCCTTCGTAATCGTAGCCCCATACCTTACTGAGAATCTGGCTGGCGCTGAGGACGCGGCCCGAGTTCTGCATCATGTAATACAGCAGGCGAAACTCGATTGGGGTCAGAATGACGCTGCGCCCATTGCTGAAGACGACGGTGTGCTCAATCGGGTCGAGTGTCAGCGGCCCCTGCGTGATGCGCGCGACCGGGGTGAGCATCTCGCTGTTGCGTCGCCGGAGAACGGCTTCGACGCGCGCCAGCAACTCGGCCGGTTCAAATGGCTTCACCAGGTAATCGTCACCGCCGATCTGTAACCCGGTGACACGATCCTGGAGCTGGCTGTTGCCCGTCACGAAAATAACCGGCACCTCAGACGTGCGCCGGATCTGGCGGCAGATGTCGAAGCCGTTGATTTTGGGCATCGTCACGTCAAGCAGAACAAGATCCGGCGAATGCTGTTCGACCGCTTGAAGGACGCCTGCTGCGTCGTATGCCTTGATGACTTTATAACCAGCATCTTCGAGCAGGAAGGTCATTAACTTCACACTTGCGAGATCGTCGTCGGCAACGAGGATTTCCATTGGCGTCTCCTTCAAGCCAGAATGGGACTGGCTACTGTTCTCCTCAATCGTGAATCGCTTTCCTGGGTCTCAGTGTACGCCGGTGTATTACCGTACCATTACAAAAGTTTCGAACTTTTCATTTTTGCGGGAGTGCTACCCTATGGGAAATAATGTGAAGGGCCGGACACGCTCCGGCAAACGCCTGACCGAGGATGAGCGCCTGTTGTCGCCGCCGCGCCCGGAGGCCGAGTTCCTCAGTACCGATACATGGCGCGTGTTACGAATCATGGGCGAATTTGTCGAAGGGTTCGAGACGCTGGCGGACGTCGGCCCGGCAGTGACGATCTTCGGGTCGGCGCGGGTTGGTGCCGATGATCCGATGTATCACGCGGCGACCGAGGTCGGGCGCGTCCTGGGTGAGGCAGGGTTTGCCGTGATTACGGGTGGCGGCCCGGGGATCATGGAGGCGGGGAATCGCGGCGCGCACGAGGCCGGGGCGCGTTCGGTCGGCCTCAATATCGAATTGCCGTTTGAGCAACATCTCAATCCGTATGTGGATACCGCGGTGGCATTTCGGTATTTCTTTGTGCGCAAGATGATGCTGGTCAAGTACGCCCAGGCATTCGTGATCTTTCCTGGCGGTTTCGGTACGCTCGATGAACTATTCGAGGCGTTAACGCTGGTGCAGACGGGTAAGGTGCGCAACTTCCCGATCATTCTGTTTGGCAGTGACTATTGGAGCGGTTTGCTTGCGTGGATGCGTGCGACGATGTTACCGGCGCGCAAAGTCGCGGAGGCGGATATCAATCTCATGATCGTGACCGATTCGGTGGAGGAGGTGCGTGATCTGGTGGTGCGCGCCGCTGGCGACTTGCAGTGGCGCGCTGGCACGGAATCGGCCGCGTACGAAGTGACTCGCCGCGCGCTCGGGCGCAATGCTGCCACGCCCTGAACCACCCGCCGCGCCGGCATTACGAGCTGTCATGCCCGGCAAGTTCAAGCCGAACGCCAAGACTGGCGTACACCGCCTGTGCCAGCATCCAGGCACGGTGCTCGATTGCGAGGCCATCCCTCCTGGTTTCTGCCAGTCCGCGCAGGAAGGCATGGTGCGGTGGTGGTAGCGGGTGCAGCGGCAACACGATGCGTTCGCCGTCGCGCCGGGCCTGAAGTGCCGGTATCGCTGGAGCTGCCTGCGCATAGCCAAGCAATAACGCCGCAGTTTCGTCAATTGTGCGCAGTCCTGCTCCTGGTTCCACCAGCGCATAGGCCGGCGCGCGACGCCCACGCCGCCGGCGCACGATCTGCCCTGCGTGCACGAAGACCATGGCCTGGCCGTCACGGTCTTCGACCGTGGCTGGAATCCAGTCGAGGTGCGACGGGTCGAACACGCTCCAGCGCTCGTCTGGCGGTAGTGGCTGCCAGGCGCCGGCGCCCGGTACAGGAGGGTGAGGAAGTCGAGGGAGGGTGCGTATGCGATCGTCCAGCGTGCGCACGCGTAACCCGCGTTCGCGCAAACGCGCCAGCAAGCCATCGCGTCGCTGCGAATGCAGCGTGAACAGGCGGCCTTCCAGGTCGCCTTCGGTTTTCAAGAGCGGTGCCGCACGCAGATCGCGCACGACGAACCGCCCCGGCGTCACCTCGTCAATATCGTAGCGCCGGTCAGCACGTGACGATCGCCGGTGCGTGTTGCGTGTCATAGGAACAGGCCTGGGAGCAATGACGATGGTTCAACCTGTCACTCACCTTCGTTCGACCCGGTGACGACCACCCCGGTGACCGTGGCGTCCTGATAGCGGCGCCGGTCGCCAGCGATCAGATCGTGGCGTAGCTGCGCCATATCGATCAGGTGGCTACGTTCGTGATAGATGACCCAGTTGGCCTGGTGAAGCAGGTTAATCGTGCCGTACAGTTCATGGGAGCCGGATCGATGCCAGGCGGCGCTGGTGAGGCCGCGGAGCAGGCTCAATGTCTGCTTCCGTGTCATGTGGTAGGCGTCGAGCACGGCATCAATCGGTTGATCACGATAGACGGCGGCAGAGTCTAGCGTTGGCGGATGCGCCGGCGGCAGCACCGGATGCTCCGTTTCGAGCAGTAACCAGGCGCGTTCGCGAAACACCGCGTCCATGTCGGCAAGATGGCCGATCTGCTCCTTGAGTGATGGCGTGGTCGCAGTCATACGGCGCGAAAGCGATGCCTCATCAAGATCGGCGACCAGGGCACGTAGTGCTTCTTCCGTATGCTCCAGAAACGCCATGATCGCGTGCGGGCCGAGTGTGCCCATTGCCTCGATCGCTCGAAATGCCCGGTGCGCTTCTGCGACCGTACCGCACTGCGGGCACGCGCCGCTGAGTTCGCCTTCCTGCAATTCGCCACAGGTGGTACAGACAAACAGGTCGCCGAGTTCGCTTGCGCGCAGGTCGCGCCCTTCACTGGCGGCGCGCTGCGCACGCGCCAGGAGTTCGCGCGCAAAATCTGTCGTACCGGTGGCGCGGCCAGCGTCACCGGCGTCGACGGCCAGGCCGGCCAGCGCGCTGGCGACGTTTTCGGCAGTCGACCGGATGCCGCCGAGCCGGTGAAAGGCTGCGCCGGCGCGCGCCAGACGTGCGGCGCTCAAAGCATCGAACAGGCGCGCGGTGTTGAAGCGGCGTTCCTTGCGCGCTCGTTCCGCCCACACATGATAGGCTGTCTGCCCCATGCTTGCGCGTGCAAAGAGCTGGCGTGCATCAGCGTCATCGATCATCATGGGCAATGGTTTGATACGATCTTCGCAGAAGGGATGGAACGAATGGTCGGGCATGGACGCACCGGGCGTGAGCTTCCGCGAAGCCCCGCCTGGCAGGCTCCGGCCCGATGGAGCTCGCTGCGGGTCAGCGCGCTGGCTCCAGCGGCAGCGTGCGCTTCCCGGAAGTGCTGGTTCGTGGAATGTTCCGTCACACCATCGCGAAAGCGTTCCATCGTCGCCGGTACGATCTATAATACCACTACTGATGGCAGCGGTTATCGAGTGTGCCCGACCATATCGGCACTGCAGAGCGCCAGTGGCACACCCACGGACGGGTATGTTGCTACCGCACTCAGGGGTACGCCTGCATTCACCTGGCTGGATGTGCCAATGCGCGTTGCGCTTGTCCACGACTATTTGAATCAGTATGGTGGCGCGGAGCGTGTGCTCGAGGCACTCCATACGTTGTTTCCGGCGGCGCCAGTCTTCACATCAGTCTACGACCCGGATGTCATGCCGTGCGCCTACCGCACCTGGGATATTCGCACCTCCTGGATGCAACGATTGCCGGCGTGGCGTCGCCTGTTTCGGGCGTATGTCCCCTTCTATCCGTCGGCGTTCGAAAGCTTTGATTTGAGCGCCTACGACCTGGTCATCAGCAGCAGCAGCGCTTTCGCCAAAGGCGTTATTCCGCGCCCTGGCGCCATTCACGTCTGCTATTGCCATACACCGATGCGATTTGCATGGCGCACGTCGGAGTATGTTGCGCGCGAGGCATTCGGCGCCGCTCGCCGGGCGGCGCTCATGCCGCTGATGACGCTTCTCCGTATGTGGGATGTCGTCTCGACGCAGCGAGTTGACGCCTTCATCGCCAACTCACGCGCCGTCGCGCAGCGTATCGCGCGCTACTACGGGCGTGATGCAACCGTGATCGCTCCACCGGTTGATCTTCCTGCGTTTCGCGCGCAGCCGCCAGGGGCCTACTTCCTGGCAGGCGGCCGGCTTATTCCCTACAAACGGCTCGATCTCGCCGTCAAGGCATGTACGCGGCTGGGGTTGCCGCTGAAGGTATTCGGCGATGGGCGTGACCGGCCGCGGTTACAGGCGATGGCGGGGCCGACGGTCGAGTTTCTGGGGTATGTTGCGGAGGGCCGGCGCCGGGAGTTGTTTGCCGGTTGCCGGGCGTATCTGTTCCCCGGCGAGGAGGATTTCGGTATCACTCCGCTGGAGGCGATGGCGGCTGGCCGGCCGGTAATCGCCTATGCGGCAGGGGGGGCGCTGGATACAGTAATCGAGGGTGGAACCGGGCGCTTTTTCACCGAGCAGACAGTTGAGGCGCTTGCGGCAGCAATTGCGGCGTCCTGCACCGATCGGTACGATGCAGGAGCCATCCGACGCCATGCCGAACGCTTCGGCAGCGACGTATTTCTGGCACGGCTGCGCGCGTTCCTGGCGACTCGTTACGGGATCGCCGCCGGTGAGGAACGCGATGTCGTTGCTGGCGAGTGACAGGCGCGAGTAGCGATGGAACTCCTGACCTATCTTGCTGTCGTGCGCCGGCGCTGGCGCCTGGTTATTGCCCCGGCGTTGCTGGCGGCATGCTTGAGCCTGGGGTTTGCTCTCGTCGAACCGCCGCGGTACCGTGCTTCTGTGAGTATGCTGATCACGCGCAGCGAGGATCGTCGTTTTGACACCGAGGACGCCCTCGCGTATGATCTGCCGGCAATCGTTCAGGGGGTACCGTTCAGCGTCGAAGTCAGCGCCGTGCTGGCACGCAGCGGCGTTGATGTCGCACCTGAGCGCGTGCGTATGGCACTCGGCGCGTCGAACCAGCGCCGCGTCGTGACCCTGTGGGCCGAAACCGGCGATGCGGCGCAGGCACAGGCGATCGTCGCGGCTGCCCTGGACGTGGTGCAGGCGCGTGGCCTGGCATTGTGGGGCGATCCATCGGCTGCACCGGGGCGGACGTTCGTGAATGTGGTGGTGCTCGAACCGCCGGGGCAGGCGGCGCGCGCGAACGGGCCGCGCGCCGTGGCGATGGCGATGACGTTGCGCGCGCTTGCCGGGTTGCTGGCCGGAACACTGCTGGTCTTCGGAGTATACTACCGGGAAACGACTCGCGCGGAAGCTGCGGCGTGATTGTATCGGAGGCCGCAGTGTGCCGCCGGTTGGCGAAACCCGGCGGTCTCCTGCGGTTCTGCGCCAGCGCGAAGTGCAGGCGACTGCGTCACATCGCTCCGCTGATGGAAAGATACCAGTTCAGGAACCGTGTCAATGGTTCCTGCGGAACCTGCAAGATTGAGGGGCCTATGCAACTGACCGACTATCTGACCGTTTTGCGCCGTCGCTGGTGGGTGATCGCACTCACCGCAGTAGTGGCGGTTGCGAGCGCGTTCGTGTTCAGCCGGCTGCAAGAGCGGGTCTACCGTTCCGAGGCGAGCTACCTGGTGGTGCCCAACCGGATCGACAACGGCCTCGCCATCGTGCTGCAGAACAGCATGAGCAGCTTCCGTGAAATCGCGCTGGCGCGGCCACAGTTGCAGAAGATCAGCGACGAACTGCAACTCGATCGCACGCCGGAGTGGTTGTTGCGCCGCGTGGCGATTCAGCCGCGCCCGGACGAGCGCAAAATGATCGTTCAGGTGGACTATCCCGATCCGGCGACGGCACAGCGCCTGGCGGATGCCATCGGCAACAACATGGTCGCGCTGGTGAGTGCGCGCAACAATACGCTTGAAGGCACCGACCGGATCAGCATGACCGTACTTGAGCCGGCCACGCCTCCAGTGCTCCACCGCCCGCAGACGCGGGTCAACATGCTTGCTGGCGCCGCACTTGGCCTGGTGCTCGGCCTGCTGCTGGCATTTGTCCTGGAGGCGCTCGACGATACGCTCAAGACGCCGGCCGACGTTGAACGGTATGTGCAGCTTGCGACTCTCGGCGCGATCCCGCCGTCTGGAGGTGAGACGAAAGGTGCGAGTGGCGTGCTCGCTGCAAAACGTTGAACGCCTGGCCATCATATGCGCGCACCATGCGCTCACAGGTTCTATGAATACCAGCAACGGCTACCAGCACTCGCCACTCATTGCGCTGCGCGATCCGCGTTCGCCCGCAGCCGAAGCGTATCGCACGCTGCGCACCAATATCCAGTTTTCCAGCCTCGACAAACCGTTGCATACTTTGCTGGCGACCAGTACCGCGCCCGACGAAGGCAAGTCGACGACGCTGGCGAACCTGGCCGTGACGATCGCCCAGGCCGAGCAGCGTGTCATCCTGGTGGATTGCGACTTGCGACGGCCATCGCTCCATACATTGTTCGGGTTATCGAACGAGGCCGGGTTGACCAGCATGATCCTGGCGCAGGATGACGCTCCGCCGCCGCTTCAAGAGACCGGGGTGCCGGGGTTGAGCCTGCTTGCGAGCGGCCCGCTGCCGCCGCGCCCGGCTGACATTCTGGGTTCGCGCCGCATGGAAGCGATTATCAATCGTTTGCGCGGCCTGGCGGACATGGTGCTGTTTGATACCCCCCCGGTGATTGCCGTCACCGATGCTGCCGTGCTGGCAACACGCGTTGACGGGGTCTTGCTGGTGCTGGAAGCAGGGCGCACGCGCCGCGATCGGGCGCGGCGCGCGCGTGAGATCCTTGAGAAGGTGAAAGCCAACATTGTCGGCGTCGTGCTCAATGGCGCACGCCTTGACGGCGAATATGGTTACTATGCCTGATAACTCTATCATATGTCTCCTGGAAATGCGGGCGCCTTGCCTGCGCGGCCGTGTTTGCCCGCCGGTGGGGCGACGTTGCTGGCGCATGCAGAAGCACGCTGCGCTCACGCCGCTCGATTGATTCGCTTCGCGCGCAATGCCATCCAACCACACCGTTCTTCGGATAGGCACGAACTGTGGTTGCCCGCGCCGTTGCACTATGATAGAATAGCGATAATATCGTCCCGGTTAAATCACGGTGGCGAGGAGCGCATCTATGCCTGACCAACCGACTCGAAACCCGGCGATCGTTCTGGTGGAGGACGAGCCTGATATCCTTATCATTCTTCACCGTTTGATGCGCGACCTGACCGGCGGGTACGATATCGTGACGGTGAACGGTGGTGCGGAGGCGCTGGCACAGATCGCGTTGCGCCCGGTGCCGCTGGTGATTACCGATTACAACATGCCCGGCATGAACGGGCTTCAATTGACGGCGGCGATCAAAGAGACATCACCTGATACGCGCGTGGTGCTGATCACAGCCTATGCCACGCCGGAACTGGAAAAACGCGCGCGTGAGCAGCGTGTGGATTACTATCTGCCCAAGCCATTCCCGCTCGATCGCCTGGAGCAGATTGTGCGTGACGTACTGCGGTAGCCTCGCGGTTTCGTTCGTTGCGGTAGAGCAGATCGCGCCTGGTAGAAAACCGCTACGCCTCTGATCATTGCGCTGAGCGCGAGCGATAGCGTGCAGCGAGCGACGCGCGCAATGCCATCCAATCATCCATTCTTCGAATAAGCACATAGCACAATGTCCGGAAGGCCTCACAGACAGTTCTGTGAGGCCTTCTTGCGCATTGTGATCGTGCGAGGAAGGCGCTTTACCCGCCCTGGCGTTGCCGTCGCTCGGCAAGATAACTCTGGATCGCCAGGAATGAAGGTCGCGGGCTCCAATCCGGGTTGAGGATGCCAAACGCCGCCTGCTCGTGATCCGGGTTGCCCTGCGCGCCCCACAGCACCGCAAAATTCATGTTCCACAGGAAGGTCACGCCGACCCAGGGTTTTCCCTCAGGCGTGCGGTACACCTCATCAATGCGTCGCATGGCGCTGATAATATAGTCGCGTTGCTGTTCAAGCGACACATAATTACCAAATTCGTAGCCCGGTGTATTGTTCGGCGTCGCCCAGCCGAATTCAGTGATCCAGATCTGATGATCGCCGACCCCTTCTTCGACCATGAACCGGCGCACATTCTCAACATGCCGGAAGTAGTGAGTTGGATGATCGTTCCAGCAACGATCCGGCGCCGGGTTGCATCCCTCGATATAGCTCGGCTTCTCCGGCCATAACGTATCAGGCGGGTTGGCCGCGCCGCCGGGATGGACCGCCTGTGCATCGAAGTAATCCTTGATCAGGCCATCTTTGTACTCGTACATGGCGCGGTAGTAGTTTTCGTCGGAAACGGCCAGCGCCGGATCATTCACGCCGCTGGACGATGGCGCGCCGGCCAGAACGAAGATCCGTGGCTCGACGGCCTTGATCCGCTTATAACTTTCGACCAGGATTTCGACATAATGACCGGCATCTTCGACCGTCACGCGACCGCCATTTTCCACTGCCAGATTCTGCTCGTTCCAGATCTCAATCGCGGCGATCTTCGTTCCATACCGCCGGACCAGCGCCTCCACGAAATTGCCCATGGTCACTGGATCCTGTGGCAAACCATTGGTCGGATTGTAGAACGACGGCGACTTGACGATGCTGATCAGCAGCTTGATATTCCGTGCCGCCACATCATTGACGATATTGTCGAGTTCACCCCACTTATAATCGCCGGGCTCCGGGCCTTCGATATCTTTCCACTGAATCTGCTGGCGAATCCAGGTATAGCCAGCGATATCGGTGAGGGTCAGCACCCGTTCGCGATCGGTATAGTACAGATGGGTCACTATGCCATGCTGCACGCGGGGCAGCGTCATCGGGAACGTCAGATCGACCGGTTCTTCAGTTGGTGGCGGGCTGGTTGGCCGGGCCACGCCGGTTGGCGGAGGTGTCGGCGGCGGGACGGTTGGATCGACGACCCCGCCCGATGGCGGTGTGGCTGGTGCGCTGATCACCGCAGTCGGTTGTGTGACGCCCGGATTGGCGGCCGTCTCACCGCATGCGGCGAGCGCTGGTGCCAGTATCCCGAGCAGCAACGCGAACGCTGCCCAGCGCGGGTAGCGAACAGGAATCTTCACAGTATGCTCCTTATCAACACAGAACCTCAGCCTGCCGACAATGTTATGGAGCGGACGTACCGCTCCATGGTGCCGGCTGGCGCGCTGCCCCGCTTACACGCGGGTGCATCGTAGGACCCGCCATATTATAGCGTACCGTCGGGTTGCTCCGGCTAGACGAACGCTGAAACGGGGCTGATTCGACTCTGATGACGAGTGAGCGGGCGATGAGGTTACGGTTGCCAGGGTCAACAGGGGCGACCGCCCGGCCGCCCCTGTGCTCTGGCACGGCTACTTCGGCATCGCCTGCAGTGCCAGGTATGCCGGGCGTGGGCTCCAGTCGCCGTTGATGACGCCATAACTGGCCTGTTCGTGCAATTCATTGCCGTTGGCGCGCCATGGTACGGCAAAGTTCAGTTGCCACAGGAACATGCCACCCATCCATGGCGCATAGTTGGTACGCGCCATCTGGAAGGCACGCACAATATACTGCGCCTGTTCGTCATACGTTGTCTGGTTGCCGAACCCATACCCCGGCGTATTGTTGCGCGTGGCCCAGCCAAACTCTGTCACCCACATCTTCATGTCGCCCAGGCCGGCCTGGACCATCAGGGCGCGCACGTCCTCGACACGCCGGAAATAAAACTCGCGGCTATTGGTCCATCCTGGCCCCGGGCCCGGATTATCGGGCCAGAAGGTGTCGGGCGGGTTGGCGGCGCCGCCCGGGTGGACCCCGACGATATCGACATTGGCGCGGAAGCGCGGGTCAGCGAACATCTGGCGCAGGAAGGTAATATCACTGATCGCAATCGTTGGCGCGTTGGTCTCGGTGCTTGACGGTGCCCCCGACACGACCAGTGCCGCCGGATCGTTGGCCTTGATCGCCTGGGAGGCCTGCACCAGCATATCCATGTAGAATGACGCATTCGGGACGCGCCCGCCGTTCTCGGCCGCCAGGTTCTGTTCGTTCCAGATCTCGTAGGCATGCACCCTGCCACTGTAGCGTCTGGCCATCTCACCCATGAAATAGGAGAACGTGCCGAAATGCTCGCGCGCCGGCAGACCGTTCCTTCCGTCAGGTGTGGCCCAGCCTGGCGCAGCCACAATGCTCAGCAGCAACTTCACGCCGGCATTATGGGAATCCTCGACGATATTATCCAGTTCGGCCCAGTAGATCGCGCCGGAGCGATCATGCAGATCCATCCAGCGCACCTGCTGGCGCACCCAGCCGAAGCCGCTATTCTTCACCAGTTGCAGCACGCGCGGGCGATCCTGCCAGCTGGTGGTTCCCTGGCCGTAGAGCAAGGCGTTGTAGCCATAGGCGAAGTCGCCCGATGGCGCGGGCGGGTTGGGTGGTGGCGCAGCGCCCGGTGTGAAAGCCGGGTTCCCCTGGTGATTGGCGTCGCGGTACTCATTGCCCAGCAACCCGAGCAGAATGCGATACCGCGGATCAGGTTCGTCAGGGTGCCACTCCATGCGCTGGCGCTCGAAGTATTGCACCCAGTAGACCTGGCCGTCGGCCTGGTTCACTTCCTGGAACTGTTCGGAGAGCGGGCGGCCGAAGACGGCCAGGCCGCCGTTGTTGAGCCAGAAAGAGCGGAACGGCGCCGGCGAGTTACGGAGCGTATGGCCGGTAAACTCATCCCACGTACCGTCGCCGGGGTTGGGCACGGCCAGAAATGCCTCTTCGCCGCCACGACCCTTTGCCATCTCCGTCCCCATCAGGCGCCCGAGGATGTAGTACTGCGTACCATAATTCTCCGGATGCTCCTCCAGGACAGCACGCTCAAAGTACTGGACGCGGTAGAACTCGCCCGGATTGGTGAAACTCTCCTCAATGAATGGCGCCGAGATCGGGTAACCAAGGACGAAGAGCGCATTTGGCGTGTTTTCCCAGAACGAGAGGAACGAGTTAACGGCTGTATGGCCGGTCTCACGAAACAACCGCGCCTTGAATGGCGGCTGGGTTGGCGGCACTTCGTCCGGGTTGCGCGCCGCCGCCGTCGTGCGCAGGGGCCAGAGCGCCAGACTGGCCAGTGTGAGCAACAGCGCGAGCGAGACGAGTCGTCGTGTGCGCATGGAATCTCTCCTTTACGGGACCTTGCGTGGTCGCCCTGATACCTGTTGGCATTCCTTCCAGGGAGGTAGGCGTCGCGCGCAACGATTGTGCTTGCCCCTTCGACAGGCTCCGGTTCGGTGGGCTCACCAGCCTGGCGTGCGTTTGTGGCACGGAACGATGGTCGCCAGGGTGAAGCGTTCCCGACCCCGGGACCGGGAAGCTTCACCCTGTTCATTATCATCACAAGAGATGTGCGCCACGATATCCGTCTTGCCGCTGATTAATCCTTCGGCATGCTCTGGAGTGCGATATATGCCGGGCGTGGGCTCCAGTCACCGTTAATGATGCCGAACGATGCCTGCTCGTGCAGCGGGTTACCTTCACGTTGCGCCCAGGGCACGGCGAAGTTCAGGTTCCAGAGGAACATCGCGCCCATCCAGGGCGCATACTCGCGCCGCCCGATCTGGAACGCGCGCACGATCCACTCTGCCTGGCGCTCAAAGGAGATAGCATTGCCGAACTCATAGCCTGGCGTGTTGTTGCGCGTGGCCCAGCCGAACTCGGTGATCCACATCTGCCGGTCGCCCAGGCCGTACTGTAGCGCAATCGTGCGGTAATCCTCGACGCGGCGGAAATAGAACTCGCGACTGGTAACGAAATTGGGGCCGGGACCGGGCCGGTCGGGCCACATGCTGTCGGGCGGGTTCGATGTGCCGCCGGCATGGACGCCGATCGCGTCCACTACGTCGCGGAAGCGCGGGTCGGCGAACATCTGGCGGAAGAATGCCAGGTCGCTGATGGCAACGGTCGGGATGTTCGTCTCGGTAGCCGCCGGCGGACCGGACACGACGATGGCATAGGGGTCGTTCGCCTTCACCGCACGCGCGCCGGCCACCAGCACGTCCATGTAGAGCGCGGCTGAAGCGACACGCCCGCCATTCTCCACGGCCAGGTTTTGCTCGTTCCAGATCTGGTAGGCACCGACCTGCCCACGATACCGGCGGGCCATTTCGCCCATAAAGTAGGCGAATTGACCGATATTTGCCCGGTTGGGCAGGCCATTACGGCCATTATCGGTCGCCCAGCCCGGCGCAGCGACGACGCTGATGAAGAGTCGGACACCGGCCTGGTTCGCGTCGCGAACGATGTCGTCCAGTTCTTCCCAGTAGATTGCGCCGGAGCGATCGTGCAGGTCCATCCAGCGCACCTGCTGGCGCACCCAGCCGAAGCCGCTATTCTTCACCAGTTGCAGCACGCGAGCGCGATCCTGCCATGGTTCGCGATTCTGATAGAGATGGGCGTTATACCCGTAGACGAAAGGCCGCGGCTGAGAACGCGCATCTTCGCGCGGCGCCGGTGTGAAGGCCGGGTTGCCGCGGTGATTGGCGTCGCGATACTCATTTCCCAGCAAGCCCAGCAGGATGCGATAGCGCGGGTCCGGCTCGTCAGGGTGCCACTCCATGCGCTGGCGCTCAAAGTACTGTACCCAGTACGTCTTGCCGTCGGCCTGATTGACTTCCTGGAACTGCTCGGAGATCGGGCGGCCGAAAACGGCCAGACCGCCATTGTTGAGCCAGAAGGTGCGGAATGGCGCGGGAGCGTTGCGCAGCGTCTGCCTGGTCACATCATCCCACGTGCCATCGCCGGGGTTGGGGACGTCCTGGAACGCCGGCTCGCCCTCGCGTCCTCTCGCGAGCTGGTTCCCCATCAGGCGGCCAAGGATGTAGTATGGCGTTCCAGCATTCTCGGGATGCTCCTCCAGGACGGCGCGTTCGAAGTACTGAACGCGATAGAACTCGCCGGGATTGGTGAAGCTTTCCTCAATAAACGGGCGCGAGATCGGATACCCCAGCACGAAGAGCGCATTCGGCGTATTGCGCCAGAATAACTCGAACGAATTCACCGCGGCGTGACCCGTCTGGGGATAGTATTCGGCAACGTACGGTGGATAGGTGTCGGGGACCTGCGAGGGGTTCCGCGCTGCGGCGCGCCCCTGGCCAGGCCAGGTGAGCGCTCCGGCGATGATCGCCGCCAGCGCGAGCAGCGACAGGAGGCCTCGGGTGTACGTCTTCGTCTGCATCTTCACTCTCTCTTCATCCTTCTCAGTTCGCATTGTTTTAACCTGCTGCCTGACACAAGTATAGTTAGGATCCACTGACGGATGGCTGACACACGGCTGACGAGGAAATTACCGATCCATGACTCGTGCGGCGGGCGTGTACTGCGCCAGGCCGTTCGCGGGGAACGGCGCCGAATCAACTCTCATCGCGGCCACTCGTCGAGAGTCACGCGCACGCGATGAGTTGCGCCGTCGCGCCAGATCTCGAGTTCAACGTCTTCGCCGGCCCGGTGGCGCGCCAGTATGCGCAGCAACGGGTGTTGCTCATCGATCCGTTCACCGCCAAGCGACAGAAGAATGTCGCCGGGTTGCACACCGGCCTCGTCCAGCGCCGTACCACGACCGACCGCCCGGATGAACAGGCCGTAATCGACCGGCAGGTTATACAGCGCGGCCAGGCGTGGGGTAATCGGGACGCCGTTGAGCGGCAGGTAGGGGCGGGCCACATAGCCGCTGGCGATCAGCTGGTCGGCCACATAGCGCACCGTATTGCTGGGAATAGCGAACCCGATCCCTTCGGCCTGATCGGCGCCGCCACGAATAATCGCTGTATTGATGCCGATCACCTGGCCATCGAGGTTGAGCAGCGGGCCGCCCGAATTGCCACGGTTGATCGGCGCATCGGTCTGGATCAGATCATCGAGCACGGCGCCGCTGGTTTGCAGCGAGCGGCCAAGACCGCTGATTACGCCGACCGTGACCGAGTTTCGAAAATCGCCCAGGGCGCTGCCAATCGCCACCACCCACTCGCCGGCCTGTAACGCATCGGAGTCGCCGAGCGTAGCTGCCGGGTAATGCTCGCCCTCGATTTTTACCAGCGCCAGGTCGCTGAAGGGGTAATCACTGCCGACCAGGCGCGCCGGGCGTTGCCGGCCATCGGCAAGAATGACATACAGTTGCTGGGCACCCTCAATGACGTGATGATTTGTCATAATGTAGCCGCGCGGGTCAATAATGACCCCCGTACCGCGGGCAGGGGGCGGTTGGAACGAACCAAAGAAACTGGTTTGCGAAGGAAGCTGTGACACCACGGTCACGACTGCCGGCCCGACAGTGCGCGCAATCTGCGCCGGCGCCGTGCGAACGGTATTGGCAGAAGACCCTTCCGGCACCGGTGCCGGCGCTGGTGGTGCAGTCGGCGATAGTGTGGCGACCACTGGCGTGGGCGTCAGGGTGGGCCGGCCTGCGAGCGGGCGAGCGACAAACAGCCAGAGCAGCGCACCGCCGACAGCGACGCCAATAATGCCGCTCATCATGCTCAGCAGCCCGATCAACGCATAATTCAGGCAGACAGGGCGCGTCTTGCCGGTGCGGCTATCCATGGCACTACGTGGCACTCAGCTCAGGATCGGCGCATGACGTGCGACGATGTCTCGTAGACGGCGACATTGTAGAAGACCGGAGCGTGCACGTCAAGCAACGCGGCGGCTACGGCTGCCGGCCAGGGGCGTGTTCGGCAACAGGAGGATGTGGTTCGGTTACCGGAGGCGTGTCAGCCGGTACGGCTGGTTGAGCCGGTGAATGCAGGGCAACGGGGCCGGTGCCCAGGCGAGCGCGCTCATAGAAGAACTGGGCAATGGATGCAATGACGCCGGCGACCGGAATGCCAAACAACACGCCCCAGACACCGGCCATGGTGCCGCCGACCAGCAGCGCAGCGAAGACCAGCAGCGGATGCAACCCGATCGCCTGGCCGACCAGGCGCGGCATGACGACATTGAACAGCACCTGTTGCACCAGCAGCAGCGCCGCCAGCATCAGCAGCAACCGGTCGGGCATGTACAGAATGGCGAACAGCGCCGGAGGAATCAGGGCGAAGAAGCCCCCAACCAGCGGGATGAGCACCAGAATACCGGCAATGATACTGGCGAGCGCAATATCGCCCAGGCCGAACAATGCCATCACAATCGCATTGGCGATGCCATACAGCAGCGAATTGATGAACTGGGCACGCATGAACCCACCGAATACCCGGTCGACGACAACGAAAAAGCGGTCAGCCTCGTCATGCCAGCCGGCAGGCAGGATCGCGATCAGGCCCCGGCCGATCCGCGGGCCGTCCAGCGTGATATAGAAACTCAGGATCAACACCAGGAACACATTGAAGAGCACCGAAGCGATACTGCCTGCAAGACCGAGCGATTGCTGCAACATCGTGGTGCCGATGCCGGTGAGTTGCTGGGCAATCGCCTCAGGTTGTACAATGCTCGTCAGATCGCCCCGGAACCCGAAACGCTCCAGGCTGCCTTCAATGCGGCCAATCCAGCCGGCGATCGAGTTGACCGTGTCAGGGACCGAGCTGGTGAGCGTCGAAAGCTGCTGGATGATCGTTGGCACGAACGAGAGGAGAAACACGAGCATGATCGCAAACAGGGCCACGTAGATCAGCGCGACCGAAAGCACACGCGAGAGATGGCGCGGCGGAGCAACGACTCCCCGGCTGATGCGCATAAGGGGCGGCAGATCGAGCCGTGTCAGCCGTGATACCAGGGGTTGCAGCACGATCGCGATCAGCCAGGCGACGGCAAAGAGGAGTAGTGGTGTTGCGAAGAACCCGACAACAATGATGGCGCGCTCAAACAGAAATACGGCTGCCGTAATGATCAGCAGCCACAATGCCACTGTAACGAGTCGTCCACGCACCATGCTGCCATTGTACCCCTGATACGGCGATCATTCAACCAGGTCAACGCGCGCGAGCGGAGTATGGCGCGGGCCTTCAGGGTGCAGTTCGCTCTGAAACAGCGCAATATGCCGTAATCTCCAGGTATCGCGCACGCTGACCGTCATGGTGTGGATAGTGGCTCCCAGCCGGATCTGTTGTTCGGCGGACGCCTCGCGGCGCACGCGCCCGAGCGTCAGGTGAGGTTGAAACGGTCGAGATTCGGCCGGGAAGCCGAGCGGGTCAAGCTGCCTGGCAAGCGATGCATACCATGCGCGCAGGCCATGCTGATCATCGGTGAGACCAGCCCAGATGACGGATGGCCGCCGCACATTCGGAAATGCTCCTACGTGCGTGAGATGCACGGTAACGGCGACCTGATCGGCGAATGCATCGGTGAGCGCCACCGTCAGGTGCGGTAGCTGTTCCTCAGCGACATCACCCAGGAACCAGAGTGTCAGGTGCATCGTTGCCGGGTCAACCCAGCGAACCGGCGGATTGCCGCGTCGCAGGCGTTGTTGCAGCAGAACGAGTTCCTGCCGGAGATCTTCCGGGAGCTCGGCTGCGATAAAGAGACGGCGCCGCACCACACGCAACCCACGATGCTCCATCATTCCGGCGGCGTCATGTTGCCGCGGCTGAGATACTCCTGGCTATCGAATGGCGCCTGGCCATCAAGGGGTTGTGCGCGTACATATGAGCCATTGGCAAGCAAGATGCGCGCGCGCACCGTATCGCGTAAATACACGTCCAGGAGTTTGCGGATTTCGTCAATCAAGGTATCCGCCTCGATCGGAAAGAGTGTTTCGATACGGCGATCCAGGTTGCGTTCCATCAGGTCGGCGCTGCCAACATACACTTGCGGCTTACCATCATTGGCGAAGTAATAAATGCGGCTATGTTCGAGGAAGCGACCGACGATACTGCGCACTTCGATAGTATCGCTCAAGCCGGGAACGCCGGGGCGAAGGCAACAGATGCCTCGCACAATCAATTGCACGTTTACCCCCGCCTGTGAGGCGCGGTAGAGCAGGTCGGTCATTTTCGGGTCAACGATCGCATTGCACTTGAAGATAATATGCCCCTGGCGCCCTGCTGCGGCATGGGCGATCTCGCGTTCGATCAACCGGGCCAGATGGTCACGCATACCGACCGGCGCGACCAGGAGTTTGCGATAGTGGCGCTGGCGTGAGAAGCCGGTCAGGCGATTGAACAACTCGGAGACGTCAGCCGCGATATCGGTACGCGCGGTGAGTAAACCAAGGTCGGTATAGATCCGCGCTGTCGTGGCGTTGTAGTTGCCAGTGCCGAGGTGAACATAGCGGCGCAACCCATCCTGCTCGCGGCGAACGATCAGTGCGAGTTTGGCATGGGTCTTCAGCCCCAGCAAGCCGTAGACCACGTGGACGCCGGCACGCTCGAGCTGTTTGGCCCAGATAATATTGTTTTCTTCGTCGAAGCGCGCCTTGAGCTCGACCAGGACGGTCACCTGCTTATCCTGTTCGCGGGCATGCATTAACGCCTTGACGATTGGCGAATTTGACCCCACGCGGTAGAGCGTCTGCTTGATCGCCAGCACGTCCGGGTCCTCAGCCGCCGCCTGGATCAGCGTCACCAGTGGTTGAAACGAGTCGAACGGGTGGTGCAGCAGAATATCTTGCTGGCGGATCGCACCGAAGATTTCATCGCTGCTGCGCGCGTGGTGCAGCGGCGCCGGCGGTGACGGGTAGAACGGCGGATCCTTGAGATCCGGCCGGTCGATTCTGGTGAGAAACATCAGGTCGGCGAGGCCAAGCGGCCCGCGCATCTCATAGAGATCATCGAGCGTCAGTTTCAGGTTCGCGAGCAGCAAGCCGCGCACGCGTTCGGGCATGTTGTGCTGCACCTGGAGGCGCACCACTGCACCGAATCGGCGCTGGCGCACCCCTTCTTCAATCATGCGCAACAGGTCACCCGCCTCTTCTTCTTCGATCTCCATATCGGCGTTGCGCGTAATGCGAAACGTATAACACTCGATAATCTCTTCGCCGGGGAACAGCGCAGCCACGTTGGCAGTAATGATCTGTTCGAGCCAGGTGTAACAGTAGCGGCGTTCGGGGGGGATGTCTTCCGGGCCGTTGCAGGCGCCACCTTCAACAGGCACAAGACGCGGCAGCACAGCCGGCACTTTGACGCGCGCAAACAATTCGCCGTGATCGGGATCATGTATCACGACGGCAAGGTTCAGGCTCAGATTCGAAATATGTGGGAATGGATGCGTGGGATCGAAGGCCAGCGGCGTCAGCACCGGAAACACCTCGCGCTCGAAATACGAGGTACATGTTGCGCGCTGTTCCGCCGTCAACTGGTCATAATCCAGCAGATGAATGCCCTGCTGGCATAGTTTCGGCTTGATATCATCGAGCCAGCACGCGCGGTGCAACTCCAGCAATGGTATCGTCGCGCGACGGATCGCCGCCAGTTGTTCCGCCGGAGTCATACCATCGGGCGAACGGCTCTGTACGCCGGCCGCGATCTGCTGCTTCAACCCTGCGACGCGGATCATATAGAACTCGTCGAGGTTGGTGCTGAAGATCGAGAGGAACTTCACCCGTTCCAGCAGCGGGTGCCGTTCATCCATCGATTCTTCGAGGACGCGGCGATTGAACTCCAGCCAGCTGAGTTCACGATTGAAATACGGCGATGCAGTGGCTATGGTCGACATCTCGCTCTCAATACGCTCAAGCATGACACTCATGGCCCAACATCCTTGTTGTGCGCATTGAACCCTTCAATCCGTCCGGCGTCTGCTGGTAGCAGCGCAGGCGCGACCACTCACCTGCTGCGAGCAAACCACGCCTCGTGCCTGGCGTCTGCGGTGTCGAGCACAGGGTTCGAGCGCTCGTCACGACGTATCACCAGAAATACCGCCAGATACGATGCCGTCGGCAGGCGCATCGCTATGACCGTCGCCATGCCGGTGAGTCCGTCAGGAGCGTGACTTGATTTCTGGTCTGCACGGATGCTGCCAGTATACCATTGCGGATAGCAGGCATGCAACAGGACACGCGCCCGGGGTGTGATGCCATGCCTGGTATGAGCGAGCCTCCGCGACGCTCGCCTGGTGGGCACCCGGGACCGGTTGGGCGCGCTGAACGTCAGTGCGCCGGTACGCGGCTGCTATATGATCTTTTTCAGGTCATCCTTCCGCCCCTCAGCAACCAGGCGCTGCTTGAGGAGTGTCAGATAGACCCCCCCCGGCGTGCGGCGCCGCGAACCATCGGCTGTGGTCATTCCGCCGGATGCTTCAATCTGCAGGGTTTCATCGAGCAACGCCAGGGCGAGCTCCATGCCCAGGACCTCTACCACCCGCGCGATCTGCCTGCGCTGTCGTTCCTCGGTCTCGCCGAGTGTCTCGGCGATCCGCGAAATCGTCTCGCGCACCAGGCGCTCGCTCTGGCGCATGCGGGCTTCTGCAAAGCGTTTCTGTTGCTCCAGCGCCTGTCGTTCTCGTTGCCGGCTGGCACGCATAAGGGTGTATCCTTTCGTCGGTACGGCAGTGCCGGTTTGCCCCGGAGCGACGGAGATGCTTCGGCGCTGCCTGAGATCGCGCATATGGTACACCAACATTGATGGTGGGCGTAACGCATCCCGGCTCGCTCCGCGCCGTTGCGGTGCACGAGTGCACCTTCTGCGAGTTGCACGGTGTGCGAACTCGTGGTATAGTAGCAACGTAAAGGATGTGACTCTGTAGCTCAGTGGATTAGAGCGCTTCCCTGCGGAGGAAGAGGTCGGGCGTTCGAATCGCCCCAGAGTCGCCAGTCAATGGAGGCGGCTACGCCAGGCCCGGCGAGCCGCCTTTGATATAGTATCCCCTTCCCGGGGAGGTGACGGAGCGGTTGATCGTGCTCGTCTCGAAAACGAGTTGGGCCTGAAAACCCACGTGGGTTCGAATCCCACCCTCCCCGCCATGTGGTTCGCCCCGGCAGTCATTCTGCCGGGTTTTTTCTTGGCAAAGGTGATGCCTATGACTGACACGCTGGTGCAGGCGTCGGCACAGCGCCTTGCTGAACAAAACCGCCAGATGCGCGAGTCAGTGGGGGCACGATCAGCAGCGGTGCATGCGCCACGCGCGCCCACCAGGAAGTCCGCTGCCGCGGCAAAGAAGAAAGGCAAGCGCAAGATGGAAAAGGCGTCGCGCAAAGCCAACCGAAAGAAGCGGCGCCAGTTGCAGGTACGCTGTCAGGTCGAGCCGAAGCGGTTATACTGTAGCCGGCATGCCTGCCGGCCGCGCGCTGCGGCGTGGCAACACCAGCAGGGCCAGGCTCAAGCTGCCGGTGAGGGCGACCGTCAGCCAGAGCACAAACTCGAACGTGACGTGGCTGGTCAATGGCGGGTGGTAGCCAAGACCATAATCAACGAACAGCGCCAGTATGAACCAGCTGATGATGGCGACACGTTGTGCTGTACCCGGGTCGCCGATGCGGGTTGTCACCAGCACCCCCTCGCAGAGCAGACCGATATGGGTGACGAAGAGCACCGCCTCGAACGGTTCGATGACGCCCGCTCCTGCCCACTGTCGCAACCAGAACACAATCGTCCAGATCCCATAGTGAATACAGGCGAATGCCGTCAGCGCATAGAACGTGGGCCAGCGCCGCGCGCGCCGCAAGCCGAATAGCGCAATCGTGCCCAGTAGTGCCGCCAGCGGGCAGTCAGGGATAAAGATCCATGTCCATACTGGTGAGGCCGCGAGCATCGGGCCGTACCACACGGCGGCTCCCCAGACGAAGCCGACCAGATTGGCGAGCGCGCAGGCCCAGAAAAGCAGCCGATTGCGCAGGATCAGCTCAAAGAGCCGGTCGAGCAGGTACAGTAGCATAAACAGCAATCCTTATGTATCGGAGATATCAGGCACGTTCCCACCCGACTCGTCCTCAGCGCAACCGCCGTACCGGGACGCCGCCGACGAACGCGCCGGGCGGCACATCCCGGTTCACCAGGCTCATCGCCGAGACGGTCGCGCCGTCGCCGATGATCACCCCCGGCAGAATCGTCGTATTGGCACCGATGGTCACATCATGCCCGATCCAGACCAGGCCGCGGCGCCATTCATGGCGCGTAAACTCATGGCACAACACGGTCGAATTGTAGCCGATTGTGCAGTCCTCGCCCAGCGTTACATCCTGGGGGAAGAAGATATCGAACATTACCATCAGGCCGACTGCTGCATGCCTGCCCACCCGCATGCCCAGCGCGCGATAGATGGCGTTCTTGAGCGACAATGAGGGCATATAGCGCGCCAGCTGTATCAGCGCGGCGTTGCGGGCCACGCGCAGGTGCCCACCTGTAACGCGCGGAAAATACCAGAGCGCGTTATGTGGCCCGGGGGATGGCGCGATGTGCAGCCGTGATTTACGTGCCGCGCCTGTGCCGAGGCCATCTGCGCCGATATCTGCAAGTTGCGGTGCGACAGCCCCGCCAACTGGCGCCAGGCGGGCTGTGAGTGATGGCGTGGATCGGGTCATGGCAACCACGGGATGTACTCGGTGCAGCCAGAAAGGCGGGCACGACGGATCACGATCAGATCGTTTCGATCGTGACCTTGATCATCTCATCGCCCTGGCGAATGGCATTGACCACGTCCATGCCGCTGGTGACCTTGCCGAACACCGTGTGGCGCCCGTCGAGGTGCGGCTGGGGCGAATGGGTGATAAAGAACTGGCTGCCGTTGGTCCCCGGGCCGGCGTTGGCCATCGAGAGAACGCCGGTTTCGTGCTTCAGCGGGTTCTTTTTCGGGTCAACCTCATCGTCAAACTGGTACCCGGGGCCGCCACGCCCGGTTCCTGTCGGATCGCCACCCTGGATGACAAAGTTGCTGATGACGCGGTGGAACTTGACGCCGTCATAGAACCCTTCGTTGGCCAGGAAGACGAAATTGTTGACGGTCTTCGGCGCATAGGCTGCGGCGAGCGCCACAACAATTTCGCCCCTGTTCGTCACGATACGCGCGGTGTATTGCCTGGCCGGATCGATCTGCATGGCAGGCGGTGATGCCCACTGTTTCGATGCCACTGGCGGATCCTTTCAAGATATGCTGTTCAGATGCAAACGATCTGGATGGCGTTTGCCATATGCTGTGCAGCGGTGAGGCCGCAATCGCGTTGTGTTGTTGCCGGTTGCGGCGGCATTATAGCATATGAGGCACAGGCGTACCGTATGCTACACTGCGAAGTGCACAGGAAGAGCCACCCCAGATGGAGCCTGCCATGCATGCCGATATCACCTCCGATGTTATTGCCGCCGCCGAGTCGCTGGTCGATCTGTCGTTCAGCGAAACTGAACGTGAACTTATGCGCGCCGGCCTCGGCGCGTTGCGCGAGAAGTATCGTCTCATGCGAGGGGTTCGATTGCCGAATGACATTGCACCTGCGCTGCCATTCGACCCGCGCGCGTTTGTCCCACCGCGCCAACTGCCGTCCTGGCCGGATCATGCGCCGGCGCCTGACACTCTTGATGCACGGCATACCACTGATGATATCGCGTTCGCGACGGTCGCCGAGCTCGGCGCCCTGTTGCGTGCACGGCGCCTGTCATCGGTCGAATTGACGAACATCTACCTGGAACGTTTGCAGCACCACCATGCGAGCCTCAACTGTGTCGTGACGCTGACCGCCGAACTGGCCGGGTCACAGGCGCGCCGTGCAGACGACGAACTGGCCGCGGGCATCGACCGTGGTCCATTGCATGGCATTCCGTGGGGCGCGAAGGATCTGCTGGCAACCGCGGGCATCCCGACGACATGGGGAGCACTGCCGTACCGCGATCAAATCCCTGATGCTGACGCAGCGGTCGTCGAACGGCTGGCCGGGGCGGGTGCGGTGCTGGTTGCCAAGCTGTCGCTGGGTGAACTCGCCTGGGGTGATGTATGGTTTGGCGGGCAGACACGCAATCCCTGGAACCTCGACCGTGGTTCGAGTGGCTCCTCAGCAGGATCGGGCGCCGCTGTAGCGGCAGGGCTGGTTGGATTCGCAATTGGCACCGAAACCTGGGGTTCGATCGTTTCACCCGGCTCGGTGTGTGGCGTATCCGGGCTACGGCCGAGTTTTGGCCGCGTCAGCCGGTACGGTGCCATGACACTGGCCTGGAGCATGGACAAGATCGGGCCGATGTGCCGTTCGGCGCAAGATTGCGCCCTTGTGTTCGCGGCTATTGCCGGGGCGGATCCGCGCGACCCGGCGACACGCGCGGCGCCATTTCGCCCGCCGGCGCCGGCTGATCTGCGTGGTGTGCGGATCGGCTACCTGGAATCGGCGTTTGCTGCCGCACCTGATGATGATGACCCGGAAAGCCGCGAGAACGACGCCATCGCACTGGATGTCCTGCGTGACCTGGGCGCCGAGTTGATACCGATCGAACTGCCGGAACTACCGGTTGAGGCGTTGTCCATCATTCTTGACGTTGAGGCGGCGAGCGCCTTTGATGAATTGACGCGCAGCAATCGTGATGACCTGCTGGTGCGCCAGATCGAGGATGCCTGGCCGAATGTCCTGCGCCGGGCGCGGCTGGTTCCAGCGGTTGAGTATGTACAGGCCAACCGCATGCGGACGCTCCTCATCCAGGAGCTGGATCGGCGCCTTGCCGGTGTGGCGTTGTATGTCGCGCCATCATTCGGCACAAATCTGCTGCTGACCAACCTGACTGGCCATCCGGCGGTGGTTGTGCCGAATGGCTTCACGCCTGGCGGTCTGCCAACCAGTATCAGCTTTACGGGGCACCTTGATGATGAGGCGACGATCCTGGCGGTGGCGGCAGCGTACCAGCAAGCGACGGCGCACCACCGTGCGCGACCGCCGCTGTTCTACCAGGGCGGTGCCGGAACGCTTTAACGTCTTTGCTGGCGGGAAGGGTTTGCCACAATAGAGATAGGCGCGAACGCGCTGCAAGTCCTCATCGTCACGTATGATGCGGTCGTCGTCATTGCGTTGCCATAACGGCACACCGGGAGTTCCGAGAAGCAGGGTGATCTGTACGCATGCCATGCGCTGTGCCTCAACCAGAACAGCTACGTGGCAGCGGCAGGTTGCTACATAGCGTAGCGTGTCCATGTTGCCAGCCCACGGTCTACGGCCGGTTCGTCAGCACCAGCACTTCGGCCGGCGGCAGGCCGCGGATCTCGACATACGAGGCTCCATCGCGCACTTTGACCGGCAGCTTCTGCCCTACCGGATGCGGGCCGGTGTAACCATGCGGATCGGAGGCCTGCGCCGTGTTCAGGATGACTTCAAGTGTTGCGCCGGGCCGGTTCAGCGCCGCGTCCACAATGACATCGCCGCCGCGCTCTGCAATACCATGCGGATTGACAATGCACAATGCTTCTTCATCATCGAGAATACGCGACCAGGCGACGATTTCGCCTGCGGTGGGGATGGCAAATGGCTGGCCGAAGTTGGCAATCGGGCGCAGGTACTGGCGCCCGTGCCGCAGCACCGGAAATGATGCGCGCAGTGCCGCCAGCGCCGCGATCCGCGTGTAGGTGGGATACTGCTCATCGAAGCAGTGATGCCCGGCGGTCCCCAGCGGGCCGAAGCCCGGCAATGACGTATCACGTGTCGTGTCGTCGAGCCCGGCGCGCCCGGATGCGCGCGGATGCAGCGGGCCAAACATTGCCTCGCGCAGGTAACGATCGGACCTTCCCCACTCCGGCAGCCATTGTCGTTCTGACGGTTCCGGCCCGCCCAGTCCCTGTTCGGTGCCGTAATAGATACAGGGAATGCCGAGCGTGAAGAACTGTAGCGCAGTTGCAACCGTCGCCTGGTGTTGTGTCATCGCATCGGCAGCAAAGCGACGTTTGGCACCGAAGACGTGATCGTGGTCATCGAGAATCGATACGTGGCGGCTGCCAAGGTTACGGTGTGAACCCATCACCGCCAGGCCAGGGACAAAGCCATCGAAGTATGTGCGCGGGTGCGATGCGCCTTTTGCGACATTGCCGAGCGCCAGACGCATCTCGCCAATGTCAAGCGCGGCATTCAGGTTGCGATCCAGCACGTCAAGATAGCGTGTCGCTGCCAGGTCGCCGCCCGCCACCTCACCAACCAGGAAGAAATTCGTTTTGCCCAGGTTGGCGGCGAACTCTTTGATCGTGCCGCAGAAATTGCGCGCCTGTTCGAGCGAGACGTGCTTGAGGGTGTCGAGGCGGAAGCCATCACAGTCGGTGAGTGCGATCCAGTATTTGTAACACAGCGCCAGGTCGGTCAGCGCGCCTGTGGCATCAAGGTTGAAGTCACGTAATGTAAAGAAATCGGTGCGTTTGTGTTCGGCGAGTGGGTCGCCAATGTCGCCGGCCCCCAGGTCGCCAGCGCCGGCGCGGGTGTAATAGTCTACGTTACGAACCTCATCCGGCCAGGCGGCATCATCAATGTCGGGAGCGCCGGTCAACACGGCGCCGGTGGCGTCAACCCAGTTGCCGAACGGGTAGTGCCCGCTGGTATAGCGTGGCATCTCCGCACCGCCAGGCGTATCGGGAGGATACTGCCAGTTCGGCCCGGAGTGCTGGAACACAATATCGAGCAACACGCGCATCCCGCGCTCGTGGGCGGCGCGTACGAGGTCCACCAGATCCTGGCGCGTACCAAACCGCGGGTCAACGTCGAGAAAGTCCTGGATCGCATACCCGTGATAGGTATCGAGATGGCTGCGCTGCTTACAGATCGGGCTGAGCCAGATTGTGGTGATGCCGAGTCGCTCCAGGTAGTCCAGTTTGGAAGTGATGCCGCAAATGGTGCCGCCCTGGAAGCGGTCTCCACCTGACTCCGCCCAGCGATCCCAGCGCCACGATTCGCCTGATGGCAGCGCCGGGCGGGCCGATGCCAGGTAGCGGCGGTCAAGCAGCGGGCGAGTATCTTCCCGCCCGTCGCTGAACCGATCGACGAGCAGAAAGTAGATCACCTCATCACGCCAGTCAACCGGTGATGGATAGTACGCTGTGCGACGCGGCAGATGGATGTCGCGCCGGATGCTTGCGGGTCGCTGCCGGCTGAGTATATCGTCGGCAAAGGCCATACTGTTCCTCCTTGCGGAACCTGGTAGCCGGAAGGTGCGTGGTCACCCTTGCCGGGCGCCTCGTGCAACCAGGACGGTGACCATGGTACCATAGATATGTTCTGCGTCTCACGGAACGCTTTCGCGTTCGTGAACCGGCCTGACAGGGGGAATGGCATGTCTGAGGCGTATCTGGCAACACTCTTTGGCCTGAAAGGAAAGGTTGCTGTGGTCACCGGCGGGAGTGGCGTACTTGGCGCGGCGATGTCGGCCGGCCTGGCACGCGCCGGGGCACGCGTGGCTGTGCTGGCGCGACGGCTCGAACCAGCGGCTGCGGTCGTCGCGGCAATCGAGGCCGAGGGCGGCGAAGGGCTGGCGCTCAGCGCCGATGTCCGCGAGCGTGCGCAGGTTGAGGCTGCATGCGCGGCAATTCTTGATCGCTGGGGGCAGGTTGATATCCTGGTCAATGCCGCCGGCGGGAACATGCCCGGCGCGACGCTGGCGCCGGATGCAACCCTGGACAATCTCGATCCCGAAGCATTTCGCGCAGTGTTCGACCTGAATCTCATGGGAACGTTGTTGCCGTCACTGGTCTTCGGTCAGACCATGATTGACGCCGGCGGGCAGGGAACCATCGTCAATATCTCGTCGATGGCGGCACAACGCGCCCTGACCCGGGTGGCCGGGTACAGCGCCGCCAAGGCGGCAGTCGACAATCTGACACGCTGGATGGCAGTCGAACTCGCGCGGCGCTACGGCCCCGGGTTGCGGGTCAACGCCATCGCGCCGGGGTTCTTTGTTGGCGAACAGAACCGGGCGCTGTTGCTCAACCCGGACGGCACGCACACAGCGCGCGGCGCGACGATCATCGCGCACACCCCTGCCGGGCGTTTCGGCGATCCGGGAGACCTGGTGGCAACGTTACTCTGGCTGTGTGGGCCGGGAGCCGCATTCGTCAATGGTGTCGTCGTGCCGGTGGATGGTGGATTTGCCGCCTTCAGCGGGGTGTAGGGAGCAGGCGCGCAGCCGCATCGTGGTTGTAGTGCTGGCCATCATCATCGATCAGGTGGCAGCCCGCCAGCTGAGTTTCTCCGCCGGCCAGCGCACGCAGAGCCGCGGTGCTACCGCAGATCCGCAGCTCCAGGGCGACGCCCGCATCCTGGAGTTGCCGCGCAAGTAGATTCATCCCGAAGTCGTGGCTACAGTCACAGGAGATATGCCTCGCCGCGCCGGGTGCGCCAGTGGTGGCGGGGCAGGCAAGAGTGCGCACAACGGTGCCGCGGCGAACCTGGCCGCTCTTGCGGCCGATCGTGCTCATGACCATGTCGAAGCGACCGACCAGTGGTGCCAGGCCGATACGGTATTCCAGAATGGGATATCATCGATGTTGCGGAGTAGAACAACGTTGCTGGCACACAGTGAAAAACGGTGAGGGTCCAGGGGTTGCGCGAGCGCAACTGTGTACGACCGGGGAAAATCATCGCTCGGCTGCACCAGCGAATCCGGGATGTCCACGGTAAAAACGCACCGCCGGGGCGTCTCAACATTGGCAGCGGGGCAGATCACGCGGTGCCTTGCATCGCTCACCCCTTCAGCGAGCCGGCAAGCAGGCCACGCATGAAATAGCGGCCAAGAAGAATATAGACCAGCAGCGTCGGCAGCGCGGCCAGGATCGATCCGGCCATCTGCACGTTCCACTCAACGATATAGCTGCCGGCCATGTTGTTGAGCGCCACCGTGATCGGTTGCACCGCCGGGCGGCTGGTGACGATCACGCCGAAGAGGAAGTCGTTCCACACCGACGTAAACTGCCAGATCATGACGACCACGAACCCCGGCATGGAGATTGGCAGCAGAATATGACGGTACAGCCCCAGGATCCCCGCACCGTCGATCTTGCCCGCTTCAAGCAGTTCAGTCGGAATGGCCGCATAATAGTTGCGGAAGATCAGGGTCGTGATCGGAATGCCGTAAACGACGTGGACAAAGATCAGGCCTGGCAACGAGCCATACAATCCCATCCGCTGCAATACCTGCACCAGTGGGATCAGGATGCTCTGGTAGGGGATGAACATGCCGAACAACAGCACCGGAAAGAGGACATCCGAACCGCGAAACTTCCACTTCGAGAGCACGTAGCCATTTACTGAGCCAAGCAGTGCTGATAGGAGCGTCGCCGGGATCGTGAGATACATGCTGTTGAGGAAGTTCGGCGCAAGACCGCTGATCCCCTCCGACGCCTTCCCGTTCCAGGCTTTGGCATAGCTGTCGAAATGCATACCGGACGGCAGATCCCACATACGCGCCAGGCTGACTTCCTGGAAACTCTTCATGCCGGTAATAAGCAGCAGATAGACCGGCAGGAGATAGAAGAGCGCGGCACTGGCCAGCAAGATGTAGATAACGACCCGGATTGGCCGGGGTCTCCGGTGGGCCGGCGCGCGGCGCGAAAGTGCAGGCGCGGTCATAGTTCGGCCTCGGTTCGCGTCGTATAGACGAGGTAGGGCACGATCAACAGGGCGACCGTGAAAAGCAGCATGGTGGCGATCGCGGCACCCTGGGCGAAATTATTGCCGCGGAACGTCGTGTCGAACATGAAGAATGCCGGCACATCGGTTGCAAATGCCGGCCCCGGCCCGGTCATTGACACCACCAGGTCGAAGATTTTCAGCGAGATATGGCCAAGAATGATCACGGCGCTCAGGGTGATTGGCCGCAGAATCGGCAGCACGACATACCGGTAGACCTGGAGCTCCGTTGCGCCGTCAACGCGTGCAGCCTCGCGCAATTCGTCGGGAACGCCGCGCAACCCGGCCAGGTAGAGCGCCATGGTATACCCCGACATCTGCCAGGTTGCGGCGAGCACAACAGAAATCATCGCCACCGAGATGCCGACGCGCGGGCTGGCCAGAACGCCGAACCCGGTCTGGACGAGCCACGCGCCTGGCCACGAGTCCGGCGGAATGTGGATGATCGTCGGGTCGGTAAACCAGGGTGATTTCAGAAACCCCAGCCCGAGGCGTTCAAACAGCAGATTGATGCCCGAACTGCCAGTCTGGATCGTACCGGGATTCAGCAACCAGCGCCAGACGACACCGGTGACGATGTACGAGATCGCCATCGGAAAGAGGAAGATCGTGCGGAAGATTGCCTCGCCCTTGACCCCCTGGTCGAGCAGAATGGCAAGCCCCAGGCCGATCGCGAGGCATGCGGCCAGAAACAGCGCCGTGAAGGTCACGGTATTGCGCAGGTCGCTGAGAAAACGGTCGATGGTGAACAGGCGGGTATAGTTACGCAGCCCGACCAGCGTAAAGTCAGGGGTCAGCGAATCCCAGCGTGTCAGGGACGAAAACGCCGTGAATCCGATGAAGCCGTAGACGAATATCGCAATCGCAATCACCGACGGGCTGATCAAGCCAATGGCGATCAGGCGATCGCGGTTCTTGCGTAGCCATTGCGTGGCCGGGCGCGATGCCGCCGCGGCAGTGGATGCCTTGACCTGCTGCATTGCGCTTCCTCGTGGAAGTCTCGTCGTCAGGGCAGCGCGCAGGCGGCCCTTGCCAGTACTGCGTTGTGGAAGGCCGCAGGAAGTTGCGGTCCGGAAACGCGGCCAGGTTGCATGCATCCAGTCTGAGCAGGCGGGCCGCCCGCGCTCCCGGAACTCCCTACGGATCTTCAGGCCCCTGTACCAGATGCGTTGTGCTACTTGCACACGCCGTTATCGACACACGCCTGCTGCAGTGCTTGCTGGGCCGCCGCCACGTCGCCGGTGGTCGCGAAGGTATTCAGAATGTCCTTGTAGACCGTGGCCCACTTCTCGACGGCTGCCGCGCCATGGGCGACGCTCGGAACAATCGCATCGGTTGACCAGTCCTTCATCGCCGACTGCAGGTATGGGTTGAACAGCGCCGGATCGCAGTCGGTGCGGGCGCAGATAGAGCCTTTCTTCGGGTTAAATGCCTCCTGTCCCTCCTTCGATGCGGCCAGTTTCAGCCATGCCATCAGGTTTGCCTGGTCGGGTGCGCCTTTTGCGGCGGCGAAGCTATCGGAGAGCGCATCGAACACACCCCTGGTTCCCGGCACCGGCGCCCAGCCGTAGCCGGTATACCCCTTCGAGGTGAACCAGCCGTCGGTCCAGTCGCCCATGATATGCATCGCGCCCTTGCCGTCCACCAGGTACTGCGCCGCATCGCTCCATGTCAGCGCGGCATAGTCGGTGTTGGCATACGTCATGACTTTCTTGAAGGTTTCGAGCGCTTGCGTGACCTTTGGATCGGTCCACCGGGTCTGGCCGGTCCACAAGCCGCGATACCCATCCGCGCCGAGCGTCGAGATCAGGATTGTCTCGAAGGTATGGCCGGCCTCCCAGCCTTCCTTGGTCCCGATGACCAGCGGAACGATGCCTCTGGCTTTCAGCGCATCGCCGACTGCGTAGAACTCCTCCCAGGTCGTCGGCGGGGTCAGGTTGTTGTCAGCAAAGATCTGCTTGTTGTACCACATGACGTTGGCGCGGTGGATGTTGACCGGCACGCCCCAGTAATGATCCTGGTACTTCAGCAGGGTGAGCAGATCCCTGGGGAAGACAGTCTCGAGACCTTCGGCGGCATACAGGTCATCCAGCGGCTGGAGGTATTTCTGCGGTTCGTATTTCTCGACTTCCAGGCCGGCATGGAGCTGGAACGAGTCGGGCGGGTCGCCGCCGGTCAGGCGTGTCGAGAGCACGGCCTTGGCGTTCGTGCCCGCGCCGCCGGCCACGGTGGCGTTAATTACCTCGACACCCGGATTTGCTTGTTTGTAGAGGTCGTACATGGCATTGAGGCCATCTGCCTCGCCGCCGGCGGTCCACCAGGAGAACATCTCGAGCTTGCCGCCTGCCGTGGGTGCAGCCGCAGGCTGTGTGGGTTGCGCGCCGCTCGGGGGTTGCGCGCCGCAGGCCGCGAGAATCAGTGCGACGAGCGCGAGCAGTGAGAAGAGTGTCCATCCATTGCGGTGTCGCATTGTGAGCCTCCTTCACACGACATCGTTGTCAGAGCGATAGGCTACGTTCTTACGCGATCGGTACATACCTCCTTCAGATGATTGCAACCGACAACCAGGCCGCTGCCGCACACTGAACCGTGGACGGCAGTAGGCCGAGACAGCAGATGCGCGAACAGGGACGCACTGGAGCGTGACGCAGGAATTGCCCTCTCAGGCTTTCTACGTTATCACAGGTACGCGGTGTACGGCGAAAAGGAACGGCAACATACGGGGAAACATGCGCCACAGGGCAGAATAGGAGACCTCGCGGACCGTTGTGGGCCCGCGAGGCCGCTGGTTTCGCCCGGTGATGCCGGTGATTGAGCGGCAAATCAGGAACAAGATGATTCGGTGGCGGCTCGCGAGCCACCCTTCACCATCGTTCTCCGCATTGTATACAGCCACATAACGAAATCATTGCGAGCACATGCGGGGCGTTGTGGGGATGGTTCTGTTTCCCTGGTGTAGCGGTATGTTTTCTCGCGAACCGCAGATGGTGATCTATACTGGTGAGATGAGGGAACGCCGGTGCACCGTGTGCCGGCGTTCCCGGGATAGCGGCGCCGGCCCGACAGGGTCTGCCGCGTGTTCGATCCATCCTCACAGGTTCGTCGACCGGCGCCGGGCGCGATGATGCGCAGAAAGGCACGACGATGCGACGAACGGTACCTCTCCTGCTTCTCTCTCTTGTGACGATGCTGGCCGCGGCGATGCCCGCGGCCGCGGCGCCGGCGTTCGGTAACGAGGCGTTCCAGCGAGTCTGGAATCGCCAGGATCGCGCGGTCGCCGAACAGATCAGCGGGCGATCGTGGACGTGGGGGCCTGCGCCGAACACGCCGCCGCTACGTGAGCCGCTGCTGGAAGGTGTCGAAGGGATGCGCGTGGTGCAATACTTCGACAAGAGCCGGATGGAGATCAACGACCCGACGGGCGACCCGTTTGCGACCTGGTATGTCACCAATGGTCTGCTGCCGATCGAGTTGATGACCGGCCGGATGCAGGTGGGCTACAATCTGTTCGAGTGGCGCACACCGGCGAAGGTCAGCGCCATCGGCGACCCGGACCAGTTCCCCACCTATGCCGACCTGTTGCGCTTCTACCAGAACCCTGGCGCGGTCAACCCGAACGATCTGAATCGCCCGGCCACCGGGTTCATCAACCCGGATGGGACGATAACCGGTTTCAACGACTATATCAATGACCCGGCGACAATGCTGCTGCGCGGCGACAATAACCACGGTGTGGCGCGTGCCTTCCTCGACTTCATGTACCAGCGCGGCCTGGTGTATGAGAACGGGCGCTATGTCATGGCCCAGGTTTATGACCCGCTCTTTGTGTTTGGTCTGCCGGTTTCGGGCGCCTACTGGGTGAAGGTCAGAGTTGGCGGTGTCGAACGGCCAATCCTGTTCCAGGTGTTCGAGCGGCGCGTGTTGACCTACAACCCGGCGAACCCACCGGCATTCCGTGTTGAGATGGGCAATGTCGGCCAGCACTACTACCGGTGGCGCTACGGCCAGTGACGGGAAGGGAGGAGCGTCATGCGATGGGTGCGCTGGTTCAATGATATCGGCATCAATGATGTGCCGCTTGTTGGTGGGAAGAATGCGTCGCTTGGCGAAATGCGGCGTGAACTGGCGGCGCTCGGTGTGCAGGTGCCCGACGGGTATGCTGTCACAGCCGATGCCTATCGCCTGTTTCTCGCGCATAACAGGCTTGAGGCGCCAATCCGCGATCTGCTGGCGGGCTGGGATCGTGGCGATGTCCAGGATCTCACGCGGCGCGCGCGCCACATCCGCAACCTGATCCTCAAGGGTGAGTATCCTGCCGAGCTGGCGAGTGACATCGTCACCGCATACGCTGAACTCTCGCGGCGGAGCGGAGTCGAGGATCTGGAAGTAGCGGTGCGTTCGTCGGCGACGGCGGAGGATCTGCCAACGGCCAGTTTCGCCGGGCAGCAGGAAACATACCTGCACGTTCATGGCGAGGCCGAGTTGCTCGAATCGATCAAGAAGTCGCTGGCGAGCCTGTTTACGGCGCGCGCCATCAGCTACCGTGAGGATATGGGTTTCGATCATTTCAAAGTTGCACTATCGATCGGCGTGCAACGCATGGTCTACGCTGACGATGCCAGTTCGGGCGTGATCTTCACCCTCGATACCGAGACTGGCTTCCGCGATGTGGTGTTCATCACGTCGATCTGGGGGCTTGGCGAGAATATCGTCCAGGGGCGCGTTGCCCCCGACGAGTTTTATGTGCATAAGCCGACGCTTCGCCAGGGTTACCGCCCGATTATCTGGAAGCAGTGCGGCGCGAAAGAACTCAAGTTGATCTACGACCGCAATGATCACCGGCTGAAGAATATCACGGTGCTGCCGGCCGATCGGGCGCGGTTCTCGCTCGATGATGATGATGTTCTGCAGCTTGCGCGCTGGAGCCTGGCGATCGAAGATCACTACAGTGCGAAGCGTGGCGTCGCGACGCCGATGGATATTGAGTGGGCGAAGGATAGCCGCACCGGCGAGGTATTCATTGTGCAGGCGCGTCCTGAAACTGTCCATGCCCAGAAACGTGGCGCAACACTGCGACTCTACCAGCTTACCGAGCGCGGCCCGCTGCTGGCCCAGGGGCTGGCCGTCGGTGACGCTGTCGCCGTCGGCGCGGCACATGTCATTCGCAGCCCACAACAGATGGCCGAGTTCCAGCCGCGGGAAGTGCTGGTGACCGAGATCACCAACCCCGATTGGGAACCGATTATGAAGCTGGCCGGCGCAATCGTTACCGAGCGTGGCGGGCGCACCTCACATGCGGCCATTGTGGCACGCGAACTGGGTATTCCGGCGATCGTCGGCGCCAGCGGTGCGATGCGCGCCGTGACGAATGGTGCGCCGGTGACCGTCTCCTGCGCCGAAGGCGAGGTCGGCTACCTGTATGCGGGTGCGCTGGCGCATACCGTTGAGGAGGTGGACCCGGCGGCACTCCCGCCGACGCGCACGCAGATCATGATGAATGTCGGCAACCCGGAACAGGCGATGAAACTGGCGCAGATCCCGAGCGACGGTGTTGGCCTGGCGCGCATGGAGTTCATTTTCGCCAGCTGGGTGCGCATTCACCCGCTGGCGCTGACGCGCTACGATCAGTTGCCCGAATCGATCAAACGCGAGGTAGATGCGCTGACCCGCGGATATGCCGACAAGACGGAGTATTTCGTTGATGTGCTGGCGCGCGGGATTGGTACGATCGCGGCAGCCTTCTGGCCCCGGCCGGTTATTCTGCGGTTGTCCGATTTCAAGACCAATGAGTATGCTCACCTGCTCGGCGGTACGCTGTTCGAACCCGGCGAGGAAAACCCCATGCTTGGATGGCGCGGCGCCAGTCGCTACTACCATCCCGACTACAAGGAAGGCTTCATGCTGGAAGTCGCGGCCATTCGCCGGGTACGCGAGACCTTCGGCCTGAAGAACCTGATTGTGATGGTGCCCTTCTGCCGCACGCCGGAAGAGGGGCGGCGCGTGCTGGAGGTGATGCGCGAGGGTGGGCTGGAGCGCGGCAAGGACGGTCTCGAAGTCTATGTGATGGCCGAGATCCCGTCCAACATTCTGATGGCGGAGGAGTTTGCCGAGGTCTTTGACGGCTTCTCGATCGGTTCGAATGACCTGACACAGTTGACGCTGGGGGTAGACCGCGACTCAGAGCGGGTGGCGCCGCTGTTCGATGAGCGCATCCGGGCGGTGAAACGCTCGTGCGCCGAACTGATCGCCACCGCGCACCGCTACGGGCGCAAGGTTGGCATCTGTGGCCAGGCACCGTCGGATTACCCGGATTTTGCCGCATTCCTGGTGTCGGAAGGGATCGACTCCATCAGTCTGTCACCTGATGCTGTCGTGCGCACGCGGCTGCGCGTCCACGACGTAGAACGGAAGGGGTAAGACGCTGAACACGGCATCGATCATCATTGTTTCCGGTGGTGTCGGCTTCAGCGCAGAGCAACTGGTGCGAACGGCGCTGGCGCAATTTCCTGACGCGAAGGTGGGGCTGCAACTGGTACCGCAGGTGCGCGAAAGCGCGCAAATGGCCGGTATCGTGGCGCAGGCTGCCGCCAGCGGCGCGGTCATTGTGCACACGCTTGTGCGGCCGGATCTGCGCCGGGAGCTGATTGCACGTGCTCGCGAATGGCGGGTGCCGGAGGTTGACCTGATCGGGCCGTTGCTTGACCGGCTTGCCGATGATCTCGGGCAGGCGCCGCTGGGGCGGCCCGGCCTGTACCGTGAACAACTGCGAACGTATTTCGATCGGATCGCGGCGATCGAATACACACTTGCGCATGATGACGGCGCACATCCAGGCGAGTGGTGCGAAGCGGATGTCGTGCTGGTGGGCGTGTCGCGTGTCGGCAAGACTCCGCTCTCCATCTACCTGGCCGTGCTGGGATGGAAAGTTGCCAACCTGCCTCTCGTGAGCGAGATTGCCCCACCACACCAGCTCTATGAGCTTGATCCGGGCCGGGTCATCGGGCTGACCATCGGGTTGCCGCAACTGATCGAGCATCGCGAGTGGCGCCGGCGGCGCCTGGGCATGCCGCCTGGCGCCCGCTATACCGACCCGGGCGCCCTGAGCGACGAACTTGAACAGGCCGATCGCTTGTTCCGGCAGCATGGCTTTGCCGTTGTTGATGTGACGAACAGGCCGATCGAGTCGATTGCCAACGAGGTGATTGCGCTGGTGGAGCGGTGGCGTAATGCGAACGGCGCGCGGCGGGCGCCGGCCAGCGCGGCGTGAGAGGGTGTGCGTGTTTCGCACGGGCCTGCCGGGAGCGAGCTTTCGGGAAGCTCCACCTGATGGGCGTGATGGCGCGCGCTGCGTGTCAGTGTGCCGGGTGGCGCCGTGTTGTGGCTTCCGGGAAACCATTCAGGGTGAGCGACTCGCGTATGCGCCGGATTCTGTTGTATCATAATCTGCGAAGAGAGGCGCGGAACGACCGGAGTCGATGTTGAGCAGGAGGGCGTTATGCGCAACTGGATCGTGGTCGTGGGAGTCGTGGGGTTGCTGGCAGCATGTGGCCGCACCGCGCCGATGGCGACACAGCCGACGGCCACCGTTCTCTCGCCCGCCATCGCCACGGCGTCGGTGATGCTCACGGCTGCCGCAGGCAGTGATATGCCACGCGTCGAGCCAGCGACCACGGCCCAGGAGGGGATGAGCGTCGCCCAGGTAGCCACACCCGAAGCGGTCTCCAGCGGAGATGCGCAGCAATCAGTGCCGGCGCTCAACCCCGGCGCGGCAGCGGCCGCCGTGGCACTTCCGGCCAGTATCGGCGCCGCCGAACAGGTTGTTCGCGAGTATTTCGCCGCCTTCGGCGCGCGGCGCGCGGCGGATGCATGGCGGCTCCTGGCACCGGACATGCGGGCCGGGATGACGCTCGAAATGCTTGAAAGCACGACCCTGGCAGTGCAATCGCTCAACCTGATGCGGATCGACTCTGTGCGCACGGCGGAGGCGCGAGTGATTTATGGCGTGACCGTTGATGCCGTGCCGGTGCCCGACCTGCCGACGCGCTGGAGCAGCGGCCCGAACCAGCTCTATGTGGTCGTGATCAACACGCCGGAGGGATGGCGCATCGCCGCGATCACCGGTGAGCCGCCGGCGAGCTAATGCAGCGTGGGCACGGCGCATCCAGGCGCGCGTGGCGTTGCGCCAACACCCGGGCATGTCGCTGGAAACTGCTCCGACAGGTGTGTTGTGTCATGCAACGGCGTCATCGGGTTCGTGTGTTTCATAATAGCGCGCCAGGCCACTGACCAGCATCTGAACCAGCAGCGGCGTCGCCGCATCGCTCATCACCGTCATATAGCAGTTGTGCTCAATAGCCAGCGCCTCTTTATGCTGGCCGCCGGCGACGTACTGTGGCAGGAAGCGACGCGCCTGTTCCGCCAGCACGCGGCGAACACGTGCCGAGGCTACCACGCCGAGCGCCCGCAGCAGATATTCGCTGAACGATGGATCGCTCTCATCCTCGACAACTGGTGGTTCGCCAATCTCATCGAGAATCGCCTCGATCAGGTCGTCGCTGAAGTGCAACGGAGCGAAGCGCTCGTCACGAAAGATATCCAGACTGAACCGGTTGAAGGCGTCGCGGTCGGCGCCGAGCTGGAGCGCCTGCATTCGCATACCGCGCAGCATTCTGCCGGCAACGTCGATCCTGGTTATTTCTTCAGCGTCCGGGGCGCGTTCAAGCCAGGTTCCCTCGCAACTGGTAATGGTTGCCAGGTCACTGGAACGCTCGCGACGCTCGCGCTTCGCACGTGATTGCTTACCCACAGGTACCCTCTCTTTGCATGTCGTGGAGTGCTATACTTTAATTGTACACGAAACCCGACTCTCGGGTGTGACGCAACGGCCGAACCAGCGTTTCCGGGAAGCGTGCTTCCGGCACGTGTACGCAAAGCATTTCGTCACACCTCCGATTATCAGGCGGAATGCCTGCCAGGAGCCCGTTGATGAGCGCGCGTGTCATCGATAATCTGCGAAAAGTCGAGATCTTCGCCGGCCTGCGTGATGACGAACTGGTGATGGTCGCCGGCCTGTGCAAAGCCTTACGTGTGCCTGCCCGCCACACCATTTTCAAAGAAGGCGATGCTGGCGAAGAATTGTATGTGGTTCACGAAGGGTCGGTGCGCGTCATGATCACCACGCGCACGCCCGACGGTACATCATCCCCCTCGACGATCAACACGCTCTACCCCGGGCAATGTTTTGGCGAACAGGCGTTGCTTGGCGGCGCGGCGCGCACGGCGACGGTCGTCGCCAGCGAGCCGACGACACTGATCGTGATGCGCGCACCGGAGTTTGACGCACTGGCAGAGCGCAACCCCCATATCGGCTTCATCGTTATTCGGAACCTGGCGCGTGACCTGGCATACAAGCTGAATGCGTCCAATCTGCTGCTGCGCGGTAACATTCGCTGGCGTGGCGATGAACTGGGGAAACGTTAAACACGCAGCGCTTCAACCGTCAACGCTCGATATTGACAGTTCCGGCTCGGCAATGGTTATCAGGCGATGGGTCATTTCAACACTGCCATCCGCAATGACCTTATCGCCGATGCACGAAATCATGGTCACCTGCTCACGGCCTTGCGGTAGCATATACTCGACTTCGTCCGGGGCGGCCCATACCTGGCGCGTCACAACGTAGCGATGCGGCGTGCCACGTTCGTCGAGCAGCACCACCGTTGCACCGGGGCGCAACTCTTTGAGGCGCGCAAACGGCGCCGGTATGTGTGGCGCCGTGCGGAAACGCAGGACGTGCGCCCAGAGAACGATATTCTCGCCCTGCCCCGGCATGGCGCCGAGCCTGTACCAGCCGACGTCATGATCAAGCACGACCGGCACACGATTCGCATCGAGACCGACGGGAACAAGCGCACGGTCGAGGTCGATTGCGTCAATGATCAGCCTGGCCGGCGGCGACGCGCTTGCAGGGGTGGTCGGAACCGGTGACGGTGCCGCCGTCGGGGTGGCAGCCGGTATGAGGGTTGCGGTGGGCATGCGGGTAGGCGGAGCTGTGGGTGCTGCGGTGGGTTGAGCGGTCGGGATGGTGGAAGGCGTTATCACGGGCGCAGTCGCAGGAGCAATCGTTGGCATAGTCGCGCCGGGCGCCGGGCCACACCCTGTCAGCATGGCCAGTAGCATCACAGAGACGAGCAGGCGTTGCACGGTCAGGATCATAGGTTGTGTGCTCCTCATTCCGGCAGTATCAGCGGTTCGGTCGTCGTTTTGTATGGGACGAAGCCGCGCGCCTGGTAGTTTGCCAGCGCATACGGCCCATCGAGCGTGCACGTATGCACCCAGACGCGTTCGGCGCCGTCGTCGTAGGCGTGTTGCACGCCGACAGAGAGCAAGTGCTTCCCCAGGCCGCGCCCATGGAACATGGGAACCAGGCCAAAATAGGCGATCTCGACCCCCGGTTCGTCGGAATGCGCGTTGAGTTCAACATACCCTGCCGGCGTGCCGCACACGTAGAGTACCAGCAGGGTAACGCCCGGCTGTGCCAGGTATGTCGCGAGTTGATCATCCGTCCAGCCAAGCCGCAAGGTCCAGTGATAGTTCGCGCCGACTGCCTGGTAGAGAAAGCGGTAGAATGCCGGGAACGGAACGCGCGATTCAAGGACCGCGATCTCCGGATCGGCCGTGAACGATGGCCGAAAGGCAGCCCGGGCCGGAATCTCGAGATAGGTGGTCACAACAGTGATGGTACGGTGCGAAACCAACAGCAATGCTCCCTGTTCACCTTAACGTCAGTGTACTTGTGGTACAATACACAGGCGCGGCCCGGCGAGAGAGCGGGCCTCCTGCTCGCGAGACGCGCATGATCGCGCGGTAGCCCGGGATCGCGCTTCAGGCGGTCGTCCGGGCCAGGATCCTATCCGAATGTCAGATGCTTCGGTGTCATTGCGAGCCGCTACCACCACGCTGCGCTCGCGGCAGGATCCGCGACGCAATCTCCTTCCCACGTCGAGATTGCTTCGTCGCTGATGCTCCTCGTAATGACAGCATGCCCGTGATTGTTCGGATACGCGCTAACCAGCGGTACGGTGTGCTGCCGCACGCCGGCGGCTCGCCAGTTGTGGGCGAAGCCCTCACATTGTACAGTATGTGCAGCCCACGCGGGCGCCAGCGACCGCCGCGCTGTCGCCGGCACGCGCGTTTCAGCGGAGGAACGATGAGCTTGATGTCTGATCGCTATAGTGATACCGGATGGAGCATACTGACCGACGGTCGCGTGGTTGAGCGTGTTGAGCGCGGTGCGTTCGTATACACGCCGCACCATACGGCCGATAGTGTGTTCGTCCTGAAGTCGGGAACGATCAGTCTGTTTCTCCGCTCGAATGAGGGGCGTGTTCTCACCCTGCGAATGATCGAGGCCGGCCAGTTCTTTGGTCACGTCGCCATGAGTGATGGGTCCTGCTACGATACCTATGCCCAGGCCGTCAACCAGGCCAGCTATGTGTGTATTCACCGCGATGAGTTGCCGCCGCTACTGGAACGCGCCCCGGAGCTAGGTGTTGCACTGCTTGATGATGTGGCGCGCCATCGAGCCGTCGTGAGCCGGCGGCTCGATGAAGTGGCATTCAAATCGGTTCCGGCCCGGCTCGCCTCGCTGTTGCTGGATCTCGCCCAGCGACACGGCGGTCCACACGCCGCCAACGTGCCGCGCCATAGCCATCGCCAGCTGGCGGAAATGATCAATGCCTACCGCGAGACGGTCACGAAAGTGATTAACCAGTTCCACGACGCTCGCCTGCTCACGATCGATCGATCGGGCATCACGCTGGTCAATGTGCGTCGCCTGAAGGAACTGGCGCAGAGCTGACGACCATGCCGTTGCTGATCTGCCACAGCCGTGCCGCCGCGTCCACATCCTGCGCCAGTGGCGACGGCGCCACCGCGCGCGAATTATCGAAGTATCCACCGCTCACACTGCCAACCTCCGCTGCCGTAGCCAGGTAGATGGAAGTCTGTGCGCCCTGCTCCGGGCTGATGGCGAAGCGCTGTATCAGCGACCAGAGGGTGTTCCACAGCACGCCGTTGTTGAGGCCGAAGCGCGTTGCCACGAATCCGGGATGCAGCGCGTTTGACGTTACTCCTGATCCTGCCAGCCGCCGCGCCAGTTCGTTTGAGAAGAGGATATTGGCCAGCTTCGACTGGGCGTAGGCGCCCCAGCCGTTGTAGCCCCGCGCATACTGCAGGTCATCCCAGCGCATCGTCCCGCTACGATGGGCGTCCGATGCGACATTGATGATCCTGGCCGGCGCGCTGGCGCGTAACACATCGAGTAACAGATTGGTGAGCAGGAAGTAGCTCAGATGGTTCAGCGCCCAGGTCAATTCGATGCCGTCCAGGCTGAGCCGGCGTGTGGTAAAAAAACCGCCAGCATTATTGATCAGGATGTCGAGGCGCCTGTGGCGGCGCACAAACTCCTCGGCCACATGGTGCACCCCGGCCTGTGATGAGAGATCGGCAAGGAGCGGCTCGACATCGTTGCCGGTTGCCTGTTTGATGCGTTCGGCTGTTGCAGCGGCGCGCTCGGCGCTGCGACCAACGATGACCACGCGCATGCCACGACGCGCCAGTTCGCGCGCCGTCACTTCGCCGATCCCGGATGTTGCGCCAGTGATGAGGCAGACTGGTGAGTCTTTCATATATGGACAACTCCCTGACCTGGTAGCAATACCTTTCACATACGCCCGTCACCCCCACCCCGGCCCTCCCCCGCCGGGGGAGGGAGTCCGACTCCTCCCCCCAGCGGGGGGAGGTCGGGTGGGGGGCGGTGCGGTGCAGAACGCCTTATTTGAAAGGTATTGGACCTGGTAGTGCGATCAGACATGGGCGGCCCCGCTGCAGGCGAATACAAGGGGCGCCCGTACGGGATGATCTGCATGCTCGACGAACGCATGTCATGTATTATAGTATGATACATGTGAGAATGGTTCACATCAGACGCGGAGAGTCGTGCCATAACAGAGCCGAGGTGCAAAGATGACTGCGTCTGCTCCTGGTCCCATAGCGTTGCTTGGTTCAGGCGAGACGGCGCCGGCCAGTGGGGTCGTCTATGATGCGATCGCCGCACGTTATGCGGTGCCGCTGCGAATTGCGGTACTCGAAACGCCGGCGGGATTTCAGCCGAACTCGGCGCTGGTTGCCGGTAAAGTCGCCGATCATTTGCGAATTCGGCTGCAGAACAGCCAGCCGCATATTGATGTTCTGCCGGCGCGGGCACGTGGTACGCCGGCAAGCCCCGACGCGCCTGAGACCACGGCGGCGTTGCGTGAGGCCGACATTATCTTTCTTGGGCCAGGTAGCCCGACCTACACTGTCAGGCAGCTTTCCGATAGCCTGGCATGGCATCGGGTAAAGGCGCGCCACCGTCGTGGCGCCGCAATTATTACCGCCAGCGCTGCCACGATTGCGTTTGGCCGGGTGGCATTGCCGGTATATGAGATTTACAAAGTCGGCGACGAACTCCACTGGCATGCAGGGCTTGACTTCTTCGGCGCTTTTGGTCTGGCTCTGGTGATTGTGCCGCATTGGAACAATTCAGAAGGTGGCGCGGAACTGGATACCAGTCATTGCTATATGGGAGCCGAACGTTTTGCCCGGCTGCGTACAATGCTTCCTTCAGAGCTCACAATCGTCGGCATTGACGAGCATACGGCGTTGCTGATCGATCTTGCCACTGGCACGGGGCATGTACTGGGCAGGGGTGGCGTCACGATAATACACGAAGCCACAGAGGAGCGTTTCGCCCGCAAGACCATATTCCCGCTCGCGGCGCTGGGCCCGTTCCGCCTGCCCGAACCTGCCGACGGTATTCCGCCGGAGGTGTGGGCTGAGATGGAAAGTCTCTCTTCGGCAAAAGTGCCCCCCTCCGTGCCTGACGACATCAATGCGTTGGTGTTGAACCGCCAGGAAGCGCGAGAACGGCGTGATTGGGCGGTTGCAGATATGCTGCGTCGCGCGATTGCTGAACGCGGCTGGCAGGTGCGTGACACCCCTGATGGGCCGGTTGTCGAACCGGCATAAGGTTCCCTACCGACTAA
>Ga0272446_1000518_pt1 | contig 60916 bp, 52 predicted proteins | sample YNPCB0061_FD_194587 | JGI IMG/M metagenome (GOLD analysis project Ga0272446, IMG submission 194587) | Hot spring microbial mat communities from Yellowstone National Park, WY, United States - YNP-CB-006-1 | ecosystem: Environmental > Aquatic > Thermal springs > Hot (42-90C) > Sediment | place...
GGTAGCGCCAGGAAATAATAATTTACCCCAGGCTGGCACCAGCGGTGGTTTTACCCAGCCTACCAGTAACAATCAGTCTGTGGTTCAATCGTTGCCAATAGTTACTACTGATGCGGCAGTCAGTCCGGACACAGCTTCCAGTCGGTTACGTTATTATAATCCAGTTGATTGCAAATTTTATGAAATTGATGCCAGCGGCGCGCGTCACCCGTTAATTCAAAATAGTGAGCAAAGTACCTATTGTGGTGTGCAAAAAGTTACCTGGTCGCCGGGTGATAGTAAGGCGATTATGGAATTTCCCGATAGATCCAAGATTATTTATGACTTCAAAAATCAAAAGCAATATACCTTACCTAAAGAAATGGAGTCATTCAGTTTTTCGCCAGACGGTAGCCAAGTGGCCGGCAAATATATGGCGGATAACGTTAATGATCGTTGGATAATCAAAGTTAATTCTGATGGCTCTGGTTTAACCGGTATACAACCGATGGGTGAAAACGCTAATAAGGTGGAGGTGGCTTGGTCAGCCAATAATCAGGTAATCGCTTTTTCCGCTACGGGCGATCCACAAGGCGCTTTTACTCAACAAATTTTGCCGATTGGTTTTAATCAAGAGAATTTTAAAGCGTTGTACGTTAATGGTCGGGGGTTTGAATCTACCTGGACGCCTGACGGTCAGAAGTTATTATATTCAGTTTATAATGATACTACCGATTATAAACCAACTTTATTCTTAGTTGATGCTACGGTAGACAAAATGGGACAGAATAATAAGTCATTAAATCTACAAACCTGGTCTGATAGGTGCACTATGTCCGGTGCGGTGGCTTATTGTGCCGTGCCGGAAAATTTGCCGCAGGGCGCCGGTTTGGTGCGCGAGTTAGCCCAGGGTTTGTCAGACACTATCTGGCGGGTTGATTTACGGACCGGCGTCACCTCTTTGTTAGCCAAACCGACTGATGAGCAAGGCAATGGTTTGAGTATTAATCAGATAACAGTTTCACCAGATAATAAGACTTTATATTTTACCGATACGATCAGTCGGCAAGTTAGAAGTTTGCAATTGGCGCAGTAAGTATTTTGTTGAATTGGTAGTAAGAAATAAAATTATAAATCTTAATATCTAAATAATGTTTAAATCTCCATACCACAAGTTAATTTTTAATAGCCAAGGGTCAATTTAATGTTTTAATTTTGTCGGTGGTTGGGTGTTTATTCTTTGAAAGTTGATGATTATTTAAAATTTAGGATTTAAGATTTGAAATTTTACTCCTGATTTGCATTATGTTCAAAAAGCCCGCTTTCTGGTTTAGTTTATTGACTTTATTAGTGATAGTTACTATGGTTGTGCAATTACGCCAACAGTCGCGTTTAATTAATCCAATTTTAACTTCTACCACTGATACAGCAATTCAACCAAAGTCTCCGGATAAGGTGACTATTTTTCCCGCCGATCCCGTACGAGGGGTACGCAGCGGAGCTAGTGTAACGATTGTTCAATTTAGTGATTTTGAGTGTCCTTATTGCGCCCAAATGGCCCCCCTACTTAAACAGTTTGTGGAACAAAACCAGGATCGGGTGAGTTTGGTTTGGAAAGATTTTCCGCTACCTGATCATATTAACGCTTTGTCGGCCGCTCAAGCTGCCCAGTGTGCGGCTTTACAAAATAAGTTTTGGGAATATCATGATGAATTATACGCCAATCAATCCAGTTTGGGCGATACTTTATATGAAAAGGTAGCTAATAACTTGAATTTAGATATGCCAAAATTTATTACCTGCCGCGGCCAAGGACAGGCTTTGCCTCTTATTCAACGTAATATGCAAGAAGGACAGGCGGTGGGGGTTGACGGTACGCCTTATTATATAATTAATGGTCGGGTGCATAGCGGCATTTTAACTCAAACGGAATTAAACGATTTATTATTGGGTTATTAAATATAAAAGGAATTATTTATTATTGATATGAATTTTGATTCAATTTATAATAGAATTATTTTGATTATTTTTTTTGTTTTGAGTTTATTGTTAGCTAAACCATTATTAGCTGCAGATCTAGATGTATGTAAAGATGCTGGCTGGGACGAGGTAGGAGAATGTAATCAAAATAATTGTATTAATAGGGTGGGTGATGTTGGTTATATTGAGTGTTATGGTTGTTCGGCTAACCCGAAGACTAAAGTTTGTTGTTCTAAGTTTAAAGATCAATCTAATAAGTCTATATTGTCCCCTCGTATTGTGGGTTGTGTTGATTATAAGATAAATAATGCTTTATATGGTACAACTTCAACACCCGATGAAGTAGTTACCAATAGTAAACCTGCAGAGTTTACCCCGCAAGTTACTATACCGGGTTCAGTTTTTACAGCTGGTAAGCCAGTTACCGTGACGGGGGATACCTTGGGCCAATATTTAGCCAATTTTTATAATTTTTTTGTAGCTCTTATAGCCATAATCGCCGTGGTAATGATAATGTGGGGCGGATTTAAGCGCATTATGGCCGCTGGTAATGCCGAGAGCATCAAAGGGGCCAATCAAACGATTACGGGCGCTTTGGTCGGGTTGGTTATTGCTTTGATGTCTTATTCTTTATTAAGGTTAATTAATCCGTCATTGGTTAATTTTAGAAGTTTGAATATACAACCAGTTACGGCTGAACAATTTAGTTTTCGTCCAGCGTTTATTAATAATCCCGAATTGCAGACGACAGCTGATAAATATAAAAACATGGCTTGTCCAACTCAAGCTGAGTTAATTTCTGGTGTTAAATTTTATGTCACCGGTTACTATAAGCCCACCTATGGAGATAAGGAGGCTTATCAAAGCTTTGAGTGTAATATTGCTATGCAATGCTCCTGTCCCAATCCGCCAGGTGTTTCTCCAAATAAAACTTGTAAGGTCGGTAATAAAGTTTGGGCGCCCTGTAATAGCTTTGATTCAAGCGTGGATTATTGTAACAGTACTAGTGCGCCACCTGTTACACCGGTTGCCTGGCAGACAGCAGCCGTCAGTTCATGTTTACCTAAAGGGACAGCCTTTAAAGTTTTGGGTAGTAATTTAAATGGCGTTAGCGATAGGGTTTGGTTGGCTCAAGATGGCGGAGGTTGGATTAAAGGGCGTCGCATTGATTTATTTATGGGGCAAGGTAGTTCAGCCTATAGACAAGCCATTCAGGCAACTGGCGAGGTTACTATTAAAGTATGTTCCGATAAGGATCATTGTCCTTCTTCTTAAAATTTTTTAAATGGTTATTAAAAATTCTACAGTTTATGTTTGTTCTAATTGTGATGCCCAGTATCCACGTTGGGTGGGGCGCTGTAGTGAGTGCGGCAAATTTGGCACTATTTCTAGTGAACCGTCAATTGTAACAAAAACTAAAAATATCAGTAATATGCCCACGGCTGGCGTGGTGTCTTTGCGTTTGGGCGCAATTAAACCAGCCACTCGTTTTTCCTCCGGTTTAAGCGAAGTAGATCGGGTGTTGGGAGGCGGTTTGCCGCAAGGTGGAGTATTGCTTTTAACCGGTGCGCCTGGTGCCGGTAAGTCGACTTTAGTGTTGGCCGTGGCTGATGGTTGTGGACAATCTGTATTGTACGCTTCGGGCGAGGAGTCAGCCGAGCAGATAGAACAACGGGCTAATCGATTGTTGATTAAAGGAGATAAGTTGAATTTTACAACAGAGACTAATGTTCAATCGGTCGCTCAGGCGGTTCGGCAGAGCAAATGTCGTTTGTTGATTATTGATTCGTTGCAAACAGTGGTGTCATCTGAGACAGATGGTGCGCCCGGTTCGCCCAGACAGTTAAAAGCGGTTTTAGCCGAGCTAGTCGGTTTAGCCAAGATGGAACAAATTAGTGTTTTGGTGATTGGTCATGTGACTAAAGAAGGTGTGGCGGCTGGTCCTAGAACAGTGGAACATTTAGTAGACGTAGTTTTGGCTTTGGAAAGTTTAGAGCGCCAAGATATACGTATTTTACGTTCCACTAAGAATAGGTTTGGCTCTACTGAAGAAATAGGCGTTTTTCAAATGGAGCAAGGAGGACTTAAACAGGTTAACAACCCTTCAGTTTTATTTTTGGCGGAAAGACATAGCGGGGCCGGCTCTTGTGTGACGGCCATACAAGAGGGGTCGCGCAGTTTATTAGTGGAAGTGCAAGCCTTAGTCACTCGATCCACTAAATTTTCTTATCCTAAACGCGCCACTACCGGTTATGATGCTAATCGTTTACAGCTTTTATTGGCTGTTTTAGAGGAAAAGGTGGGAGTACGGTTAGGCTATAATGATGTTTATGTTAATTTAGCAGGTGGCTTAAAAAGCCGGGAAACTGCTTTGGATTTAGCGGTTTGTTTGGCTATGGTTTCAGCTAAACAGAAAAAACCGATAGCTAATAATTTGGTAGTGTTTGGTGAGGTTGGTTTGGGTGGTGAAGTACGTCCGGTTAACGCTATGGAAAAAAGGTTACAAGAGGCTTCACGGTTGGGTTTTAAGCAGGCGGTAGTGCCCAAATTATCAGATAATATTAATTTACCTAAAGGTTTACAGGTATCATTTGTTAGAAATTTAACAGAAGCAATTGAGTGGTTATGAGATTATTTATAAGTGAATATATTTTTAACAGTTGCATTTTAGCGGGGAGGGTTTAATTAATAGCAAACAACAAAAAATAGTCGGCGTCTTACAACGCGCCGGTTTGGAAATTGTCAGCTGATTTTATCGGGTAGTATATAGATAATTTATTCCGGATGTATTTCTTCAGCCATGACTTTATTTTTTAATTTAGGCCAAGCGTTTAAACTACTATCTAAAGACAGGGTATAGGCGGTCGCTTGTTGAATTGTTTTAATGATTTGACTATTAACTAAATCCCAATATTTAATTTTATTAAAACCGGATTGAATTCGGCCAGTTAAACTCCCCGGACCGCGGGTTTTAAGGTCAAATTCGGCCAAGGCGAAGCCGTTGCTGTACTTGGTCATAGCGGATAATCGTTCGTTGTCATTAGTATTGTCGGTAATTAGTAAGCAGTAACTAGGCAGGTTGGCTCGACCTATTCGACCGCGAAACTGATGTAATTGAGCCAGACCAAAACGTTCTGCTCCTTCTATAATCATAACTGTGGCATCAGGTATATCTACGCCCACTTCAATAACAGAAGTACAGACTAAAATAGGCGTAGTGCCATTTTTAAAATCAGTCAAAGCTTGTTGTTTTTTAGCGCTGTTTAATTTGCCATGGAGTAGACCAAGTTTAATTTGGGGAAAGATTTCTTTTTGTAAGCGGGCATGTTCCTGTAGTACGGCTTTAGTATCTTCATTATCGTTTTCATCTATAAGGGGGCAAATGATAAAAACTTTGTGTCCCTTTTTTATTTCTTGTTTTGTCAAATTGTAAGCTAAATTGCGTTGTGAGCCTGTTAGTAAGCGTGTAATAACCGGTTGGCGTCCGGCTGGCCGGGTTTTTATAAGTGATAATTCTAGGTTACCGTATAAAGCCAAAGCCAAAGAACGGGGTATAGGAGTAGCGGATAAAGACAAAAAATGAGGAGTGATTTTATTTTTGACGGCGGTTAAATATTGCCTTTGTTCCACGCCAAAGCGGTGCTGCTCATCTACAATTACCAAACCTAATTTTGGTATTTTAACAGTAGGTTGCAATAAGGCCTGAGTGCCTATTATAATATCAATTTTATTAAGGGCAAGTAACTTTTTAAGCTGTATTTTATTGATATTTTGGTTATTGATCAGACTTTTACCCTGGGTTAGCAGTGCCAGCTTAATTTTGAAATCGGCTAAGAGTTTGTTTAGGGTGTCAAAGTGTTGTATGGCTAACACCTCAGTTGGTGCTAGTAGAGCAGTCTGCCAGTTATTTAAGGCGCAATTTAGAGCAGCCAAGCCAGCTACTACTGTTTTGCCAGATCCTACATCACCTTGTAGCAAGCGAAACATCGGTTGTGCCCTGCCTAAGTCTTTGATTATTTCCCAGGCTGCTATTTTTTGATCGGCGGTTAAATGGTAAGGTAAATTATCGACAAAATTTTTTGTTTCCGGGCGAAAAGTAATAATTGGCGCAGTTTGTTGGGACCTTTTTATTTTCAATAGTTGATTTTGTAGGTTAATAAGATAGAATTCATTAAAGACTAGGCGTTGTCGGCCTTGAATTATTTCGGAATTTTGGTTGGGCCAATGTAAATATCTGACTACGGTTTTAAAATTTGGTAATTTGAATTTTTTTATAATTTCTTCGGGTAACCAATCGGTTAACTGTTCGGCAGCGGGTTTAATTTTGGCCATTAGTTGACGCAGCAAGTGGTGGTTGAGACCGCTAGTTAGGTGATAATAAGGCACCAAACGCGCCGTATGTAGATTATCATTGTTTAATTTATCATAACTTGGTTGTTCCAGTTGCAAACCGTATTTAGATTGTTTAAGCCAGCCGGACAAAACTATAGTATCGCCCTGTTTTAGACTGTTGCTTAAGTAAGGCTGATTGAACCAAACTGATTTAATGGTACCGCTTTGATCGCTTATTAAAGCCTGAGTAATACTTAGGTGACTCCGCCAGATATGTCGTGTGGTAATAGTTTGAATTTTTCCTTGAATAGTTGCCTTATTGTTGGCAGTTAGATTTTTAATGGGAGTAACTTGGGAAAAGTCTTCATAGCGGTAGGGAAAATGTAGGAGCAAGTCTTGTATGGTGTATATTTTAAGTTTGGCTAATTTTTTATTAGTCGCCGGGCCTAGACCTTTTATTGTACTTAAGGGATCAGTTAAGGATAGCATATGGTTATTATGCCTCTAATTCAGTAAAAAACCAATTTTTAGGCAAATAAAAACAAACAGGCTACGGCAGTCTGGTTTAGAAATTAAATCATTTAGGTCTGTTATAATCTTAGCTTTTGCCCTCGAGAGGAATCGAACCTCTATTACAAGCTCCGCAAGCTCGCGTTCTATCCATTGAACTACGAGGGCAAGAGTCAAGATTATAAAAGCAGTAAAAAGCCCCACTATTGTAGGGCAAGTTAAGCAATAAATCAAGGGTTATAACTATTGCAGTTTTAGTAGTCTAGTTAAGGCTTCAGAAGTTGGTTCATCCTCACGAGACAAATCTTCGGTTAAATAGTCTTTTAACGACTCGCGTACTTTTATGGGGTTATTGTCGGCGAGTGGAATCGTCAGACGTGGGTCTAGAGCATTTTTAGGTTGAATGTAGAGGTTAGTAATTTCCGGCGGACGGTAGGCTATCCAAAAGTCTTTAAGCTCGGACCAGCGCCAAAACTTTTTACCAACAGCTATGCCATTGCTAGTAATACGGCAGTCAATGGAGCGGGGTGGTCGCTTGGTTTCGTTAACGAATAAAATAGCGCCCATTAACAAAATAAGAGCGAACAAGAAGTTGCCGGAAAAGACAGCATAAATGAGCATAATCAAAGATAAACCGCTCGCTGTTAACCACCAGGTCCGACTGCGTTTTATCGGGTGGAATTCTTTGAAAGTCCAGCTTAGGCGTGTTGTGCCAATATGAGCCTGAGGATCCAAGTTAAGGTTAATAGGCATATATTATAATTATATCACTATTTTATTGATAAGCAATTTATAAACAGTAGTGGCCGCTGATTTTTAATGGTTAAAAAATGAGGATTTATATTTCTTGTCTAAACGGGTAACTGCTAGTAGTATGGTAATTATATGATTAATAAAAAGTTTTTTAATGAACAAAAAAAGAAATATTTAGCTGTTGGTTTAGCCAAGCGGAGTTTGGGAGAAATATCTAATCAGGCACAGCATTTAAGCAAGCAGGCTATTTTTGCGGCCCAACGCGGTGAAGACACTGCTAGGTTGCTTAAACAAGCCGCAAACTGGTTAAAACGAGGCGTTAGGCTTTTTTTAAAAGCGGAGGATTTGGAACACCAGGATAATTATCGGGCGGCTTTGGAAGAATTTACAGAGGCGACCTTATTGACTCAAGTAATAAATAATCAGCCGGTTGGTCCAATTGATGGTTTTAATGTGCCGACCGAGGTGTATTTAGGAGCGGTGAGTGATTTGGTGGGTGAAATGGTGCGTTTAGCCATTCGTTATGCTACGGCTGGCGATAAATTCAAAGTGGAGGCGCTTTATCAGTTAGCTGAAGAATTGGTCAAATGGTTGGCAGAATTTAATATGACTGGATCTTTGCGGAGTAAGTTTGATCAGGCTAAAAGACATTTGATGAGGTTGGAAGAGATTCAATACGATTTGAGTTTGAATAAACATGTTTAAGTTAACCGGGCAAGTAGTAAAGGGTTTGGGTGAGGGTAGGCGGCTGGGTTATCCGACGGCTAATTTAGCTTTACCTGATTCAGCGATACGTCCGCCAGCAGGAGTTTATGCTTGCTGGGTAGATTATGTTGGTGGGTCGCATCAGCCGGGATTACTGGTTAGCGGGGTATACCTAGAAACCAACCAACAGCCTCGCTGTGAGGTTTATTTATTAGACTGGCAAGGTGATTTATATGGCCAAGTTTTGCGGGTAGAAGTGGTGACTAAATTAAGAGAAGTGGTTAAGACAACTAACCCGGCTCAGCTAATTGATTTAATAAAACAAGACATTGTTCAGGGTCGGTTAGTATTAGGGCTTAATTAATAATAAAACGGCCAAGATGAGCCGTAGAATAAAGGTAAGGGTTAGAGTATTTTATTAGAATTTTATATTGTGTTGGCGGCAGTAAAGCAGATAAACAGTCCATAGTAATTCAGCCACAGTCATCGGACCGACGCCGCCTGGTACAGGGGTTAAATAGACCAAGCGATTAACTAAGTCATCGTCTTTAATGTCGCCTACCGTTTTACCGTTTTGTTTGGAGGTGCCAACGTCTATAATAATCGCCCCATCTTTAAAACAATCGCCGGTTAAAAAGTGTGGTTTACCTAAAGCGGTTATGATAATATCGGCAGTTTGAGCACGGGTTTTGTTTAATTGATTATCCAAGGTAACGTTAACGGCTTGATCGGTTAAAGCTTTGCTAAGCGGTTGGGCAAACTCTTGACTATTAGCTAGGATATAAGCTTGTTTGTTTGTTAGGTTTTGGCCGGCTAGTCTTATTAATTTCATAATACCGGTGATTAAACCCGGCGTTAAGTTACCCGGTTTGTCATTTAAAAAGTTTTGGATATTCAGCGGGTGAAAGCCGTCAGCATCTTTATTTGGGTTAATTGTTTTTATTATGGCGTTTTCGTCCAAATGGTTTGGTAACGGCAGTTGAACTAGTATGCCATTAATATCAGTTGTTTGGTTGCATTTTTCAATTAAAGAAATAATTTCCCGTTGAGCGGTATTGGCAGGATATAAATAACGGCTGAATTTAATACCCACTTCTTGGGCCGCTTTGGCTTTAAGATTAACATAAAGATGAGAGGCTTCGTCGTCACCAACTAAAATAACCGCTAAATGCGGGGCTTGGGGCAGGCGGGATATTTTTTGCGCCAATAGTCGGCGGTGGTCAGCCGCCAGTTTTTTACCATCCAGTAGGTTAGCCATAGTTAGCTCAGTTCTGGATATAAGGGGAAGTGACTGGTTAAGTCCAGGACTTGCTGGTGGATTTTTGAAAGTATGGTCTCGTTTTGCCAGTTTTGTAAAGTTTGGGCGATTAGCTGGCCGATTATTGTCATATCATTTTCCTTAAAACCCCGGGTTGTTAGCGCTGGAGTGCCCAAACGGATACCAGAAGGGTCATAGGGTTTACGCTGATCAAACGGGATAGTATTTTTATTGGCAGTAATACCCACTTTTTCTAAGGCTAGTTCGGCGTTTTTACCACCCAGATTAAGTTCGGTTAAATCTATAATCATTAAGTGATTGTCCGTTCCGCCGGTAACTAATTTAAGACCGGCCGCTGTTAAAGAGGCAGCTAGGGCTTTGGCATTTTTTAATATTTGATTGGCATAAATTTTGAATTCCGGCCGTAAGGCTTCGCCTAAGGCCACGGCAATAGCAGCTGTGGTATGATTATGTGGGCCACCTTGCAAACCAGGAAAAACCGCCCGGTCTATTAAGGTTGGAAGGTTATGCCGTGGGTCTTCTTCATCTGTTAATGGTTTTAAGGGATGGGAGGGGTTGCCGTTGCACATAATCATAGCTCCCCGCGGACCACGCAGACTTTTGTGGGTAGTCGTGGTAATAATATCAGCATAACCAACTGGAGAAGGAATCACTCCGGCGGCGATTAAACCAGCTTCATGGGCAATGTCAGCTATAAAATAGCCGCCGACAGAGTGAACAATTTCGGCTATTTTAGGGTAATCATATAAACGAGGATAGGCGGTGGCTCCACAAAAGAACACCTTAGGTTTTTCTGTGGCGACTAGTTTAGCTAGTTCGTCGTAATTCAGCAGTCCATCCTCGCCAGTTTGGTATTGGACGGAATTATAGCAAACTCCCGAAAAATTTATTGGCCAACCATGAGTTAAATGTCCGCCGAAAAGCAAATTCATACCCATAATTTTTTCACCCGGTTTGGCTACGGCAAAAATTGCCGCTTGGTTGGCTGGAGAGCCAGAGTAGGGTTGTACGTTGACATGACTTACACCAAACAACTGTTTGGCCCGTTGCTGCGCCAGTTCCTCAATTTGATCAATGTGTTGGTTGCCACCATAGTAGCGTTTACCGGGAAAACCTTCGGAATATTTGTTGGTTAAGATGGAACCCATTGCTTCCAAAACGGTAAGTGAGGTAAAGTTTTCCGAGGGGATCATTTCCAAGGTATTTCTTTGTCGTGCCAGTTCTTGATTAATTATTTCAGCTATAGTCGGGTCGTTCGAGGACAAATGAGGGTAGAGTGTTTGTAACATAGCTTTATTAGTTTAGCGCTTTTAAACTGTTTTGTCATTAGTCATAAATTAGGCAAGGGTAGTTTTTTAGGGTTGGCCAGTAAGGTTATCTTAAGTTATAATTAATTCAGATATAATTTTATATAAGGCTATGATAAAAATAAAAAATTTATTGGCGATTGGATTGCTAGCGGTTATTTTTTGGCCTTTGACTGGTCGCGCTCAGGACGAGATTAGTGTTTTATCCAACAGTGAGGTAATAAATGGCAACTATTATGCGGCCGCTCCTACTGTGCAAGTAGCTGGACAAGTAATGAGTGATGTTGTGGTTGCTGGCAGTGTCGTGGAAATCAGCGGTGAAGTAGGAGGCGATGTATTAGTCTTGGGGGGTACGGTTAGAGTTACCGGTCATGTGCACGGTAATATCCGTGGTTTAGCTGGCACTTTAGTCATTGTCGGTCAGGTGGATAAGAATGTTTTAGTGGCCGTCGGCACTTTGCGTTTGGACCCGAGCGGTGAGATACAGGGCCAGGTTACCGCCGCAGCGGTAACAACGGAGTTAAATGGTAAAATTGGCGGGAGTTTATTATTACAAGGCGGAGTGGTTAATTTGAATGGTTTGATTAACGGGCCGGCGCAGGTTTATTTAGGGAAAGACGGTAGTTTAAATGTGGGAGATCAGGCCATCTTAACTGGCGCGGTAAGTTATTATGGAACTAAGCCAGCTAATTTTTCCGCTAAAGCGCAATTAGCCAGTCCGGCGCGGTTTTACGCTCAGCCGATTAGGGACGCTAGCTCAACCGGTTGGTGGCATTGGCTAGTAAAATTCTTTAGTGTTGCTGTTTTGGGTATGGTATTAATTAAGTTAGTGCCCAAGTTTATCAGCCAGATAGTAATAATGGCGGACAATAGTCCAGTGACTAGTTTGGTTAAGGGTTTAATTTGGTTGGTAGTTACACCTTTGGCAATTATTATTTTGTTGGTGACAATAATTGGTTGGCCCTTGGCTTTATTGTTGTCTTTTTTATATGTGGCGGGTTTTTTATTAGCTCAAGTTTTTGTCGGTTTAATATTTGGTTGGTGGCTAAAATCTTGGCCTCCTTTAATGAAGCCGTTAGCTAAGTGGAGTTTATTGTCGTTATTCTTACTAGGATTATTGGTTTATCGTTTATTAGCCGTGGTACCTTATGTTGGCGGTTTGGTGGTTTTGCTTGGTAGTTTGTTAGCCTGGGGAGCTTTGTGGCAGGTTATTAGAGGTGAGTTTGCGGTTATTAAATGAATTTATGGTTTGGTCCGACACAATTTTTAAATCTTATGATATTAGGGGAGTTTATCCGATCGAAATAAATGAGTCGGCTTTAACGGCTATTGGTTGGGCGTTGGCCAATTTTGTAAAGGGCGGTCGGGTGGTAGTCGGTCGTGATATGAGGATCTCGTCCCCGCAATTACACCAAGCTTTGATTGATGGTTTGGTTAAAGGGGGCGCTCAGGTGGACGATTTAGAAATGGTGCCGATTGACGCAGTTTATTTTGCGGTAGGTAGTTACGGTTACGAAGCTGGTATTATGGTGACAGCTTCTCACAATCCGCCAGAATATAATGGCTGTAAGGTAGTGGGCAAGGGAGTTAGCTGGTTAAGAGGGCGAGAGATAAAAGATTTGCTAGCTAAGCCATTAAATACTAAATCGGGTGGCCGGTTTAGCAGTCGTGATATTTGGCCAGATTATTTGCAACACGTTCTTTCTTTTGTTCATAAGTCGGCTTTGCGGCCCTTAAAAGTGGTGGTGGATGCCGGTAATGGTATGGCGGGTTTAGTTATTCCTCGTTTAATGGCCGGTTTGCCGTTTCAGGTTACACCACTTTTTTTTGAACTTGACGGTGCTTTTCCCAATCGGCCATCTAATCCTTTGGCGCCACAAGCGGCTCAGTCAGTGATAGCCAAAGTAATTAAAGAGCAAGCTGATTTAGGAATTATGTTTGATGGTGACACGGATCGTATGTTTTTGATTGATGAAAAAGGAGAATTTGTTCCAGCTGATGTGACGCTACTATTGTTGGCTAAAGAGTTTATACGCCGCCAACCAGGTGCCGGTATCGCTTATAATTTAATATGTTCTAAAGCTGTGCCGGAATTTATTACTAAGTGGGGTGGTCGGCCTATTCGTAGCGCTGTGGGATATGTGAATGTGGGTACGGCTATGAAACAGCAACAGGGCAGTATGGGCGGTGAATTGTCCGCTCACTATTCGTTCAAGGATAATTTTTATGCTGATTCGGGTTTTATCGCCGCTTTGATAGTTTTGGAATTATTGTCACGGGAGAATAAAAAATTATCGGATTTGGTTAAACAATATTCTCCTTATGCTAAATCGCCGGAAACTAATTTAACGGCGACTAATCAAGCTGAAGTATTGCAAAAGGTGAAGCAAGCTCACCAAGCGGGACAGATAGATGAATTAGACGGCGTTACGGTTAGCTATGCTGATTGGTGGTTTAATGTTCGGCCTTCCAATACCGAACCCTTGTTACGAGTAACAGTAGAAGCAAATACAGCCGAATTATTAGCCCTTAAGAAGGCTGAGTTACTTAAACAGATTAAGGGTTGGGTCAAGTAATTAAAAGGTAGTTAAGCTAGGATATTAAGCAATAAAATTTTTTTATGATTGGTTTATTTGATTCTGGTATTGGCGGTTTAACCGTAGTGCGGGCAGTACAGCGTTTATTACCCGATTATGCTTGTTTATATTTTGGCGACACGGCACGTACACCCTATGGTAATAAAAGTCCAGACGTAGTAACTAAATACGGTCTGCAAGCGGCGCGTTTCTTAATAGAGCGTGGGGCTAAGGTTTTGGTGGTGGCCTGTAATACGGTGTCAGCTGTAGGGGTAGAGGCAATTAAACAAACTTGGCCAGATTTGCCGGTGTTTGAGGTTATTAGTCCTGTGATAAATAAAATAAGTCAAACGGCCGGATTAAAATTAGTTGGTGTCATGGGCACGCGAGCGACAGTTAACAGTGGCGTCTATCAATCCCAACTAAAACAATTTAAGGTTAGAGTAGTGGCGGCGCCAGCCCCGTTATTGGTGCCATTAGTTGAGGAAAACTGGTTGACCAAGCCCGAGACTAAAAGAATTGTTAAGAACTATCTGCAACCCTTTAAGCAGTCTCAGGTTCAGGCTTTGATTTTAGCTTGTACTCATTATCCTTTATTAAAAGGTTTAATAGAGCAACGTTTAGGCAAACGGATTAAAATAATAGATCCAGCTGAGGAAACTGCTCAGGCTTTGCAAAGATGGCTGGTTGATCATCCTGAATTTGACCAGCAATTAAGTCGGGCGGCCAGTCATTATTATGTTTCTGATTTAACAATGCATTTTAAAGCTGTGGCAGAAAAGTGGTTGGGTAGAAAGATAACTTTAGAGCAGGTTGATATTGAGTAGATTGACGATATGTTAGAATTACTAAGGACCATTTATTTATTTGCGGTAGCTTTGGTTTTGGCTGTTTTGGAAATACAAATTGAGGGTCGTTATGGTTGGGCTAGTCGTTTACCAACTTGGCGGCCGCCAGCTAATAGTTTAGTCACTCGTATTTTTGCCCGGTTAATGGGAGGCAAGCAGGCTACCGGTTATCATTTGGTGATGTTTAGTTTTGTTTTAATGTTGTTCCATTGGCCTTATCTTTATGGTTGGCCCTGGACTATAAATAATTGGTTTAGAACTTGGTCTTTATTTTTTAGTTTTGTGGTGGTGTGGGATTTTTTGTGGTTTGTTTGTAATCCAGCTTATCCTTTAAAATATTTTCAGCGGGAGGTGGTTAAGTGGCATAAACATTGGTGGGGACGCGTGCCGTTGGATTATTTGGTCGGTTTGTTAATTTCTTGGTTATTTATTGTGCCATTGCTATTCTTAAATTATAGTTGGGAGCCGTTGGGATGGTGGTTGATAGTTAATTCTGAATTGATATTGTTGACTTGGCTAACGGTTATGATAACTTTGTTTATTTTACATTTAAATAAAACTTTGAATAATAATTAATAAAAATATGGCTACTATTGTTTTTACCGACAGTGAGGGGTGGGAAGAAAATTATTTAAGAGATAAATTGCCCGGCCATAAGTTGATTATGTTAAATCATCCTTTGGCGCTGCAGGATTGTTTGGCTGTGGCCGAAGCGGAGATACTATGTCCGTTTGTTTCTTCTTTGATTAATCGGGATATTGTTAATGCCTTACCCAATTTAAAATTTATTGCTACCCGGTCCACCGGTTTTGATCATATAGATTTGGCGGTTGTGCGGCAACGGGGAATTAAGCTTAGCAACGTGCCTTATTATGGAGAAAACACAGTAGCCGAGCACACCTGGGCCTTAATTCTAGCTTTATCGAGAAAAATTTTTCAATCCTATGAACATACAGAAAAAGGAAATTTTTCCACTCAAGGGTTGCGTGGTTTTGATTTAAAGGGTAAAACATTAGGTTTAATCGGTGGCGGTCATATTGGTTTACATGTTGCTAAAATTGGTCGGGCCTTTGATATGACAGTATTGGTTTGTGACGTGCATCCCAATGAGCAATTGGCTGGTCAGGTGGGTTTTACTTATGTAGGTTTAGAAGATTTATTAAAGCAGTCGGATGTTATTAGTTTGCATGCTCCATATAACAAGCAAACTCACCATTTATTAAATGCTGATAATTTTAAATTGATAAAGCAGGGGGCTGTTTTGATTAATACAGCCCGTGGCGGGTTGGTGGATACAGTGGCGCTGGTAGATGCTTTAGAAAAGGGAATTTTGTCCGGCGCCGGATTGGACGTACTGGAAGAAGAGAATTATTTGAAAGAACACGGCTTGAATACTACGGAGTTTTGTCCGGGTCATGATTTTAAAACTATTTTGTCCGATAGTAAGTTAATTGCCCGATCGGACGTTATTATTACGCCACATAATGCTTTTAATAGTAATGAGGCGGTGCGGCGTATTATTGACACTACTGTAGAAAATATTAAGGCTTATTTAAACGGACAGGTTATTAATGAGGTAAAAGAATAAAATTAGCAGTATAGATTATTAGTTAAGATAAGGAATAAAAACCGGCTCGCAAATAAATTCCGAGCCGGTCAAAATTATAGGAGGTAATTTTTAAGTGCCGTCTGATTTTTATGAGTTTTTCTAATTGATTAAACCAGTAGAAGTAAATGCATTTGAAATTAGGTAGCATTTTCATTGAATCAATAATTGATAAATTACAGATTTTATTTTTTACCCAAACCATTAAATTTTACATACCATTTTTCAATCAGTTCGCTTGATTATAAAATTACACGATCTTTTCAATTAACCATAAAGGGAGAATAGCCATCGATGCTGTATCGGTTGAGTTAATCATCTTTAAAATGATAGAAACTATGGTTTTGCCAACATCCAGGAGTTATTTGATCTTTTGTTTTTTATTTTCTTTGTTACTTTGGTTTATTTTAATGGTAGCTAATACTTTAACAGTTTGTTTATCAATAGTAATATCAATAGTAACTAAAAACCAACCTGGCGGGTGGTTTTTAGAGAAGGTATTTAATTACTAAATAATTTAAGCTAAACCCATTCTTTCTTTTACATCTTGTAAGGTTTTTTGGGCGATTAACCTAGCCTTATCTCGTCCAGCTAACAGGATATTGCGGACAACTTGAGGTTGGGCGGCTAGTTCGGCCCGTTTAGCCTGAATTGGTTCCAGTACTTTGATAATGGTGTCGGCGAGTAAAGGTTTAAATTCAGAATATTTTAATTCACCGCTTTGGTGTTGTTGTTCTAGATTTTTTTTAAGATCGCGGTCGTTAGATAGCATTTTAAATAATTGTAATAAGTTGCGTCCGCCAGACGTGCCATTTACAGAATCGGTAAGACCGCCATAATCAGTTACCGCCTTGGCAATTTTTTTACGAATAATTTCAGGCGCGTCATTTAAGGCAATATAATGGTTGGGTCCCAGGGATTTGGACATTTTTTTATTTGGTTCTAAAAGCGACATAACCCGCGGCAAAGAAGCTTCATAGGCTTTGGGTTCTTTAAAGTAGTTACCAAAAATTTTGTTAAATTTTCTAACCAGTAATCGGGTTAGTTCCAAGTGTTGATATTGATCTTCGCCGACTGGTACTAGTTCAGCATGATAAAGTAAAATATCCGCCGCCATTAACACCGGGTAGTTAAGCAAACCAGCGTTAATAGCTTCGGCATGTTGGCTAATTTTGTCTTTAAATTGGGTCATCCTCTCCAGTTCACTTAAGGGAGTAATAGTATTTAAGAGCCAGGCCAGTTCGGCGTGTTCTGGTACTTGGGATTGCACAAAAATTACACATTTATCAGGATCTAGACCAGCCGCCAGATAGTCTAGGGCTATACTGGTAACTTTGTCAGGCATAGCTTTGGCATCGTAGGGAACGGTAATGGCGTGTAAGTCTACAATGCTAAAAAAACAGCGGTTGCCGTGTTGTAACAGGACAAAATTTTGCAGGGCGCCGAGATAATTACCTAAATGCAGTTCACCGGAGGGTTGAATGCCGGAAAAGATTACTTTATTTTTAGGAAGCATAAGTAGAGGAGCTAATAGTTATACGGTAATAATAATAGGCAGAATCATCGGTCGGCGTTGTATTTTTTGGAACAAGAATTGACCGATATCGTTGCGTAGTTTGTCTTTTAGATATAGGTCGCCAGCAGTGGCGGTAGGTTCGGTTGCTTTAAGAATCTGTTTTATTTTTTCTCTAGTTTCGTCAATCATTTTTTTGTTGTCTTTCATATAAACGAAACCGCGGGAGATGATGTCTGGACTGCCAACTAATTTACCAGTTTTACCATCTACCATTACTACCAATACTACCATACCATCGCCTGCCAGAATTTGTCGGTCGCGCAGTACGACGTGTGAAATATCACCCACACCCAAACCATCAACAAAGACATATTCAATAGGTATTTTTTGATTGGCTATTTTAAAACCTTGAGAAGTTAATTCACCAATACTGCCATTATCTAACACAAAAATATTTTGTGGCGGGAAGCCAATGGAGGTAGCCACTTTGCCTGCTTCTTTTAATAGGTAGTGGTTGGCGTAAACTGGTAACAAGTATTTGGGTTTAACTTGACGGATAAGTAGTTTAATATCTTCTATTAAGGCATGACCACCGCCATGTACGTCCATTATTTCTTTATGCAGCACTTCGGCTCCTTGACGGTATAAAGTATCTTTGAGTCTTTGAATGGTTCTTTCGTTGCCGGGAATTACAGAGGAGGAGAAAACTATGGTATCGGATTTTTCCACCTTGACGTAACGATGATCTCCGTTAGCTATACGCATTAATACGGCCCGGTCTTCGCCTTGGGCGCCAGTACAAACAATAACTATTTTATTAGCCGGATAATCATGGATGCGTTTTATGTCGATTAAGGTGCTGGGTTTAAATTTTAGATAGCCTATTTTGCGAGCGATTTCTACATTCATTTTCATAGAGTAGCCGTCTAGGGCCACTTTTTTGCCTAATTCATCGGCGATGCCAATAATTTGGCCTACCCGTTCCACCATAGAGGCAAAAGTGGCGATAATTATCCGGCCTTGGGACTTAGCCATGATTTGTTTGATATTTTTATAAACCTCTAATTCAGGAAGTTGATGGCCTTCTTTAGTGGAGCCCAGGCTTTCCATCATCAAGACCGAGGGAGTTTGGCGGGTGTTCCAGCGCGCTAGATGGGAAAAATCCGTTTGTTGGCCAGTATCAGGGTTAAAGTCATAGCGCCAATCGCCAGGATGGATAATATTACCCACTGGTGTTTGAATAATTACGCCGAGAGCGTCCATAATACTGTGCGTTACGTCAAAAAAGTTTACTCTAATTCGCCCCAGCATTAAATGTTCGTCGGTAGATTTTATTTCGTAGGCTCTTAGTCGATTGTTAAGTTTTACCTCCTCCAGTCGTTTTCGTATCAGGTAAAGAGTTAGTTTACTGGCATAAATCGGTGGCCAGCCCAGTTTGGGTAAAATATGGGCGGCGGCGCCAATGTGATCCAAATGGCCATGGCTAAAAATAACACCTCTTATATTTTTTTCTTTGCCTTGCAAGTAACGGATATCAGGAATTATATAATCTACTCCCGGCATATCTTCTTCAGGAAACTGCAGGCCCATGTCTAGAATAACTATATCCGAACCATATTCAAAAATAGTCATGTTGCGACCAACTTCCTCCTGTCCGCCCAAAGGTATTATTTTAAGTTTAGGTAGATTGTCATTGGTTTTAATCAGTGGTGGAGTGTCGGTTCGTCCGCTCGGTTTAAGGTAAGTCGGTAGAACGGCGCCGGAACGGATATTAAATTTACCTCGTTCGATAATGCCACGACTTCGGCCAAATTTTGGTTTGTTTATTTTTTCTTTGATCATAATAAATCTTATAAATTGAATGAATTAAGTGATTAAGCCGCATGCCTTATTAATTAAAGGCAGAGCGACAGACATTTATAGAATAATAATTAAGAATTAAGAGCAGCTAAGAATTCAGCGATTAAATTCTTTTTAATTCTAAATTTATTATTTGGTCACCCTTGTCTAAACAGGTGGCAGAGGAAGGGTTGTTTACCTAGTATAATTTAATAGTTAGGCGGGAGATTTTGTAAGTAAGACGACATGCAGTTGCTTTTAGTTAGGTATCTCTGTCCAATAGCAGTTATTAGATAGCTAAATAATTAAATAGGTTATTTATTTTATCCAAGTGGTGGGCGTGGAGGGACTCGAACCCTCAAGGACTCGCATCCATACGCTCCTGAAGCGTACGCGTATACCAGTTCCGCCACACGCCCTTCATCTGAATAAACAGTTGGAGTGGTTATTTATTGGCGTTTAGTTTTTATATACCAGTTTTCACTGCCGTAAAACCGATCGGCTGGCTGGCTTATCATATTTAGGTTAAGACCATTGAGGTTTTTTGTAACAACGTAGCGATAGTTTTGGCTGTAGAGGAAAACAGCCGGACTTTCGTCGGTAAGTATCTGTTGAAATTTAACGTATTTATTAAGGCGTTCGGTTTGATTAAAAGTCCGGCGAGCATCGCTTAATAGTTGGTCGGCGTCCCGATTTTGGAATAAGCTAAGGTTTAATCCGGGCGCGGCAATTTGGGAAGAATGCCAAAAAGGGTAAAGATCCATATCCAGGCCGGTTAGTTCGCTGGCCAAGAGAGCCTGATAGTCGCGCGGTTCAATTACATCCATTTGTAAACGCCATAGAGGGACGGGTTCAATATTGACAGTTACACCAAGATTTTTCCATTGTTGTTTGATTAGTTCAGCCACTTGTAGTTGATCATCTTGATCGACGATAGTGAGATTAATGGTTAATGGTTGTCCGTCTGTTCCCAAATATTGCCCTTCTTTATTTTGTTTAAGCCCGGCTTGTTTGAGTAAACTTTGGGCTTTACTTTGGTCAAAGTTGATATTTTGTCCAGCGGTCAGTAATTTGGCCTCGCCAAAAGTAAAAGGACCGTTAGCTGGCCGGGCTTGTCCTTTTAGAGCTTGCTGAATAATTGGTAAACGATTGGTGGCATAATTTAAGGCCTGGCGTACTCGCTTGTCTTTTAGGGAGCTATTTTGTTGAGGATTGAATAATATAGCAGTGTACTGAGGTAGGATTAGATCAAGTGTATTATATTTGCGGGCGCTAAAGTTTTCATTGTTTAGATTAAGTCCGCCCAAGCCATCAATAGCGCCTTGTTTAAGAGCATCACTGGCATCGTTTAAGCTGCTGTAAAATTTAACTTCAATTTGATTGAGGTGTGGTTTGGCCGTGTGAGTGTATGGATTAGGTTCCAAGGTATAGGCAATCAAGTTACCTTGTTTATCTTTGGACAGTGATTTAAAACGCCAAGGGCCGGTACCAACTGGTTTAAGATTAGCCTCAGCTAATAACCAGCGTTCAGGATTAATATTTTGCCATAAGTGTATCGGTATCAGGCCAACGGTTAAAGAGGCTAAAAAAGGTTGGTATGGTTCTTTAAGTTTAAAAACCAACCAGCCGTCGTCACTTAGACTAATATCAACGTTTTTAAAACTGCCGGACTGGGGACTATTCAGGGTTTTATCTTGGGCGCTAAGAAAAGTGAAATAGGCGTCGTCAGCAGTTAAATTTTGTCCGTCAGACCACTTAAGGTCGGGTTTTAATTTTATTCGGTAAGTAGTTTTATCATCGCTTAGATTCCACTCTTGGGCCAGGTCGGTGGTTAATTCTCCTTGCTCTGTATATTTAAATAGACCGCGATTTACTAATCGACTTAGGTTTAGTTCGGCTTCACTACTGGCCAGTAACGGGTTGATGGTTCGCGGGTTGCCGACTAGGCCCTCAGTATAGTTACCGCCATCGGCTGGTACTAATAAGGTATGTTCGGCATAAACTCGCCATGATAAAATTAAACCGCTAGTTAGACACAATACAAGTAACCCGAAAGCAATGTATTTTTCATGAGGCGTTAAAACACGCCTCAGCATTTTAATTTGACGCCAACTGGGCCAACGTTGGTCGTCGGCCTGTTTAATTGATTGCAAGACGCCGTATTCCTGTTGCCCGTATAGTTTATCGTGCAATTTACTAAATTGCCGACTCAGCGCTTGTCGGATATTTTTAAGACGAATAGACAACTTATTAATAGTTTTAATCTTAGCGGTTTAATTTAATAATGACCAAACTGCCAGAATGAAGAAAAGAGCGGCTAAGACGATAGTACTGTAGTATAGACCTTTTTCCACGCCGCGTTTAGTCCGATAAACATTGCCTTCACCGCCAAAAATACCACCCAAACCAGATCCTCGATTCTGTAACAGAATGGAAATTATCAAAAGTAGAGATACTATCAATTGAGCAATTTGCAGATATTGTGTCATTGCTTCAAAATAAAAAAAATATTCAGGTATAATGATTAACGGTATGTTATAGTTGAATTACTCGTTAATCAAGTAAGCGTTTTGCAGCATACCATACAGCACAACATTTGTCAATGGTTAACAATGGTTATGCTTATGACTCAGCCTTCTTATTTAAAAGATTTAAACGAACAACAGTTAGCCGCCGTTACCGCCCCCTCCGGCCCAGTTTTAGTTTTGGCTGGAGCCGGCAGTGGCAAAACTCGTACTTTGATTCATCGTTTAGCTTATTTAGTTGAAGAAGTTAAATTGTCGCCCGCTCATATAATAGCTTTAACTTTTACTAATAAAGCAGCCCAGGAAATAAAGTCGCGCGCGGCTGCTTTATTGAATCGCTCGTCTGCTAATTTGGGTTGCCTAATTGGCACCTTTCATTCGGTTAGCACCCGGTTTTTACGTCGCAGCGCCTCCCAGTTGGGTTTTCCTCCAGGTTTTTCTATTTATGATCAGGCCGATCAATTAAGTCTAATTAGAACGATTATTAAAGATTTGGGTTATAATCAGCGTGAAGTTTCAGCCGGGGCTGTAGCTGGTTTAATTTCCCGATCCAAGGCTGATTTGTTAAGTCCGACCGATTATAAGGAGCGCTTGGGTAGTCATAATAAATTTACCTCTTTGGTGGCGGAAATATATGGTCGGTATCAAACTGCCTTATTTAAAAATCAAGCCATGGATTTTGATGATTTAATAAATCAACAGGTTAAATTATGGCAGGAAAATTCACAATTGCTTAGGCAATATCAGGAACGTTTTTCTTATATTTTAGTAGATGAATATCAGGATACCAACCACGCTCAGTATTTGTGGACTAAATTATTGGTTGGCCCGGCTGCTAATTTATATGCGGTGGGTGATGATTGGCAGTCAATTTATTCCTGGCGCGGAGCTGATTTTGGCAATATCTTACGATTTAATCAGGATTATCCTCAGGCCAAAATTTATAAATTGGAACGTAATTATCGTTCTACAGCTAATATAATCGCTGCTGGTAACGCTGTTATGGCGCCAGCTGAGTTTAAAACTGACAAGAAATTATGGACAGCCAATGCCGCCGGCCGACCCCTAAAGGTAGTTGAACTATATGACGAAATAAGCGAAGCCAATTGGGTAGTGGAAGAGATTATTAATTTAAGCGCCACGTCTGATTTGATTAAAGGTGAGCCAATGTATTTACCGGATCAGGAAACTGGTTTATTACCTGATGTCGGTCAAGGCAGTTGGCTTTATCAAGGTGACGGCCGGGAGTTAGCAGGTTTTGTGGTATTGTACCGGACCAACGCCCAAAGTCGGGCCTTAGAAGAGGCTTGCTTAAAAAAAGGTCTACCATATCGTTTGGTCGGCGGTACTAGATTTTATGAGCGTCAGGAAATAAAGGATATATTAGCTTATTTACGTTTATTGATAAATGACCGTGATGGCGCTAGTTTGCGTCGGGCGGCTTTGACACCTCGTCGGGGATTAGGGGAGACCAGTTTGGATAAAATTATTAGTTTAGCTCAAACCCAGGATGTTGCTTTGCTGTCCAGTTCGTTATCTAATCACGGTTTAAGCGGCAGTAAATTGGCTGGCTGGCAGAGTTTAATAAAGCTTTATAATAAATGGCTGCAGTTGTTGCCTAAATTAACCGTGGCGGAACTAATTGACGAGGTGTTACAAAGCAGCGGTCTTAAAAAGGAGCTGTTGGACGGTTCGGCTGAAGGTAAAGCGCGCTATGAAAATATTGAGGAACTTAAAACCGTGGCGGTAGAACGAACGCCCGGCCAGGGCAGAGAGGCTTTAATTGAATTTTTGACTGACGTATCGTTGTGGCAAGATCAGGACGAGTTGGCCAGTAAACAGCCGGGTGGCTTGACTTTAATGACTTTGCACAGCGCTAAGGGTTTGGAGTTTGATACGGTTTTTTTGGTGGGGATGGAGGAAGGTTTATTTCCCCATTCCTCCAGTTTTAGTGAACCCAAAGAATTAGAAGAGGAGCGTCGTTTATGTTATGTCGGTTTAACCAGGGCCCGGCGGCTTGTTTATTGTACTTATGCCACTAATCGTCGGTTATTTGGTTCTGTAATGCTTGGCTTGCCGTCGCGCTTTTTAGGAGACCTGCCTAGGGATTTGATAGATTTTCAGGCTCCCACGCCGTTTTAGGGCTAATGCTAATGTTTATTTGATGGAATAGTAAACATCTTTACCGCTGTCGAGCGAGGGTTTGGTAGCAATGTAATTTAATCCCCCTGTGTTGTATCTGTATTCAGCGTGGCAGGTGTGGGGTGCAGGGGGTAGAGGGTGACCTTCGCAACCTTGAACCCTCTATCCCCTGCGTAATACTGGATTAAGTATTATTAGTTACTTCTTTAAAGAAGTAATTGGAAGAATCGCCACCTAAACCTACGGTCAGGGTATTGTTCTTCAAACCAAGAATGGCTTAGTCGCAATTTGTCCGACTGGACAATTTACGATAGGATTATTAAAACAACCAGCCTAAACATAGACCGGTTTTAACGCTGGTTTGCCTGGCGCTAGCTTCCGTTCCGTCACACGGTATTGAAGCTTTGGTGGCGGGAATATAAATACAGACACTAAGTTTCGGCAGAGTGATAGGAAAAAGTCTGGCAAAGAATAAATAAATTAAATTCTTTCCAGGTATTCTTTTAATTTTTTGGATTTGGTTAGGCCGATAATTTTTTCCAATTCAGCCAGATTGGCTTGTTTAATTTCTTGAATTGTAGAAAAAGATTGCTTTAGTTTCTTTTTTAACTTTGGGCCAATGCCGGGTAGTTCGTCCCACGCCGAAATGATTTGGGTTTGGCGGTGGCGTTTACGGTGTAAAGTAATGCCAAAACGATGCGCCTCATCGCGCAGGGTAATTAGCAGTCTTAGTCCAGGATTGGTTAGGGCTAGACGCAGCGGTTCTTTTTTATCAGTTTGGTAGATTTCTTCATTTTGTTTAGCTAAGGCAATAAGCGGTATTTTAATGTTGGCTTGCTGTAGCACTTTATGAACAATGGATAATTGCCCAGCGCCACCGTCTAGCATTATTAAATCAGGTTGGGGCCAGTCTTGATTATGTTTAAAGCGACGATGGAGCACCTGAGCCAACATAGCGAAGTCGTTCGGTTTGGTTAAATTTTTAATTAGAAAACGCCGGTATAATTTTGGTTCTGGCAGACCATTGTGTAAAACAGTCAGACTACCGACGGCTTGTTGACCTTGCAGGTTGGAGATATCATAGCCTTCAATACGTTTAGGCAGGGCCGGCAAGTTAAGCAAATTTTTTAATTCAACTAAACCTTGTTCGGCCAGCCAGCTTCTTTTTTGCCAGCTGGCTAGACTTTGGTTAAGGTGGGTTGCGGCTGAATTGGCCGCCAATTTAAGTAGTTTTTTCTTATATCCACGACGGGGAGTTAATAATTTTATTTTGGAGTAGTTGGCCGATTTAAGATTAAAAGGTGTTATGAGTTCCTTTGCCTGGTCGGTGGCCAACGGCAAGTATTGGTTTAAAAAATCAGTTAGCAGTTCCTCGGGTGTTAAGTTGCTAGCCTGGCCTAGTAGAAAATTTTTGGCATCCAACAGTACGCCGTGGCGTACAGGCAGCAGGGAAACCGAGGCGGTATCACCTTGGCTAACTAAACCCAAAGCGTCAAAATTTTCCCGGCGCACGGAAATAACACTTTGGGTTTGACTAAGTCGTTGTAGAGCCAACCATTGGTTTTTAAGTTTGGATGCCTGCTCAAACTTTTGCAACTTGGCTGCCCGGTGCATAGCTTGTTCTATTTCGGTTATCAAGTCATGGGTGTGACCTTTTAGTATTAGATCCAGTTTTTTTAATTGTTTTAAATAGCCGGCTTGTCCACCTGGGCTGCCGTTATGTCCTAGGCAGCGTCCTAAACGGGCATTAAAGCAAGGTTTGTCTGGTGGGTTGGTACAAGTTCTTAGGCCCAATATTTTTTTGAGTAAATTCAGGGTGTACTTAAGGGAACCAGCCGACGGGTAAGGTCCGTAATATTTTACTCCCCGTTGGTTGGCTCGTCTCTCCAAACTAACGCGCGGATAAGTTTCTCTTTTGTCCACAGCTAGGTAAAGCCAGCTCTTATCGTCTTTTAGTACTATGTTATAGGGTGGCTGAAATTGTTTAATTAAATTGCTTTCTAACAGCAAAGCCTCATCTTCGTTTAGTACGGGGGTTGCTTTAATGCGTTTTATTTGTTTGACCATTAAGGCTTTGGCTGGGCTTAAATCAATTTGTCTATTAAAATACGATCGTACTCGGCGGGGCAGATTTTTAGCCTTACCCACGTATAACAGTCGGTCGCTAGAATCATAAAATTGATATACCCCTGGCTGGTCGGGTAGGTTATCCAATTGTTTGGCTAATAGTTTATCCATAAACTAATTATAGCCTAATCATTGACAAAGTATCTTTTTTTGACTAGGTTAGGTAATAAAATAAGTTGTGATTAATTAAAATAAATTATAAATAAAAGTGAGGAAAACATGGAGGACAACATTAGAAAGAAGTTAGAAGGCTTCATAAAAAAAATAAAAATTTATGGAGGAGAGGGTATAATTTTGGAGGGGGAACCACCTATAGAATTTTATAATAAATTTTCTCACATTCCTGATTTTGATGTGAGAAAACAGCTGGCTCTACAAGAATATAGAAAAAGTAAGAGTCAGCCGTTGGTCAATGGAGGTCAATGGAATTGAAATAAAGAATTTAAGGACGCCTTGATTTTGTCTAGGCGTCCAGTTTTATTAAAAGGTTAGTCAGATTTGTCATTTTACTCCTTGACCAGTCTTGACAAGTAGAGTATACTTAGTTCTACTTTGAATCACTTTGGTTTTATGTATACCAAAAGTATGGGTAAGCGGGTGCGTCAGTCAAGCAAAACACAAGTACATCCGGCGGACAGTATTGTTATTCGCGGAGCACGGGTACACAATTTAAAAAATATTTCTTTAGCCATACCACGCAACAAATTAGTAGTGATTACTGGTTTATCCGGTTCAGGAAAATCGTCTTTGGCTTTTGATACCATTTATGCTGAAGGTCAGCGACGTTATATTGAATCTTTGTCGGCTTATGCCCGGCAATTTTTGGGCATGATGGACAAGCCGGATGTGGATCAGATAGATGGTTTGTCGCCGGCCATTTCCATAGATCAAAAATCCACTTCACATAACCCGCGCTCTACCGTAGGTACAGTTACGGAAATTTATGATTATTTAAGGTTGTTATACGCCCGGGTGGGGGTGCCTCATTGTCCTAAGTGCGGTCGGGAAGTAACTAAACAGTCAGTTGATCAGATTATCGGCCGGATTAACGCCCTGCCCAAAGGTACCCAATTTGCCTTATTATCCCCGGTAATCCGTGATCAAAAAGGAGAACATAAATCTACTATCGCCGAGTTAAAAAAAGCTGGCTACGTGCGCTTGCGTTTTGATGGCAGTATAATTTCCATGGAGGAAGCCGAGGATAAGCAGGTAGATAAGCAGAAAAAACATACCATTGAGGTAGTGGTGGACCGTCTAGTCGTTTCTACCGAACCGGATGATATTAGTCGTTTAGCCGATTCTTTGGAAACGGCTTTGGATTTAGGCGATGGTATTGTTACCGTACTACGGCAGGACACCAACGAAGAAATGTTATTTAGTCAGCATTTTTCTTGTCCGCATTGTCAGGTTGATTTACCTAATATTGAACCGAGGAGTTTTTCTTTTAATTCACCGCACGGCGCTTGTCCTGACTGCACCGGTTTAGGTACTAAGTTGGAAATTGATCCCGATTTGGTTATACCTAATCGTCGTTTATCCATAGCTGAGGGAGCCATTCGCCCTTGGTCTAGAACATCAGCTAATCAAACGTGGTATTACCGCATTTTACAGGCAGTGGCGCGCGAGCATAATTTTTCTTTGGATGTGCCGGTCAGTAAATTGAGCAAAGAACAATTAAAGATAATTTTTTACGGTACTGGCAGTCGTACTTACAATGTTAATGCCCAAGTTGGTCAAATGGGCAAGGTACGGGAGTTTTATACGTCTTTTGAGGGCGTCGTGCCTAATTTGGAAAGGCGTTACAAAGAAACTGAATCCGATTATATTCGGGGTGAAATAGAACGTTATATGCGTGTCTGGCCTTGTCCTACTTGCCAGGGCAAGCGTTTAAAACCGGAAGTATTAGGTGTAACAGTAAACAAACAGAACATTTCCGATTTAACGGCTTTGTCGGTATCGGGGGTAAAAGATTTTTTTGAGCAACTAGATAAACAGCGTATTTTATCGGAGCGTGATATTAAAATTGCCCAGCAGATTATTAAGGAAATTAGGGCTCGTCTTAAATTTTTATCTGATGTCGGTTTGGATTATTTAACGCTAGATCGTTCGGCTGCCACTTTGTCTGGCGGTGAAGCACAGCGCATTCGTTTGGCCACCCAAATTGGTTCTTCCTTGGTGGGGGTAATTTATATTTTAGATGAGCCGTCCATTGGCTTACACCAGCGCGATAATAGTAAATTAATTGATACTTTAAAGCGTTTACGGGATTTGGGTAATACTGTGATTGTGGTGGAGCATGACTATGAAACTATGATGGCCGCTGATCAATTGATAGATATAGGTCCAGGCGCCGGTAAACACGGTGGGGAAGTAGTGGCTCAGGGTACGCCGCAACAAGTAGCCAAGGTTAAAAAATCTTTAACAGGACGTTATTTGGCCGGTACTTCTTTTATTGCTGCGCCTAAACAATATCGTTCGGGTAACGGCAAAAAAATAACAGTTAAGGGTGCCAGTGAGTTTAACTTAAAAGATATTACGGTGGATATTCCCCTAGGTAAGTTGGTAAGCATTACCGGCGTGTCTGGTTCGGGCAAGTCTACTTTAATGACCGATATTTTATCCAAGGCGTTGGCCCAGCATTTTTATAATGCCAAGGAACTGCCGGGCAAACATAAGGCTATCAATGGTTTGGAACATATAGATAAAGTTATAACCATTGATCAGTCGCCCATTGGTCGCACCCCACGCTCCAATCCAGCTACTTATACTGGTATTTTTACTTACATTCGTGATTTATTTTCGCAGTTGCCCGAAGCCAAAATTCGCGGTTATAATCCGGGACGGTTTTCTTTTAATGTTAAAGGAGGTCGCTGTGAGGCTTGTGAGGGCGACGGACTGGTTAGAATAGAAATGCATTTTTTGCCGGACGTGTATGTGGAGTGTGAAGAATGTCATGGTCAGCGTTATAATCAGCAGGCGTTGGAGGTGCACTATAAGGCTAAGAATATTGCCGATGTTTTGGAAATGACAGCCGAGGAGGCGATGAATTTTTTTAGCGATATTCCCATTATTCATGAAAAGTTAAAAGTGTTGTGCGACGTAGGTTTAGGCTATATTCATTTAGGCCAGAGTGCCACCACCCTGTCTGGCGGCGAGGCTCAGCGCATTAAATTAGCTACGGAATTGTCCCGTCGTTCTACAGGCCGCACTTTATATATTTTAGATGAACCAACTACAGGGTTGCATTTTGAGGATGTACGGCGGTTGTTACAGGTTTTAAATGAGTTGGTTGATCGGGGAAACACGGTGCTGGTTATAGAACACAATTTGGATATTATTAAATCTTCTGACTGGATTGTTGATTTGGGTCCCGAGGGTGGTGATAAAGGCGGCCGCTTGGTGGCCCAGGGTACGCCTAAAGAGGTGTCCAAGATTAAAGACAGCTTTACCGGACAATGGTTAAAAAAGGTTTTATAATTTTTGATAGTTATTTTTATAACCCCACTTTACCTTTTTGGTCAACCAAGAGCTTAACTTCACAAGCCACTCCATTTCGGGATGAAGGTTTTAGGGTTGACTTATTGTTTTTATTTTGTTAAAGCCAGCGGCCCTAATGCATTGACACCACCATTACCTAATAAAGATTAAACAAATAAATCAGCAGTCAAGACTTAATAACTTAATAATAAAAGTCTTGGCTGCTGTTTTTAGTAGCATTTTTGGTTTATCTTTAGAGCTATTATAAAAGGAGAAATTATAATTACTAAACCAATTGTAAAATTAATTGATAAAAAGGCTAGTAATATAATAACTATGATAAACCATAATGATTTAATAGAAGCGCTTAAGGCTTCTAAATAATTTTTTAATTTGTTCATTTTTCCTCCGGTTGGTTTATTTTATGCCCTGAACTTAGCTTTGTAAGGTTGGTTTGTCAAGTAAATAAATATCAAGGATAATTATTATATGAAGATTAGTTTAGTTAAAATAAGGGAATATCTTTTTTATTGGCTGTTATTTTTACTGCCTTGGCAAACTAGATGGATTATTTATGATCCACTAGTGAAAGGTGAGGTTTGGGAATATGGTCGGATTAGTTTGTATGGTTGGGATATAGTGGCGGTGGTTTTACTTTTGTTTAGTTGGCGTTTATTAATTAAGGAAGTCGGTTTATTGGTTGAAAATTTAAAAATTAAATATCACAGCGATAAATTAAAATTTTTTCAAGAGCCTTTAGTTTTTTATTTACTTTTTTTGATTTATGCGGGCGTGGCGATTAGTTGGTCGTCTGCTAAAATAATTTCCTTTGTTTGGTTATTGCGTTTGGTTGAAGTGGGTTGGCTGTGGTTGATAGTTAAGGCGATAAAACCTCGTTTGGTCAATTTGGCTTACATTTTTACGGTAGTTGGTTTGATACAGGCGGTTTGGGCTAGCGGGCAGTTTATGACCCAGTATATTGGGGCTAATAAGTGGCTGGGAGTAGCGGAACATTATTTATACCAATCAGGCAGTTCGGTAATTCTGGCCGGAACTGGTCGGTGGTTGAGAGCTTATGGTGGGCAAGTACACCCTAATGTTTTAGGAGGTTTGTTAGTAGTTAGTTTGTTGTTTACGGTTTATTTGCGTCTTAAACTTAGCAAAAGTTATAAGTCTATTAGTTCAGCTAAACTTAATAGTCAGCTAATTGTAGTTTTATTAACGGTGGCTTATGTAGTGCAGTTAGGCGCTTTATTTTTTTCTTTTTCGCGAGGCGCTTGGTTGGCTTGGTTTGTCTCGATAACCTGGTGGTATTACAAGGACCGGTCTAATCGTTTCGTAGCGGGTAAGGTGGTGGGTCTGAGTTTATTGGTTTTTTTATCTTTGGGCAGCGTGTTGTGGCAACCAACGATGGGTCGGTTATTAGGTGGCAGTCGCTTGGAACAACAATCGGTGGAGGAGCGTGTAAACAGCGCGGGCGAGATCCAACAACTGGCATACCAGCATCAATGGCAGGGAGTGGGTTGGGGAGCTTATACTATGGTTTTGCAAAAGTACCAGCCTCAACTTAAGGCTTACCAATATCAGCCAGCGCATAATTTGTGGCTGTTGATTTTAACCGAATTAGGCATTATTGGTTTGGTTTTATTTATGATTTTATGGTGGTTAGCTGAACGGCGTAGTCGTTCAATAGTAGTTTATTTATTGGCTGGCCCGCTGGTTATTACCAGTCTATTTGACCATTACTGGTGGACTATACCGTCTATGTTTTTGTTATTTTGGTTATTGATATTTGGCCTAGAGTTAGAAGAATAAGCTATTAAATTAAACTAGTTAGCCGGTAATGGCCAGCTATTGACAGGTATAAAAATCTTGCTAAAATGCTCTTAGCACTCTATAGTGTAGAGTGCTAAGAGCATAAATTAATCATTAAGATTTATTTTTATGAAGCTTAAACCTTTAAGTGACCACTTGGTTGTTAAAGTCACCAAGGAGGATAAAACTACTAAATCAGGCATAGTTTTGCCAGATACAGTAGATAAAGAAAAACAGGAAACCGGTGAGGTTATTGCCGTAGGTCCGGGTAAAACTCTGGATAACGGTCAAAAATCCCCCATGACTGTTAAACCGGGCGATAAAATTTTATTTAAAAAGTACGCTTTAGATGAATTTAAGTTAGGTGAGGAAGAATTCGGCACTTTGCAATTGTCTGATGTCATTGCCATTATTGAGTAAATTAAAATTAATTATTAATTTTTTTAGATATGGCTAAACAGATTCTTTTTAATGAGCAAGCTCGCGCTGCTTTAAAGCGCGGCGTGGATAAATTGGCTAACGCTGTTAAGGTTTCTTTGGGTCCTCGCGGTCGTAACGTTATTTTAGATAAGGGTTTTGGTTCACCCACTGTTACTAACGATGGTGTAACTATTGCCAAAGAAATAGAATTGGAGGACAAATTTGAGAATATCGGCGCGCAGTTATTACAGGAAGTAGCCTCTAAAACTAACGATGTTGCGGGCGATGGCACTACTACAGCTACGGTTTTAGCTCAGGCCTTAATTCATGAGGGTTTTAAAAATTTAGCCGCCGGTGCTAATCCCCAAGCTTTGCGTCATGGCATAGAAAAGGGTGTTTTGGCAGTGGTGGATAATTTAAAAAAGCAATCCAAGATGGTAAAAAGCAAAGAAGAAATTGCTCAGGTGGCGGCTATTTCAGCCAATGATGATGAGGTGGGTAAGGTTATTGCTGAGGCCATGGATCAGGTAGGCAAAGATGGTGTTATTACCGTGGAAGAATCCCAGGGTTTGACTATTGAGAAAGAGGTAGTAGAGGGGATGCAGATTGATAAAGGTTACTTATCGCCTTATATGGTTACCAATGCCGATCGTATGGAAGCGGTGTATGAAGATCCTTATATTTTAGTGACTGATAAAAAAATTGCGGCGGTGCAGGAAATTTTACCGTTACTGGAAAAAGTGGCCCAGAGTGGTAAAAAAGAATTGGTGATTGTGGCTGAAGATGTGGAGGGTGAGGCTTTGGCTACTTTCGTGGTAAATAATCTTCGCAAGACTTTTAATACTTTAGCGGTGAAAGCGCCCGGTTTTGGTGATCGGCGCAAGGAGCAATTGCAGGATATAGCTGTTTTAACTGGCGCGACTGTGATTAGTGAGGAAGTGGGCTTAAAGTTTGATTCGGTTGGTTTGGAAGTTTTGGGTGGCGCTCGTAAAGTAATTGCTACTAAGGAAAATACTACGATTGTCGATGGCAAAGGGGAAACCAATAAGATTAAGGAACGTATTAGTCAGATTAAAAAGGAAATAGAGCGGAGTGATTCGGATTTTGACAAGGAGAAGTTACAAGAGCGTTTGGCTAAGTTGTCAGGCGGCGTGGCGGTTATTAAAGTAGGTGCCGCTACCGAAACCGAGATGAAAGAGCGCAAATACAAGGTGGAGGATGCTTTGAATGCCACTAAAGCCGCCGTAGAAGAGGGTATTGTGGTAGGTGGAGGTGTGGCTTTACTACGGGCTGCGACGGCATTGGCCAAATTAGAGGTATCAACCGAGGAAAAAGTGGGGGTTAGTATTTTACTTAAGGCTTTAGAGGAGCCGCTAAAGCAGATTGCCGAAAATGCCGGTAAGGACGGTGCTGTAGTGGTGGATAATGTAAAAAATCATGAGGGTAATTATGGATATAACGGTAGCACGGATACTTATGAAGATTTGGTAAAAGCAGGTGTAGTGGACCCTGCTAAAGTGACCCGTTCGGCCATTCAAAACGCTGCTTCCATAGCTATTATGTTCTTAACTACCGAGGCTGCCGTAACTGATTTGCCAGAGAAGAAAGAAGACAAGGCTCCGGCTATGCCGCCTGGTATGGATATGGGTTATTAGTTAATGATGGACGCTTAATAGTTAAATATAAAACCACCCTGACAGACAATCTGTTGGGGTGGTTTTTAGTTGATTAGTCAGTTATAATAAATAAAGTATGAGTAGCGTGGCCTATGCCGAGACACCTTTGTTTAACCAGCCAGCGCGCTGGTACATAGATAAAGCCGAATTGCCTTGGGCGATTCTAAGTCTGGTAATTGTTTTAATTTATACGGCCAGTTATTGGTTGGATTGGTCTTATTTAAAATTGGTCTTCCCATTGATATTAATTTGTCAAGTGTTAACCGCTGCTGGTCTGGCTTATTGGTCTTTTGTTGGCCAGTTAGGTTGGGCGCAAACGGTAGTCGTGGCTAGTTTAGTGGGTATGGCTGGTGGATTGGTATCGGCTGTGGCGGCTTTAATTAGATTTTGGTATCCTTGGTTGTTTTTTAATTTATTAGCCGAACCGGTTTGGAGTGGTTTACTTAATCCTTTAGTTGCCATAATATGTTTGGGTTTTTTCCGCTTACCACATTGGGCCGGGCGTGTTAACCAAAATACCAAATCATCAATCGATCAAGCAGATTAATTATTTATTTTATTACCATGCCAAAAAAAAATCAGTCTTTTGTTCTACCGTTTAACCAGATTTCTATTAAGGATATTCCTATGGTGGGCGGTAAAAACGCATCCTTGGGCGAAATGTATCAAAAGTTAACTCGCCGCGGGGTGCGAGTGCCCAATGGTTTTGCCGTGACCGCCTATGCTTATCGTTACTTTATAAAACAAACTGGTTTAGCTAAGCAAATTAGGAGTTTATTGGCTGGTTTAAATACTGGTAATCTGACTGATTTGGCTAAACGGGGGGCGGCCGTGCGCCAGGCGATTATGGCAGCGGATTTTCCCGCCGATTTAACGGCTGATATAATTAAACATTATCGTTTATTGTGCCGTGAATTTAAAAAACCGGCAGTAGACGTAGCTGTGCGGTCATCGGCCACGGCCGAAGATTTGCCTGACGCTTCATTTGCCGGTCAGCAGGAGTCTTATTTAAATGTTCAGGGTGAACAGGAATTATTAAAAGCTTGTAAGGAATGTGTCGCATCTTTGTTTACCGACCGAGCGATTTCTTACCGCGTGGATAAAAAATTTGATCATTTTGCTATTGCCCTATCTATTGGTGTGCAAAAAATGGTGCGCTCGGATAAGGCTGTATCTGGGGTTATGTTTAGTATTGATACCGAATCTGGTTTCCGCGACGCCGTAATTATTAACGCTACTTGGGGTTTAGGGGAATATATTGTTAAGGGTTATGTGAACCCGGATGAATATATTGTTTTTAAACCGACCCTGGCCAAGGGTTATCCCGCTATCATTTCCCGTAAATTAGGCAGTAAGGCTTTTAAGCTGGTTTATACCAATAATAAAAATCAACCAACCAAAAAGCATAAGGTTGCGGCAGCGGATCGGGGACGGTTTACTTTAACGGATAAAGAAGTTTTGGTTTTGGCGCGTTGGGCCATGGAGATAGAAAAGCATTATGGCAAACCCATGGATATGGAATGGGCTAAGGACGGTTTAACTAATGAATTATATATGGTGCAGGCCCGCCCCGAAACAGTTCAGGCTAATAAATCGCAGCAAATTTTGGAAGAATATCAGTTAAATAAAAAAGGTAAAGTACTGCTAACTGGTACAGCCGTGGGCGCTAAAATTGGCCAGGGTAAGGTTAATGTTATTAAAAAAGTCAGTGACATTAGCCGGTTTAAACCGGGCAGTGTGTTGGTAACCGAAATGACCGATCCGGATTGGGAGCCCGTAATGAAACAGGCGGCGGCTATTGTTACCAACTCTGGTGGTCGCACCTGTCATGCGGCTATTGTTTCGCGAGAGTTGGGTATTCCTTGTATTGTTGGTACGGTTAATGGCACCAGTCTGTTAAAAGAGGGTAAACCCATTACTGTGTCTTGTGCTGAGGGTCAGGTGGGCCTGGTTTATGAAGGTTTGTTGCCGTTCACGGTTAAAAAGACCAATTTAAAAAATCTACCACCGATTAAGACTAAGATTATGATGAATGTGGGCGAGCCACAGCAGGCTTTTACCTTATCTGGTTTGCCTAACGATGGGGTAGGTTTGGCGCGTGAAGAATTAATTATCAACGATTTTATAAAAATTCATCCATTGGCTTTGCTTAATTACCATAAATTAAAGGATGTTAAAGCTAAACGCCAGATTGATCTTCTTACGGTCGGGTATCAAAATAAGGCCCAGTATTATATAGATAAGTTAGCCGAAGGTGTGGGTACGTTAGCGGCTGCTTTTTATCCTAAAGATGTAATTGTCCGGTTGTCTGATTTTCGTAGTAATGAATATGCTAATCTAATCGGTGGACGTGAATTTGAACCGGAGGAGCGCAATCCTATGATTGGTTGGCGTGGCGCTTCTCGTTACTATGCTGCCAATTATGAACCGGCTTTCCGTTTGGAGTGCCAAGGCCTTAAAAAGGCGCGTGATCAGTTTGGATTATTTAACCTTAAAATTATGGTGCCATTTTGCCGTACTGTGGAAGAGGGTAAAAAGGTACTTAAGATTATGGCCGAGGAAGGGTTACAGCGCGGTAAAAACGGTTTACAGGTTTATGTGATGTGTGAAATACCTTCTAATGTTATTTTAGCCAAAGAATTTGCCCAAATTTTTGATGGTTTTTCTATTGGTTCTAACGATTTAACACAATTAACCTTAGGTGTAGACCGTGATTCTTCATTGGTAGCCCATGTCTATGATGAGCGTAACGAAGCAGTAAAAATCTTAATTCGCCAGGTAATTAAAAGCGCCAAGGCTACTCATACTAAAATTGGCATTTGTGGTCAAGCTCCGTCGGATTTTCCAGACTTTGCTGAATTTTTGGTGCGCGAGGGTATAGATTCTATTTCCTTAAATCCGGATACGGTATTAGCTACCCGACTGGCTGTTGCTAAGTTAGAAAAAAGACTAAAAAGGTAGAAACAATAAACAATATACAATACAATCCTAAATATAGTTCTAAATTCGTCTTTTGTCCGGCCGGACAAAAGACGAATTTTAGGTAAGTAAAAGGGTAATAATTGGGGATTATGGAATATGAGGTAGTCTGGTAATTCTTAATTCGTGAGGCTATATTTTTCCTTCTTGACCAACCTTTCATTTAATGTTAGTTTGGTCTATTATAAAAAATATCAAAAAAATAATGGAGGGCGATGGGTAAAAAATAGTAAAAAATAAAATTTCTTTAAAATTTTTTTATATTTCCACCTTAAAAATATTTTAATAGGTGAGTTCAAATACCCATCTTGAATGGGTAAAAATAAAAACAACTATTTTATTTTAAAATTTTTTAGGAGTAAAAAAATGAGTAACCAACTTTTACAATGGCCTGAAATATGTAGTGTAGATATGAAAATTCAACCCATGTTTGGAGGTCATAATTATATTTTTCGACAATCAAAAGAGGAGAGTTTCATATTTATAGCTTCTGAAAAACGTCTCCCTTATCATAATCATATAATTTCTGGTTTAGATTTACCTAAAAATGTAACGGTAGATAGAACTACATCAGGCGGAACAAAGATAATCGCTAAAAATCCCTTTGATATTTTAGAGGTAATTTTAGCTGCTAAGCAAGTTTAGTTGGTTAGTGTTGCTCCATGTTTACCCTTGGGTAAGTTTTATTATAATTTAACCTCTCTTACCCAAGGGACTTTATTTTTTTAAGCAAAAGTGTTAAAGTAGCAAAGCTAAAATATTTGATTCTAATGGTAAAAATGCTGCCTGTTATTCGGGGCAGACAAAATAGACTAAAATTAGTTATCCATTGAGGTGAGTAAGGAATTAATATAAAAATTTAGTCTAACTAGTGGAGAGGTCGCATAGTGGTCTAGTGCGCCTGCTTGGAGAGCAGGTGTGCCGCAAGGCACCGGGGGTTCGAATCCCCCCCTCTCCGCCAGTTAGATTAGAAGTTAATTATCATGAATGAAAATAGCGCCTGGGAAAGGGAATCTCCAGCTGAGACGGACAATGGTTTTTCCCGGATAATTTCTGAATTGTCCCGAGCTAAAACCGCGGCTGCTCGGACGCTGGAAAATTTACCCTTTCATTGTCAAATTATCAGCCCACAAGAGATGGAGCAGATTTTTAGTGTGCAGAATTTGATCAATGAATTTGTTACCCAATACCAAAATACTGTTAAATTGTTGGATAGTAATAAAGAAAAAGCCAGGCAATATTTGGAACAATTAGAATCTCAATTGGATAGTTTACCATTATGGCAGTATAAGTTTTCCACCTCAATTGAAGATGGTGATAGTTTATCTGTTAATTATAAAGAAGATTCTATTTATTATGTTACCTCTCAGCAGCTATCTTTGCGGATTAAGAAAGTTAATTTAAAATATGGTTTGAATTATGAAGACATTAGACAACGGCGGCCAGGTGTAGTTCAGTCTATTATGGAAAAGATTTTTTATACTGATAAAAATAAAATTAGCCTGTGCCCCAAAGTCGGTTATCAAGTTAATGAGTACTTAACAAAGGGTTTTTATGATGTCATGCGTTTGCGACAATTACCGGCTCAGTCTTATCATTCCAGCCTTCGCCAATACGAACAAGCCGGCCAAGTTGTAGCCGTACCTAAACCGGAGGATTTGTTTGCTAGTCATGAAGGCCACTTGATAAATAAGATTTATTGGGAGAAATAAGAGTTTGTATCAAAGACGACAAATTAGGGTAAAATAGATATATGCCAACTCAAGACAATGTACAACAAATTAAAGCCCGTTTGGATATAGTGGATGTTTTGTCTGATTATATGCAGCTAAAACCGGCCGGGCAGAATTTAAAGGGTTTGTGCCCTTTCCATAACGAAAAAAGTCCGTCTTTTATGGTAAACAAAGAACGGCAGATGTGGCATTGTTTTGGTTGTAATAGCGGCGGTGATATGTTTGCCTTTGTGGAAAAAATAGAGGGAGTGGATTTTAGCGAGGCCTTGGAGATTTTAGCTCGCAAAGCCGGGATAGTGTTACAACGTTATGAAGCTGTACCAGGTGAACGTAATCAGCGTTTACGTTTATTCAAGGCGTTGGAGGAGGCGCAGAAATTTTATAGTAGTTATTTACAAAGTCCAGCGGCTATTAGTGTGCGTCAGTATTTATCTACCCGGCAGGTTAATCAGGATAGTTTAACTATTTTTGGTTTAGGTTACGCTCCACGGGAATGGGATAAACTAACTATTCATTTACGCAACCAAGGTTTTAGTTTTAACGAATTAACACAAGCTGGTTTAAGCCAAGTGAGTAGTCGTGGGCCTGGTTCGTATGATCGTTTTCGCGACCGGTTAATGTTTCCCATTAGCGATGTTCAGGGTCGGGTAATTGGTTTTGGCGGCCGAGTATTAAATACCGCGGCCACGGAGGCTAAATATATCAATTCGCCGCAGGGCCCGGTCTATAATAAAAGTTTAGTGGTTTATAATTTGGATCGTGCTAAGCAGTATATTCGTGAGGCTGGTTATGCTGTTTTAGTAGAAGGTTATATGGATATTATTGGTTCTTGGCAAGCAGGAATTAAAAATGTAGTGGCTACTTCGGGTACGGCTCTGACGACCGAACAAATTAAATTAATTAAACGTTATTGCACAGAAATTCGTTTAGCTTTTGATGCTGATTTAGCCGGCCGTAGCGCTGCTGAGCGGGGAATAGATTTGGCTGTAGCAGCGGGGTTGGAGGTTAAGGTTATTACCTTGCCTTATGGGAAAGATCCCGATGAATGCGCCAAACATGATCCAGCTGGTTTGCGGCAGGCGATTGAGCAAGCTTTGCCAATTGTAGATCATGCTTTTAAAACCGTATTGAAAGAAGTAGACATTAATTCACGTCAAGGCAATAAATTAGCTTCGGACAAATTACTTACTGCTATAGCTAAATTACCCGATCCAGTAGAGCAAGATTATTATTTAAGACAATTAAGCCGAGAACTTAGGGCTGATGAGTCGGCTGTTCGGCAAAAGTTTGTCAGGTTGATTAACCGTACACCTATTCAAGCGGCTACCTCGGTAGTAGCTAAATCGGTAGTTGAAAAAAAAGACAATGATGATCGGGCTGTACAACTATCTCGTCGTTTGTTGGGTTTGGTGTTAAAGTTTCCCGTTTATCTTAAAGATTTACAAGTTAGTTTACTACCCAGTTATTTGGTGGCGGATGATTTGATTTCTCTTTACAATCAACTGGTTATTTATTATAATTCTAATCAGACTGATGAAATTAATAGCTGGCTTGACGAGCTTTCCGCTGAACCATCTTTTGGTCAGCTGATAGGGATACTTCAGCTCCAAGCAGAACGTGATTTCATCGATATGGATTTGGCTCAAGTGCAAGCCGAATTGCTTGATTTAGCAAAGCAGTTAAAAGTTTTGTATTTAAATAGTGAGCTTAAACGTTTAAGTCAAAATATTCGTTTAGCTGAGTTAGCGGGTAATCAAACAGAGTTAGAGGAGGCTTTGGCCAGTTTTACCCAAATTAGCCAGGAGTTAACTGCCGTTCAGCAGTAATTTTTATGACTATTAAAAAAAACAGTCGTGTTCGTAAAAATCCAAAGAAAGTTAATGGCAAGGTTGCCTCTAGGAAAAAGTCGGTGACGCGTAAAGCAGTAACTAAAAAATATTCAACTAAAAAAGTTGCTAAGTATCACCTGGCTAAGAAAGTAACAAGCAAAAAGCCGACTGGCAGGGGTAAAACTGTTAAATCAGTTATACATTTGGTTGATCCAGCTGAATTGGATCATTTGTTGCGCAAGGGCCGCGGCCGCGGTTTTGTGACTGAGGAGGAAATTTTGGCGGCTTTTCCCGAAGTGGAAGAGTATGTGCAATCATATGATGATTTTTTGGATTTATTGGATCAGAACGGCGTGCAGGTATTAGAAACGGACGGTGGAATTTTAGACTTGGGGGAAAAACGGGAAGAGATATTTAAGAAAGCGGGATTGCCCAATGAAAAGAAACCCTATGATTTATCAGAAATTTCTACAGATTCCATTCAGATGTATTTGCGGGAGATTGGTAAAGTGCCTTTGTTAACCCCAGAGGAGGAGGTGGCTTTGGCTAAACGCAAGGAAAAAGGCGATCAGGAAGCTAAACGTCGTTTAATTGAGGCTAATTTACGTTTGGTGGTGTCCATTGCTAAAAAGTTTACCGGCAAGTCTTTGTCGTTATTGGACTTGATTCAGGAGGGTAATATCGGTATGTTTCGTGCTGTGGAAAAATTTGATTATCGCAAGGGTTATAAATTTTCCACTTACGCCACTTGGTGGATTCGTCAAGCCATCACGCGAGCCTTGGCTGATCAGTCGCGGACTATCCGTATACCAGTACATATGGTGGAAACAATTAATCGTTTCCAGCAGGTGGAGCGCCAGTTAATTCAAGATTTAGGTCGTGAACCGTTGCCAGAAGAGATTGCCGCTGAAATGGGTGAGCCGTTGGATAAAATTTTGCACATTATTAAAATTTCTCAGGAAACTATCAGTTTGGAGACTTCAGTTGGCGAGGACGATGAAGATTCCACCTTGGGGGATTTTATAGAGGATGTTAAAACAGTCAGTCCTGATCGGGTGGCGGCTTTGCAATTGTTGCGCGATCATGTTAAGGAAATTGTCAGTGAATTAACACCGCGCGAACAGAAAATTTTGGAAATGCGTTTTGGGTTACAGGACGGTGTGTCGCATACTTTGGAGGAAGTGGGACAGGAATTTGGTGTGACACGTGAACGTATTAGACAGATTGAAGCCAAGGCCTTGGAGCGCATTCAAAGCCATGTAGATATGAGAAAATTAAGGGATTATTGATTTAAGGAACATCTAGTTATCTAAATTTATTAAAGTCTTTGGTAAATTTTTATATCCGACGGGTATAAAAATTTTTAATAGTTAGAATTATAAAAATAGTCACTTTTAATTTGTGTAGTTTTATAATTTATTTAGACTAGGTATTTATGATTTGTTGAGGTAAGAGGTAATCAGTAGCGTGGATTTGGTCGGTGTTGTTGTTATCTACCACAATAATTTTTATATCAGCGAGCGTTTGAGCGGTTGGAATAATATAATTCAGACAATTAACTAGCTAGTACTGTTTATTAATAGTCGGAATAATAGAGTTCAGTTTCATTGGTTATTAAGAAAGATAGTAATAAACGACCAGGCGTTTTTTGATAATAATATGACTGGTAGTGTTATTGTAAGAAGTCTGTTAACTTCTATACTGGTAATAGATTGCTTTATTTGTATAAACGTCGGCAGCGATCAATTTTACCAACTTGAGTCAAATTGAGGGTGGTATCAGGCTCTTTAAGCCAGGCCTGAATTACTTTAGGACCGAAAGTTTTAACCAGACAACTTTGGTCGTTTTTGGAGATGGAATTATAATATTGAGCAAAGGTTTGGGCGTTAGGCGCTACATAATTATAGTTTACTTTGGAAGTAGGGTGTATTTTTTTCTTAATAATTTTAACCTTTTTGATTTGTTTTATTTTTGGGGTCGGTGGAGCGGTTTTATAGGCAACTTTCAAAGTTGGTTTATTATTGGTAGCCAGTTGTATTGAAGGGTTATTTGTCCAATCAGCTGGTAAGTTAGAGGCTACCGCGCTCCGGCTCGAGGAAATAAGGCTGATTAAGGTTAGTAGAATAAGCAGAGTTGATAAACGTGGCATAAATGATTGTTAAATCAATTAGATCAAATTTCTGAAACGACAACTTCATCGCCGGATAAGGCCTTTTGGTTTAGAGCCCGGCGGTCACGATACAATATGACAAAGGCAATAGTCAAAAGAAAGGCCCCGATTAAAAAAGGTAAAACATGGGACCAACCGAACAGTAGGCCAGCTAGTAGTGGACCCACAGCCATACTAAGAGAGGTAACTGAAGAAGTTATTCCTAATACCTCTCCTTTTATTTTAGGATCAGCCTTAGCAATGATTTGGCTATTCAAGACTACACGTAGAACCGACTGGCCAAAAGTGGTGGCTAATAAACCAAGAATAAAAACAAAGAAATTTGGTATAGCCAACAAAGTAAAACCGATTATATAAATGACCAGCATGATAAGTTCCAATTTGGGTTCGCTGAATTTTTTTAGCCAGAAATGTTTTAAGGCTACTGCTTGATTTAGAGCTATCACTACACCCATGGCCGTATATAATAAGCCAACGGTGAATTCGGTAAAATTATAAAGGGCGCTGGTGTATAAGGCAAAAATCGATTGAAAGCCAGCTACCGCCAGACCAAATAAAGACCAGACCAGGTAATTAGGCCGCAGTGTTATATTTTGTGCCGCTCGTTTAAGCGGGATAAAGGGATTAATAGATAAGCGCTTATCGGTTTGGCGATTATGGTGTGTTTCCGGTAAAAAGAAAATAGCCAGCAGCCCATTTATTAATGCTAAGCAGCCAACTATCCAAAAAGGTAAGGTATGAGAAATAGCGCCTAAGGTGCCGCCGATAAAAGGGCCCATGATAAAGGCAATACCGAAAGCGGCGCCGATTAAACCAAGATTAGTAGTTCGTTCGCGATCGTCTTGGGCAATATCGGTTAGGTAAGCTTGGGCAATAGGAAAATTACCGGCTGCCGAACCATCAATAATTCTACCCAGATACAGAAATAATACGTTAGGGGCAGCGGCAAAGACAAACCAACCAGCGGCGGTGCTAAAAATACTAGTAATTAGCATGACTTTGCGTCCGATTTTGTCGGACAGCGCGCCAATTAGAGGGGCGCTTAAAAAGGAAAAAACCGCGTAAACAGCAAACAGTGAAGTGATAAGCAGTGGGGCTGAACTAAAATGTTCTACATAAAAAGGCAGAATGGGAATAACAATACCCATACCCGCCACATCAATAAAAACAGTTATTAAAATTAAAATCTTGGTTTTATTCATGGTTTCTGTTAAATACCGATTTAGTCGGTAATTAAATTAAGTCAGCCCAGCCGACTTAATAAGTATTTATTATTATATCATAAATTACTATTGATTTAAGTGGATTATTATGAGTTAGTGAGTGTTTAAACATTAATTAAGCAAAACCTGGGAAAAAATCAGTTCTAATACGGCGTGGCTTAATGTTTAATTTTATCAAGGTAGTCTTAAAAGATGTTATCAGACTAGGGGGGCCGGATAAGTAAAAAGTCCGATCTAAGTAATCAGGTACGGCTTGTTGGATTATTTGTTCGTCCAGTCGTCCGACGTAACCATCCCAGGACGGCGGTACTAGTTGATTGTCTGTTAGTATATAAATGGTTTTTAAGCCTATAACTGAGGCGGCTTGTTTAAAAATGTCCTGGTACACGAATTCCTTAGCCGATTTACAAACATACAATAAAATAATGTCCCGCTGTTCCTGATTATCTATTAAATACTTAATCATACTACGGAAGGGGGTTATACCAATACCACCAGCCACAAAAATTAATGGAGTTTGTTTGTGTCGTGGCAGAACAAAATCACCGCTCAGCTGACCGGCCGCTATAGTGTCACCCGGTTGCATATGCAGCAAGGTTTTTTTAAATTGACTAGCTGGCGTATGGAATTTAATTCCTAAATTTATTATTTGTTCGGTCGGCGATGAAGCAATGGTGAAATAACGCCGGTTGCCGCGGTTGTCGGTTTTATCTTGGTGGATGGTCCATTCCAAATATTGACCGGGCCGAAAAGATAAAGGGCGATTGGTGGTAAAAGAAAAATCGTAGATATCCTGTCCGATTTGTGTTTTAGCTGTCAATTTTACCAACTCTTTCCATTTTGGACTAATTAGGTAGGAAAATAGGTTTCCTATTAGCAGGGCTAGTTCTGGAGTAGAGTAGAGGGAACCTATATGTATGGACGGAGCGAACAGTAAGCCAACTAAAAAACCGTAATTAATTCGTCGCCAACGATCTGGTGGCGTAGTTAGCGGTTCGGTTAGCATGACAAAGGCAAAAAAGAAGACAGGTGAATGTAAAGCAGCTTTTTGTAAGGCTAGAAGTGGATTTAGTTGTGTCCAGTTGGTTAGGCTGACTGATAGCGCCGTTGCTACTAAAAAAGACCAAACTAAATCGGCGTGGCGGAGTTTTCTAACAAGTAACAAACCGCCAATTAAAACCAGGGGCAGTAGCGGCAGATTTCCGCCCACCCACCAGGTAGCCGATTGATTGATAACCAAGGCGGTCAGAGCTACAGCTATGGCCGCCGGGTTGAAAATATGTTTTTTGCCAACAGCGAAGATGTATTTAGAAGCGGTTCCCCAGACAGCTGCCCAAAATAATAAAGGTAGCTGGTTCCAACCAAGAGAGTTAACTGATAGTGGTGTAATAATTAATAATAAAATGAAAGCCGTAATATAAACCGATTCTGCATTAGTCGGGGCTTTGAAAACTCGTCGAAAAAATTGATCAGTAGTTAAGCATACTCCCATTACAATCAAAGCAGAAACGATTAGTTGTGGTGGTTGGTAAGGCAATAAACCCAAGGCACCAAAAATTAGAGCAGTTAGCCACAAGGTTAACAAGTAATACAGTACCAGGCGGTACATAGTAATGCGATTTAACCAGTTGTCAATAAAGTTCCACATATTAATTAAAGTATTTAGACAAACCGCTGGTTAGCGTAGCCAAGCCTTGTTTATCAATTAAATAGCCTTCTAAACCAAACTGTTGTTCAATAAAATTAATGCCAGCCTTACCCATAGCAAAAGCAGCCGTAGCAAAACGGTCGGCTTCAAAAACGTTTGGACCTACCACAGTTAAGCTGATAATATCTGTGATAGGTTGACCATTTAATTTGGGGTTATAGATATGTTGGCCACGTTCGTAGGTTCCTGATGTGGCTATACCCTGATTATTTAAAGTTAATATTTTAATTATCTCCTGTGGTTTAAAGGGATTGCGAATACCTACAGTCCAGGGTTTGGCTTGGTAGTTTGAGCCACTTACTTGAATATCTCCACCCGCCGCTACATAATAGTTTTTAAAACCTTGATGTCGTAATAATTCGGCTGCCTGGTAAATAGCCCAACCTTTAACTAGGCCAGATGGATTGTAGCTGCCATCGGGCCGTTGAATATCAAAATAGCCGTTAGTATCTTTTTTAGTGATTTCAGATAGCCGCCAGATTTCCGCCATATCAGGACTAAAGTCACGCGGTTTAATTCGGCCTTGGTTAAAAAAAGACAGCTCACTGCTGGCTTTGTAGGGGCTGAATTTTTCATCTACATAATTAAAGTAGCGAAAAATTTGTTCCAAGTCGTCCGGTTGAGCGGTGTTGTCTACTACATCTATGGTTATCGGCATACCCATGATTAGGCGTGTATCTTTCATACAGTTGTAGGTTTAGGTTCGGGCTTGCTGTAGGGCATTTTGTAATGATTCCTGAAAAGCTTGGCTGGTTTGTGTGGCTCCGGATACTATATCCACCTGAGCATTTTGCGATTGGATAGCCTCTTTTTTTAGCTGTGGTAAAGATTGGTTGCTGATTTCAGTGGAGCTAGGCCGATCATTGGGGTATTGTAGAAATTGTATATCGATTAGTTTGCCATTTTTAATCAGGGCTTTTACTTGTATGTTACCGTAGTAAGCGTCAGCTATGGAGCCCGTATAGTTACCGTCTCGGTATTGGCCAGCCGATAAGTGAGTGTAGTCGCTAACTGTTTTACTGGTAGTTGTTTGAGTCAGCGGCTGGGTGTTATCCTTGGTACGGTTTTGCCCGAGAACGGCATATAAAACAAAAGCCACTACTACGCTCCCCGATAGGATAAATTTTTTCATAAATAGTTGTTTGCGTGATTAGTTGAATAATTAATAACAGGTAGTAGATTAATTATTACCCGTTATTATATAATATACGTTGACTGGGCTTAAAAAGTTTCAACCGATTGCTACACTGTATTTATCTAACAAGTTTCCATTGTTTGTTAAGGGAACGTCGGAATAACAAAACCCACAAAGCATTGCTTATCCATAGGAATAATAATTTAGGCCAGCCGACTTGATGCACTCGTCGCCCGTCATAAAATACGGTTAAACGAGGTTCTAGTCGGGTGCGGCTAATTTTAGCCAAACGATAAAAAAGTTCGGCATCTTCCGCTGCCGCCAAAGTGATATCGTAGCCACCCACTTGGGTAAAAGCTGCTGCCGTTACCATTTGAAATTTTCCGTAAGCTACGCCAGAGTGCAGTATATTATTAACCAGGCGATACCAGGCATTTATCAGCCAGCAGAATATTTTATCGGCCCTGGAGGCCAGCTCGGGTAAAATTTTTACCTGACTGGTTAAGCCAGCTAAATTTGGATTAGTTGTAAAACAATTAAGTGCTGTTTTAAAAAAATTATTAGGCTGTGTTATAGACACACCGCTGTCCATAAAAACTAGGTAAGGGTAATGGGCTACGGCCGCGCCACGGTTACGGGTAGCGGCAATAGTCGTGCTGTCACCGGTGTGATTTAAGATTTGGTCGGCCCACGGTCGGGCTAAATTTAAGGTCTGGTCAGTACTGCCGTTGTCAGCCACAATTATTTCATAAGGTACTAGGTTGAATTTTTTTCTGAATTGTTGCAACATGGCGGCAATAGTAGTAGCTTCGTTGCGTGTGGGTATGATAAAAGAAATCATGACAGTTCTTTTTTAATAAAATAACGATTAATGGACCACAAAGTGGTAATTACCCCGGCTATCAAAAAAAACAGGAAGGCAATTTTGAACGGTTCTGTAATGAAGGAATAAACATTGCCCAAAAAGTAGCCAAGCAGCATCAGTAAACCGGTCCAAATTATTCCGCCTAGTAAATTAAGACTGATAAATTTTTTTACCGGTACCCGCAAAATACCCGCTGAGATTAAAGTGGCTAAAGCAAACCCAAACCCCATAGTTATTTTGGATATAAACAGAATTTTATTTTGGTGGTTTTTAAAGCGTTGCTCTATTTTATCAATAATCGGCGGCGTAATGCGTAGTAGTTTGCCGAATTTTCTGATTACCGGACCGGCCCCGAGACGACCCAAGCTGTACCAACCCAGATCACCTACAGCATCTCCACCGATTAGGCACAAAAAAGCTGGCACCAAGCTGATTTGTCCCCAATGATAAAGAAAGCCGCAAGTCATCATTAATAGAGGACCTTCGGCGATGGCTAGAATAAAAATAGCCAGGTATTTATAAGAGTTTAGCCAAAGCGGCAATTGGTTTAATAAGTCAGACATATATCAGACATATAATAGTTTAGAGTATAACATCAATTTTATTTTTAAATAAGTCAGCTAGTTAGAGTTTTGATTTAAGTGAAAGGATTATTTTATAAATTAAAACCATTAATGTTTTACCTGTTGGAGGTATTGATAATTAAGTTAAGCTGTGAAACTTACAATAGAAAAATCTTGATATAAAAAAATTTTGAAACATATGGACTAAATTCGGCGGGGTAATTTCAAAAGTTTGCGAGGGTTTTAATTTGTGAGCCAAAAGAAAAACCACGAGTATAAAACCCATGGTTTTTCTTTTGGCTCCGGGGGTGGGACTCGAACCCACGACCAATTGGTTACATGTAATCTCTAAGTTTCCTTAAAGCATGGACTATATCTTTACCTTTACCTTGGTAGGTTTTAGGTACGCTGGTATCTAGTCTCTACGGCGCCCTCCGCCACAGGCGGAGGTTCCCACGGTATTAGCTTGTTCTAAATTAATAGAATTTAGCCTTCACCGTTATCCCAGCGAGTTCATCCCAAAATTTCTTTTGGGAGCTGCGTTTTGCCAGCATGCACTTTTCTGTGGCAATTAGCGCATATCAGTACGCATTTATCCAGCTCCTTTTTTATCCTATTCCATGATCTGGTTAATCCGTCAGCTGATAAACCAAAGTCTTTTTTGGATTTAGACAGATGATGGAATTCTAAAGCTTCCTGACATGTTTGGTAGCCACAAATAATGCATTTGCCACCTTTATATAGGCAGGCCATTTCTCTAAGCTTTTTACGTCTTTTAGAAACAGCTTGTTTTAAATAGGCGGCGCGGCTAGCATAGGTTCTTTTATCTGCCATATTTTAATTATAGCAAAGGGAACCAACGTTCACAGCCAACTGCTCTACCACTGAGCTACCCCGGAATATTTAGTTTTAAAATACCCTCTGAAGGGCACGACATATATCCTACCCAAAACCTGGGTCCTTGGCAAGGGTGTTGGGAGTTAAAGTTTATCGATCAGACGGAAAGTTATAGTATAATAAGGTCATGTCGCTCAAATAATTTATTTTGTATTTTTTAACTGGCAGGATTGTTACCGTTATTATTGTGGCTTTGGAAGAGAGCGGTTTAAGAACCTGGTCCGGTGTAGCCGCATTGATGCCTATTTTTATTCTAGTGACTTATTTTTTATTGGTAACAGTCATGGCGGTTTGGCCGTGAGTTAGCATTTTAATTCGTGCTTATAGGCGCACTGGTTTCCTGAACACCCTATATGATAATAGTAGCTTTATTGGCGCCTAAGCTTGCTGTGGCTAAAGCTATAGCTTGGGGTATGGTGGTATCTGTTGTGTTGGCTTTGATGTTCGTACTACTGGTTAATCACTACGGTTGGTTTCGTTAATAAAAAAGCGCGACCAACATTGTGTCCGCCCCCTAAAGTCACAGAGATTAGTTAAAGGAGTTTAGCGATTTCGTTAACTTTTATTTTTTAAAAGACAGACTAATTATTTACCCTTTGTCCTTGGTAGCTTGGTTTTGTTTATTTGCCAGCCGGTCAGGCTGTTGTTTAAGGTCGAGTCATTTTTAGTTTAACTAGATTGTCTATTTTAGCGCCGCCAGATTAGATTTTATAATAGCAACTGTTCTATGGTTAGTTTCCGCGCTTAAATTAACTAAACAGCATTCTTGGGTTAAGGAGTAATAAAAAATTTTTTGCGAGGCGTTCTTAAAATTTAAATTAACAGTTTATAAGTTTTGTGGTTTATAAGCAGTTTATTAATTTGCTAAATTGTTGGAGATATTGGTTTTTTGGTCTATAATATATAACTGACGGGGTCAGCTAACAAATTTAATTTTTATTTTTAATAAGCGGCTTTTATGAAAAAATCTATATTAATCGGTGGGTTGGTGGTGATAGTGGTAATAGTGGGCTATTTGTGGTCTACTTATAACGGTTTAGTTAGCGCTAACGAGGCGATTGATGGCCAATGGGCGCAGGTACAAACCCAGTATCAACGGCGTTTGGACTTAATACCCAATTTAGTGGCTTCGGTTAAGGGTATTATGGTTCAGGAGCAAAAAGTATTTGACGATTTGGCTCAGGCTCGTACACAGTATGGCAATGCTACCAGCGTTAATGATAAAGCGGCGGCCGCCAGTCAGGTGGAGGGGGCGTTAGGACGGTTATTGGTAGTTATGGAAAATTATCCGCAGCTTAAGTCTTCGGACACGGTGCAAACCTTAATGACACAATTAGAAGGTACAGAAAATCGGGTTAGCGTGGAGCGTAAGCGCTTTAATGATAATGTGCAAAGTTACAACATAATGATTAAGCGTTTCCCGGCCAATATGTTGGCTGGTGTGTTTGGTTTTAGTAACCGTACTTACTTCCAAGCCGATACAGGCGCGGCTACGGCTCCCACTGTTAATTTACAGAATTAATAAATAAACAAATAAATGGGGCGTTGGCGGTTAACAATTGTTTTGGGAGTGGCTTTGTTTTTGGGCTGGGCGGGGACAGTTGGCGCTTATTTTAATCCAGGCAAACCTAGTGGCCGGGTAAATGATTACACCGGCATATTAACGTTGGAGCAAAAGCAAGCTTTGGAAAGCAAGGTGGCCGCTTGGCAAATCAGCACCGGCAACGAGTTGGCCATAGTAATAATTAGCAGTTTGCAAGGTGATACTATAGAAAATTTTTCAGCCAGTTTATTTAAGGATTGGGGTATTGGCAAAAAAGGCCAGGATAACGGTGTGTTGCTGCTGGTAGCCAAGGATGATCATGAGGTAAGAATAGAAGTAGGCTATGGTTTAGAGGGCAGTTTAACAGACGCTCAGTCTAGTTGGATTATTCGGCAAATAATTACGCCGGCTTTTAAGGCTAATAATTTTTACCAGGGTTTAAGCGACGCCACGGATAAAATAATGGCGGTAGTAGGTGGAGAACAATTGCCGGTTTCAACTGATACGAATAATAATAGTTCTTCTATCAGCTTTAATTTTGTTTGGCTGGGATTTATGTTGTTATTGTGGCTTAGCAGTGTGTTGGGACGCAGTAAATCTTGGTGGGCGGGCGGCGTAATCGGTGTGATTATTGGAGTGGTGGTGGGATTGGTTAGCGGATTTTTGTGGTGGGGGTTTGGTTCTATTATTGTGTTAGGGCCTTTAGGTTTGTTGTTTGATTATATAGTGTCCAAGCGTTACGCAGCTGCTAAAGCGCGCGGTGTAATACCGTGGTGGATAGGCGGCGGTCGTTGGGGCGGCGGTACGGGCGGCGGGTTTGGGGGGGGAGGGTTTGGCGGCTTTGGTGGTGGCATGTCCGGCGGCGGCGGCGCCAGCGGCAAGTGGTAAAATAATTTTAACTCTCACTATAAGTTGTTAAATGAAATTGAAAATAAGTAACAAATATATTAAGCAGAAAAATATTTTATCTTTAGTGATAGCGGTGGCTATATGTGAATTAGCCGGATTAGTTGGCTCGATTTTTACCTTCGTTAGTGTAAACAGTTGGTACGCCATCCTGATTAAACCGGTTTTAACGCCGCCGGCCTGGGTGTTTGGCCCGGTGTGGATCACTTTGTTTTTACTTATGGGAGTGGCTGTTTATTTGGTTTGGGTTAAACCGGAATCTCATTGGCATATTTGGGGAGGTAGTAAAAAGTTAAAGCAAACAGCACTAATTATTTTTGCGGCGCAATTGGTTTTAAACATTCTATGGTCATTTGTTTTTTTTGGTCTGCATAATCCATTAGCTGGTTTAATAGAAATTATTGTTTTGTGGTTAGCTATTGCCGCGACCATTTGGGTGTTTGCCAAAATATCGCGTTCGGCCGCCTGGTTGCTGTTACCATATTTGTTATGGGTTAGTTTTGCCATGTATCTAACTACAGCCATTTGGTTATTAAACAGAAACGTTCCCCTGTCCCAAGGTGTGCTATGCACTATGGAAGCTAAACAGTGTCCGGACGGTAGTTATGTCGGTCGTATTCCACCTAAGTGTGAGTTTGCGCCTTGTCCGGGTGTCTGGCCTCCATCAACAGACAACGTGCCGTCCGATTGGTTAACTTTAGTAGATGATAAACAGGCAGTGAGTTTTAAATATCCTTCGCAACTCTCTACTACTTATATTCACGCGGAGGTTAATTGGCCGCCTAAAATTACAGTGACGGAGGGCGTTTTTGATTGTCCAACTACGCCGCCGACTAGCAGTTTTTCCAACCGTCAAAATATTAGGCTGGTGGATAATCGTCAGTATTGCGTTGCAGCGGATAGCGCCGGCGCTGCCGGTTCTACCTTTACTGATTACATTTATACCACCGAGCGTCAAGGTAAATTGATTAGTTTGAGTTTTACCGTGCGTTATGTGCAGTGTTTAAACTACGATGAATCTAAGCAAAATGAGTGTACTAAAGAACGGGAGACGTTTGATTTGGATAGTGTGGTAGATCGGATGATGTCCACGGTGGTTTTTGGCAAATAACCTTCTAATATTTTTAAGCATATTAGAATAGGAAACAGGAAAATTTGACGGAGTGTGGTTTATCAGTTAAGCTTGGTTTACCTATGATTAGTTCGGTTGTTATTAATGTTGTGCTGCCGCCGGGGCGGGGATTGCCCGCCTAAGGCTGTTTGCTTTAGCATCAGGTAATCCCGTTCGTATTTATAACGAGCGGGATTTTTGTTTATAAAAATTAAAAAACCAAAATAACTGTATTCACAAAAACAAAAACATTCGGAGGAAATAATGAAACTTAAAATTCATGTTATCGGCGGTTACGGTAAAGTCGGCGGCGCTTTGCTGCGCGGCTTATTAATCAATCAAGCTAAGTTGATTGATTTAAGTGTGAGTGGTCCGCAAACTAAGGAACTTAACAAATTGCGGGAGCAATATAAGGTAAAAGTTTCCACTAATAATTTGGAATATGCTTTAGGAGCGGATTTTATTATTTTAGCTGTTAAACCAGACAAGGTACCTAAAGTGTTAAGGGAATTAGCTGGCGGTTTAGCTAATAAGCGGACTGACAAAATTATCTTATGCACAGCAGCGGCAGTTAATTTAATTGAATTGGAAAAATTATTGCAAGATAAGGCGCCGGTGGTTAGAATTATGCCTAATTTAGGTATTGCCGTGGGTCAGGGTTTGATTGCTTGGTATGGTAACGGTTTAAATAAGGCTAATTCGCAAAAAGTGGATAGATTTTTAAAACAGTTTGGTGTAGCGGTTAAGGTGGGGAGCGATGACGATATTGAACGTTTTACCATAAATACCGGCACCGGTTTAGCCATTGATGCTAGTTATTTGCAAGCACGCATTGACGCTGGGGTTTATTCCGGTTTATCGCGAAAATTATCCGAATTGGCTGCCGTGCAAACTATGCAGGGGTTGTTGGCTTTAATGAGAGAAGGTTTGTATCCCGATTTTTCTACAGTCATTAATGCCGTGGAAACGCCGGCCGGCACTACAGTAGAGGCAACTTTGGTTTTAAAAGAAAGGTCTTTCACTGCCACGATTATTAAAGCCATAGATGCCGGTGTGCAAAAAATAAGAGCTATTCATGAGCGAGTAGCTCAAGTTTGGAAATAAAAATAGTTTGCTTTAATATTTTCCCCTTGCTTATAAATTAGGCGGGGGATTATTTTTTGGTCCAGGGGTTAGTTTACTAAACTTAAGTCAAGGACTATTCAACTAAAGTTTTGTCGATATTGTGAGAATTAAAACCATTGTTGTTGCCGCAGTGGGGTAAAGCGGAAATTATCAACCAGAAAAACGTTTCGGCGGTTAACGTGGTAACTAAGATGGATATGCAGGTGGAGGAATTAACTTTGGCCTGGCTAAAAAAATTATATCCAGATATTTCTTTTGTGGTCGAGGAGTGCGGTGGTAACCGCCAAGCCGAACAATTTTGGCTAATTGATACCATAGATAGTACCAGTCATTTTGTGCGCGGCTGGCCGTTTTGTTCCACCATGCTTGCTTTAACCAATGAAGGATAAGTGGAGTGGTCGGTGGTTTATGATTTTATAAATGATGTGGTTTGTTGGGCTCAGGCCGGTTAGGGGGCTTATCAGGAACAGAAGTGTTTGTAAGTTAGTAAACGCAGCCTGGCTCGGGCGTATTTGTGTTACGAAAGCCGCTTGAGCAACCAAAAACAAAAAGATTTTTTGATAAGTTAAAACAGCAGGCCGTGTTACTTAAAACCATTAGTGCTGGTTGGGAGTTTGTTCAGGTGGCCAAGGGTAAGCTGGAGGCGTTTATGTATTGATCCTTTTGGTAAGGATTATGATTTTGCCGCCGGGTCTTTGTTGGTTAAGGCGGCGGGCGGGGTAGTGTGTGATATCGGTTAGTTAGATTATAATTATACTAATATTAGTTTTGCTGCAGTTAATCAGGAAATATATAAGGAATTGATTAGGGATTTAATTAGCAGTAAACTGCGGGATTTAATTAGTTTCTGATTACATAAGAGAGCCACTGTTGACTGTTTGGCTGATGGTCGGTTTGTTACAAAGGTAGGTAATGCTAAAATTACCAATTTTATTTCCAACGGTAATAAGAAATTTAAATTGAAACCGGAAAACAAGATTACTGAATGGAAAAAACAAAATAAACTCTGTTTATAATCTAATTATAATGAACAATTTACGGTGCCCGTTTTAGTGGGCGTTTATTTATTGACTAAAAGAGAATTTTACTCTATAGTTATTCAATTGGAAAATATGGAAAATGGAAAAATTAATGATTAGGTGATCAATTTATAATATATGGAGCAAGATAAACAAGCGTTTCCGGTTGATAAGATTGATTCAAAAATTTATGCCGGCAACGGTAATAAGTTTATGCAGTTGGTGAAGAACCCCAAATTTTTGGAAATTGGCGGTACATCTTTGGTGTTGCTGATAATTTTAATCGGCGGATTTTATTTATATATAACCCAAGGTCGTATTTATACCGACAAGGGAGTAATTGCCGCGCCAGTGATAGAACTTAGTCCGGAAAAGCCAGGTTTGCTTAAACAATTATTGGTGCGGGAGGGAGATACAGTGGAAGCTAATACGGTTGTGGCGCGGGTGGGGGATGATTTAATAAAAACCGATATTGGTGGTTTAATTATTAAAGTTAATAATGAAGTGGGAAGGTTATTCTTACCCGGTCAGCCGATAGTGGTAATGATTAATCCTAATGATCTGCGGGTGGAGGCTAAAGTAGAGGAAGATAAAGGTTTTAAAGATGTTCAGATAGGACAAAAGGCCATTTTTACGGTGGATGCTTTTGGCAGTCGGAAATTTACCGGACAAGTAGATCAGATTGCCAAAACGTCCGACGATTCTTCGGTGGTGTTTAGTATTTCTGATACACGCAAAGAAAAAGAGTTCACGGTTAAAATAAAATTTGACTCGGCGGCTTATCCGGAATTATTAAATGGTATGTCAGCTAGGGTTTGGATCTATAAATAAGCTTTATGGCAGAAACAAGTGAAGGTCAGCCGGTAAAGCGTGCTTCGTTAAATTGGTTGATATTGGCCACGGTAATAATCGGTACTTTTTTGGGTCGTCTGGATCAGACGATTGTTAATTTGGCTTTACCTAAGATTATTGCGGATTTTCGTATTTCCGTATCATCAGCCGGTTGGATAGCCACGGCTTACATTTTGGCCAATGCTGTATTTGTGCCGATTTGGGGAAAATTAGGCGACACAATTGGCCGTAAAAAAGTTTATTTGTTAGGTTTTGCTATTTTTATTTTTGGCTCACTGCTAGCCGGCTTGGCTTGGAATTTAAGTTCCATGATTGTGTTTCGGGTTATTCAGGCTATTGCCGGTTCGGCTGATTATCCTACGGCCATGGCGATTATAGCAGTTACTTTTCGTGGTAATCGTGAGCGCGCTCAGGCTTTGGGTATTTGGTCGTCGTCCTTTGCCGCAGCTACCGTGTTTGGGCCGCTGTTAGGCGGTCCGTTGATTGATCACTTTGGCTGGCGGTCGGTATTTTTGGTTAATTTGCCAGTTGGTATAGTTGGTATGATGATGGCCTGGTGGTTTGTACATGAATCAGTGTCAGAAAAAGCAACTATGTCGTTTGACTGGTGGGGAGCCATTACTTTGGGCGCCGCCCTAAGTTCTTTGGTGCTGGTGTTAGACAGAGGATTGGATTGGGGATGGTTGTCTAATAAGAGTTATTTGTCTTATATAGGTATACTGATTTTTACGGCTATTTTTATAAAAGTGGAACATAACGCTAAGGAGCCGATTGTGGACTTTAAATTTTTTAAGATTCCGGTTTTTGTGAATGTGTTGTTGAATAATTTTATTGTTTTTATGGGTATGATGGGCAGCGTTTTTTTAATTCCGGTGTTTGCCCAGACTTTTTTGGGTTATGATGCTACCACTTCGGGTTATTTATTTATGCCTATGGCGGTGATGATGCTGTTGGCTGCCCCGATAGGTGGTAGTTTAACCGGTCGGGTACCGGCGCGTTATGTTATAGCGGCTAGTACGGCCGTGGCGGCTTGGGGTTTGTATATGTTTGTTGGTTTGGATGTACGTTCTACTGCCTGGAGTATTATAGTGCCGTTGTGTGTGATGGCTTTTGGTTTGGGTTTTGGTATGGCCCAACGCACTAATATTATTGCCGCCGTGGTGCCGGATCATGAAATAGGTATTGCTTCGTCAATTTTAGCCTTGGCTCGTAATATTGCCGGCGCTTTTGGTATTTCTATTTTTGCCACAATTTTGAGCAATTCAACCAAAAGTCATTTGTTAGATATTGCTCAACGCAGTATTTTGCGGGCCAGTAGCGTTTCGATTCGTAGTATATTTACAGCCTTGCTTATTCTTAAGGCGCAAATAGACGCTTATTCCACAATTTTTACAATATCAGCGATAATAGTATTGTTCGGCGCTGTTTTAGCTTTGTGGATTAAAGTGCCGAATGAGCGAACAGACGTTAAGGTAATGATAGAATAAAAACGGCTCGCGAGGGTTGTTTTTAGTAGAAGTATAAATTTATCAATCTAGCGTACAACGTTAGAAATATTTTATTGGTCGGGATAACTACAGGTTAATTAGGTAGTTTTAAAAGAATATTTATTATGGAACATGGTTGGAGGAGATTGACTTATTGCAACTAATTTGCAATAATATAATCAATGGTTAAATTAATAACATGCAGCAAGTTTTAATTAAACAACTTAAGCGGGCCGGTTACCGTTTAACCAAACCCCGTCAGGCAGTGCTAGAGGTGTTAAGTCGGGAACCGCAAACGGCTTTACAAATTAGACTGTTAATCCGTCAGCGCGGCCAGTTGATTGATCAGGTAACAGTTTATCGCACACTGGAATGTTTGGTCGGTTTGGGTTTGGTAACCAAAACCAAATTTAAAAATCAAACTTTTTGGTATGAGCTTAAGGATAGTAACCGGCCGCACCACCACCATTTGGTTTGCGATCGATGCGGCCAAATGGAGGAGGTGCTTTTAGATGAATCTATTTTGCTTAGGGTGATAGCTCGCCGTTCCAAGTTTAAGGTACTAAGTCACCAGTTGGAGTTTTTTGGTTTATGTCCCGCTTGTTTAAAGAAGTAGCCAAATTTTATGCGACGATATTATAATAGGGTTTTTATTATATTATTATTAACAGTTGTGGGTCTGTTGGTGGTCTGGCGCGCTCAACAACAAATACCTAAAACTACCAATCAGTTGTCAGTGGCGGTTAGTTTTTATCCATTATATTTTTTAGCTGAACAAATCGGCGGCGATAAGGTTAGGGTGACTAATTTAACTCCAGCCGGGGCCGAGCCGCATGACTACGAATTAACAGCCCAAGATATGGCGCGATTGGAAAATAGCAGGTTATTGTTGTTAAACGGCGGTGGGGTGGAAGTATGGGGCAACAATATACAAAAAAATCTTGACCCAGCTAAAACTTTGGTAGTGGTGGTGGGTCAGGGTTTAACTACTCGTCAGTTAATAGAAGATAACCAAGCCAAAATTGATCCCCATATTTGGTTAAGTCCGGCTTTGTTTAAGATTATGGCTGGGCGAGTGGAGCAAGCTTTAAGTAAAATTGATCCGGCGGCAACGGCTTATTATCAAAAAAATTTAACCGAGTTAATTGGTCGATTAGATCAGTTGATTTTAGCTTATAAACAAGGCTTAAAAAATTGTCAGCAAAAAAATATAATTGTGGCACATGCCGCTTTTGCTTATTTGGCGGATGACTACGGTTTAAATCAGGTAGCGATTGCCGGATTGTCGCCTGATGCCGAACCATCGTCTAAACAGTTGGCTGATATTGCCCGATTTGCCCGAAGCAATAAAGTTAAATACATATTTTTTGAAAGTTTAGTTAGTCCTAAGTTGGCCCAGACTATTGCTCAAGAAATTGGCGCCCAAACTCTGGTGTTGAATCCTTTAGAAGGTTTAACCGGTGATCAGTTGGCTCAAGGTCAGGATTATTTTACAGTAATGCAGCAAAATTTGCTTAATTTACAACAAGCCCTACAATGTTCACCTTAGATCATCATAAAAATATTATTGAAGTGCAGGGGGTGTCTTTTGCTTATGGCCAGGAAAAAATTTTAGACCAAATCACTTTTAATGTGCACGCCGGCGATTATCTGGGTTTAGTTGGACCAAACGGCGCTGGTAAGACGACTTTACTCAAAATAATTCTTGGTTTGTTGCCGCCCTTAAGCGGTAGTATTAAGTTATTTGGTCAAGATATTAGCCAATTTAAAGATTGGTCCAAGATAGCTTACGTGCCCCAAAAAGTAACTAATTTTGATCCGAATTTTCCCGCCACGGTTTTAGAGGTAGTTTTAATGGGGCGTTACGCCCGTCGTGGTTTGGGTCGTCGGCTTAAACCAGCGGACCGGCAAGTCAGTCAGCAGGCTTTGCAACAGGTGAATTTGGCGGACTATAGCAGTCGTTTAATTGGTGACTTATCCGGCGGTCAGCAACAACGGGTGTTTATAGCCCGGGCTTTAGCCAGCCAGCCGGAAGTAATTTTTTTGGATGAACCAACCACCGGCGTAGATCAAGCCAGTCAGGATGATTTTTATTTATTATTAAGAAAACTGAATCGTCAGTTGGGGTTGACTTTGATTTTAATAACGCACGATGTTGAGCGGGTGGTAAACGAGGCTATGCATATTGCTTGTATTGATCATACCTTGGTTTGTCATTCATCACCGGCTGAGTTTCTGCAAAGTGTTCATTCAACCAATCTGTTAGGTCGAGAGGTAAAAATTTTACCCCATCATCATAAACTATAATTATTATGTGGTTGGCTATTTTTCAGTACGGTTTTATAACTAGAGCTTTATTAGCCGGTTTAATTGTTGGTTTGTTGGCGCCGTTGGTGGGTATTTTTTTGGTCTTGCGCCGTTATTCGTTGATTGCCGATACCTTGGCCCACGTGTCGTTGGCCGGCGTGGCGGTGGGTTTGATTTTACAAATTAATCCAGTTCTAACCGCCTTGGGCAGCACTTTGTTGGCTTCTTTGGGTATGGAGCGTTTGCGTTTGTCTAAAAAAGTTTATGGCGAGTCGGCTTTGGCTTTATTTTTGTCGGGCAGCTTGGCCCTGGCCGTGGTGCTGCTTAGTTTAGCCAATGGTTTTAACACTAATTTATTTAGTTATTTGTTTGGTAGTATTGTTACGGTGACTCAGGCCGATATTTATCTTATGGCAATATTAGCCGTAGTAGTAGCCGTGGTATTAGGATTATTCTATAAAGAATTAATCTACATAACTTTTGACGAAGATAGTGCGCAGGTGAGCGGTTTGCCCATCCGACTGTTTAACACTGTTTTAATTATTTTAGCGGCCTTGACTGTGTCTTTAGCCATTCCGATTGTCGGAGTTTTGCTGATAGCTGCTTTGCTGGTTATTCCGGTGGTAGTTGCTTTACAGTTTCGTCAGAGTTTTATTAAAACGGTTATTTATGCCGAAATTATTTCCACAGTCTCTGTTTGTTTAGGTATAGTCAGTTCTTTTTATCTTAATTTGTCTACAGGCGGCACAATTGTTTTAATTATGTTGGGTATTTTTTTAGTGGTTTTTTGGGGCAAACAAGGTCAAATTGGTAGCCGGGCTTAAGTTTAGCCTAGTGTGTTATAATAAGGGTAAAATAAATATTAGGGATCAGCTTAATTATTAATTTTTTAACCTATGACGTATCTTTATTTATTGGGTCGTTTATTGTTGGGTGGTTATTTTATACTGTCCGGCTACAAACATTTTGTCAATTTAAATAATTTAGCCGGTTATGCTGTCAGTAAGAAAGTTCCAGCCGCTAAGTTTAGTGTCGGACTGAGTGGCGTGTTGTTGTTGCTGGGTGGATTAGGTATTTTATTTAACGCTTATGTAATATGGACCGGTTGGGCTTTAGTGTTATTTTTAGTGTCGGTTACTTTTACCATGCATAATTTTTGGAAAGAGACCGATCCTATGCGCCGTCTGTCGGAGCAAATTAATTTTCAAAAAAATTTGGCTTTGTTAGGGGCAGTCTTAATTTGGTTAGCTTTGGTTTATTAATTATGTGGTTTGGTCTGTCGCCTAGAGGTGGTATTAATTACATTAGACAAATAGTTTTAAAAAAGTAACAGTGGCCATTTAGCGGCCTTAACTTGTTGGGTCACCAGTTTGATTAGACAGTTTTGGTCATACTGGTGTGGGAAATTAGGTTATGCTTAGTCTAGCATTGTATCGTCCCGGCGTTTAAGTTGGTTGGCGGTATCGGTATTATGAATATGATGTTAACTACGGTAACAGAACGGACTAGGGAAATTAGTTCGCGCGAGGCTGTTGGCGTTAAACGGTCAGATATCAGTTTGCAGTTTCTAACTGAATACGTCCCGCTATGCTAACGATGCCTGCGTCTAGCGTCCCGACTGTTCCAGTTAAATAATAAGTAGTTAGTAAAATTAATCACTTACTCTCAGCCAGCTTAAGCAAAGCTGGCTGAGAGGGTATTTTAGGTTATAATGAGTTTATGATTAATTATAAAAAATATTTATTAGTTTTGGCTTGGGTAGTCGCACTGGCAGCAACAATTGGAAGTTTGTATTTTAGCGAGGTGATGGGGTTGGCACCTTGTGTTTTGTGTTGGTATCAGCGTATTTTTATGTATCCCTTGGTTTGGTTATTAGGCTGGGCGGTAGTTAAAAAAGATAAGGCAGCAGTGGTTTGTGCCGTTCCTTTGGCCATTATGGGCGGTTTAGTAGCTTTATATCATAATTGGTATTATTATACTTTTAAGCCCATTGATTTATTGCATTGCGGTTTAGTCACTTCCTGCACAGCCCGTTATTTTTCTTGGTGGGGG
>Ga0272446_1000519_pt1 | contig 60837 bp, 46 predicted proteins | sample YNPCB0061_FD_194587 | JGI IMG/M metagenome (GOLD analysis project Ga0272446, IMG submission 194587) | Hot spring microbial mat communities from Yellowstone National Park, WY, United States - YNP-CB-006-1 | ecosystem: Environmental > Aquatic > Thermal springs > Hot (42-90C) > Sediment | place...
GGCAAAAACTGGATGGAAGCTAAATAGCATCAAATCTGCTTGAAGAGTCATAATCATAAAGAAGCGCGGCTGAGCCTCGAACAGCATAGCCATTTGCTGGCAAGGTCTTTAAGATTGACTTGACAAAAAATGAATGTACTGTAAGTCAGCTATTTTTATGTTTAGTGGAAATACCATGTTTTACTATCTTTCAACACTTCTTCTATGCCAGTTCTCATCAGACGGGATGCCTCGGTTGAGATATCATTGAAAGCTTATCTGCCATTATTTTGAGAAAAGCAATCAGAGGCTTGATTTGTGACATTTATGTTCAATTTGATAGACTTTGATAGGCTGGAGGCATCGACTAGGCTAAGTTGAACCATGACCCTTGCAATCAATCAATTCATACAACATAAGTCACTCAGTTTTAACGAGTTCCTTGCTTGTTATGGTGATAATAACCGCTGTGAACTTATTGATGGAGAGATGTTCGATTTGGAACCAACAGGTCAGCACGAGGAAGTTGCAGCCTTCATCATCACGAAGATCTGCGTCCAGATCGATACAATGGGATTACCTTGGCTTGCTCTTCAGCGGGGGCTATTGCGCCCTTCTAATGTTGGCATAACAGCATTTCGACCTGACGTTGCGGTTGTCGATCGAGATGAGCTTGGCAAAGAGTTACTTTGGTCTGACCAGTCAGTCCTGACTCTAGGCAGTTCGATTAAATTGGTGGCGGAAGTTGTGAGTAGCAACTGGCAAAACGATTATGCTCGCAAGGCTGAGGACTATGCAGCTTTAGGTATCCCCGAATATTGGATTGCAGACTACGCGGGATTGGGAGGTTTTCGATACATCGGCAAGCCCAAACAACCCACCCTTTCCATCTGTACCCTAGCAGATGGAGAGTATGAAATCCAGCAGTTTCGAGGCAATGAGATTATTGTTTCTCCAACCTTTTTAGAGTTGAGACTAACGGCTGAACAAGTGTTGAGGGCTGGTAGGTAAAGATGCAGCATAACAATTCAAATACAGCGGACGATTGAGAGCTGATGGTGCCGACTTCCAGGTTGACTGCCGCTGCTTATCCTATACCGTCGCACTAGGTTTTGTGTTGTTCAAGGTTACGATGCTGACGGTTGACAAAGATTTTGGTGAAGCGACTGGATGCCATATCAAAGAAATTTGATGGTGGTTGCGGCTTGTTTGGAGGTAAATATTGAAACTCTTTACAAAGATGACTTTGGGTATTCAGACATTGGCTGGAAATTATCGATCCTTTCAAAAATTCCTCAACACGCCACAGCATAATTGAGCCGCTGGGCGGCTCATTGGTAAGGTTTGGGAGTTTTCTATAGCAGCCGAGGGAGAGGTTAGGACAATTGCCTGAAGGCATTATCGACAGCATGGTTTGCCAAAGGACTAGGCATGGGTGATCAGTGAGTAGAGTGTCCTAACTACATTCTCGACTGCTACAGTTGATATCCGAGTCTTAAAAAATGCGCTTCCACTAGGTTTCCGAGGTAGATGAAGATTGTCCAAAAACTGGTGAAAAGTATGCGACGGCAGCCCCTAGGGCAAAGCCGACCACGTTGCGAAACAAGGGCAAGAATTCGTTGGTACGGGTGATTACTGGGGCAATGCCAAAGGCTATGAATAGGATCGCCCAGAGGGGTGAGAAGATCAAAGCCCATTGCCAGGCAAAGATTTGACCTTTTTGGCGGGGAATGGCTGCAAATCCAAAGACTAGGCCGCCGACAACGGAGGTTACCAGGGTGAGTATCCATTGTTCTTTGGGCAGGCCGGGAACAACTCGGCAGCCGCCCTTGGTGAGGCAGCTTTCGATCGCCTGTAGGGATTCTATTATTGAGCCATTTTCACCATTTTCCCGGACAAAGTAGAGATTACCAAAGCGAGTCTGTAGCTCTACCCAGAATGTCCGGGGCAGTAAGCGATACACCGCATCTCCGACGTTGAAGTTGAGGATGTTGCCGCCCCTGGGGTCGGCAACTAGCAAGATACTTTTATCGTTGAGATCCCAAAATTTTCTGACTGCTATGCCGGGTGTGCGATCGTACTGGGTGAGTACCCGTAGTTTCCAGCCAGTTTTTGCTTCAAATTCGGTTAATTCCTGAGTAAGGTTTTGCTCTTGGACTGGCGGCAGAAAATTGGCCAGATCGATAATTGGCGTGGGATGATCCGGTAACAGCTCAGGATTGTCGTAGGCGTAGGCTGCTGGGGTCAATATTAAAGTTGATACTAGAAGCAAGCTAAGAATTGTTAAACGTTGGTAAATTTTGGCGAACATGGGTTGTTGGGGATTTTTCTCATGATCTTTACGTTTCTTAACTTTAATCGAAAATTAACCAATTTTGATCCCCACTGGCACAGTTAAAAAACAACATAAAGAAATTCTGGGCTTGCGGACAGATCTAGCTAGACTATAGGCAAACGCTTGCAGAATATGGAGTATCAGTGATATGGCGAAAAACTTGCTAGAACAACTCAAGGAAATGACGATCGTTGTGGCGGATACTGGAGACATCAAAGCCATCGAAGCCTTCACTCCCCAAGATGCCACAACCAATCCTTCACTGATCACTGCCGCTGCCCAGATGCCAGAATACCAGGAGATTGTGGATGAAACCCTCAAACATGCCAGGGCAGAACTGGGCAGTGACGCTAGCCGGCAAGAGGTGGCTTCCTTGGCCTTTAACCGCTTAGCTGTGGAATTTGGCATTAAGATCCTGGCCATTATTCCTGGGCGAGTTTCCACTGAAGTAGATGCCCGACTCTCTTACGATACAGAAGCTACTGTTGCCAAAGCCCGCGAACTCATTAGCCAGTACAAGGCAGCTGGTATTGATTCTGATCGTATTTTGATTAAAATTGCCTCCACTTGGCAAGGAATTAAAGCAGCAGAAATTTTAGAAAAAGAAGGCATCCACTGTAATTTGACTCTCCTATTTGGCTTACATCAGGCGATCGCCTGTGCCGAAGCTGGAGTCACCCTCATCTCCCCCTTCGTCGGCCGAATTCTAGACTGGTATAAAAAGAATACTGGTCGGGAAAGCTACCCACCCCACGAAGACCCAGGGGTTCTTTCAGTAACTAAGATTTACAACTACTACAAGAAGTTTGGTTACAAAACCGAAGTTATGGGCGCAAGCTTCCGCAACATAGGCGAAATTACTGAACTAGCTGGGTGCGATTTGCTAACAATTTCGCCCTCTCTGCTCAAGGAACTCCAGTCCAGTGAAGGGGAACTCCCCCGGAAGCTTGATCCTAGCAAAGCGGCAGCCCAGGAAATCACTAAAATTCCTATGGATGAAGCCACTTTTGTCAAAATGCACAGTGAAGATATTATGGCTTCTCAAAAGCTCGAAGAGGGCATCAGTGGTTTTTCAAAGGCCCTAGAGACCCTGGAAAAATTGCTGATGGATCGTCTGGCCCGCTTGGAGGGGGAAGAATACGTCAGCCATGCCACGGCTGATATCTTTAAAGCCTACGACCTCGACGGTGACGGCTTCATCACCAGGGAAGAATGGCTTGGTACAGATGCAGTATTTGATGCCCTTGATACCAACCAAGACGGTAAGATTACTCCAGTGGAAATGGGTGCAGGTTTGGGGGTTGTGCTGCACTAACTATACACTAACCATAAAAGTAAATTATCGTTAGTTTGCCCCGTACTCAAAAACTCAAGATATCTGACCAGTGCTTAGCCCGGCTAGCCTAGTCAGGTATCTTTTTAGTAATTACCTGATTGGCTTGAAGCCATGAGAGAGTCAGACATCCTGATTTTGATTATTTATCTACTCTGCATCACTGGAGTCTATTACGAAGCTCTCAACTCCCTAGAAAATTTCATTGCCATTAGCCTAGATAAAGCTTTTTTAGAGCAGCAGCTTATTGGCCAAGAACTGAAGGATATCATCAAAATTGAATTTGATATCAAAGTAAAGCTGATTGAAGAACTCAAGGAAATATCTTTAAGTATTGCCAATGCCTCTAGCAATCAAGCTTTCTACGTTGATTGGGATCAGTGCGTCATCAATGATTTTGGTAGGCGATCGCGCCGGGTAATCCGCCTAGTTCCAGGCATGACCTTAGACTTATTGCAGCCTCAAGCTTTTAGTACAATCGCCCCCGGCCAGACCCTCAAGGAAAAAGTGATTGCCGAAGACTGCCTCGCTAGGGGCAGCACCAACATTGAAATTACTAAATCCCTGCTCGATGCCAAGGGTCTAGGAGATGCCTTCAAAAAAGGTGAACCCAGATTCTCCTTGGTTCTAGTCCTTTACCGAGCTTCCCGCCAAGCTACAGTTCCCTGCGTACTAGCCTGTCAGTTTACAATCCGCAAGAAAACCTGGCAGGAGGCTGTCACCTGGAAACCAAAACCCTATAAAAAGAAGGAGGGCAAATGACTTAGTTTTTGGGGTGGAAAGGAACGACTTTTTCCCGCCGTAAGTGTGAAGTGTCACCGTTTAATTCCATGACCCAGCGATCGCCCTGTTGAACCAGCTTAATCAAACAACACAAAGGCGTATTCACCTGTACTGGAGTCTCCAATATTCCTGTAGTTGCTCCCATTACCGAAGCTCCATGCCCCACTAGAAGCAGATCTCCGGTAAAACTTTCTAACAAGGCTTTGGCTGTTTGGCCAGAACGTCTCAGGGCCATCTCGCCAGTTTCTGGATACTCAGGCACCATGTAAGAGTTGTATTCAGGGTCAATTTGGGGAAACCTTTCACATAGGCATTCTAAAGGAAGCCGCTCTGGGGTGCGGGGCATCCACTCCGGATTTAGCCACTCTCCTAAGCCAGCCTCTAGCTTTAAAGGAAGTTGGAGCTTCTCGGCTACACAGTGGGCAGTTTGTACAGTCCTTAAAAAAGGAGAAGCAAAAATATGAGAAATGTTGCTATCAGCTAACCTGCCTGCCAACTGTTGAGCTTGAACCAAGCCATCCTCAGATAAGGGCGGATCGTAGGGCATGGGCGCGGTCGTAAACCAATCAGGATAGACAAAATCTAAACGGTTAGCATGGCGGGCAATCCAAATGGTACGCGGCATAGATCCTGGCTCCCCAATGGTTCTGGGTCATTAATATCTATAAATATTACAGATTGACTTGACAGTCCTCTTATTTGGTTACCTCTGATGCAATTATTTCAGCGAAGCCGGTATAACTTACCAGTTATAGGTTTATTGCCTCTTTAATTGTCGCTGGGGCAATCTCCCTTAAAAAGGAAATCTTCCTTAATTTGTTTTTCCGCTTCCTCTCAGGAATGTTACAATCTTTAATATAAAGCCTAGCCTAACCTTAACGAGTAAGATGCCAGAGGTACTCTTGGCATTCTTCTGTAATCTTAAGGGTAGGTGTATTTGGCACTAGACAGTCATCAACTAGCCACGGGTTATGAAAACTCCACAAGCATCACTAGACTTAGTTCGGACTTATCTAAAGGAGATTGGCCGTGTCCCGCTACTTACCCACGAGCAGGAGGTGACCTATGGCAAACAGGTACAAAAGTCCAATCAATTGTGCCAGCGTAAATATAGCCTAGAGCAATCTCTAGGGCGGGAAATTACCCGGCAGGAGTGGGCTGAGGCCTGCGGGTTGACTTGCCAAGAGTTGGAGAGTGCGATCGAATTGGGGGAATTTGCCAAGCGGCGCATGGTGGAAGCTAATCTCCGTTTGGTTGTTTCTGTAGCTAAAAAATATATTAAGCGTAATGTTGAGTTACTAGATTTAATCCAAGAGGGTACGATCGGTATGCAGCGGGGGGTAGAAAAATTTGACCCCACCAAGGGTTATAGGTTTTCTACCTATGCTTACTGGTGGATTCGCCAGGCAATTACCAGGGCGATCGCCGAAAAAAGCCGTACAATCCGCCTGCCAATTCATATTACTGAAAAGCTTAATAAAATTAAGAAAACCCAGCGGCAGTTGTCTCAGCAGTTAGGCCGAGCCCCCAGTATCACAGAGCTATCTGAGGCTTTGGATTTAGAGCCTCAGCAGATTCGCGATTACCTGGAGCGATCGCGCCAACCTTTGTCTCTAGATCTCCGAGTCGGCGATAACCAAGACACTGAGCTTATGGATCTCCTTGAAGACCCCGGAACCACCCCAGAGGATTTTGCGGTCAGTGCCTCCCTGCGATCGGATATCCAAGAGCTGATGAATGAACTCACCCCCCAACAGCGGGAAGTTCTTTCCCTGCGGTTTGGCCTTGCTGATGGCCAGACCCTCACCCTAGCAAAAATTGGCGATCACCTCAATATCAGCCGAGAGCGAGTCCGTCAAATTGAGCGCGAGGCCCTCAGCAAGCTCCGTAAACGCCGCAGCAGCATGAAACACTACATTGCTGCCGTTTAAGCCAGTCTGCTTCCTTGTAGTTTTGTTTTAGCCCGCTCCAGCGGGCTTTTTTGTTTAACTATTAAACTTATTAAACAGAATTTTTGTATTTAGCCTAAGGGCACCTACCAAGGGCTACCCACCATGGTAAATAACGCCCAGTAGCGTGGATGTTTAAAATCAGCATTTGCCTGATTCATAGGATTCCTCTCGAATGGAAGCATTTCACACCCTCCATCCGGTCTTTCCAAACACTTACCATTGCTGTAATACAAGCTGCCGTCTTTAACATATACCTCTCCCCTCAGCATCGCCAGTTGAGCTTGGCGTAAAGCCTCAGCTTTCAATTTGGTTTCTGGTTTAACTAAGTTTTCATAAAAGCGATCCATCAAAACCATCGTGGCGCGATCGTTCACCCTCCCAAGACTTGCTAAGACAGATTTCGAGTGGGTACGCACCGCCACCCCCGCAAAACCAATCTCCGTATCTAAATCTATTCTTCCTTGGTCTCCAGCAGTTTCACAAGCACTCAGAACCAAAAGTTCGATCGGGAGCTTTTTATCCCTAATTCGTCTAAAACTATCCATATCAACTGGCTCTCTGTGCGTGTATATCGTAGCTTTGTCATAGCTCTGAAACCTAGCATGAGTAGCCAAATGAACTACCTTATACCTTTCCTTTCTAGCCTCTGATTCAAGACTATTACGATCAAATTGATCTTCAAAAAAGCGACTCACTTTCTGCATACCAATACGTGTCTGAATAGACCGTAACTCCAAATCAGTATGGAAAAGAGGGGACTGACCGGTTTCTGGGAAGTTAGTTGCTCCCATTGCTAGAACTTCAGCATTATCCACAAAGGAACGATATTCGCGATTCATGAAGCCCATGCTTGGGGCAGTACCAATACTGTATTTCTCAATTAAATGCTGACCCTTTTCTTTATCATATAAAACAGGCAAGGGAATCTGTCGTAAACCACCATCCATAATGTAAATTAAATTATCAACTTTTAACCTCTCTAATTCACTATCTATAGGTTTAATTAACCAATCATGCAATTCACCAGCTTTATTCCTATATTGATCAGGAACCATCTCAGCATTTAAATCTAAATCCCTAAGTAAATCTCTAACAGATCTATCTATATGCACCTTTTTGACAGTTTCCCCGTCTCGCTGCTTTATTTCACTCTCTACACGAGGCGGCCCCTCAGGTCGTACTAAAATTAACCGTAAGTTTCCTCCAAAAGTAATTGCATATACTACCACCGCAGTCTTGCCAGTCTGCTCCTTAATTGCCTTTAAGCTAGCTTGGATATTTGCAAAGGAAACAAACTCATAATCCCCATCAGCGTATTGTATAAACTGCTGTGACAAAACTCGATCAATCTGCTCTACTGCCAGTTCTGCATTGGTATTTAAATTGGTAATTGCCTGCTGCCCTAATATAAGGGGTATATTAGGGAAGTTCTCTGGCGCTCTGGTTGGTGGTGTACCTATAAAAACTTCAGCTCTTAATGTTTGCTCCGGCATATCTTGTATTCGCCCAACTGTAACACTGCTTCCATCAAAGCCACTTCTAGGTAGGTTCAGATAATAAGAAACAGGTAACTCTACCGGCTGCAAAGCTATATTAACTGGAGTAGTCAAAATGCTACTCGGACGATTCCAAATAGCGGTAAAAGACGTAAACAAAGGGTCTAGAACAATATCGTATCTTTGAAACCCCTCTTCACCCGAATACCTAACAAGATTATTCCGACCTTGGAGGCCCAGCAGCCTGAGAAATTCCCTAAGAATCCCTATCGGCGGCGGCGGTGTTGGCAGCGGCGACGGTGTTGGCAGCGGCGGCGGTGTTGGCAGCGGCGACGGTGTTGGTAGCGGCGGCGGTGTTGGCAGCGGCGACGGTGTTGATGTTGGTGCACATCCTCCAGTTACCAAGCAAGGGAGAACAATATCTAGCCTTCCACTATCCTGGGTTTGCCGGTTTGAGTATGTCGCTTGCGGTATGATGTTGTCTGAGCCACTACCATTAGCAATCAAACCAGCAGTTCCATTACTTGTCGGATCACCCAATACAAAAGGAAGTGGCGAATTTAAAAGATTCAGAATTACTCGACCAGGGCTAGCTGTGCCCCCTGTTGCTGAAATACTAGCTGTTGTTCCATTCCTATCCACAAATGTGCTACTTATTTGTAAACTTTGGCTATCTGTGAAAACATTCCCTCCATTAATTCCCCCCTGAGCATTGATATAACCATCTACTCTTATATTTGAACCATTTATTATCACATTACCGCCATCACCCGTGCCTGAAACATTAATGTTTCCTTGTATTCCCACACTTCCTGTAGCTCTTATATCTACACGACCGCCATTACTCCCAGAGTTAGAAACATCTATTCCACCATCTATTAAAACATTCCTCAACCTAGAGTCATTAACATTACCAATACCCAAGAAGCCTATAGGGTTCATTGGATCTATTGCAACTCCAATTTTTGGAGCCAATATACCCAAGTCATAACTGCCATCAACACCAGAATTAAAACTAAAAGCATTCCTTACTTCCTGAGCTATGAAGTTAGTAGAACCATATAAATTTACTGGACGACCAAACAAGTCGATATAATTACGACTAGTTTGTATATCTCCATTAGTAAACAATGAATTGCCACTTAAACTAATAGCTCCACCGGTAATTCCGCTAGCATTAATCTGCCCAACCCTGATATCTCCAAGTGCAAATAAATCAACATTGCCACCCCGCCCATTACCAGAGATGGTTAGTATTGGTGATGCAGCATTAATGCCACCATTTGAGCTTATTATAAAAAGCCCCCCTGCATTACCTCCAACCCCGCCAGATATAGTTATGATATTCGAGGTATTAATATCACCTAAACCAGTAATACTAATATTGCCGCCATTACCACCAGCACTAGAATTTAGTATTCCTAAGTCAATTGTTCCGTCGGGTACACTAATTGTGATATTGCCTCCATTACCAGTTGATTGAGTACCAATAGTTAGAGGCAAACTCCCAGAGCTGGCAGAGGTAGAACCATTATTTATGGCCACATTAACTGCCCCACCAACTGTTCTTAAAAATCCGTTGACTAAACTTCCGTTAGTGCGAACATTAATTCCTCCTCCTCCAGTGCTAATTTCCCCATCTAAAATTGCTGCTGTAGAGTTATTTGCAGTACTAGCCTCAATTGTAATTCCCCCACTTCCACGAGACTGAACAGTACTACTAGAAGTTGTCACAATGGCTGCGTTAGAGCCATTAGTTTGGTTTGCTCTTATGGTTGTGCTGCCAGAGTCATTCCTAATATTTCCACCGATTTCTATTGCACCTCTACCTGTGCCATTTCCAGTAGCTTGAATATTAATCACCCCACTACTAGATTCGATTAGCCCAGTATTAGGTAACCGAAATACAGCCCTATCAGGATTGTTACCATTGTGGGTAGCAGTTATATCAATACGCCCAGAGTTTGTTCTAAAAGTACCTGCCAACTCTGCCACACTGCCAAAAGCTGGAACACTTATGACATCACCTTGATTAATTAAATTGGTTTGAATTCTCCCGTTACCTATTGCTTCTACCAAACTACCTGGTGAAGCTAGAATAACTGGCGAAGTAGTATTACTCCTTAAATCTAGGTTGATAATACCGTTAACTACTCGAATAATCGATGCAGGGGCAAGACGTAAAGCTGTTTGAATAGGTTGAGTACCAATGGTATTGGTCAGGGTAATATTACCAGCCCCACTGGTAAGCAACTGGCTATTGTTGATTAGATTAAAAACTTGTGCGGTTTGTAAAGCTCCCCCTGAGGTCGCAGTAAAGGCAATATTACCCCCATTAGCATTAATAACAGCATTATCCATATCAACAGCAGGTATTCCACCATTGCTCACGCTATTAAAGTTAATATTGCCGCCATTAGTAAAGATGTTGCTATTAACCGTAATTTGTCCACCAGCGTTAGCAGTCAAGCTTACTCCCGGAGCAGCAATATTCACCGGAGCTAGGAAATTAATATTGCCAGTAGCATTTAATGCAATGTCAGCTACCTGAGCATTTAAGGTTGCTGTGCTGATCGTAATTGCTCCTGGCCCACATACCAAAGTTATCGTAGGTAAGGCACAAGTACCCAGAGCATCAGGGCCAGCATTTATGGTTATGTTGGTAGGATCAAGCAATAGAGTGCCAGTTATGCCAAAAGGAGCCGAGAGGTTTGCATTACCGGCAAAAGTGAGGTTTATTTTGCCTGATACCTCTGCGAAACCGCCATTACCTCCGTTTCCACCACCCCTGGCAAAGATATTGCCGTAGAAGTTTGTGGTATCGTCAGCCCAGACTATGACTCTGCCCCCATTACCAGAATCGAGAGCATCAGCATTCAAGAAAGTATTGGCACCTACATAGGTGATTTGCGAGTTGAAGGGATTAACTCCACCACCTTTGTATTCTCCGCCAATTCGGATTGTGCCGCCCCCATTGACCCCACTGGCATTGAGGTAAGCATTTAATAGGGCAACCCTATCACCCAAAACATTTATAGTTCCTCCCGTGTTGCCCGCAGCATTTAGGTTCCCAGTGATAATATTTGTGCCTCTGCCCGCGGGAACAATCACTCTCCCCACTTGAACAGTTTCGCCATTACCGTTAATACCGGGCAAGCTTTGCCCACTCAGTAACCTGGGTAAATCTAGGGGAGTGATGTTCTGATCTTGAGGTAGCACAACTTCTAAGCTAAGGATATGGCCTGGTTGAGAAATTCTCACCAAGTTATTTCCCGGTACGGCAGCTAGGGTTATGACTGGGGCATTGATATTGCCAGTATTGATAACATTGCCACCAATTAGGCTAATGCCTTGATTATTGTTGAGATTAGCTGTGTTAACAATGCTGCCAGAGCTTGTTGTGTTGAATACAAAGCTGTTGGGAGTGCCAGTTAATGATGCATAGTTATTGCTGCCGTTGGCATTAAACCAACCATTGCCAATACCAATACTGTTGGCTGTAGTAGCAGTGAAGGCTGATGGTACATTCAAGCTGGCATTGGGCCCAAAAACGATCCCAGCTGGGTTGATCAAGTATAAGTTGGCATTGCTGCCTGTAACTTGCATCAAGCCGTTGATTATTGAGGCATTACCACCAACTACCCTAGCCAAGATATTCTGGGTTTGGGGGTTAGAAATGAAATTAGCTACCTGTTGCTGATTTAGTCCAAAATTCTGAAAGCTATGAAACTGATTATTTCCTGCTCGGCTACCACCGCTGATATTAAAGGTGTTGCCCTGCTGATTTACCCTTGTACCTGTGCCATCAAGGGCCGGGGTAATGGGTAAGGCATGAACAGGAGTAGCCAACGCAACAGCAGCAATACCTAAAGCAAGAGATAAGTTCCTCATAATCATAAGATGCACCAGTTACAACCCCAAACCTGACTTTGGGTCAGACTATAAACCTAATCCCCAATCTAGAAACTACTTAATTTGTTTCTTCTTTCTTAACAAAGCTAAACCCAACGCCCCAAAAGCAATACCCAAAACTGCACTGGGTTCAGGCACAGGTTCGCTAGTTTCCAGGATGGGTTCAGGATCCACTGGAGTTTCTGGAGGTGGCGGCGGGAGAAACTCCTTTAGAATGTAAGTGTAAAGTAGCTTACCTTCGGAGACCAGTTTATTTGTGACAAGATCCCAAAAAGGTTGAACATGAGTATTCACAGAACCATCAACAGTCCCACTTGTTGTTTCTGTAGGAGAACCGATGAAGTTACTTACATCATTAGTAGTAAAACTACTGGTAATATCAAAATCTAACTTTAGCGATTTATTGCCTTTTAGATCATGATTAGCAGATTTAGAGTTATCTAAACCCTTGAGGGCTTGATCTCCCTTTAAACTCTGCTCACTAATTATTTGCACTATATCTGGTATTGGGCCAAGATTAGGATCATTTTTTCTAGACCATTCAGTCTCTAATGTCCATTGATAATTCATGGTTAGCTCAAATAAGTTTCCTTTTTGAGCATCAAACTTCTGGAAGTCACACGAAAAAATATAGCGAAAGTTAAGCATGTCCTGTGTGCTCTTGTTCAAGTTAATAGTCCTCCCGCAGGCTTGTTGTTCGATGGTGCCGATCCAAGCGGGAGTTCCTTGGTTAGCTAAAGAAAGAATGATGTTAACATCAAAAGTTTCGACTACAGTGTTGTAATCGCCAGTTAAACTAGCCAGGTCAGTAAGTTGTTTCTTCCCTGATAGGGGAAAGTTAATGTCTTGAGTATCTTTAGTAATGGTATTTTGATTAGGCGCATCAATAGCTTTACTTGCCAAGATTCCTTGTAGCTGCTTGTTATTACTACGAATTTCAATTTCTTGGGCTGTTTTAATCCTTAAATCTTCTGGAAACTTGGTGATTCCCCAAGTATTAGCAAATGCATAATCTTTTGCCCAAGTACCGCTGGGTGCCCACCTGTAATCTATGTAAGCTGCTTTGAGCACTCCCATATCTGGATTGAATTTCTCAAATTTAGGAGAACAGGTCAGGGTATCTAAAGAGCCAGTGTAATGTTGCAAACCAAATTTTAATTTATAAAAACTATCCTTAGCACCTTGTAGTAATTGACTTCCCAACGTATTTTGAGAAATACAATCATTAGCTGAGATTTTTTGTTGATATTTTTGAATCCCTGGCTGATCAGGTGAGGTGTACTCGTAGGTGAGAATGAACTCAAAGTCATGATTGACTGGAGCTGTTTGAATAACTTGGGCTTGGCTGGGTAGAGCAACCCCTAAGCTGCTGAATACAAACAACAAAGCTAGGCGGATAGATACTTTAGGTTTCATGGCAGATACATGTAAGGCTTTGATTGAAAATAACACCAATAAATGGGTAGATGCAACCCTTACAAGCCATCTTTACAGAAAAAATACATAGCTTCTAGGGAGAAACTTAGCAAGAATACGTACTTATTTCGGCTTTGCTTCGAGGTTTTTACGCAAAAAGTAGATTACTTCTCAGGTATTTAACTGAGTTAGCTGAATAAATTATCTTTAAATACAAAAACTTCTCCAGCTGTGGAGAAGCTAAGATAGAGTGAATTTGATAACCTTGGTTATCTTACTGATTGCCTGATACGTTCAATGAGCTTTTTAACGGCATCCTGATCTTCATTACGACTATACATGGAAGATGCGCTCTCCAAATAAGGAATTGCTTCGTTGTTCCTGCCTATGCGTTCCAAGGCAATTCCGAGATCATGGTACGTTTCAGGTGTAGAATCACCCATCTCTATAGCTTTTTTGTAAGGCTCAACAGCCTTGTGAGGAAGACCCATATCCCAAAAATACAGATCAGCTAGTTTATTAAATAACTGGCGGTTATTCGGAGATTGCTGAATTTGTTGCTCAAAATATTCAGATAACTCAACAAATAGCTTATTGTTTTCTAGCCAACTGATCCGATCCTGTAGATTACTAGGTTCTGTTGAGCTTGGTTCAATGATTTTGAAGTCGGCACGTTCTTCATAACCATTTTCTACGACTATTTGATATCTTATTTGATATCTCCCAGCTTCCCAGCCAGAGGGATTACGACATTCTGCTAATGTTTTTTCGACTATTTCACAGCCAATGTCATTTGGATTGCTGGGATCGCCAAAGGTTCTGATCCTTACTGTGACAGGCTTTACTCCTTCAGTAGGTCTCCATTTAACTATTATCGGGTTGCTTGGACGGCGGATGCTTTCCTTTGGGCTTTCTACTATGGGAGCGTTGGGGTTAATTTGCTCAGGGGGGCTGCGATCGGTACATAAAATAGGCCTACCTTGTGGATCAAAGCAAGGTTCTCTCCTAATTTCTTGGCGATTATTACTTTGAGACAAGGCCTGTATAGGCATGAAAGCTACTAGCATTAGCCCAAGGAGAAAGCAGATAATGAGTCTTAATTTCATAAGTCACCTCTGATTTTTATTTAGTTGCTTAATTTTTTTGTAGCCCTTCCTTTGCAGTTATCGTTCTCTTTAGTTAAATGTCCATTAAATTCGTAAACTTTATGCCAATGTATTCTTGCCTCGTCAGACTTTCCTTGCCTTTCTAACGTTTCCGCTAAGCCACAATGAGCTTCTGGACTATTATTATTTAAATTAATAACTTCACGGAAATCCAACTCGGCTTCTTTAAGTCTATTTTGATCTTTTCTAATATGACCACGGTTCATTAGTGATGCTGCTTTATTCTCAGGCTTTAGCTCAGGATTTCCTAGAAGATTTGTAATAATTTGCAGACTTTGATGATAATCAAACCTCAACCGAAGCAACTTAGATAGTTGAACACCAGCTTCGTGGTTACCCAAAGAGTAGCCATGAGAGTAGTATTTTTCCGCTCTGGCTCTGTTATTCTTGTTATCTTCATAAAACCTTCCTGCCATATAAGGGTATGTCCCATCAAAAGGATTATGAAGAATGGCTAGGTGAATAAGAGTCTCAGAAAGCATTAATGGGTCGTTTCCAATCATATTCATATAACGCAAATAAATAACATTTGATATTGTTGGAGCACAGGCAATATAGGCGATACTAGCTACGGCAATCCATGTCCGCTTGAGCTGATAGAACTTCTTCTCTTTTTTGGGAGTAGGAGTTTCCCAAGGTGGAATAAAATCGGGGCGTTGGAAAAGGGTAGGAAGCCAACTGGCACAGGGATAGCGATGTTCTATTGATTTGAGGCTTTGTTGGGCATTACGAAATGCTGCGTGAAAAGGAGAGCCATTGATAAAGACATCCTGTAGGAAGTTCTTGAGAAACTGGAAAGCAACTTCATCATGAACTGCCTCACGCATGATAATTGATGCTGGAATACAAGGATCATTGAGCTGGTCGGCAATTCCAAGACCATTACAGGAGTTGAAGATAGCAACTTGCAAGCCTTTACGTGCGGCTTTGCGTAAGGCAAACCATAGCTGATCAATACTGACAGTTTGGTTACCCAATTGAATTAAGCCTCTTTCGCCCTCAGTATCACTGTGACCAGCAAAGTAGAGCATATCCCAAGGATTATTTCCTAGGACATCCAATAATTCATCTTGGCTGGGTTGCCTGAGGATTTTGATGTCAGCATGATGCTTTATGTTTTCAAAAAAATTGGCATCACGTTCGATATTAATGCCTGTGCTATCTCCTAAAATAACCAGGATTTTTTGCCTACTAGGAGGCTGCCTCAGGTCGGACTGTATAAGTTCAAAATCCGGGTAGCCCATGGCTATGGTGGTATTTGGCCGCTCTTGTGAGATAAATTTCCACTCTGCCCAGGGTAGATTGTATAGGGCATTGTTTTCAGGGCGGATAATTATTCTAATGTCATCATCTTTAGTGGTATTTGTATGAATTAAATTTTCTAGCTGAGAGCCGGACAGCCATTTGTTGAATTCAGCTCTTAACTCATTAGTGCTTTGGTTAACTGAGCCAAGGTGCGTGATTTTTTTCAGGATGATCCTAAAACCTTCAGCCGGAGTTGAATCTATTAACCGTCTGGTTGATTCTTTAGGATACCTTAGATAAGCACTACGCCATTTTTCGACTAGAGCTATTAACCTTGAGTAATCAGATAGATTAAGGCGTTTTTCTGACTTCTTGCCAGCTATCTCGATTCTGGTGATTACTTCTGAGTTTTGTAGAAACCTCAGTTCTATTTGTACTACTCTAGTCATGGTATGCACCTATTTTAAAAAAGTCATAGTATGTACCTAGTTCATAAAAAAAAGTTAAGTCATTATTGAGAATTTAGATAACAAATGATTCAGCGATCGCCACTTCTCCCACAGTTACCTTGACTCCAAATTGCTCATCTGGCTGCCCCATAAAATCTACCTCTAGCCCCGGTGACCGGCTAGCATTAGCATTAATGACTACTTCATCTTGGTTGTCGATGATACTCAAGTGTACACCTTCTGGCAAAATCTGAGTAGGGGGCCAGGGAACTAAACGTACATGAACATCAATTAAATCTTGACTTTGCTCACCTAGCCCCACTAATAAAGCGATCTTATCTTCTTGATACTCTATAGTTTCTGTACTCCTCCCCAGGGATAAAATTTTAGCTCCAGCAGTTTTTACACCAGGCCAAGGAGTAGTAGGGGTTTTTCTCCAACCAGTTGCCACTTGAGGACTAGGATCAAGCACCTTAGCCAGCTCCTCTAGAGTCAGCCAACCTTCTGACATTATTGCCTTTACCCAATCGCGTATTTTAACAGGTACGGGGTTCTGGATGCAATCAACATGGGTGATGAAATCATCTAAACTTTGCAACCTCTCCAGGGGAATTTTTGCTTGCTCCACTTGGGGAAGAAAGCCTAGAATTTCTGTTTCATTGCGATCGTAGTCTAGATTGACTACCAGGTAAGCAATGCGATCGCTCCAAACTTCCGGCGGCACAAAACACATATCCTCGTCCGCTAAAACTGGGCGGCATTCCACAAGACCCACCCCAGGAATTAGTAAATCAGCTATATCTGCCAATACTTGGATCACCACAGCTTGACTGCTGCTATTCTCTAGCTCTGTTTTAATACCCATACAATCCAGATAAAATTGCACAGCAGCCACTGCCAAAAAGTTATTATAAATCTGTTCTTTTTTAGGAGGAAAACTATTAGCTAATTGCTCAGCTTTCTGTTTCATACTGTGAGTAATTGGAACAATAAATGATATATTTTCACTGAGAATCATGGTTGTTTACCTTATTTCTGGATTTAGTTGACTATTGGATTGGACTTAAATATATATTCACTTTTGACGTGAATTTTACGCATAGTTGATATTATCAAGGCATCTTTGTAGATAACTTTTATGCTCAGCTAGTTGCCTTTGGAAAAAACTGCTAAGAGTAGGTAATTTTGTTTCAAATTTTACACTGATTTCTTCCCAGCTCACATCAAGAATACGTTCCTGTAAAAGTACCTGAAAAGTTATTTCTGGTTTGTTCTTGATATGTTTCTGTAATTTCTTTTCTGGATCAAGATTAATGAACTGAGCTAATGCTTCAAACTCCAGGGTATGTTCATTCCCTGGCTTAGGTTTATCAACAATAGAATCAATGAATTCAGTGCCATCTTCATCACCCTTTCTAACTGGCTTATTCACAGACTCTTCTTTGGGTGGAAATAGATAGCTTTCAGCGTCTCTTATTCTGTAGCGGAGAATTGTATTGTTAACCCAGGTAACTACACTGGCTATGCTGGGGTCATACTGATCGATTTTATGACAAATCTCTTGCAGGGTTCTTTGCCTAGCTTCCTCACACACCTCTTCGTATTGCTTAGGAGACAGCTTACTCCTTGCATTTGTTGGAAAATAAAACAGTTTATACTTATGCAATACTGAGCAAAGCCTCTGGAGGGCCTGTCGGCGGGCCGGGGAATTTGCTGGATGTTTCTTCGCCTCTAGGGCATAATTTTGAGCGGCATCCTGTGGTTTTTCCATAATTTACCCAGAATATATGCTAGTAGGGTTACCTAGCTAAAGACTTAGTATCCCTGCTCCCACATCATCAGGAATTATGGAATTTTATGCAGTTTAGTGAAATTTTCAGAAATTTAAGTTAGAAGAGCTTAGCCGGCCATTTGATCTGGATTTGGGTAAAGCTCCTTGAACACCCGCCGGAAGTGCGATCGCAGCATGTCATCTAGCCAAGCGATCGTTGTAAATTGCCTGTGATCATAAGTATCCAGCTTACGGCAAACCTCTTTAATGGTACGCTGCTCGGCCTCTTCGCACAGTTCACAGTATTCCTCTAAAGATAGGCAGGGATTCGCAGGGTAAGACATTAACTTTCGCAGACGGTAGCATAGCTGCATCAAAGCTTTTTGCCTGCCAATCGAACCCAACGGCTGCTGCTGCGCCTCAATTACATACTGCTGGAGAAGATAATGTTGCTGCATGGTTAGACCAAAAGGTAGAGAATTGATAACTTTCTATCGACCTAGGTTAGAGGATTTTATGCAAATATACAGTGCATAAGGATACAACGGACACTGATAAATTTACGGAACATATTCAACAAAGTTCCTTACCCTAAATCGCTAGTCTTGATATTTTTTACCCTGTTTATGATTTCGACCCAAGAAACCTTGAGCCTCTGAGATAATTGCGTTAAGCAATTTAGTCTAGGTACACATACATTATGAACTTTGATCCAATTAGCTAAATGTACTTTTGGCTATATTTGATCACTATCCATAGATAAGCTTTAATAATCAGGAAATTCTCTGGAAGATTGCTGAATTGTTGGTTTGTTGGCGGAGCTGATGCTCTACGCTGGGTAGTAAAGCTACGTATATATTGAGCTTTGAGGAGTTATGAAACAAATTTCCCTAATGCTTGGTTTAGCTAGTTTAGTGGGACTAGGGGCAGCCATGGCTATGACTAATCCAGATTCCTCTGCCTACGAGAAATATGCTATTGATCAAGCTACTAAACAATTTAAAGAAAATATCTGTCAGAAGACCCAGCCTGTGCCGTTGATGGGGGATTTGCTCCAGCAGCAGTGTATTACCTTGGTGGAATCTAGCCGTCCCCAGATGCGGAATTTAATTTCTGCTAGCACGCAGCGGCAGGATTATTTCTTTTTTAGTATTTATCAAACTAGGATAGCGATCGCCTCTTTCATTCCAAGCTATAGTTTTACTACCATCGGAGCTTTCCAGAGCTTCTACACCTACCAAGTTGGTGGACAATAATGAGTAGCATGACCCACTGCTTGCAATGCCTCTATCCCGGCAACCCAAGCTCAGAGAAAGTTTGCCGTAGTTGTGGCAGCAAGCTCCTGTTAATGGAGCGCTATCGCCCAGTGGATATCCTTGGCCAGGGCGGTTTCGGCCGGACTTTTCTGGCCATTGACAGCCAACTACCCTCCCAGCCTGAATGTGTGATTAAACAACTGTATTGGGATCCCCAAAATTCTCAGCGCAGCCATGAACTATTCCAGCGGGAAGCTCAGCAGTTAGATAACCTAGGACAGCATGGTCAAATTCCCCGCCTGCTGGCCTATTTTGAGCAGGATGAGCAATTATACTTAATTCAAGAATTGATCCCTGGTGATACCCTAGCTAGGGCCCTTGAGGTGAATGGCCAGTTTAGCTTTGTACAGGTTGAGCAGTTGCTGTTATCTCTGTTGCCAGTACTTGAGTTTATCCACGATCGTCGAGTGATTCACCGAGATATTAAGCTCAGCAATATTATTCGCCGCAGCCATGATCACCAGTATGTTTTGATTGATTTTGGGATTGCCAAGGTACTCAGTGACACAATCCACACCGGGACGATCGCTGGTACCTGTGAATACATGGCCCCAGAGCAACTCCATGGCAAGGTATTCCCCGCCACCGACCTCTACAGCTTGGGGGTCACCTGCTTAGCCCTTCTGACCAACAAAAGACCCACCATCCTTTTTGATGTAGTTGAGCAGCAATGGCACTGGCGGCAGCACTTGGGAAATCGCCACCCCCCGGCAGCCCTGGCCAATGTCTTAGATAAGATGATCATGCCCCGGATCAGCGATCGCTACCAATCAGCTAGCCAAGCCCTGGCGGATCTGCAACCATCCCCACAGAAAATTAACCCAGCCCCCCCGCCGCCAGCAGAGGAATACCCCGCCCCCCTAGAAAGCGACAGCCTCAGAGCTGGCTTGATCCAGCGCTCCACCCCCAAACTAAACTACGACCAACTGAAGCTCATGCTGGTCAAAAAGAAATGGCACGAAGCCGATGCCCTCACTTGGGATATCTTGCACCGGGCGATCGGCAAAGCCCACGGCAAATACCTCTCCTCTGGAGATCTGGTCAATACCCCGTGTGAAGTTTTCCAAATGCTTGACTCCCTGTGGGCCCACTTCAGTCAAAATCGGTTTGGTTTTGTTACCCAAAGTGTAATTTTTGATTCGGTTGGCCGTGACTACGCCAAGTTTTGCCGCCAAGTAGGCTGGCCAGTACATCAACCCACCGAAATCAGCGACCAGGGACTCAAGTTTAGAAGCGATGCCCCCAGAGGCCATCTGCCCTCGCGGAGAATTATCGGTGGCTATGAATCGTGGCGATATCTAGAGGTGATCACTAATCGCCTGCAAGATTGCCAAATCATTGACTTGGGGTCGTAAACCATTTCATCTAAGTTTTGGTCAGACCACGCTATGCATCAGTATCCAGAGAATTTTAGGAGAAGCCATTATATTGGCTCGACTCCCAGTGTTTTGAGCCTAAACCAAGGGATTTTAACCACAGCCGAGAAAACTTGTCCCCAAGCCAACCAAATCATTGTTAGCTTGAGGGGTCTTGGTGCTGTAGATTTTCTAAGATGTCGATCGTTCCAATGCACCATTAAACAGAGAACCTAGTCTTTAAATACCTTCCATGGCTGTCTTACACGGTAATTGGCTTGTTGACCACGGCTTTTTCCTCTGGGGGGAAGCATACCGCCCCAAACCCCCTGATCTACCCAAGGGCGTTCATCCCTTTGCCCTGGAGCCTGAAAAGTTGCAGCATCTCCTCCAAGACTACGGCCTAAAACATCCGGGTACTTGGCTCACCCAAGTTGTGGAGTTACCCACCGTCAAAGTCAAGCGCTCTGCCCAGCCTCTGCTCTATCCAGAGCGATCGGATACATTGGATACAAAGCAGCCTTGGCGGGTGGGCGGTTTCAGCCTAGAGATTTCAGCGGCTGTCAAGTTCCTAGACCAATTGCCTGTAAATTTGTTTACCGAGTCGCCCTTGGCTTGCGATCTCTTATTTTGGCATCAGGTACTGAATTGGAGCCAAGAACTAATCCGCCAAAATAAGTTTTTGCCTAGCCTGGTCAATTCCCAAGAGGGCTGGGCCGGCCTGTGGCTACCAGTTTTAGATCGTGCCGCTGATCAAAATCGGCTCCGCCAACTTGAGCAGATTATGCCGTCAGTCTGCTTGGGCTACGATTCTCCCCAATACACCACTGCCCAACAACGCATCCTTGATTTTCTCCAGCAGTCTATGGATAGCCAAATCCGTAGCCGCCGCCTCGGCTTAAATTTGCCGGTAACTCAATCGATTATCCGTGACTGGCTGGCTAGCCTGACCACTACCCGGCCCGTGTGGCGGCCCATCAATGAGGCTTCCACTCGCTTAGCTAGGGCTGTTACCACTTGGACTGCCCCGGTCGGTAGCCACCTGGTCAAGGACGATCGCTTTTTTTTGCCCAATGCCCTGTGTGCCCTAGTTTTAGAGCCGCCCAATCGCCCAGAGCAACCCTGGCGATTGGCCTATGCCCTGCAAGTGATCGGCCGCCCAGACTTGATTTTGAATGCAGCCATAATCTGGCAACACCCCGTTGCCGAATTGGTTTGGCAGGGGATGACCATCAGCGATCCCCAGGAAACCCTCCTCCGGGGTCTGGGGATTGCTGCTAAACTCTACTCGCCGATCGCTGCTAGCCTGTCTGACCCGCAACCTACCCACTGCTGCCTAGAGCCAATCCAAGCCTATGAATTTATCAAAGCCAGTGCTTGGCGTATCCAAGACCACGGCTTGGCGATTATCCTGCCCCCCAGTCTGCGGCCGGGCACTACCGAAAGACAACTGGGCATCCGCATTAGTGCCTCAGCTCCCACTGAAACCAAGCATTTGGGCATTCAGACCCTTTTGGCATACCGCTGGGATCTAGCGATCGGCGACCAGGTAATTAGCCCCCAACAATTGGAGCAACTTTACACCAGCCAGTCTCCTCTGGTGGAAATCAATGGCGAATGGATTGCTTTGCAACCGGCCCAAATGCGGGCTGCCCAAGCGGTGATTGCTAACCCCCCTAAGCCCCAATTGACCGTGGCTGATGCCCTGCGCCTGAGTAGCGGCGAGGCCCAGGTGATTGAAAAACTCAATGTTGTCCAGTTTGTTCCCCAGGGGAATTTGGCGGAACTGCTGCATAGCTTTACTCACCCGGAGGCGATCGCTCCAATCATTCCGGCTAGTTTCCAGGGGCAGTTACGTCCCTACCAAGCTAGGGGGGTAGGCTGGCTGGCCTTTGGAGAAAGGTGGGGGCTGGGGGTCTGCCTAGCTGATGATATGGGGCTGGGGAAGACGATCCAAGCGATCGCTTTCTTTCTGCATCTACAAGAACAACAAATCCTTGAACAACCGATTTTACTGGTCTGCCCCACCTCGGTGTTGGGTAACTGGAAGCGGGAATTCCAACGATTTGCTCCCCAGATGCGAGTCCTCATCCACCACGGCGACCAGCGGGCCACTGGTGCTGCCCTCGCTGAGGCTGCAACCGCCCACCAGGTAATCATTACCAGCTATAACCTAGTAGTGCGAGACCACAGTTACCTAAAGGCGATCGCTTGGCAGGGGATTGTCCTAGACGAAGCCCAAAATATCAAGAACCTTGAATCCAAGCAGTCCCAAGCCGTCCGGGAATTGACTAGTAAATTTCGCCTAGCGTTGACCGGTACCCCTGTGGAAAATCGTCTTTTGGAAATGTGGTCGATTATGGATTTCCTTAACCCCGGCTACCTGGGCGGACGCCAATACTTCCAGAAGCGCTTTGCCCTGCCGATCGAGAAACATGGTGACCCCACTGCTTGGCAGCAACTCAAGGCCCTAGTCCGTCCCCTGCTGCTGCGCCGCCTGAAAACTGACACCACCATCATCTCTGACCTACCCGCTAAACAGGAGTTCCACGTGTTTTGTAGCTTGGTACCAGAGCAGGCTGCCCTCTACCAGCAGGCGGTAGACCAAGCTATGCAGGCGATCGACACCACCACTGGCAGTAAACGCCGGGCCCTGATTTTGACCTTACTCATGCGCCTCAAACAAATCTGTAACCATCCCTACCAATACCTCAAGGCCATTGAATCTGAATACCAACCAGATACTAACTTGAGTAAACATTCTGGCAAATTACGCCGTCTCGAAGAAATGCTTGAGGAGATTATTGACCGCGATCGCGCCCTAGTTTTCACCCAATTTGCCGAATTAGGCCACTTGATCCAGCCATACTTGGCCCGCCGCCTAGGCTGTGAGGTGCTATTTCTACACGGGGGCACCAACCGCAGTGATCGCGAAGCTATGGTCAACCGCTTCCAGCAAGACCCCCAAGCCCCGCCAGTTTTCATCCTCTCCCTCAAGGCCGGCGGCACTGGCATAAACCTGACTCGAGCCAGCCACGTTTTCCACTTCGATCGCTGGTGGAATCCGGCCGTAGAAAACCAAGCCAGCGACCGGGCCTTCCGGATTGGCCAAACTTCCCATGTGCAAGTCTACAAATTCATCTGTAGCGGCACCCTAGAGGAAAAAATCCACGCCATAATCACAGGCAAAATCTCCTTGGCTGAACAGACTGTGGAAGCTGGTGAAAATTGGCTGACCGAACTCGACACCAGCAAGCTCCGGGAAATCCTCTTGCTCGATCGCCAAAGCATTATCGAGCTTTAGGTGTCTCAAACTAAAAACTAAATTGACCTAATAGCCCCAACAATCTCAGCGGCGGCAACCCAGCCCAATCACCCTGATTAGCCCAACTTCTGTTGGGCTGCCTGGATCAAATTAACTAATCTCTCAAACTCAAACTGATTAACTAAAATAGACAATTGTTCTTGCAGATCGCCGAAAGTCAACTCCTTGACCATTCGTTGCAAAGATTCCAAATTCCCCTCTAATACCCCCCGCTCAAACTCCGCTAACCAAGCACTTCCTAGTACCGTCATATCAGCTATCTCGCCCCCGTTATCGATCGCAGTGAGACCACTCTGCTGCTCATACTCATACTCCACACCCAAATGTAACGCCAATACCCGCCATATCTCCTCCTCCAAAAAAGGCTTTGTCACAAAATCATTGTAACCACAGTCCCTCTGCTGCTCCTCCTCTTGAAAAGCACTCGCACTCAGTAAGATTATCTTGGTGGGAACCTCTACTTGGTTTGCTCTTTCGTATTTCCGAATCGCCTTTGTTGTTGCGTATCCATCTAACTTCGGCATTCTTAGATCCATGAAAATTAAATCTGACTTTTGCCTTTGACACTGTTGCAAAACCTGCTGACCATCGCTAGCTGTTTCACACACGAACCCTTTACTTGATAGTAATTTCACCAACAACTGGCGATTGTCATGATTGTCATCCGCCACGAGGATTCGGTAAGTCGGTTGACCAGGGGCTAAGTGCGCTACTTGCAATGCCTGACTTACATTTTGAGTCTGCTGGGAGAGCTTCACAGGCAAATGAAAACTAAAGGTTGTGCCTGTGCCTACTTGAGATGCCACCTGCATCTGTCCACCCATCAACTTGACAAACTGCTGGCTGATATACAATCCCAAGCCAGTTCCTTCCCTAGATTTCTCACCGCTGCTAGTCTGGCTAAAGGCTTGGAATAGTTTGTCTATTTCCTCTGGAGGAATACCCACACCAGTATCAATCACAGCAAAACTGAGCTGGAGTTGTTCAGAGTTGACTGCCTCTTGCCTGACTTGAATTTTAATTCCTCCCTGCTTAGTGAATTTGAGGGCGTTGCCTGTCAGGTTGATGAGTACTTGTCTGAGTTTGACTTCATCGGTTTTAATGAACTGCTGGATCTCTGCTGCTAGATCTAGGTGTAGCCACAGTCCTTTTTCCCTGGCTTTCAGGGAGAACATGCCTTTGATATCTTCTAGCATTTGGTTTAGATCAAATTCGTTCTCCAGGAGGGGCATATGCCCTGCTTCGATCTTTGATAGGTCTAGTACCTGATTTATCAAAGTTAGGAGGTGTTTGCCGCTCCTTCTGACGATGCCGAGGTTTTCACTTTGGTCTGGGGTTAGGTTGCGATCGTTTTGCATCAACTGTGAGAAACCCAAAATTGCATTTAGGGGAGTCCGCAACTCGTGGCTCATGTTGGCAAGAAATGCACTTTTGGCTCGGTTGGCCGCTTGAGCTGCTTCTTCGGCTTTTTGACGCTCCACTACTTCCCGTTGTAGTTGGGCGGTGCGCTCTTTCACCCGTTGTTCTAGGGTGCGGGCGTATTCTTCCTGCTGTTGGTGTAGTAGGGCGTTTTCTAGGGCGATCGCAGCTTGCCCTGATAGCAATTGCAATACCTCTAGGCGATCGGCAGTAAAAGCCCCGGTGGCCAGATTATTTTCTAGATAGATGATGCCACTCAATTTACCTTGATTGGTTAAGGGCGCACACAGCAACGATTTTGGTTGATGTGCTTGGATGTATGGGTCTTTAACTATAGTTTCCCTCGGCGATCGCGTTATCTAGAACTACACTTTCTTTGGCTCTGAGGGTGGGTAGTGGATTAACGTAAAGGATGAAGAAAAATAAGGCTTCTCTTCCCTCTCACAGTCCTAGATTCTCAGGGTAAGACTCATGAAAATCGAGATGACCTGTCCAACTTGTGGGTCTCACGACATCTCCAAGAACGGCACTACCAATATGCCAAGGTCTACACCGATTATTGGGAGGCATATGTCGAGGTCATCCCGAGCAAGCGTCATGCTGCGGTTGGCAAAGAAAGCGGTTTGACGAGCTACATCGAAAGACTGAATAACACTTTGAGGCGGCGGATTTCTCGGCTGGTGAGGAAGACATTGTCCTTCTCAAAGAAGCTGGAGAATCACATCGGTGCGATCTGGCTGTTCATCCATGATTACAACCGCCAGGTTAGAGAGAAGTTGGCAGAAAGGGGAGATCCTATCTTTTCCTCTATCCTTTACTAAAATGCACCACCCAAAATTTCTCTCTAGGGGGCGATCGCTAATTTTGGTGGAGGCAACTAGTTTTTGCACAGCGTACATGAGTAGCCCCTCAAAACTTAATGTCACCGCCACTAAGTCTGTGGCCAGATCAGTAAATATCTTACTTAGCTGAGGGAGTAACGAAATTAAGTGTTGAGGAAACTCATCCCAAAAGGCCCTGAGCTGGTCTTCTAAGGAGAGATCAGCCCCACGGAATTCTAGGTGAGCAAAAGTTGAATTTAAAAATTGCTCCACTATCCAGTCAAGGAGGTGGTACACGCAATCCCAGGCACTAAGAATTGATTCCCCTGTACCAGGTAGTTCATCATTCATGGGAAAGTCAAAGGTTCAGGGCAAGAACTCACCGTTAATGGATTCTTCTATAACCAAGAAATTCTGGGGTTTGAAGGCTTCTTGCCATGTAGCTAGGGGCTGCCCGATTGGGCGATCAAGTTCCCGATAGCATCGCTGGATAACCTGAAAGGCATTTTCATAAAATCCAAACCAAACGTGAACGCCATGCTCTTCAATGCGATAATCGGGCGCAAACTGGCCAAAGCTACGGAGGTTTCTGCCACTGGCCCCCTTGCCGCCTAAACGCCAGCCCAACTGATAAACTGTAATCTCGTAGCGGCTAGACCAATCGGGTTGGCTAGTTAGGGCAAATACAGCACTCAAGGAAGCCATGCCACCGCCTAAAACTGCTATTTTTCGGGCTGCCATGCGATCCACAGGTAGATGTTTAATAGTCTAAATCTTGGCTCCACCCTACCACAGTTTTTTTAGTTATTTTTTAGAGGATGTTTGAAAAGGTAAAAACGGTTAAAACCGTCACTACAAACTTAGAGCCTTAGGGGTACATGGGAGGATTTTTCAGCTCGTAGTGATGAATGATGACCCCAGACTTTTCAGACATCCTCTTAGCTATACAGATGTGGCTCTGGTCTGCATTTCAAGGAATTCCTGAGTGTTTGACCTAAAGGGATTTCCATTGATTACCAACAATTATCAAGGTCAAGCAAAATCTGAAAATCATCAAGGGTTCTATGACATTCCGTTGCAGATGGCTGTAAGATTTTAAGACCGAATCATATAGTCCTAAAGTTTTATATAGCCATGTTAGATAGTGATATGGGTTTGGAGAAAACCAAAGAATTATCCGGCCGGATTGGCCAAATCCAGCGCTCTACCAAGGAAACCGATATCCGAGTGGCAATTAATTTAGATGGTATCGGTAACTGCCAAGCTAATACGGGGTTGCCTTTTTTGGATCATATGCTCCAGCAGCTGTCTTCCCATGGGTTATTTGATTTGGATGTGTATGCTCGGGGAGATTTGCATATTGATGGGCATCACACTAATGAGGATGTGGGTATTAGTTTGGGCCGGGCTCTGGATCAAGCTTTGGGCGATCGCACGGGGATTCATCGATTTGGGCATTTTTTAGCCCCCCTAGACGAAGCATTAGTGCAGGTGGCTTTAGATCTATCGGGGCGGCCCCATCTGAGCTATGGATTGCAGATTCCGACTCAATGGATTGGCACCTATGATACGCAACTGGTGCGGGAATTTTTTGTGGCGATCGTCAACCATAGTCAGATGACCCTGCACATCCGTCAGCTGGAGGGAATTAACTCCCACCACATTGTCGAGGCAACCTTCAAAGCCTTCGCTCGGGCCTTGAGGATGGCAGTGGAGATTGACCCGCGTCGAGCCGCCCAAATCCCCAGTTCTAAGGGGATATTGTAGGGAAGAATTTTTGTTTATTTGACTAGCCCTGAGGGTATGTTGTTAAAATCATTTAAAGAATGTTAAATCCTATGTAAATAAATTAAGGTAGGGCGGCTATGGGGCGGATCGGAGTATTGCTGTTAAATCTAGGTGGCCCGGATGAATTGGGGGATGTAAGGCCTTTTTTGTACAATCTATTTTCTGATCCAGAAATCATCCGCTTGCCCTTCAGTTGGCTGCAAAAGCCTTTGGCTTGGATGATCGCCACTAGTCGATCGCGCAAATCCGAGGAAAACTATAAACAAATTGGTGGTGGCTCACCCCTGCGCCGGATCACTGAAGCCCAGGCCCAAGCATTAACTGACCAGCTCAAGAACCGAGGGTATGACGTGGTTGTCCATATTGCTATGCGCTACTGGCACCCTTTTACTGAGGAAGCATTGATCCGGATTAAGCGGGATCAGGTGGAAAGACTAGTAATTTTGCCCCTCTACCCCCAGTTTTCGATTAGCACCAGTGGCTCTAGCTTCCGGATCTTAGAAAAACTCTGGTACCAGGATGCCCAGTTACGAAAAATTCAACATACGATCATTCCCTCTTGGTACAACCACCCCGACTATCTGCAAGCCATGGCTGAACTAATCCGTACCTGCTTAGACCAGTCCCCAGAGCCAGACCAAGTGCACATTTTTTTTAGCGCCCACGGAGTACCCCGCAGCTATGTTGATGAGGCTGGGGATCCTTATCAGAAGCACATTGAAGCCTGTACTGAATTAATCATGAAAACCCTGGGCCGCCCCAATGCTTACACCTTAGCTTACCAGAGCCGGGTCGGCCCGGTGGAGTGGCTACAACCTTACACCGAAGATGCGATCGTCTCCCTAGCCGCAAGCGGGGTCAAGAGCCTCTTGGTAGTGCCGATTAGCTTTGTATCCGAGCACATTGAAACCCTCCAAGAAATTGACATAGAATACCGCGAGATTGCTGAAAAAGCCGGAATTGAGCAATTTCAAAGAGTCCCCGCCCCCAACCTCCATCCCCGGTTTATCCAAGCCCTAGCCAACCTAGTGGAAGATGCCCTACAAGCTCCTCCAGTGCCTTTGGGTTCCCTAGAGCAGCCGCCCCGGCCCATGAAGCTCTATCCCCAGGAAAAGTGGGCCTGGGGGATGACCACAGCAGCAGAGGTCTGGAATGGTCGATTGGCTATGATTGGTTTTGTAGCTTTAGTAATTGAAATAATTAGTGGTAGAGGCCTACTGCATCTGGTGGGTCTAATGTAGAGTTATGTCACCAAAACTGGCCTTGATTTAGCCAAGTGGTAGGCATAGCAATTTATACCGAGTGTGGGAGTCATGGCGCAGGCTCGAACACCTTTACCACTAATCCTAGTGTTGACGGCCGATCAGGGCTTAAGGGCCCAGGTGCAACGCTGGTTATCAATGGATTATCGACTCATGTTTACAGCCGACCCCAGCTATGCTCTGGGGTGCCTGCGGGACGTGGAAGTGCTCTGCTGGGATGATGCGATCGCCTATTGTCCCACCCTAGTGAAGGCCGCCCAATCCCAACGGATTCCGATCCTTTGCATCTACGAAAATGCAATTCCGCCGGTTGCCGACGACTACATCCGCAAACCCCTAGAGGTTCCCCAGTTGCTGGCTCGACTAAATCTCCTGCGTCGCTACTGGCACCATCACTTGGATGTGGATTTAGCAGAAAAATTGCAGCAGACTTTGCTGGTTAAGCAGGTCACTGAAAGCATTAGATCCACATTGAATATCCAGGCGGTTTTTACCACCGCAGCCCAACAGATTGGTCAGGCCTTGGCAGTGAGTCGTTGCCATATTTTTACATACCAGGATAGTCCCCGCCCTGAGGTGATTTTGGTGGCTGAATATTTGGTGCCTGGATTTGCTTCGGCCTGGGGGACTAGGTTGTTCCTAGACGAGGCTCCCTATCTGGTTCATTTACTCAGTCAAGATGGGGTGAGCGCTTCTCCTAATGTGTCTGAAGACCCGATATTACGCAATTTTCCGGAAGTTTTTGACTATTATCAGGTTAAATCTCGCCTAGTGGCCCGGACTTCTTACCAGGGCAAACCCAATGGTTTTGTCAGTCTGCACCAGTGCGATCGCTACCGGGAATGGACAGCCGCCGAAATCGACCTAGCAGCTTCCTTAGCTGCCCAGTTAGGAATTGCCGTGGCCCATGCCACCCTATTGGAGCAGGAAAAAAAGCAGCGGATTGATCTTGACCGGCAAAATATAAAACTCCAGGAGGAAATTGAATATCGCCAAAGAGTAGAAACAGAACTACGCCACAGCCAAGCCCAAAATCAAGCAATTCTCAATGCCCTGCCGGATTTAATTTTCCGGGTCGACACCAGCGGACGCATCCTGGATTGCAAGCCCGCCACCGAACCTTCCTTAAATTCGCTCCACTCTCTGGAAAATGTGGTCGGCAAATACATGGACGAAATCATGCCCCAGTCATTGTGGCTAAAATACCTGCAATACATCCGGCAAGCCCTGGGGCGGCGCACAAGCCAGGTCTACGAACAGGAGGTGATGGGCCAAGACATGACCCATTATGAAGAGGTGCGGGTTGTGCCGGGTAATGATGAAGAGGCCCTGCTAATTATTCGGGATATTACCGCTCGTAAGCAGTCGGAAGTGGCCATGCGCCAGGCGATCGAATCAGCCCAAGCCTCTAACAAAGCTAAAAGCGAGTTTTTGGCCCGGATGAGCCACGAGCTACGGACTCCCCTAAATGCCATTCTAGGCTTTACCCAACTCCTCCGCAGAGATTCGAGCATTGGCAGTGAGCAAATGGAATACCTCCAGACGATCGCCAACAGCGGTGAACACCTGTTGCAGTTGATTAACGATGTGCTTTGCATGGCCAAAATTGAAGCCGGTAAGCTACACCTAGAAGAAAAAAACTGTAATCTCCACAGCTTGATTACCTATGTGCAGGAGACCTTGAAAATCAGAGCAGTTAGTAAGGGGATTGAATTTCACCTAGAGTTGGCCCCCGACTTACCCCAGCAGATATTCTGTGATGAGCGTAAACTCACTCAAGTCCTCTTGAATTTATTAAGTAATGCTATTAAGTTTACTGAAAAAGGGGAAGTCCGCCTGATGATTTATTGTGTGGAAATAGCTACCCCCGGCAAAGAGCAGTTGGTTGAGCTGAATGTAGTAGTCAAGGATACTGGGGTCGGAATCACTCCAGCAGAGATGTCTAAGCTATTTCAGCCATTTGTGCAGACAGCCGCTGGGCAGCGATCGCAGCAAGGCACGGGGCTTGGTTTAGCAATTAGTCAGCAATTTGTTCAGATCATGGGAGGAGAAATCAGGGTAGACAGCATCGTAAATCAAGGCAGCACATTTAGATTCGCCATCCCAGTCAAAGTGGTCACCGCGGTTGATCCCAGCCAAGGCTACCGCCAGCCATTCCCTGACCTATCAGCCCAAATTCAATACCCCCACCGCATCCTAGCGGTAGATGACATCCCAGAAAACCTCCAATTTCTAGTCCACCTGCTCCAAAAGCTAGGATTTTCGGTCAACACGGCCCAAAACGGCAAAGAAGCGGTGGCACTGACCCAAGCCTGGCAGCCAGATTTGATTTGGATGGATCTAGCCATGCCGGTCATGGATGGCTACACAGCCACCAGGGAGATTCGCCAGTTGAGTTTGCCCAAGCAGCCGATAATCATCGCCCTAACAGCCACAGCATGGCAGCAGGAAGACTTCTTGGCCTGCGGCGGGAATGATTACATCCTTAAACCTTACCAGGATTTAGAAATTGTTGCCAAATTACGTCAGTATTTGGGGATTAGTTTTACCCCAATCCAACGCGACAGCTACCAGCGGCTAGCCCAGACCCTAGCCAATTCCCCAGCACCTTGGTTAGCTAATCTACACGCGGCAGCCCGCCGATGCGATCATCAAAAAATTCTGCAACTGGTCGGGGAAATGTCTCCCATGCAGAGTGATGCAGCCAAAACCATCACCGAACTAGTGGCCAGTTTCCGGTTTGATCGGCTAGTGGAACTAACCCAGCACCATGAACAGACCTAAAGAAATTCTCTTTGTTGATGATCAATCAGAGCATCTGCACCTGCTGTCGACGATTCTAACTCAACGGGGTTATGGGGTGCGCCGGGCAGCCAGTGGTGAGATGGCTCTCCAGTTAATTCAGCACAACCCGCCGAATATAATTTTGCTCGACATCAATATACCGGGGCTGGATGGGTATGAGGTTTGCCGTCGTCTCAAGATTAGCCCAGAAACCGCCAGTATTCCGGTGATTTTTATCAGTCCGGTCGATGAGTCGGTGAATCAGGCAATTGACCCTGCCGTGGGTGGTGTAGATTATTTGCCTAAGCCCTTTGATACTTCCGAAGCCTTGGCCCGGATTGAGCAGCAGTTGGCTCTGCAAAATCCAGATTTACAGCGGATTTTGTGTCAGCATCAAGCGGCGGAGCAAGGTATCCAGCTGGCTCTTAAGGTCAGTCAGATGATCGTTGAGGCCCCTGATTGGGAAACAGCCTTACAAATGGCTGTGAAACAGATTACCTGTGCGATCGCCTGGGAATATGGAGAGGTATGGCTGCCGACTGATGGCCTACTCTGTTGCTGCCACCAATGGCAGCGGTCTCCTGTGGATTGGTACCGCCACAGGGTGGGTCTAACCCTTGCCCCAGCCCAGGGGCTATTGGGACAAGCCTGGCAGAGCGGAAGTGCCTCTTGGTGGGATGGAACCAGCGATGCAGTGGAATTGCTTGGCCCCTGTGGCCAGGTCAGTCAAGCCCTGACTATGCCAATGCGATTTAAGCAAGAAACTTTGGCAGTGCTAGCATTTTATCAATCCAGTCCAGATAGTAGGCGATCGCAACTTTTACAGATAGCTAAGATCCTCTCCAACCAATTGGGTATCTCCCTGTACAGTAAGCACCTGGAAACAGCACTAATGCGCGATAACCTCAAGCTAAAGCAGATGGCCAGTCGAGACTTTCTAACGGGACTAGCCAACCGGGGCTATTTTGATGAGTACCTAGAGCAGGAGTGGCAGCGTCTGATGCGCCTCAACTTGCCCCTGGGGATAATCTTGGCTGACATTGACTTTTACAAAAACTTCAACGACACCTATGGTCATACCGCTGGTGATCGCTGTTTGCAGCAGGTGGCCGGAGCAATTCAAACCTGTACGAGACGCTCTACAGATCTGGTGGCCCGCTACGGGGGAGAAGAGTTTATTATCTTGCTGCCGAATACTTCTGCGATCGGAGTTAATTATGTAGCCGAGGAAATTCGCCAAGCCATTGAGAGACTCCACGTACCCCACAGGAAATCTTTAATAAGACCCCATGTGACCATTAGCCTGGGAGCCACTGGGATAGTGCCCAGTCCTAAAATAGAACCAAGGCGAGTAATTCACACCGCCGATCGCGCCCTCTACACCGCCAAGCAAAAAGGCCGTAATCAAGTCTGTTGGCTGGACTTTTCCCTCTGAGCAAAAGTATGAAACCGGGAGATTTCCTAGAGAAATTCGCGCGGATCAGTCACATAACCTTTGATGGCCGAGGCAGCAGCAGTGTAGGGGGAAGCCAGGTAAATTTGAGCAGTTTTTTCACCCATACGTCCTGGGAAGTTGCGGTTAGTAGTGGATACACAAACTTCAGCATTGTTCATCCGCCCGAAGGTGTCTTTGGGCCCGCCCAAACAGGCAGCACAGGAAGGGGCAGCGGGTTCTAGACAGCCAGCAGCCAGAAGGATTTCGGAGATGGTCTGCCCTTCGTGTTTGTGGGTGAATAGATCTTCGTAAACCTTTTGGGTTGCGGGGACAATGTAGGTAGGGACGCTGACTTTATGTCCTTTGAGAAGTTTGGCAGCGTTGATAAAGTCGCTGATTTTTCCACCAGTGCAGGAGCCGATGTAGACGCGATCGACCTTCACCCCTTGGCAGTTGCGGGCTAAATCCCGGTTATCGGGGGAATGGGGCTTGGCAACCACTGGTTCTAACTTAGAAACATCGTAGCGATGGACTGAGTAAAACTTGGCATCAGGATCGGTGTAGAGGGGGGAGAAGGGTTTATCGGTGCGGGCTTGCACGTAGTCGAAGGTAACTTGGTCTGGGGCGATCGTACCGTTTTTGCCCCCGGCTTCAATGACCATGTTGCACAGGGTCATGCGTTCCTCCATGTCCATTTTTTCAACTACGGGGCCAGAGAATTCCATGGTGCGGTAGTTAGCTCCCGCAACTGAGATATCGCCGATAATTTGTAAAATCAAATCCTTAGCCAGTAGGTAGTCTGGCAATTCTCCTTCCAGGATAAAGTGCATGGTGGCCGGCACTTTGATTAGCAGCTTACCCGTGCCCATGATGAAGGCCGCATCTGTATTGCCAATGCCAGTGGCAAATTGGCCAAAGGCGCCAGCGTTGCAGGTGTGGGAGTCGGTACCAAACATGATTTCCCCTGGGCGGGTGTGCCCCTCTTGGGCTAGGGCGATGTGACAGACTCCTTTGTAGTCTGGGTTGGCTCGGAAATTAGCGCGATCGACAATGTCGTAGAAGTATTTAATATTTTGGGCATGGGCAAATTCACGGAGGATATCTACATTGCGATTGGCCCTTTCATCGGCGGTGAAGATATAATGGTCAGGAATTAGGACGATTTTTTCCCGGTCCCAGACCTGGGCATCCTCGCCAAATTCGCGCTTGAACACACCGATCGTACCGGGGCCACAAACATCGTGGGTCATCAGGACATCCACATTCACCCAGATATTTTCCCCCGGTTCTACGTGCGATCGCCCCGAAGCCCTAGCAACTATTTTTTCAGTCATTGTCATCGCCATACGCCGTTACTCCTGTGTATCTTGTCCTGTAGCTAAAGCCTACATTATAAGACTAGGGTAGTCCGGCTAACAGTTCTTGATTTTGACTTTAGTTAATCCTCCCTTAAAAAATTAAATCAACTCTAGTCGTGGGATAGAGGCAAAACAGAGGCTTTTAAGCACCATCACCTACTCTTCTAACTGGCAGTTATACAAAATAGTCCAGTACGTTCAGCTCCGTAGGCGATCACGGTTTTGGTGACGGGCGCGAGTATATCAAGTCACTAAAGCCAGAAAATTGAGCATGGCTTAAAATGAGCTAATATCCAACCAAAAATCTAAAATTCAGTTGCCTAATCCCTGGAGCAATTTTGTAGGAGCAACCCATGAGACAGCGCAGACCGAGATACTCTTCCCCTGAACCGTACGATCGCCCCACCAACAAAAGTAGCAGCACCAAATCTGCCTTCAACTATGCAACCATTGCTATCCTTGGCGGTGTATTCATTCTCGGCATCGGTGTAGGGATTGGGTTTAGCTCCACAGCCACCCTAGACCCATCCAATGTGGCCTCACGGGAGGTGATCGATCGCAGCGCCCCCAACCCAGAAGTCTGCGTCCAGTTCGGAGCCAGCGCCATGGTCGTGGATACCAGAGTTTACGTCACCCTCAACCCCTTCAACGTTTATGTATCCCAGCCAGCCATGCGCCCCGGCTGCGTCCTCAGAACCAACAACTGGTCAATCCTAGAACAGCGCAAGCTAGTCACCCCAGAGCAGGTAAATGAGTGTAAACGTCGAATGAACACCTTTGGCTACACCGGCAGCCTCGACAGCGGCCCAGATATCCGCTGCATCTACCAAAACGACGCAGCCCAAAACTTCTTCTTAAACCTGCCCGGCTCCAGTGCACCGCCCCCAGAGTCTAACCAGTTTTAGGCTAAACCTCTCACCCGGTGGGTAGTGGAATTACAGCTTGATGAGGCGGCAGCCGTCGCCTCATCAAAAATCATTACCTAGCAAGAATTTCAAAAAGATGTCTTTCACTGACATGAAAAATAATGTTAATTTTGAATTAAGTTAATCTAAGTCCGCACAGACTGCACCCCAACTCCCTCTCACCGCAGGATAATTAGTCCTAATCACCTCCTCTCATGGGTATGGCAGGGTGCCTGAAAAGTCTTAGTGTCGAGCCATTTTGATGACTAAAGTCATCACTACGAGCTGAGTTTGTAGTGACGGTTTTAACCGTCTTTACCTTTTCAGGTTAAGTGAATGGGGGGTTATCCCAAACTGATACCAAGTTAAGGGGCAAACTCTTGGCAATAGCCCTCCGGTGAAACCCGCAGCCCCGCCATGGATGAACTGACATTTGTGCAATGTTGCTTAATTTGGTAGCGACACTTGGCACAACAGGAGCTATTGTGCAAGTTCCGGCTGTAGGCCTGCTGCATTAGCTCCCTAGCTTTGATACCCCGCAGCACCAACTCTTCTCCCTGCCAGCGGGCTTCCACAACACCAGTGTCAGCAAAATTAGCCCAGCGGGGGTCGGCAGTAATCGCTTCTGGAAAGCTGATTACAACTGAGGTGTCTGATTCTTGGAGTTCGCCGGGGTAGTTGGTTGTGTATTTGGGGTTGGCCATGAAGCTTTCGCTTACGGGTAAGTCTAACCACTGACCAATCTGGGGCAGATGAATTTGGTAGCGGCTTTGCAGGTCATCTAAACAGGCAAGGTCATTGAGATATTGCCGGTTGCCATGAACAAAGATCAAATGCCGGGGCCGGAGGTTATGGATTAATTGGGTTGTACCTTGGCGATCGCTATGCTGGTCTAGCAAATAAGTTTCCGTGGGGAACCGGTTAGCCATGTGGGTAACTGGTGTATGCAGGGGCAAAAGCAGTACCCATTGATCGGGATCCCCCAACGACGGCAGGGAAAAATCCCTACGGTGTTCCACCAAGACAATACTGGGGGCAGCTTGAGTGGGGAGTTGATCCCGCCAACGCCTTACCTTGGGTAAAATCCGTTCATCCCAAAATAGAGATTGGTGCCGGGCAAAGTTTTGGACTGCGATCGGCAAATGGGGCAAAATCTCCAAGTAGGCATCGCAACCCACCGCCACTGGTTCATCTACCCAAATGTCCACGTTGCGGCCTGTGAAAAGATGGTGGCTACGCAACAACATTAAAATCTCTTGCCCCATGCCCAATTTAGGCACTGGCAGTAGCAACGACTTACCCCGCTGGAGATGGAGTAGAATTTGCTCCACCAGACGATTTTCCTGGTGGCGGCGGTGGGGATGCTGCTGAGTGCCGTAACTTCCTTCGACAATTAGTACCTCTGGCTGGAGGCCGCGCACTGCCTGTATATCCAAGCCCTCCACTAGCCGAGAATGGGATAGAAAAAAATCCCCTGTGTAAACTAGGGTGTAGTTTTTGTAAGTCAGACAAATCAAGGCTGCCCCCGGAATGTGCCCCGCTGGAAACAACTGCACCACCAATCCATCAAGGATTTCCACAGGCGATCGCCACGGCAGAGCACGACAAAAATCACTCCCCCCCTCCGGCCAATGTAGAGGTAAAAGCTGGGTTGTTACCTCGCTTGCATAGACCGGTAAATGGGGAAAGGTTTGATGAAGCTGCCAGAGGCCGCGACAGTGATCACTGTGGGCATGACTACACAAAACCGCATCAGCCCCGCAGCCAGCCAAAACCTCCGTCTCCCTTAAGCCACAATCCAAAAGCAGCCGATAGTTACCAATCTGCACTAACAGGCAAACTGCTTGCTGATCAATGGCATAGGGCAAACAGGCTAAAGGACTAGTCTCCATAGGGAACCCCACCGGAGGATCAGCCATAAAACTATCGGCTTAGTGGGCTGAGCCGTTACCATGGTAGTCATCAGAATCGTAAAAACCGTTTTGGGTACCAAAAAATAGGCACAATACGGTAAAGACCACGGTGAAGCCAGCTAAGATTAATTTGACATCCATAATACAGTGGGGATTTTGTGAAACTTATAGGTGAACCAAGAGTAATTGTAAAAATCTTTGGTTAAACAACTAGTTAATAAACTAAGTTATTTTGACTGATTTTGGCTCTAATGTTGATAATCTTCTGATTCATTGGTTTGGTATTATCTTAAACTTACCGGTTTTAGTTCCATCATTAGTTAATGATGAGTGTATGAAAAACTCAGTTTAATCATTAACTTGTTAAGGAAATTTTAAGTCCTCTCTCCAGCTCGGCTTGGTTGTCTCGCCCGTCACCCGTAGTTGCCCCAGAACTGCTGGGCTGCTACTTGCTGCGCCGTTTTGCCGATGGTTCGGTGATTCGATCGCGCATTGTGGAAACTGAAGCCTATGCCCCTGGTGACCCGGCTTGCCATGCCTACAAGAAACAAACTGCCCGTAATGCCGTTATGTTTGGGGCCGCTGGCTATGCTTACATCTATTTAATTTATGGAATGTATCACTGCTTTAATGTGGTTACGGATGCCGAGGGGCTGGGCAGTGCAGTGTTAATCCGGGCTGTGGAGTTGATGGAAGTACCGGCATGGTTTACTGCTACTGGTAAATGGGCCCGTTTGGGGTCTGGGCCAGGGAAGTTATGCCGGGTTTTGGGGATCGATCGCACCCTCAATGGCATCCAGCTCAACCCCGATCAACCCCTGTGGCTAGAAATAGGCCCAACACCAACCCAGATTATCCAAACTACCCGCATTGGTATTTCCCAAGGTGTTGAACTGCCGTGGCGCTGGTACGATCCCACTTCCCCAGCAGTTTCTAAGCCATGCATCAAAAAGCTTTAGATAATTAACATCCAGATTAACTGGTTGGTGTAAGAGGCAAGGAAATCGTAAAAGCTGCTCCCATGCCGGGGGTAGAGTTACAGATAAGTTTACCTCCATGGCCTTCTTCAACAATCTGCTTGCTAATTGATAGCCCCAAGCCAGTTCCTAGACCTACCTCTTTGGTGGTGAATAGGTTGTCGAAAATTCGGTCTTGAATCTCCGCAGGAATCCCTGGACCATTGTCTTTGATGGTGATATACACCCCATCTTCGGTCATCCCTGTGGCGATCGTAATGCAATTGGGGTTAGCTTCAATTTCCATAAAAGACTTTCCCTGATTGGATTCCTCAAAAGCATCAATGGCATTGCTGAGTATGTTCATAAATACCTGGTTGAGCTGCCCGAAGTGGCAACTTACCGGAGGAATATCCCCGTATTGTTTCTCAACTTGAATAGCCGGGCGATGGCCCTTAGCCTTAAGACGGTATTGCAAAATCACCAAAGTGCTGTCTAGGCCCTCATGGAGGTTAGCCAATACCTTGTGGCTACTGTCGGCTCGCGAAAATGTCCTGAGGGAGTTGCTGATTCCTTGGATGCGATCGCACCCCAATTGCATTGAACTGAGCATCTGAGGCAAATCATCCAAAGTGTAATCTAGATCAATTTCCTCGGCATGTTGAGTGATCTCCTCACGGCTGCTATGGTTGCGATAAAGCTCCAAATGGGTGATCAAATCATTTATGCTGGATTTGAGTTGACGCAAATTACCCGCCAAAAATCCTAGAGGATTATTAATTTCATGGGCAATCCCCGCCACTAGATTACCAAGGGCAGACATTTTCTCACTTTGAATCACATGGAGTTGAGACTGCTCGAGCCGTTGCAGGGCACTAGAAAGTTCAGAAGTTCGATCACTTACCCGCTGTTCTAGTTCATCATTGGCCTGCTGCAACTGCTGACGGGATCCTTCCAACTCTTCTAAGGTAGAGGACAAAGTGGCCGTGCGATCGGCTACCCGCTGCTCTAGCTCCTCATTGAGCCGCTCCAATTGGCGGCGTTTCGAGGTCTGTACCTGCCACAGCAGCACGGCAATTAAAACAGATAAACTCGCCACCAATGTAGCCAAAAGATCTAAAGGCAGCAGCCGTCCCTCAATATTTGCCCTCGGAATTACTAGGGCGATCGACCACTCTACCTCCTCAAGGGGCAAAAACACCACATACTGTAAAATCCCATCCACAGGAAATAGACCTATACCCGCCTGGCGGCTGATCATCCTATCAGCCACCTGAGCCAGGCCAGGATCAGTGGAGCTGAGTAAATTTGCAGGGTCACCATCGGGGTTAGAGCTAATCTGAGGATTAGGATGAATAATCACCTCCCCCTTAGAATTGATGGCAAAAGGATAACTACCCTGCCCATAGCCGAGTTGCTGGAACTCCTTCAATAATGCATCGATCCGCACCACAGCACTAATCTTTCCAATCACCCGCCGGTCTGGTCGGTTCTTTTCACTAGTCGACCACACTGGAGCAGCCACAACCACAGATTTTTGGTCGTTAATACGGCTTACCAGGGGGTCGCTGACATTAATTTGCCCAGAAACTGCCCTTTGAAAGTAGGCGCGGTCTTTGATGTAGGCCGTCTGCCCATTAGTAGAGTAGATAAAGCCGTCTAAACCGGCAAACCCAGCACCAGTGATATCATCAAAGCGGCTAATTTCACTACGCAGGTAGGGTAAGACAACCGCTGAATCTAGAGTCTTGACAGTCTCTGTACTGGCCAGGGCATCTAGGCGTACCTTGGCTCGACCCAACCAGTCATCGACCTTGTGCCCTTGGTTTTTAACTTGGGCCACCGCATTTTCCTTGAGCAGGTCTAAGATTAAACCACGGATAGTCTGGTAACTAAAGTAGGCGGTAATGCCTACCCCTATGGTTAATCCAGTTACTGTCAATGTAACCCATTGCCCAGATACCAGTAATTTTAGCCAGCGCTTAGCCATTCTCGATCCCAGAATTAGAGTGAAATTAGTCCGGTCGGTTCTACATACCCCTTCCCAGCTTTTACGGCACCTGTTGTGCTGAGCCAGGATGCCAATGCCCCTCGGTAAGAATCTTTTGCCAGTAATTGTCTGCCAAACATCCAGAGTTTACTGCCAGTTCTTAACCTGAAGATGTAGACAGCACCCAGAAAATCTATACCTTTATGATTTTAGTTAATTCTATCTAACTACAGATGGCTGAAGTTGGTTGTGATTTTGATCCTCAGTACCTAGTTTCGTATTCGATCAAGAAACGATTGTCTCCAGATAAATTTGTACTGCCGCGCAGTAGGATGTTTTCATTCACTCGATAGCGGAGATTGTACTGGAAGGCCTGGTTGGCGCTGAGTACCCGTAAGGCTGAGACCGAGAAACTGGGGCTGAGGTCAAAACCGACCTCTAGGCCTAGACCCAGGGGAGCGCTGGCTTGGCGCCGATCGCTCAAAGTAGCTGGAAAAAGCCGAAATGTGGTTAACCCCAATGCATCGCCAATCTGATTTTGCAGGTTGCCCAACAGGGCAGAGCCGGCCAAACTGGCAAAGCCCAGGGTGGCATTCCCTTCAGCAAAGGCATCCACAAAGCTACCTCCCAGAAGGGCGACGATTTCTGATTGGGTACGGCGGGGGCTGCTGGTTAGTTCGATTCGATTGTTTAATTCACTGGCAAAACCATTTACTCTAGCCTCGACCCGCACTGTCTGCACCGACCCAAAAACACTGAAGGGCTGCTCGCGGATCTCTGTCAAGGAGCCGCTGGCGTTGATTCTTTGACTGGTGGATTCTTGGACATTGGTAATCAAGCGCAGATTTAGAAATGGGTCTAAGCCCCGCTCTGGGAAGAACTGGGCTAGATTTTCGTTACCTCCAACTAAACGGAATTCGGTTGCAAATAAGTTTACCTGTCCGCGCCGGATATTGATGATCCCGGCTGGTCTGAGGGCATCAAAGGGGCCATTCACCGTCAGATTACCAGCAGCTAGAAAATTTAAAATCGGCGGTAGGGTTAATTGGGTGTTTCGCCCCAGGGTAAGTTGGAGGTTGTTTAATTCCGGGCGTAGGCCTTCTTGGCTTTGGTTGGTGGGGCTGCTTGCCTGATTGATTTGATTGGTCGGCGGGGGGGTCAGGAATACTTGGCCGTCTGCCAGTTCGATCGCCCCACCAATCCGCGGTGCCAAGGCAGTACCAGTAATCACCACATTGCCCTGGACACCACCCCTGTAGACATCCGGCAGATTAAAAGCTAAATTGCCGATGTTTACTGTCAGGGGGCTGGGATCGGTTTTTGGCTCGGCGATTGGCAGGTTACCCGCAATCGCGATCGCCCCGCCGCTAAATTGTCCCGTCAGATTCTGGACTCGTACTTGGTCAAAATCAAAATTAATCTGCCCTTCGATCGCCGTCACTGGCACCGGCAAGATCTGCAACCGGACACGCCCATTTCGGAAGCTAGCCGACCCATCGGCCACCAAATTGGTCGGCCGGCCCAGGTTTTGGTCAAAGTTCCCTTGCACCGTCACATCCAAGCGTCCTTCCCCATCCTCCCAAGCCACCTGGCCCCTGGTGAGCAGGTTAAGAATTGCCAACTCCTGATTTTGTACCTGGAGGTTTATGTTTAAGCGATTATTGTCTGGACTGGTGCCAGTGAAAGGCAGTTGAATCGGAATACTGCCATTTATCGCCAGGGGTTCTTCTTGGCGGCCGGTGATGGAAACCTCTGTACCAAAGCCCAAACGGCTGTTGTTGTAACTAAAACTGGTATCTACCCGCCGCACAGGAGTTTCATTGAGGACAGCCTCTCGGATGTTGATTTCACCCCTAGCTTGGGGGTTGGCTAGGCTGCCATCTAGTTGGGCAATGGCATTAATTTGCCCGGTTACCCCTAAAAATGGCGGCAGGGTAATCAGTTGAGCTAGGGCTGCCACTGGTAAGTTCACCACATTTAAGCTGCCCGATTGGGACTGCCCGCCGATCGTGCCGCTATAGCGGAGGATACTCTCACCGCTGCTAAACTCCAAAGGCAGTAGGCTCAAAACTTGATTTTGAAAATCCCCGACGATATTCACCCGCTCCGCTCGGTAATCTCCCCACAGCCAGTTATTGCCGGTGATGTTAAAGGTGGCGGCCAAGGGGCGATCGCCCCCCGCCTGGGCCGTCACTGTCCCCTGAAATCGCCCAGCCACAGAGCGGATCTCTGGTAATCTTAAAAACTGATTTTGCCGGCCCTCCCGCTGCCGCGCCAACAGTTCATCCAATTCGGCTAGGCGGCGCAACTGCTCAGCCAAGCCAGTCACCGGCTGCCCGGCCGAAATGCGCCCGATATCTGCGGCCCGCCCGTAGATGGGTAAGCTCAAGCCCCTAGTCAGATCCTCAACGTCAAAGATCTGCAAAGCCGCCAAAATATCCTGGATATTGCCATTGACGATGTTAGCCCTAGCTTGGAAACTGGGGTTTGTCAAAATCCCATCCACTTGCCCCTGGATTTGATATTCGCTGTCAATCCCCCGGAAAATCCCCTGGGAAAATACCAAACTGCCCCGGCGGTAGTCAAAGGCCACATCGAAGCGATCGCCCCGGATTGTGTTGAACTGCGGCCGGTCGATGGCCAGACTTCCTACCGCTCCCCAGTCCGCTAAATTTAGGTCTAAATTCCCGCTTAGGGTGCCTCCCAGGGGTCTGCCCGCTAAGGGCGTGCCCACCGTCAGGGGCTGCACCGCCAAGAGGGGGAAATTCTCCACCCGGACAGCTAGATTATCAGCCCCCCGCAGTTGCCCTGTGGCCCTAGCCTGCCCCCGTTGAATCAAAAAGCTTTGGGGCAGCAGTTGCCCTGAAAGGGCCAGTTCTAGGCGGTCACTTCCGCCGCTCAATTGCAATCCACCCCCCCCAGGCCCAAGGCTGACTGGCCCCGCCAGTAGTGGCGCAAAGGCGACCCCCGCTGCGCTCAAATTTCGCAGTTGCAGGTTACCCGCAGCAGTGAGGGGGGTACCCTGGATTTGCCCCTGGAAATCGGCCCGCCCTTGGAGTGAAACTGGCAGGGCTGGAAGGGCCGCTAGGTTCAAATCCGCCGCCGCTACATCTAGTGAAAAACTAGTCAGGGGATCAGCCCGATTAAAATCTAGGTCTGCATAACCCATTGCCAGAAAGTCGCGGCCCCTGACCTGCTGGAGTTGCAGCCGCCGTCCATTCCAGGTAACTGTGGCTTGTAATGACCGGTCGATCGCAGATACCCCCTGGGGGAAGACCACCTCTCCGGCCAGCCTCACACCCCCAGGCGAGAGGTCTGCCAAGTTGCCTGTAGCTTGGAGTCGCCCAGCCAACTGCCCCGGTACCCCGAAGTTAGCGAGGTTCAAATTGGGATTAATGATTGCTTGCCAGTCGGAGCCGGCCATTTGAATACCCTCAACAGCAATCTCCCCGGCTGGGGTGGTTAGACGGGCCCGCCCGGTGGCCCCGACCAAACTGGGAGTTTCAAACAAATCACCCCCCACCCGTAACTGGGCTGTGAGGCGGCTGCCCCGCAGGGCTGGGGGCAAAGCCACTAGGGGATCAATCCCTAGGTTGGTTGCTTGGATAACACTCTGCCACTGGCCATTGGCCACCTCTAGGCCGTTGATATTAACCGTGCCCCCCGGCAGACTCAAGCTGGCCTCCCCAACTCCCCGGATGCCCAGGAGGTCATCAAAGTTGCCAGCCAAGTTGACATTGGCCCTGAGGATGCCGCCCTGGAACTGATTGGGGAGGGGAGCCAGTTGATCGATCGCCACCCCCCGCACCGAGGCGATCGCCCGCCATTGGCCGTTACGGCTGAAGATCTCCTCCACGAGCACCGTGCCATTGGCAAGATTGTCTAGCCGGGCAACTCCCCTGGCTTCAATGCCCCCTAGGCTCAAATTTCCCAGATCCACTGCTAAATCAAACTGACCTTGGGCTTTGGCTGAGCGTAACTGCGGCGGTAAGACTGCTAAATTGCCCAGGGGTAAATCTGTAGTACCAACCCTAGCCACCAAGCTATTGTCAGCGACCCGGATATCCCTTGCCTGGATTAACCCCCCGGCGATCGCTACATCTAAACTGCCGACTAGATCAATCCACCGGAGGTTACGGGTATCTCCTCCCAGACGAAGGCTGCCAGCGATCACCACATCCGATGGTACAGCATCCCCCAGGGCCAGCTGGAGATTATCCGTCTGCACTAGGGCTTGCCACTGCCCCCCCGCCACCTCAATGTCACTGGTCAACCCGGCACCGGTGGGCAAATCCACAAGGGCCCTGGCCGTAGCTTGCAGATTAGCCAGATTTTGCAAAGAGCCACGCCCCTGCACCGTCGCATTCACAACCGGGCCAGCCACCGGCAGGGCCAGGCCGTAGGCCTGGGCCAGGGGAGCTGCTGGCAAATTAACCAAGCGCAGGTCAAGGCTAAAGCTCTGGGTTTGGTTAAGCTGTAGCGTGCCCCGGGCCTGTACCAAACCACCCTCAGCCAATTGGGCATCCAGGTTGCTGATCTGCAAATCCTGCTGGGCTAGGCGAAAGTTGGTCTGCAATCGGGTCAGCAGCAGCCGGTCAATCTGCAATGTCTGCACATTGGTGATCTGACCATTGACGATTGGCCGCTCTAGGGGGCCTGTGATCTGTGCTTGTGATCGCACCTGACCCGCCAGCGTAAACCCCAATTCGGGCAATCGAAACAACTGGCGTACCTGCTCCGGGCTAAAGGCCCCGGTAGTCACTCGCAGGTCAAACCCCCGATCAAAATCCACACTGCCCACAGCCTGGGCCGTAATCGGCCCAAGGCTAGCGGTAACCTGCTCTAGCTGGGCAACCCGCCCCCGGAGATTAATTTGGCCACTGACTTGCCTGAGGGGCTGGGGCAAATCTGGGGTACTGATTTGCAGATCCTGGGGAATAAGCCGCCCAGTGATGTCTGGAAAACCCTCTGGCTTCAGCACCAAAGCCAGATCGCCGGTCAAGCTTCCCCCCTGGAGTCGTACCGGTAAAGGCAGGAGATTGCCCACTTCGATCGCATTGGCCCGCTGAATCCTCAGCTCTAGCTGCGTCTGGCCCGGCCGGCTCTGCCCTTGGATATTTAAGTCACCACCGCCCCCCAGTTGCCCCGCCAAGTCAAAAACAATTCGCTCATTGTTATCAAAAAAATCAGCTACGCCCCTGGGTAGGTTGACCGTAACCGCCGGAGCCAGTTTTTTGTCTAGCTGCCGCGCCACCAGAACTACTTGGGCTTGGTCAATAACTAGGCGATCGACCTCCACCTTGATGGGCGGCTCCTCAGGGCTGGGTTTAATATTTAAGTTCAGCCAAGCCAGATTTTCATCCTGCTCTAGGTAAACCTGGGGCTGCTGTACCCTCACCTGTAACCCCAAACGACGGTTCCACAGCAGCTCCCACAGGTTAAAATTAGCCACGATCGCCTGCATTTGCACTTGGTCTGGGTCTGTGGCCGTCGCCGGGATTACACTCGCTCCAAACCGGATACTGTTTAGACTAACAGCTTCCACCCGCCCCAGATAAACTGGGCGTTCGATCGTCTGGCTGATTAGGTTCGAGACCAGCGGAGCTAAGTAGCGATCAACAAACACCCATGCGCCCATACCCAAGCTCCCTAGGCCAACAATGGAGCTGACAGCTAAGGTTTTCCAGAACCAACGGCGCGATCGCATCATTAGTTTTTAGATCCGGGTACTATTCCCAGACATAATACAAGCTTGTGGACTGAGATTGCTAGGGATATGGCCGGAAACTAAAAAACCATGGATGCAACGTTTTATTTTCAGCAGGCAGAGGCATATTTGCAAGCAGAGCAGGTGTGTGCGGCCATGGTCAGTTACGAACAGGCACTGGCCCTGGAACCCAACCAGCCTGAGGCCTGGGCCCGCTTGGGGAGCATCTATCACCACCAAGGCCGCCCTTCCCAGGCAATTAACTGCTACCTAGAGGCATTGCTTTGGGATGGAGCCGATCGCTACTGCCAAGATCTAGCCCAAGTCCTCGCAACCCTAGGCCTGCATCGCCAAGCCCAAGAAGCAGCCAGCAACATAATTTCCAACGAGCTGTTTGCTGAGTTTTATCCTCTACCGGCCGGCTGGTCTGTGGAGTTGGCCCGGATCAGTAGGGCTAACCAGATCGCCGATCAAATCCTCGATCAAGCTATTGATCAAATTATTGACCCGGCTAGCTTTATCGCCCTCAGACCGCCCCAGCGCCAAGAACATCCAGTTTTTGAAATTAATGGAATACATTTTCCGGCCACACGGGTAACGCGCATTCCCTGGGGGCGGGCGATCGCCCAAGACTGGGGTAGCAGTATCATCACCCCCGGCGGCCAAATGATTGCAGATATTTCTACTGGGCTGTCTAGCTGGATATTTCTGAGCCGGGAACGGCCGCCAGTCCAGCAACTTCCCGGTCAAGTTTTGGCCCTAGCCCGCTGGGGAGGGCGCAAATATTTTCACTGGCTGGGAGAAGTTCTACCCTGCCTGGATTTGCTGCGCCGGGCCGGAATTACCAGAGTTGATCACATCTGGCTTAATGGGCCAATTTTGCCTTTTCAACTACAAACCCTGGAACTGTTAGGGATTAGTACTGATTGTTTAGTTAGCAGTGCCGATTATCCCCACATCGAAGCCGAGGAACTAATCGTCCCCCACTGCGGCCAGGTGAATGGTTGGATGAGTGCGATCGCCCCCGATTTTTTACGCTACTCCCTCCCCCCTAAGCAAAGCAGTCAAGTTTGGCCGACCAAAATTTACCTGAGCCGGGCCAGCACCAGCTACCGGCGGTTGCGTAATGAACCTGAAATCATCGATACCCTAAGTAAGTCTGGTTTTGTGGCCGTTCAACCAGAGCAACTGGCGATCACCGATCAAATCTCCCTATTTGCCCACGCCGAAGCCATCGTTGCCCCCCACGGGGCAGCCCTAAGTAATTTAGTCTTTTGCAGGCCAGGCACCAAGGTGGTGGAAATTTTTTCACCAGAGTATGTCTATGGATGTTTTTGGGCGATCGCTAGCCAAGGGGGGCTAGATTACGACTACCGGATCGGCGCTACCCTCGAACACGACTCGCTGCTCCACCCCTGCTATCGAGATATCTATCTAGATAAAACCGATTTAGAAGATATCTAAAAACACAGGCAGACAGCACTCTATAAACTTGAGTCCGGCCATATCTAAAAATTTGATCCGATTAAATTTTGGCTGATTTTGAGAATCCTTTGAAAATCCAAAGAGGATAGGCTGCGGGGACTTTTGGCAAACCCGCCCCTGACCGAGTAAACCCTAGGGGATGTCAACCGGGCCGCGATCGATAATCTCAATATCCCACTGGCCACGCCGGTTAGCTTCAAAGGCTACAAACCTACCGTTCCCGCTGATTGTCGGGTGACGCACCGGGGCCAACAACTCAGCACTCAGGCGATCGACCTTAAAGGTGGCGCGATCATAGACCATTACTTCTGGCCTGCCAAACTGCTCTGAAATATAAACAATGTAGCGGGCATCGGCACTGATATCAGGCTGATCCTGGATACTGTTGGGCTGGTTGAGTCCAGGTAAGTTGATTAACTGCCGCTGGGGCACGTCGTAGAGGTAGACATGGCGCTGGTTGGCTCGATCGCTACTAAAGACCAGATACTTGCCATCAAAAGAATAGCGGGGTTCCCCGTCCCTGACAAAACTATTCAGACCGCCACCAGTCGGTTGGGGAGGGGGCGCAATCCCAATTTCCCCCTGGCAACCCCAAAGACCTAAAACCAATACCCCAATTAGGCCATAAGCCACTAGTCGCCCCATCCTAGCCAGAAACAATATTCACCGTATCCCTGACAATCAAGAAGATTCCCAAGCCCAAAATCAACAGTAGCCCAGTCTGCATAATATTTTCCTGGACATGGCTGGGCAGGGGCCGCCCCCGGATTGCCTCGATTAACAGGAAGGCCAGCTGCCCCCCATCCAAAGCTGGCAGGGGCAAAATATTGATAATTGCTAAGTTAATGCTGATCAACGCTGCAAATTGCAGGAGGTTTGCTGCATCGGATCGGGCAATGTCAGCCCCCATGGCAACGATCGCCACTGGCCCGGCCACCTGCTTGGCTGTTTCACCAAAATTACTAAACAGCCGCCCAAACCCCTGCACAGTAGTCAAAATGATCCTCTGGAATTCATCGGCCGCTGCAAAAAAAGGGTTACCAGCCCGACGACGGCTCATGGTGCCGTTGGGAGCCAGTTGCACTCCAATTTTACCTTTGCCATCTGCCCCCGGTTCTGGGGTTACCCGTAGCTCTAACTGCTGATCTTGGCGTTGGATGCGTAGGGTCAACTCCTGGTTGGGGGAACTTTGGATCTTATTCATGAAAATTCTCACCGCTTGAGCATCTGCGGGTAGGGAAACCTGGTCGATCGCCAACACCACATCGTTGACTTGTATTCCCGCAGCCTTAGCCACCAGACTCCCCCCCTCCGGAGCTACCTGGGGAATCCTGACTCCAGGTTGATACTGGAAATTAGGAACACCAATTAGACCCACCTGCACAACCAACAGTAGGTAAGCAAAAAGTAAATTAGCAATTACCCCGGCACTGATGACGATCGCCCGGTCTAGCAGGGGGCGATTTTTGAGCAAATTCGGATCGTCCGGGGGAATGGTGCTATCGGGGTCTTCATCAGGAAAACCGACAAACCCACCCAAGGGCAAGACTCTCAGGGCGTACTCTGTTTGGGTTCCTTGGTACTTGAGCACCACCGGCCCAAAGCCAATAGAGAAGCGATTGGCATAGATATCCTGAAAACGGGCCGCCAGAAAATGTCCAAGCTCGTGGACAAAAATCAGAATTGCTAGAACTGCGATCGCAGCCAAAATAGACATGATTTTTTAAGATGACTTTAAGATATAAAAGTTAAATTTATTAACCTGCGGTCACCGACTGCTCCACACCAAATAGGCAATAATGGCCGCAATCAAAACCACAACTAGTAAAACCAGCATAGCTCAGGATCCCCGGCGAGCATTCCTAACAGCAGCGTAGAAGCTGGCTATGGTGGCCGGGATGCTGGCCACCAAAAATCCCCACGTCAGAGATTCCCCATACTTGGGATGACCGTACGCCAATTCAAAAACTGAGCCGACAGCAGTGATCGCCGCAAAGCAGGAGATCATTAGAAATAAGCCGCTTTTAGGAGTTAGCATGGTTGGTGCCTACATTGGGTTAACATCAGCCGGAGAAAACTTATGCTTGCGGAGAGTCTCGGTCAACATCAATTGATTTTCAACTCGGTCTACAAACAATACCCCATTCAGGTGATCCATTTCATGCTGGATTACTCGTGCCAACAATCCTCTCGTTTTTAGAGTTCTGGGCCGGCCGGTCTCGTCTTTGTAGCTGACCTCAATTTCTTCCGGGCGGGTCACGGGTAAATACACACTGGGAATACTCAAGCAGCCTTCTTCCATGTCACAGACTTGGCGACTAGACCATTTAATCACAGGGTTAATCAAAATCACTGGTTGGCTAGCCGGATCATCAGGGGCTATATCAATCACAATTAGTTGCTTACCAACTCCCACTTGGGGTGCAGCTAGACCAATTCCCTGGGAACTGTACATGGTTTGCAGCATTTCCCTGGCCAACTGGCGCACTTCTTCATCAATTTTGGCAATCCGTTTGGCTGGCTGCCGCAATACGCGATCGCCCATGTAGTGCAACTGTTGGGGCGGATTATCTAGCTTGCGTTTCTCTACAATCACCGGAGTAGGCATAGGAGTTAGAATTCAAGACCAAATCAAATAAATACAGGGGCAAAGTTTAGGTCAAATTTACCTAGTACTTCAGCCAGCACCTCAAGTAGGAGATTTGCTATAGTCTCATTCTAATAGGATTTGTTGAGAATCTATGAAGCAAGCCACCACGAAACTTTACTATCTGCTGCAAGAAACTTGGCGGGGCTGGCGGCGGGGCGGCTGGATGAACTGGGCTGCCATTAGCACCGTTACGGTTTTATTATTTTTATTTGGGCTGCAGTTGCTAGTTTTTTGGCGGCTGTCGGGTTTTTTACAGCAATTTGGCTCCCAGCTAGAAATTTTTGTTTACCTCAAAGAATCTAGTCGGCCTGCGATCGTCCAGGCGGCTATTGCTCAGATTCCCCAGGTACAGCAGGTAACGGTGATCAGCCGTGATCAAGCTTGGCAGAGCTTAATTAGCCAACTGGGATTCTCAGATGTGCAAAACCTCACCCAGCAGCTTGAGGGCAACCCACTTTTAGATGAATTGAAAGTCCAAGTGTCCAGTGCTGCGGCTGTGCTGCCGGTCGCCTCCCAACTGGCTCAATTGCCGGAGGCTGAGGGGGTACGCTACATGGATGAGGCAATCGCCCGCTTGACCCAAGTCAACCAGTCTCTAGGCTGGGTGGGTGCGGGTATCACCATCCTTTTAACCCTCACTGCGATCGCAGTCATCTCCACCACTATCCGGTTAATTTTCCTGGCCCGGCGGCGCGAGGTAGAGATCATGCAGCTAGTCGGAGCCACACGGATTTGGATTTACCTACCCTTTGTGGTGCAGGGGATGAGCTTCGGCCTGATTGGTAGCGCGATCGCCCTAACTATGCTCAACCTTTGCCAAGCCCTGTTTCAACAGTTACTCAATCAACTGCCAGAACTATGGCAGTTGGCTGCCCTATCCAAGGAGCCGACCTGGCTACTGACCGCAATTTTGATTACTTTTGGGGTCTGTCTAGGGGGAGTCGGTAGCCTCACCGCCGTGCAGCGATCGCCCCGGATGTTTGGTGATCCTAGTCACAGCCCAGCCCTGTAATTAGTCACTTGATCTAGTTGACGCCATTAACCTACTAACCCTGCTGAATATCACCTGCACTAGACCCACAGCATCACTCTGTAGCCATGAATGTTGCCCCATAGTTAAAGAGTAGTGATTAACCCTTGACTGAAATGCAACTAGAACTTCTGCCCTGTGCCCTATCCGATTTATTTGCCAGTGCCACCGTATCTGGCTGGCTAACCATCGCTGACCGCTATGGTATCCTAGCCGCCCTCCTCAAGGAAAAACTCACTGAGGAAGAAGTAGCAGTAATCGATCGCATCCTCCATGCGGTACGGCGCGGCCGAGTTAAAGTAGGTATTGAACTTTCCGCGGGCTAGACTGACCCAATCAGGTGTTAGATACCGTGCTAAGGCTAGCAAACATCAATTCTAACGATTTGCGAAAATCATCACGCCCCCTGAAGCTATCGAGGCGATGGGTAACCTGCCCTTTATTGAAAAGTAATAACGTCGGCAGAGTCTTTAGTCGGTAGGTATTGGCCAACTTGAGATTGTCGTCAGCATTGACTTTCACCAACTTAAATTCCCGGTCATGCTGGCTGTGCACAGTGAGAAGGATTGGTGCAATCAAATGGCATAGGCCACACCAAGGAGCACTAAAGTTAACAATGACTGGCTGACTAGACTCGATCACTTCTCTTTGGAAGTTTTTTTCTGTGACAGTCAATTCCATGAGGTATTTTTAAAGAGTTATTTTATTAAATGATTTTTGTGAGTTTTTTCTTAGCTAAAGTTCAGCTAAGCATAAAATAAAACAAAGCAACCCAGATTGAATGATCCCAAATCGATATTTGTTGATCCCTCAGGGTAATTATGACACACTCTGCTGATTGTGCATAGGAACCCAGGCCTTTAAAATCCTGGGTTATCTATTGATTGAAATGTATAGTCTGGAATTACTGGCCGTACTCGGCCTTTAGTTGGTCGTCATGATCGTCTGCAACCATAGCCACGATCGTAATTGCCCGGGATACCTCACTGGCTGACATGTCGGCCACGCCGCGGCTCGCCATTACTACTACTTGATCCTGCACGATCGCAAACCTAGCTTCCACCGTATCCAGCCAGTTCATCTCTAGGAGTCTCCGAGTAAGCTGAGCCTCATTTTTAGCCGGTAACTTCAGTACCGTTGACCACACGGTCAAATTATCTTCGTTGGTTGTACCAGTAAGCTGGACAAAAACTTCTGCACTGCCGTACTGAAACTTCCACAGATAACCTTTACTGGCTTCACTGTGATTGACCATCGCTGTGTTGTTGCTATCTAAGCTATCAATCACAGTTTCAATAATTTCTACATAATTGACGGTAATTTCCTGCTCTAGCAGAGCATCCGTCAAAGCTGCCTGGGTGAAGCTGGAATCAATAATTTCTTGGCTGTCTGTAGTCATGGGTGCCCAAGTTAGTCAATATCCTTTCACCAGAATAACATGGCGATCGCACTTCATTTTTAGCTAATTAACAGAACCTAAGGATTCTGTAAATCCTCTCTGCTATAATCCCTATCCATAAATTTCTAACTATAAATCCATGGCAGACTGGCGAAAAGTAGAAGGCGGTATCACAGCCCCCAAGGGCTACAGGGCAGCGGGTATTGCCGCCGGCCTTAAACCCTCTGGCTCTCTAGACTTAGCCTTAATTTACTCAGAGGTAGAGGCGATCGCCGCTGGGGTTTTTACCACCTCGGTTGTCAGAGCCGCCTGCGTGGATTACTGTAAACAAAATTTACAAAACCGCCCCAATGCCAGAGCCATTTTGTGTAATGCAGGCCAGGCCAACGCAGCTACCGGCCAGCAGGGCTGGCAGGATGCCCTGGATACCGCCCAGGCCCTCGCCCAAGAATTACAAATCTCCCCAAGGGAGGTTCTGTTAGCCTCCACAGGGGTAATTGGGCACCGGATTAAAATGGATGCTCTCAAGGCAGCCATCCCCCGCTTAGTGGCCACTGCCAGCCCCTCCGGGGGTGACAGCGCAGCCCAGGCAATTATCACCACAGATCTAGTGCCAAAGGTGATCGCCCTAGAAACCATGATCGATAACCGGCCAGTACGCATTGGCGGCATATCCAAGGGATCAGGGATGATCCATCCCCACATGGCTACCATGCTCGCCTTTGTGACCTGTGATGCGGCCGTGTCGCCCCACCTGTGGCAGCAAATGCTGACTAGGGCTACCAACAAAAGCTTCAATCAAATTACCGTTGATGGCGATACCAGTACGAACGACTCCTTGATTGCCCTAGCGAATGGCCAATCCCGGACTCCGGCAATTACTGAGATGGGAGAAACGGCCCACCGATTGGAAGCAATGCTGACTGAGGTTTGCCAGCACTTGGCAAAGGCCATAGCCCGTGATGGGGAGGGAGCTACCTGTCTGCTAGAGGTGCAGGTGACTGGTGCTATTGATGAAGAATCGGCCAACCGAATTGCTAAAACTGTAGTTGGTTCTAGCTTGTTTAAGTCAGCAGTATTTGGGCGCGACCCCAACTGGGGGCGAATTGCAGCGGCCGCTGGCCGGGCTGGGGTGCCTTTTAATCCTGAGGATTTGCGTATCTGCCTGGGGGATTTTGTGTTGATGGAGGGGGGGCAGCCCCTGGCATTCGATCGCGCCGCTGCCAGCAACTACATGAAACAAAAGGCGGCGGGGGCTTACTTACAAGATGACACGGTGCTTGTCCAGATTCAAGTCGGCCATGGCCCCGGATCCGGTATCGCTTGGGGCTGTGACCTCAGCTACGATTACGTCAAGATTAACGCTGAATATACAACCTAGGCCTTGGGCGAGAGAAATTTTGATCTGTACACGAGAAGCTATTCCCCTAGGTCTATTCCTGAAACTCCCATGCTTTACCGCAGATTAGGCAAAACTAATTTATCGGTTTCGGTTTTTACCTTGGGGACGATGCGTTGCCTAGAGTCTGAATCTATTTATCAGGAGACGATCGCCCAGGCTCGATCTCTGGGGATCAACCACATTGAAACGGCCCGGGGCTATGGCAAAAGTGAAAAGTATTTGGGTAGGGCAATTCGGGGCATAGAGCGCGATCGCTTGATCTTAACTACTAAGCTACTACCGGGTACAGAGCACTGGCAGCGGCAGCTGTACGAATCCCTGGAGTACTTGCAGGTGGATTATCTCGACTGCTTGGCAATCCATGGAATCAATACCCCAGAGCATTTAGCCTGGACTCAGCAAGTGGGCTGGCCTATCATCGAGCAGGCTATGACTGGAGGGTTGGTACGTCACGTAGGTTTCTCTAGCCACGGGAGCTTGGCGGTAATTTTAGCGGCAATCAATACGGGTTTATTTGAGTTTGTTAATCTGCACTACTACTATTTTTCCCAACATCTGGCCCCGGCGATCGCCCTGGCCGAGCAGATGGATCTGGGGGTTTTTATCATCTCCCCGGCCGACAAAGGAGGAATGCTCCATACCCCACCAGCCAAGCTCCGAGAACTCTGCCAGCCCTTTGAGCCTTTGCAGTTGACCTACCGCTGGTTATTAAGCGATCGCCGGATCACAACCCTCAGCTTTGGCCCGGCTAATCCTGACCAGGTGAAGGCAATTCTCCCCACCGCTGACCAGGATACTCCGTTAAGTACAGAGGAACTGGCTGCCCTATCTAGGTTGCAGACCCGACTGGCCGCGGCTTTGGCCACGGAAAAATGTAGCCAGTGCTATGCCTGCTTACCCTGCCCAGAGGCGATCGCAATTCCCGAAATTCTCCGGCTCCGTAATTTAGCTCTGGCCTACAACATGGTGGACTACGGCCAATACCGCTACAACATGCTTGGCAATGCAGGGCACTGGTTCCCTGGGCAAAAGGGCGATCGCTGCACCAAATGCGGTGACTGCCTACCCCGCTGCCCTGAAGAACTAAATATCCCAAAGCTCCTGACTGATGCCCACCAAATGCTACAGGATCGCCCCCGCCGCAGACTGTGGGGCGACTAGGGGTACGATTTTTTGAGAACCCTCACTTACGCAGCTCCAGATATGCCAATTTCCAGCCCTAGGATTAATACCCAACTCACGGCCATGCAACGGCGGCTAATTTTTATGGGAGTGGCGATCGCCCTCGTGATATCTTGGATATCCTGGTCGGGGTTAACTCAGGCAGCCCCCCTCACTACCCCTAGGGTGCACCCCTTGCCAGCTAGCCTGACCCAGTGGGCTGACACAGATGATGATTACTTCAGTGAGATTCGCCCTACTCCCTTGGGTTATCTAGTCTGGTCGCAATTTCCAGTCAAGGTCTACATTGCCCAGATCACCGGGGCCGATCGCAGCCTCAGTGAAGCCGAGCAAAGCCGCTTTCAGGAGTGGCAAGCCGCCATTGGCCAGGCAGTGCAGGAGTGGAACCAATATTTACCCTTGCAGTTAGTCGATCGCCCAGAAGATGCGGATATTGTAATTTGGCGATCGTTCCCTGCCCAGCAGGCTAGCCGCGACCCAGAAACAGGCATCCTAGAAATTCCTAGGGCCAGCGCCGCCCAAACCCGCTATCAGTTTTATCTCCAACAGCCAGAACGTCGCCTTGCCCATCGATTTACCATCCACCTCAGTCCTAACCAAACCAATTTATACACCCTTGCCACTGCCCGCCACGAACTGGGTCATGCCCTGGGTATTTGGGGCCACAGCCCTGCCCCGACTGATGTCATGTACTTTGCCCAGGTCAGCCAACCCCCCGCCATTTCTCCTAGGGATGTGAACACCCTCAAGCGTATTTACAGCCAGCCCACCCAACTGGGTTGGAGGGTAGGGCAGTGATGGAGCTTTTTTCTGACCAGCCAGAGCTGAACTATGCCCAAGCGGAGGTAAGACAACTGGGCCAGGTCTTTACTCCCTATGCGATCGCCAAATTTATGGCCAGTTGGGTAGTAAATAATTCATGCTGCCAGACGATCCTTGATCCAGCCGTAGGTTTGGGCATTCTGCTGAGGGCAATTTTGAGCAACCTGCATCAAACCAACCAACAACCCCCACACCAGCTCATCGGCTACGATATCGACTTGACTATTTTGCATCAAGCTCGGCAACTGCTAGCTGGTCTTCCTCAGATCAAGCTACACCAGGGCGACTATCTCCGGGAAAACTGGCAGCGTCAATATCCAGGAATCATCTGTAATCCCCCTTACCAGCGTTTTCACAACTATCCCAATCGCCCAGAGCTATTAGCCCTGGCCAGTGCCGAGCTGGGGATTAAACTCAGTGGCTTGACCAGCCTGCACACCCTGTTTTTACTGAAATCCGTCCATCAGTTATCCGTTGGCGGGCGGGCGGCCTACATTTTGCCTGCGGAGTTTCTCAATGCTAACTATGGGGTTGCGGTCAAAGATTATTTGTTGCGATCGCACAGCCTCCGCCATGTAATTGTGTTTAATTTTCATCACCAGGTATTTGCTAAAGCTATTACCACCGCTTGTATTTTGCTCTTGGCAAAAGATGGCTGTCATCGGGATGTGGAATTTTTCAGTATTCAAAACCTAGAGGAACTGCCACTCTTGAACCAAAAATTACAAAAACCACAACAAGAGTCCAGTGCCTTGGCTTCTCCCCGTGCCCAGGTGAAATGGCGAGTATATTACCAAAATCTCCAACTCCCCCAAGTACCCCTTGTACCCCTATCGACCTACGGACGAGTCAGCCGGGGAATCGCTACGGGGGACAACGGCTTTTTTACCTTTAACCAGAGCAAGCAGCAGCAATGGGCGATCGCTCCCGAATTTTTCTTGCCCTGTATTACTAAAGCTAATCAAGTGAAAAGTGATTTTTTTAGTAAAACTGACTGGCAAAATCTCCACAGACAAGACAAACCAGTCTGGCTACTGAAGGCCGATGACCAGAATCCGGCTGTGCGGGCTTACCTAGATTGGGGAGTCAGTCTAGGGGTAGCTCAAAGATACCTGACTAGGCATAGGAATCCTTGGTTTGCCCTAGAAAAGCGAGCCGCTGCCCCGATCTTGATCGCGGTGTTCCAGCGCGGGCAGCTTAAATTTGTCTGCAACGAAGCAGGGGTAAACAACTTGACCTGCTTCCACTGTTTTTATCCCCACCAACCAGAGCAGACGGAGCTGCTGATGGCTTATTTTTTAAGTGCGATCGCCCAGGAAATCTTCCAGCAAAACCGTCGTGAGTACGGTAGCGGTTTGATCAAATTTGAACCCAATGACCTCAACAACTCCCCCACACTAGACTTGGGGATGCTGCAACCCGCCCAAATCTCAGAAATCCTTGGGCTATACCACCTGTACCGCGATCGTGTCTCCAAGCAACAACCAGGTGATTCGGTTATTCAGGAACTAAACCTGACTTTCACAAACTTTTTTAAGTTAAGTTAATAAACCCACCAAACCCAGATGCCTCTTGGCAATTATTTGACCCTGCCCGAGCCTTAATGAAATATGTCTAGAACTCATTTTTCTTCTAAATTGAAATAACTAAAAAATCACAGAAACAAGCCTATCCTCCGCACTTGACAAACTCAACTACACTTCCAGATAATTATGGATTGTCCATAAAAATATAGGTTTAATATATCGTTGGCTAACGTAGTTGTTATTGGCGCTCAGTGGGGCGATGAAGGCAAGGGCAAGATCACTGATTTGTTGAGCAGATCAGCAGATGTAGTTGTCCGTTATCAAGGTGGTGTCAACGCCGGACACACCGTAGTAGTCCAAGGGCAAACCTTCAAGCTCCACCTAATTCCGTCAGGGATTTTGTACCCCGACACAGACTGCATGATTGGTTCTGGCACAGTTATTGATCCCCAGGTGCTGATTGGTGAAATGGATCAGCTGGCAAGGCTAGGAATCTCCCTAGACCGGCTGATGATCTCAGAAACTGCCCATGTCACCATGCCCTACCACCGGATGATTGACCAAGCTTCTGAGGAAATGCGCGGGGAGCATCGCATTGGCACCACGGGTCGGGGAATTGGCCCGACCTATGCCGATAAATCAGAACGTACTGGTATCCGGATGCTGGATTTGCTTGATCCAGAAACCCTCCGTAAAAAGCTGCACTGGACTGTAAGCTACAAAAATGTCGTTCTAGAAAAGCTCTACAACCTAGCCCCCCTGGACCCAGAGGAAGTAATTGCTCAGTATGAGCAGTATGCTCAGCGACTGCGTCCCCACGTGGTTGATTGCTCTTTAAGGATCTATGAAGCCTTCAAACAGCGGCGCAATATCCTCTTTGAGGGGGCCCAGGGTACCCTATTGGATCTAGACCATGGGACTTATCCCTACGTGACTTCTTCCAACCCGGTGGCTGGTGGGGCCTGTGTCGGGGCTGGAGTGGGTCCGACCATGCTCGATCGCGTAATCGGGGTAGCCAAAGCCTACACCACCAGAGTCGGAGAGGGGCCATTCCCCACCGAACTACACGGGGAAACCGGAGAAATTCTGTGCGATCGCGGCGCAGAATTCGGCACCACCACTGGACGCAAACGCCGCTGCGGCTGGTTTGATGCCGTAATTGGCCGCTACGCCGTCCGCATCAACGGCATCGATTGCCTGGCCATTACTAAACTAGATGTCCTAGACACCTTACCAGAAATTAAAGTCTGCGTTGCCTACGAAGTCGACGGCAAAAGAATTGAACACTTTCCCAGCAACTCAGTGCTTTTTGGTCGCTGCCGCCCAGTCTTTGAAACCATGCCCGGTTGGCAGCAATCTACTGAAAACTGCCGCAGCCTTGAGGATCTGCCCCCCCAGGCCCTCAATTATCTCAAGTTCCTAGCCGAGCTAATGGAAGTACCGATCGCTCTGGTGTCCCTGGGAGCCAGCCGCGACCAAACCATCATCGTCGAAGACCCGATCCACGGGCCAAAACGCGGTCTCCTCAACCAACCCAGCAAAACTACTGAAGACCCCAAAAGACCAATTGGCCCCTAAAAATGCAAAGGTAAAAAAATCGTCATCACCTCACCCTGTTGAGGACGATGGCGCACAACCAGTTTGCCACCCAAGGCCTGGAAAAGGTTCTTAGTAACATGCAAGTTTAAACTCAAGGAACCAGTTTCTGGCTGCAACATCAACAACTGCCCCAGGGATTTGAGGTTAGCTGCAAAGGGAAAAGCAGGAGCCATTTCACCACTAGTGTAATGGACTTGAATTTTGAGCTGATCCCCGGCTAAGCTGACTGCCACCTGGATTTGGCTACCGGTTGGGAGGGTGCGGGCTGAGTTTTCCACTAGCCCAGTCAGCAGTTGGTCTAGCATGGCTGGATTGCTGACCACATTTGGTAAATCAGGCGGGATATCCACTGTCAAACCAAGGTCATATTTTTCAGCTTGCTTCTGCCAGCGGGGGATAATATTTTGCAAAACCCGAGTCAGGGGCATGGTCGTCAGGTTCATGGTCTGGTCTTTACAGGGAGCCTTCTCCAATTCCACAGCCCGAAATATTAATTCCATCCGGTTAATCTGTTCACTGCATTCTGCGTCGATCGTTTCTAGGCGGCGGCTGACTTCAACCGGTAAATCCCGGCGTTTGAGCAGCAATCGAGTCATAGTACGGATTGTGCTCAGGGGGGTGCGAATCTCGTGAGCCATAGCCAGGAGGAGTTCCATATCAGCAGGCTCAGGAGGCTGCGGGGGGAGTGGCTGGGAGCTAGCGATCGGCTGGGGCCGGGCTAGCCGGTCAGTAAAATTGAGCAGTTGTTGAGTAAATTGGCTGACCACCTGGTAACTGGGGACAACCGGGACGGATTGCCGTACCATTTGCTCAATTTTGGGCAAGTACTGGGGACGTGATAACAAAATTCTGGGTTTGAGGGCCGACCAACAGGCCTGGGCATCTTCAGGATCAAAGGAAAAAATTAGGCACTGGCTGGGGGCATCTAAAACTAAAACTAGACTGAATTGCTCTGTAAAAACCAAACAAAATTGTTCTAGGGGATCGCCAGGCAAAAAAGGTAGGTTGTATTGAGTCTGGTTTATTGAGTCTGAGTCATTATTGTCGCACCCGGTCAGTAAAAAAGGCATCCAGCCAAGAATATTAGTTTCCTCTGGAGTAAAGATGACTGCTGGCAAGTAGTCTAGAATGTCTGGGTGGTCGAAGACGGGAGCAGGACTTGTAAAAATTATTCCTGGATTTTGTTCTGGGTCAACTTGTAATAGCAACTGTTGGAGGGCCGCGATCGCCGCCGGCCAGTGATGTTGGCCGATGGTCAAAAAATGATGACGATTAGCCAGAACTTCTTTTAATACTGGCAATACCCACATAGCCGTCCGGTGATAATTACTGAGTTACTTCCAGGCTAACCTCAGACACGGATGTGTCTAGGATCGCATAACCGAACCTCTAAAATTTACCCCGGCTTTGCTATTGCCTAAATTAGGATAAGATTGTCAGTGGCGAAAATTGTCTAGACAAAAAATTAGGATCAAAGTCTTGTTTGCTGATCTAATTGCCGATTTCCAAATTATCTTTGAGCGTGACCCGGCCGCCCGCAACTGGCTGGAGGTGCTGCTTTTTTATCCGGG
>Ga0272446_1000521_pt1 | contig 60473 bp, 43 predicted proteins | sample YNPCB0061_FD_194587 | JGI IMG/M metagenome (GOLD analysis project Ga0272446, IMG submission 194587) | Hot spring microbial mat communities from Yellowstone National Park, WY, United States - YNP-CB-006-1 | ecosystem: Environmental > Aquatic > Thermal springs > Hot (42-90C) > Sediment | place...
CGCTCGCTGGACACCGCCGGAGAGGAACACGGCGCCCAAAGCCATCAGCGAAGAGACCAGAGGGAGGTGCAGAGAGGGCAGAACGAAATCCGCGACCCGGCTGAAGGCCAAGAAGAGAAACACACAGCGCGGCATAGCCGCAACCAAACAATGATGGCGTTTCCGATCTCGTATGGAAGCAACCGAATTCACCTCGCTGACGCTACCTGCCTCGGCTCAGCGCCAGCCATGGTCCACTGCCGCCAACAAGCCACGCCCGCCCCGGGCGAACTAAAGCATGCCGCTAGCGCTGTGATCCGGAACAACTTCGGGTCAGCCGTCGCCCAGAACATCACCAGCAGGCAGACGAGCACAGCCGTCGATAATCTCGATATCGCCCGCCCGGCCGTAAGTGTGAGTTCCAACCCAGTCTCCTGTCCACACCGGCTCGACGGTTACGTGCGGTTTCTCGCGATACTCCAGCCGGTCTAATACGACGATCTCGTTTAGGGTGAAGCTGCCTCCATAATGGCGGCTGCAATCCTGACTCGGCCTGAACAGCTTGCCCTGATGTCGGAAGATCGCACCACCGCCGCGGCTGTTGCGGACATCCGTAGAAATGGGACTGGCGGGGTGCGGCGTCAAGTCTCCGTTAAGCGCGTCCGCATAGAAGAGCCACAACTGCGTAGCACGGCCGCGAGGCTCTTGCATCGTGACGAAGAACCAGTACAGACCATCTTCAGCCCATACGGTGGTGTCAACTGCTTGCACCGTAAGCAGCACTCGTTCCAGTTCCCACAAATCGGGAAAGCGGGCGCAATGATACAACTCCACTGTACCGTTAGAGCCGGTCTCTGGGACCATGTAGAGTTCGGCCCCATCGCGAAAAATGCAGGGGTAGGAAAGATGATATGGCCTTTCGATCGCTGTCACCGGTTTGGCCAATCCGCTCGCTTGCACTTCCGCGCACGAAATCCTACCGCGCTGCTTCGCGTAGTCGAAGTCCTCAAAGAAGACCCAAACCCTACCGCCAGTCTCAATCACAAAGGGGTCGGCGTAGAAGCGACCTTTGGGCGATTCAAGCCACCGGAAGCCGTCCAAGTCCGGTGCAGATGTGGAATCAACAACCGGGGATGCTCCGGTGCGCACCGCCATCCTCCAGTGCTCAATCGTTGGACGCCGCACCAAGCGCCGGAGAGCCTTACGGAACAGCAACGGCCCCAGCCAACGCAGCATTTCCCAGTTTGTCGGTGCCGTGTAAATCTTCTTCCTACCCGAGTACGCCGATGGCTGAACTATGTGTCGTTCGACGTACTCCCAGCCGGATTCCTGTAACTCACGCAACTTTTGGATGATGAAGGTTGAAGCGCCCCAGTACGGTTGGACACGGTTGCGAACCTGTGACAAACCCCGCTTCGTCGCAAAGAGGCCCTTGTACAGCACCCGACCTGCGTCCAGTTCTTCGGTCAAGACCTGGAGGATAGCACCTGAGATCGGATTGTCTTCGTAGACTTCCCAAAAATACGCCGGGCCCCCGCGGTAGTAGTCGTTGTCTCCGTGGTGATAAGACCACACCCCGTACCTGGCCGCTGTTAGAATGTCGCCACGCAAAATATTGAAGCCGAAACGAATCAGAACATCGAGGTGAGCCTCTCGGATACGCTCAATCGACTCGGCCGGGAAGCGATGCACGAAACCTTTGGTGATTGGTGTCACCGAAATTGAGTCAATCTGTTCGAAGCACGATGAACAGTCGACCAAAGCAAGTGGATCGTCGGCTTGGTTGATGTGTCGCTGGTCCCACCGCTGGTACAGCGAAAAAAAGAGTCTCCGTCGCCGCTTACGGTCAACTAACGTGTCAATCACTTTGCGGGCAGCTGAGCGCTTCTGTCGCGGCCGGGATGCTTCCCGCTGCGCCTCGTTGTTGAAGACCAATAATTTAAGTTCTGCAAAATCACTTCGGACAATATGATCCACTACTTCCGCAAAGCAACGCGGGAGAACCGTGGAGTCAAGCAGCAGGCCAATTCGCAGGGGCGGCTTGCCGGATTGGAGGTGTCGATAGAAGGAAGTGTACAAGCAAGAAGTTTACCTCATGGCGTGTCTGGCATCAACTACTTTTTCCGGTCAGCGACAATTATGTTGGTAAGAATGTGCTATTATCGGCAGGAATTTTAGGAGTCAAAGCCTCGGTCTGAATCCTTCCTATGCCGAATGCTTCCGCCGAGCCGGCTGTTGGCGTCTGGGTGCGCGTGGCTGTGCCGGTGTTCCTGTTTCTGCTGACATGGCTGGTGTGGCTTCTGCGGCCGGGCGTGCTGTCGAGGGGCTGGAGAGTCTTCTCCCAGGCCGCAGCTCACCGGGGTCTAGCGATTGCCGCAGCCGGTTTCATGGCAATCGCGATCCGGGTCGCGGCGTTACCCCTGATTCCCATTCCCCACCCGGTGCTGCCGGATGAGTTCAGCCACTTGCTTTCGGCCGAAACCCTGGTCCGCGGCCGAATCACTAATCCCACCCCGCCCGCCTGGAAGAACATCGAAAGCTTGTTCATCCTCTACCAGCCGACCTACCAGAGCAAGTACCCGATCGGGCAGGCGGCGGCGCTGGCTGCCGGCTGGAAGTTATTGGGGCATCCCTGGTTCGGAGTGCTGATCACATTCGGGGTGATGGTAGCGGCGACCTGCTGGATGCTACAGGGCTGGGTTCCTCCGGCCTGGGCGCTGTTGGGCGCCACGTTATTGATGCTCCGGCTGGCTTTGTTTTCGGACTGGATCAATACGTACATGGGCGGGACAGTGGCGGCTATCGGGGGGGCCCTCACCTTTGGGGCACTGCCGCGGCTGGCGAAGCAGCCGTCCGGAGGCCTCGCCGCGGTTTTCGGATTGGGGATCGCGGTCGCGATGCACACCCGGCCATTCGAATCGGTGATGATCTGCGTCCTGGCTTGCGGTTTTTTATGGTGGTGGCTGGGCAAGAGTTTGCCACTGGCACGGCGGCTCAGGGTTTTCATCCCGATCGGAGCCGTAGTGCTTGCCGGGCTCGGAATCGTTCTGTATCAAAACTGGAGGATTACCGGAAGCGCCCTTCTCATGCCCTATCAACTCAACAAGAAAGCGCAGGGCACGCCGCAGAACTTCTACTGGCAGGCTCCGGCGCCGCCCCCGCCGTTTCGCCTCCAGCGCATCGCCGACATGTACCAGTGGCAGCTTTCCGAGTACCGGAAAGGGAGCACGCTGAGCGGATACTTCGCCCAATTGAAGCGCAAGTGGATTACGATCTTCGACTTCTATCTGGGTTACCTGCTGCCGGCGATGATTTGCGCGCTGATCTGGAGACGCGACCGGCGGGCGGCGGCGTTGTTCCTGATTGCTACGGCTACGTTCCTGTGGAGCTCGATGTACGGCTACTTCTATGAGCACTATTTCGCTCCCCTGACGGGTGTTTTCCTGGCCTTGGGATTGCTGGGACTGGAGACGATCTCCGGCTGGAAATGGAGAAACGCGCCGGTGGGCGCCTTCGCGGCAGTGGTGCTGATTCTGTCTGCGATTCAGACGACTCCGTACCAATTGGTGATGACCCTGCGGCGTCCGGAACGGCTGGAGGAGCTGCGGTTTCGCAAAGATCCGCGCCGAGAGGTGGAGCAGCGATTGACCCCGGTGACGGGGAAACATATCGTTTTCGCCCGCACGCGGCGCGGATGGCTGGCGCCGGCGGTATGGTTCCATAACGGGCCGAACCCGGCGGACAGCCGGGTCATTTGGGCGCAGGAGATCGATGCGGTAACGGACCGGGAGTTTCTGAAAGCGTACCCCGGGCGCCGGATCTGGACGCTTGACGTAGATTCGCCGGCTCTCCAGCCCGAGCCCTACAGGGGGCCGGAGGCCCCAGGAACGTTCACGAGCGCCTCGGAATAATTTGCGGTTTTTGTTCAAGCACTTCGCTGCTTTGCGGACCGAGCGCCAACCGGCCGGCCGCTAGACTCAGAGGCGAGAAAGCAGCCTGGAGCGGCACTGGGCACCAGCTCCCGTCTCGATCGTCGGTTCAACCTCCCTGCTTTCCCAATCACACAAGGCCCTTCAATAAACAAGTCGCTATGAGATTCTTCAGTGCTTTGACCGCCCTGGCGCTGGCGTTGCCAGTGCAGGCGCAGACACGAATCGACCTTCGGACACAGACGAAGAGCGTCGATTTTTCGAGCAGCAGCTCCACGAAGCCTTTTAAGACCGGCACAAGCCTTCCTTCGAGCTGTACAGTGGGGGAGACCTTCTTTAAATCCGATGCGCCGGCGGGCCAGAACGTGTACGGGTGCACCTCTACCAACACCTGGACCGTACAAGGCCCTATCCTGGTGACCAGCGTATTCGGGCGCAGCGGCACGGTGACGGCGCAGACGGGGGATTATTCATTCGGGCAGATCTCGGGAACGGTCGCCAACAGCCAGATCGCCTCCGGGGTGGACGCGGCCAAGATCGGCAGCGGGACGGTCAGCAACACGGTCTTCGGATACCTGGCTAACGTGACCAGCGACATTCAGGCTCAATTGAACGGCAAGGCCGCCAGTTCGCACTCGCATACCGGAGGCGGAGACATTTCCGGAGACATTGCTAATGCGACGGTTGGCAAGATTCAGAATCGGGCAGTCGCGTCAACCAGCCCGAGCGATGGCCAGGTGCTGATGTGGAATGCGTCGGGCGGTGTATGGCAACCCGGTACGGTCAGCAGCGGCACTGGGGCGGTATCGAGCGTTTTCGGGAGGACCGGCACGGTGACGGCGCAGACGGGGGATTATTCATTCGGGCAGATCTCGGGAACGGTCGCCAACAGCCAGATCGCCTCCGGGGTGGACGCGGCCAAGATCGGCAGCGGGACGGTCAGCAACACGGTCTTCGGATACCTGGCTAACGTGACCAGCGACATTCAGGCTCAATTGAACGGCAAGGCCGCCAGTTCGCACTCGCATACCGGAGGCGGAGACATTTCCGGAGACATTGCTAATGCGACGGTTGGCAAGATTCAGAATCGTGCGGTGGCGTCAACCACGCCGAGTGACGGCCAAACCCTGGTGTGGAGCACCGCCAACAACCAATGGCAGCCGGGCACGATTTCCGGATCCGGGTCCGGGGCAACCATGGCAAGCGGGTTGGGCGACCTGCGGGTAGACCGCACCAGCGCGACGATGTTGACCATCGGGGCGAACTGTTCGAGCACTCAGCCTTGCAACGTGCGCTATGGCGCAACCGTGTACCGGATCACGACCAGCGCGACGGTGACGCTTGCCAGCGGATCCGGAACGGCGTTTATTTATCTAACGCCGGGGGGCACGCTGACGGTGGGTCACAACGTGTCGCTGAGCTGCACGAATTGCACGGCGGTGAGCGGGGTTACGGCTTATCCAACGGATTCGCTGCCGCTCTGGCGTATCGATGCGGTTAGCGGAGCGTGGGACTCTTCCGGCGGGCTGGACTACCGGGCGTTTCTAAGCACGAAGACGGTGACGGCCGGAACCGGCGTCGTCGCTTCGGAATCCAACGGGCAAACCACGGTAGCCGTGGACACAGCGGTGGTCGGCTTGCGCGTGGCAGTGCCCGGGAGCGCAGCGGCCGCCTGCACAGCCGGGCAATGGGCGGCTGACAGCAGTTATTACTACCTGTGTGTTGCGACCAACACCTGGCGGAGGAGCGCGCTTTCGTCATGGTAGACATCCGAAGGATTCTGGGGCTTTGTCTGGTGGGAGCAGCTCCGGCGTGGGCCGCCATCACCAATGTTCGGGTTATCGGCACAACGCCCGTATCGGCCGTTCTGGGTTACACGGCTCCGGACTACGGCGCGTGTTCGGTTTCGATAAGCGAGTATTCCGATCTGCTGCCGCTGGTCCACGATGTCAATCCGGCTCTGTTCCCCGGCGCCGACCAGGACAGCCGTACGGGCTCGGTCACCACCGGACGCAACCGGGTGTTCGTGGCCGGACAGGGCACGACCGCAACGGCGTCCGACAGCAGACGGTATTCCCGGGCATTACAAACGAACACCCTTCACTATTACAAGATCACCTGCGGCAGCGACACAGCGACCGGGACGTTTCAGACTGCCAATATTGCCCTCGGCCGGACGCATTCGGAAGCCATTCAAGCCGATGCGCGGGAACCGGGCGCATACCTGCAACCGACGGTGGGGTACAACGCCAGTCACACCGGAACAGTGAATACTTCCGGGACCGCGGTGACTTTAGTGTCGGGTCACAACTTTAATCCCAATTGGCGTCGGGGAGCCACAATTACGATCAACGGCGTGGATTTTCCGCTGGCAGGGGTCAATAGCCCCACACAACTGACCCTACAGGTGAGCGCTGGAAGCCAGACCGGCGTCAGTTATAGAGCATCCGACAGGGATGAAAGGATCATCGATCCTTCCTCCGGAGCGCTGCTGCGACACGTAAGCTTACCACAAGACCAACTTGAGGACGGCAATTACCTCAACCAGACTTTCACGGCGGCCGCGGGAAGCGGGTGGACGAATCCCGCTAACATTCTCGCTCAGGATGGTGCTTACGCCACGTATTCCGGCTCCGGACAGGACATTCTCACATTGACCATCACCCCGTACATGTACAACAACATGTCTCTGGACGCAATCCGTTTGCACCTCTACGGGAGGGCCGAGGGCGGCTCCGTGGATGATCGCAGCGTGGAAGCATGTATCGACATCAACAACGACGCACTCTGCGACACCGACTGGCAGGAAGTGGCTTTGGGCACGGCCAATGGCGATTCATACATCGGCACTTCCTACCCAATTGACACATGGCGCAATCCAGATCATTACATCTATCCTTTGGCCTACTCGGACGTCAAAGGCAACACCAACTTTCGTATTCTGTTAAAAAAGAAGACCACAGCGACCAACACGTTATACCTGGATTCAGTCAAATTGGACGTATACGGCTCAAACAAGGTTGTGACGCCCGACGGGGGATTTATGGAGATGTGCTCCACTCATCTGTCCGCGAATGGCTACTACCACTGCGTTGGCAAAACCCCCGGCAGTGACAGCGTCCTCTATGCCTTCGAACCCAACTCCGGAGAGGCCCGCTTTCTGGGCAGGTTACGGACCACGGTTGGCGGCCTGTCGCGTCGTTTTGGACCGGACGACGCCGGGTGGGATGTGTCTAACCCTGATGTGTTTTACGCCACCGCTATCAGTAATAGCGGGACCCTCTACAAATGCACCCTGACAGGCAACGATACTCCGGTTTCCCAGAATGCAAACGCGTCTATGAGTTGTACGGATCTGCTCGCAGGCCAGACACTGGGCGACCGGATCTACGCTTTTGACAACAGCTTTAACTCCTCTCTGTTCAGTTGCTTTCTGAGCGGCGTGCAGAACCAGTATGGAGTCGGGGTTTGCAGGCGTGGCGGGCAGGATACTTACGGATGGCTGTTTGTCGTTGACTTGACCAGTGGTCCGCCGGTAAACGTTATTGGGGCGGTGGCAACGTATGCCGCACCGCGCACACGCTGGTCAGGAATCCACGTCTATGACTATCCCGGGCATCAGAATGCGGCGCCAATCATTCTGTCTTTCCTGACCGTGGGAGGCAGCTACTTAGGCCCGTACACTGTCTCTCTTCAGACACCGATGAACGCCACCGACAGTCAATCCACCATCACAGTGACGTCAACCTGGAATTCGGCGTGGGGAACAGCGCCCAGTGGATATCACCCGGGCGAGCCGCTGTCTCAGTACGACGACCACTTCCTGCAAACTCTTGAGGTCGGCGACACTATTAAGATCGGCGGCGAGTGGGTGAAGGTCCTGGCGAAAGCCTATCCGGATGCCGATCACGTCCAACTCACGGTGAGCCGTGGATACCTGGGGACCACGAAGGCCACTCATGCCATAGGAGACGCCGGCACCATGGTGTACGATTGCGGGATTGCCGGAAACGCCGAAGCAATCTGGAAGTTCCTGCTGGATCCGCATGGGACGGACACGACGAATACGTACTTTGTCGCGGATCCATATGCGGGCGCTCATATGACACGCAGGTTGAATCGCAAGTTCGAGGCGGGTATGCCTATGACACTCGAACGCTCCCAGACGGAAATCACGACTGATGCACCATCCGTGTTGGAGCGGGTAAATATAGAGACCTCACCTGAATTCGCTCACAAGTTTGCAGACGGCAACGCAAACCAGTGGCAGGCTCATCCTACATATCACCAGGTCAAAGCTCCGCCGCAGGAACTGGAGTGGGGTCTGGACTCGCATCCACTGAACTATTACGCCAGCTCTCCCACGATTACACTTCAGTCTGGAACCACCGGGGTATACAAACTCTCGGCGACGCTCAATCCGAAGCACTTTGAGACGGTGGCGTTTTGCGGGTACAAACCGTTGCGCGACATCTCCTCGGCTGCGACTGGGGACACAATCACAGACTCGACGCCGTACACGCGCTGCCTGGCGAATGCGGCCAATGAGTGCCGGACCGGATCAGTTGCCGGCGACGCCTTTGTGTCCTGCCCTGGTCTGTCCTCACCAACTGGCTGTTCGCTGTCGGCAAATTCTATCTGCTTGGCCGATTGGCCGTTCAACGGGTACAACATCGTGCAGTGGGGATTCGGAAGTAACCACGAGGGCAGCAGAGCTTCGGTAGCCCCAGCGGCCTACGGAGGAGGATATTCCCGGGTACTTGGGCGGGGGGGCGCTACCCGGTACCAGACGCTTTACTGGAATACGAGAGCTTTGGCGTATGGTGATTGGGCCTGGGCCGAGTTCGACGCAGTCGAAAGACCTGACATGTGGTTCCTGAAGATTCCGCCTTTCCCCACGAAAGATTCGGTATCGAGAACAACCTTTGTTCCGGTTCCAGTGAAATTGAGCCCGCCGGCCGGTCTTGCGGTAAACAACGCGGTAGTGGAGTTCGGTTACGACTCCGGCTTCCGCTGTACGTCGCGCAATGAGAGCTGTTTTGCAAACACGGCAAGCATTAACGAGGCGAATCCTTTTGTGTGGCCGAGCGACGTGGGTGGGGAGACTTCGATCAGCGGACTTGCCTGCACCAGTGGCTGCTCGGTGTCGATTCCGGCGCTTTCACAGAAGGTTCTTTACTACCGGTGGAAGTATCGCGACGCTGGGAATGTGACGCTGGCAACCGGCGCAACCCAGGTTTACGTGGTTCCATGAGTGAGGGCGGATGCTAAAGCCTCGGATCTACCCAAGCATGGGATAGCGGGGAATGGCCTGCCGCTGCCGGGCATGGCATACTGAGTCTCGTGGAAAAACAGATTGCTGTTTTCGGGCTCGGTTACGTAGGTTGCGTCACCGGGGCTTGTTTTGCGGAGCTGGGACACCGCGTTATTGGCGTTGACAAGGACGAATTCAAAGTTGCCAGCCTTCAACAGGCGCGAGCGCCGTTTTACGAACCCGGCCTGGATGAACTGGTTCAGAAGAACGTAGCCGCCGGGCGGCTGACGGCCACGACGCGGGCCGGCGAAGCGCTGGAGAGCGCGTCGGTGGCAATCGTTTGCGTGGGCACTCCTTCGGAACGCAACGGAAATCTGGGTTTGGAACAGTTGCGCCGGGTAACCGCGGAGATCGGCGCGGAAATTGCGCAGCGCGAACAGCCGCTTATCGTTGCGGTGCGGAGCACGGTGTTTCCGGGAACGTGCGAAGAAGTGGTGATTCCCGCCTTGGGCAACCCTGCGCTGGTTCGCGTGGTTGCAAACCCGGAGTTTCTGCGGGAAGGAAATGCGATCCACGATTTTTTGAAGCCTTCCCTGATCGTCGTAGGTGGCGAGGATCAGTCCGCGGTGCATGAGGTGGCTGATCTGTATGCTCCTCTGGAGGTAGAACCGTGCCTGGTCCGGCTGCGCACGGCCGAGATGATCAAGTACGCGTGCAATTCCTTTCATGCGCTGAAAATCAGCTTCGCAAACGAGATTGGCACCCTGGCCCGCGAGCTGGGCATTCCACCGGATGAAGTCATGGAAACGCTCGGCCGCGACACGACACTCAATATCTCCCGGGCGTATCTGAAGCCCGGTTTCGCTTTTGGCGGGTCTTGCCTTCCGAAGGACTTGCGCGCGCTGGTTTACCGGGCAGCGCGAATGGATGTGAGCGTGCCGTTGCTGGAAGCCGTAGCCAAGAGCAATGACGCCCATTTGAACCGGGCGATTGAACAGGTCCTGGATCTCGGCGCGGAGCGGATCGGGATCTTTGGATTAGCCTTCAAGGAGAACACCGACGATCTGCGGGAGAGCCCCATTGTCCGGATGCTGGAGCAGTTGATCGGCAAAGGCCGCAATCTCCGGGTATTCGATCCCCATATCCAGCTCGATCAGATTTACGGGAGCAACCAGCGCTATCTGCTGAGCACCATCCCACACATCGGCAAGCTCATGCTGCCCCGCCTGGAAGAGTTGCTGGAATGGGCTGAACACCTTGTAATCGCCCAAAAACCCACGCCGGAGTACGAGAAGCGGATTGGACGAAGCGGCATACCCACAACCTCCCTATACCGGATGGAGGCAAAAACGCGGGTGGGATGCTAATCATGGTGGGCTGCCGGCGGTTCAGTTCCCGGCTGGTTCTCAGTCATGAACGGCAACATGCCTTGTTGAGCGCGTTTCCGAAGTAACCACTTCTCAAAAGGCGGGACCTCGCGCCGGGCCAGGTCCTGAAGAACAAGCGCATCGATTTCCCGTTCCCGCAAGTCGGGAGGCAAACGGTCGAAACGCTCCTGTTCACGGATCAACTCAGATTTTTCCTTACGCAGCGCTTGCCGGGAGGCGGGCGGCATTTCGTCGAGAAGGCTTCGGGCCGCCTGTTCCCGGTACTTTTCATACTCCAGAATTTCAGTGCGTTTCTCAGTCTCTTCGTACTGACGCAAGGCAATCTGTTCCCGCTGGTGAAAACGCTGGCGAAGGCTCAGTTCCAGTTCTTCGCTGACCAGGCGCTTGCGAGAATCCGGATCTCTGACGATCTTCATCAGTAACCCCGCCGAGTTCTTCAAGGTTTGACCAGCCCGTTTCTTCTGGCGGCAGATATCCAGGCCGATCTCGCACCAATCGAGCAGATCGCGGGCCTCGGCGCTTGCGACCCCGAAATCCAAGGCCTTGCGAATGGAAGCAATAGCGACATGCGGCACTACCCCTTCTTCTTTCATCGCTTGCAGAAGTTCGGCCGCGCGATTCAGCGTATAGAAGCCTTCTTTGGTGTCCACGCCGGCGGCATAGAAGGCCGCCAGCTTAGGTGTCAGACCCGCCTTCTCCAAAACTTTCTCGCAAAAGGCACGGTTCAGTTCGGGCGAGTTTGCCGCGCCTTGTAGCAGGAGCGTCTTACGCTCGGGCACATAGGAAGCATGGCGGTGAAGGGCGATAGTCCAGTCTTCGGTTGAGACCACGTGATAGGCGCCCAGCACCCCAATTCTGACCAGTTGATCCAAGGCCGGTTCAAGCGTCTGCATCAGCCGCGAGAAGTACTTGGGCAAGTTCAATATGCCGAGGTGTTCGGTCGAGAGACGGCGCGTATCGATCAGGACCAGATCAGTTTTTTCAAAAGCCATGGCCAGGAAGCGGTAAAGATACTTGGCCGTGATGCCATCCAGTTGCATGTAGCGGCCGGCATCAATGGCTCGAAAGAAGCCTCGATCCATCGATTGGATTAGCTTGTCGGTCCAGGTGACCACACCGGTGCACCGATTGGTTATCCGGTCAAGAGCAAAACTCGCCTCCTGAAAGACATTCGACCATTTGACCTCTTCCTGACGATCGCTTTCGGTAAGCGAACGAAACCGAAGGGGGATGAAACGGTCCATCGCCACCTTCAGGCGTTGATAGAACTTTCCGTGTACGCTACTGATATTAAGGATCTTAGCGATTTCCCGGCCGGTGAAGGAAACGGTCTTCGCGAAATTGTTGCGGAAGGTAAGCACTCCCAGGGCAACGAAGATATCGAGATCCTGCTCAGTCGGGAGGCCTAACTCACTGTTGCCCTGAACCTGCCAGACCACCCGGACCTCACGCCCATCCGGAAGGACTTTGTTCCCTTTGAGCTCAATCTTGTTGATCCGCTTCCCGACCCGGCGTTCCAATACGGCGAATGGAATGGCGGCCAGGTTCTCCTCTTCGATCGAGAGGTTAACCAGCGAGACCTTCGTGGTGTTCTTGCCTGGAGCACTCACTACAAATACCTGCCTGTTTGTTTTTTACACCGGCTGAGTGACTGATTGCCAGTGATTTACGATGAAGCACATGCCAGGAGGCCGTTTTTATGATCAAACCCATAGAACGGGGGTTCAGTTGAGACCATCACCATGGCCATGGCCAATGGTTTTAAACCATATAAAACCATAAAACCAACCATATTGGCGGGGTCAGTTCAAAACGCAAATCTCTGTAAGTTATTGGTTACAGGTAATTTAAGTTGCTTGGACGGAAGACGCCGGCCATGTGCTTCATCGTAAGAGCCATGTGCTTGATCGTAAAAATCTGTAACTGATTGAATTTCCAAGAGCTTCGCCCATGGGTTTGATCGTAAAAGTATAAGGTCTTTATTATCAATACAGTACAGACGACAGCCAAGGACTGTTGAGCCGGGGAAGCCCGGGATTTACGATCAAGCACATGGCTCTTACGATCAAGCACATACCGGAGGCCGGTTATTTACGATCAAGCACATGCCAGGGGTGGCTAATTTACGATCAAGCACATGGCCTGATCCTCCCCACCGTGTGCTTCATCGTAAACTGTTGGGCGTTACCGTAGAGAGCATGACACAGGTGCGACGAGCGGGGCGGCTTCTGGCGGGACTTCTGGGGCTGGCGGGTCTTCTGATGGTTTTGGTAACCACAAGCCCGGTGGTCGTTTGGTGGGCCCGGTGGCTGGCCGGAGCCTGGGACGATCCGCACGGCGAGATCCTGGTTGTCTTAGCCGGATCGGTGTTAAGCGATGGAACCCTCGGAGAGAGTTCGTACTGGCGAAGCGTTTATGCGGTGCGGGCATTCCGCGAGGGTGGATTCCGAAGGGTAATAGTGAGCGGAGGAGGGAACGCGCCCGTTCCAGCAGCGGAATCGATGCGGAACTTTGTGGAGTGCATGGGTATCCCACCGGCAGCGATTGAGCTGGAAACCCGGTCAAACAGCACCCGGGAGAGTGCACAGCAGACACGGCGTCTTCTGGAGGGTGTGCCCGGCCGTAAAGTCTTGCTGACCAGTGACTATCACATGTTCCGCGCAAGAAGAGCGTTTGCCAAGACGGGTCTGGATGTTATACCCAGACCGTTCCCGGATGTGATCAAACGGGCTCAGGGATGGAAAGGGCGGTGGCCATGCTTTTTGGAACTGCTTGAAGAGACCTGCAAAATCGGCTATTACTATGCTCGCGGTTGGATCTGAAGCCCAGTCTTTCGGGAGACCATCTCCCGGTAGATTTCCTCCATGCGGTGGGCGGCTTGAGAGAGCGAAAAATTCCGTTCGATGAACGAAGAGCCGGCCGCCGCTAAACGAAGGCGAAACTCCTGATTTTCAAGCAACTCTTTGAGGGCCGCGGCGAGACTGCCAGGATCGCCGGCTGGAAACAGCAGGCCGGTCTTTCCAGGGTAGACGATCTCGGGATTCCCGCCCACCCGGGAGGCCACTACTGCACACCCGCACGCCATAGCCTCCATCAAGGAATTCGACAGAGCCTCGGAGAGGGAAGGCAGAACGAAGATGTCTATTGCGCGGAGCCAGCGGGCAACATCAGGTGTGGCAGGCTCGAATACACAATCCTGGCGGACCCCGAGAGCGCGGCTATGTTGCTCCAGGCCGGGCAATACCGAGCCACTTCCTACAATCAACAGCTTCAGGCCTGGCTGGAGAGGTCGCACCTGAGCAAACGCACTCACCAGCGTGGCCAGGTCTTTCTCCGGCCGGAGCGCGCAGACGGCGCCGATCACAAGCGAGGCATCACGGAGGATTTCCGGACGGGGACCCGGACAGGGGCGAAATACCTCCGTATTGAGGCCGTTGTAACACAGGCGGATTTTTGCAGCCGGAACGCGTTCATCCTCGATCAGGTGCCGCCGCATTGCCTGGCAATTCACCACCACGGCATCTACGAGCAGGTCGGTGAGGCGGAGCAAATGCCGGAGCGGGCCGTTGATCAGGGTGCGATAGGAGCGCTGGCTGGAGATCACCACCGGCGTGCGAAAAAACCGGGCGGCGGGAACACCAAAGACGTTCATCGGTACGTCGAAGGTGTGGACAACCTGGATTCTATGGCGGGCGAGGTAAGCTCCCATCCGGGCCGCCCCTGTCAGTAGCGAAAGATTGCCGAAAGAACGCACCGGGAAGCAGGTTACGGGCACAGCCGCGGCACGGAGTTCTTCGGCGCGCAACCCGGTATCGCGCATCGCCGCGACATGCGGCTCAAACAGGCAGCGATCAAGCGCCCGGGCGGTTTCGGCGCATTGGCGTTCCGAGCCGCCTTGGCCCAACTCGCGGACCATGAGGAGAACGGGGATCAAGGCCGCGCCTTTCCGACGCGGGTTTGTCTCCACAGCGAACCCGGGCCAACGAAGAAGAAGGAAATGGCGCAAAGAGCCGCGGCCTGTAGAACCACAAAAGTCCGCACGATCGATGTCAGGCGCTTCACGCGCAAGCCTTGGGGAACGGCAAGATCCAGAGCCGCGGCCGCGTAAAAGACCGTCTGGGCAAGAACGGCAACCCTACCCCAGCCACCGGGCAAGCCGAAACTCACTGCCAGCAAGAGCAGCAGAGCGAAGGGCAACATCAGGCGGCCGAACTTGTGAGACACGTAGTGGAACCACATGCGGTTGCGGGGTCCCAGTAACTCCGGATAGAAGCCGAGGAGCTGGTAGTTTCCTGCCAGAGTACGGACCTTGCGGCGGAACTCGGAATCCAGCGAAGTCGGATAATCGTAGGCGCGAGCCCGGCGGTCGAGAATGACCCGGTAGCCCTGGAAGAATGCCGCCAAGGGCAGGAAGACGTCATCGAGCAAAGTCTCCGGGGGCATGGGTTTCGCCAATTCGCGCCGCATGGCATAGATGGCTCCCGTTGCGCCGATGACAGAATCGATCCGGCTCAAGCGCTCCCGAATCCACTTCTCGTAGCGCCAGTACAGTCCGACATCGGCCTCCTCGGAGCGTGCGCCACGCAGAATTACCAGTTCGCCGCTTGCCACCCCCACCGACGGATCGGCGAAGCACTCGACCAGGCTACGGAGGGCGGACGGATCCAGTTGCTGGCGAACATCGGTGAAGAACAGAATTTCGCCTCCGGCTTCTTCCAAACCGGCGTTTAGCGCCAAGGCCTTTCCGCCCCGGGGAAGGGTAATCAGCCTGACGCCGGAAAACTCGCGCACGATCTGTTCGGTGCGGTCTGTGGAGCCGTCGGAAATCACGATGACTTCGACCAACTCCCGGGGATAATCGAGAGCGGCAATGGATTCGAGCTTCTGCCGGATCCAGGGCTCTCCGTTCCAAACCGGCAGGAGAATGGAGACCCTGCGCGGTTCGAAGCGGCGCTCGACAGGCCTGCGTTCGTGGCGCGACAGGACGGCTAGCAACAGCGGATAGCCGAACAGCACATACACGATCGAGGCGGCACTGAGAAGGAAAAGCCCCGTTGCAATCACAGCTCGAAGTCCCATGGTAATCTGAAACCGCATGCCGGTCGGGACCCCCGGACGGTAGAGCTTCGCGCGGTGTGCTGAGAGTGCGTGATCCCGGAGAAATCGCCTTCCGGCTCAAACAGGAGATTGCCAACCTGTCGCTATGGGCGCTGCCGCCATCCTGCGTGGGTGAGCAGCCCTCCCCTTTACCAGGATTGCCCAGTCCGGCCCGCGTAGCAGCCCGGCTGCGCGGTTCGGCATTCGCCGGCAACGTGGAGCGTCTTGCCGATCTGGTTCTGGACCACCGCTTTCCGATCTTCGGCAGCAGTATATCCACCGGCCCGCATATTGACTGGCGGCGAGACTATGTTCATCAACGGGCGACCGGCCTGGCGTATTTCCGCCGGATCCCATACCTGGATTTTTCCCGCGCCGGCGATCACAAGTGGATCTGGGAGCTGAATCGCCATCAACACCTGGTGTTGCTGGCGCAAGCCTTTCTGCTGACAGGAAGACGTGAATTTGTCGAGGAGATCAGCCGGGAACTGAGATCCTGGTCCGAAGCCAACCCCTGGATGCGCGGCATCAACTGGACGAGCGCTCTCGAGGTAGCCTTCCGGGCCCTCTCCTGGGTGTGGGTATTTCATCTGGCGGGGGAGGCGCTGGAACCCACGGTCCGGCGCCTGGTGCTGGAAGGACTGTACCGCCACGGCTGCTACCTGGAACAGAACCTCTCGGTCTACTTTTCGCCCAATACGCATCTTCTGGGCGAGGCGGTAGCGTTACATGCCCTGGGGACGCTCTTCCCTGCCCTTCCCCGCGCGGAACGATGGCGCCGCACTGGCGGATCGATCACCGCCGCACAGATGGCGGCCCAGGTGCGCGAGGACGGCAGCCATTTCGAACAATCGGCCTACTATCACCTGTACGCGCTGGACATGTTCATGTTCCACCATCTGCTGGGGCCAGTCCCAAGCGATTTCCGCGACCGTCTCCGCCGCATGGCGGAGTATCTGGCCGCCCTGACGGGGCCTTCGGGGCTCTTGCCGGCGTTTGGCGACGATGACGGGGGCCGGTTCTTCCATCCCTACGGACCCCGGCCCCGGTTTGCCCGGGCCACACTGGCCACCTGCGGGGTTTTGTTCGAACGGCCGGAATGGGTGGGGTGTGCGGAGGATCTCGAAGAGCAGGCTGTCTGGTGGCTGGGAGCGCAGATTCGGGCCGCTTCCGGGTCCCGGCCGGAGTTCGCGTCGCGCTTGTTTGCGGACGCGGGTACGGCGATCCTGACGGTGGACGATGTGCAAGTCGTGGCTGATGCCGGCCCGTTCGGACCAGGTTCGGCCGGGCATAGCCATTCGGATACCCTCAGTTTCGTCTTGCGTGTGGGTGGCCGGGAAATTCTCATTGACCCGGGAACGTACACCTACGTGAGCGATCCCGCTGAGCGCAACCGGTTTCGCGGCACGGCGGCCCACAACACGGTTCGGGTGGACGGAGCTGACCAAGCCATTCCCGAAGGCCCATTCCGCTGGCGCGACACGCCCCAGGTGCAGGTGCTCGATTGGAGCAGCAACCCGCAGCGGGACAGCCTCGAGGCGGTGTGCCATTACCGGGACATCACCCACCGCCGGAGTCTCGCTCTGCTCAAAGACGCCCGGCGTCTGGTAGTGTGGGATCAGGTTGAAGGTCCGCCGGGCGAGCATACCGTCGAACAGTTCTGGCATTTCGGAGAGAACCCGCATGCAGGTCAGGACTGTGTTCGAATCGGGGAGTGCCAGCTTACGATCTCCCCGGGCTCGGAATGGGAGCTGTCCGAGGGGGGCGAATATGGCTGGCGCGCCCCTGTTTTCGGCACGAAGAACCCAGCCCCTGTGCTCCGGGTGTTTCGCCGTGCGCGCCTGCCGGTTCGCATGGGCGCCACATTCGACTTTCCGGCGTAAGCCCGGGACGCGAGGCAGTACTATGCCTGCTTTGCTCTCCGGTTATCTTGCGCACGGCGCGAACCCTGTTTAGGATGGGTAACAGTCAGGAGCCGAGTCCCGCGTCCCTCGGCTCGATCGGGATCGAACCGATGCCACTCGCCGTGCATTGGCAGAGTTGCGGTGCACGGTAGCGCCCTGCCCGCCTTTGGTGACGCGGGCGACAACGTTGTTCGAAGAGGATGCTCATGCTTTGGATTGGGTTGTTGCTGTTACTTTCGGCCAGCGGGCTGGCCGGAGCTTTCCCTGTTCAGGTGACCGGATCAACGAATGTTCAAGCCCTGATCAGCTATCAATCGCCGGTTGAGGCGGCGTGCACCGTAGAGGTATCTGAAAACCGCAACTTCCAGCCCCTGGTTCACGATGTGGATCCGGGGCTCTATCCCGGAGCGGACCTGGATTCCCGATCGGGGAACGTTTCCGGGGGCCAGTCCCGGCTTTTCATCGTGGGCAAACGCGCGGTGGAAAAAGCGGCCGACGGCAAATGGTATTCGCGGGCGCTCCAGACCGATACGCTGCATTACTTCCGGGTTCGCTGTGGGAATCAGACGGCTGCCGGCATTTTCCGGACCGCCAATATTCCCGTAGGTGTCACCTATCCATGGCCACTGCCCCAGGATCCGGACACCGGAGAGACCCGATGGCCTACCTTCCAGGGGGGACGGGATGAAGCGGCAGTTGATCCCAATTACGGGACTTTGATCCGGCGGATCAGCCTGCCGGGCGATTATCCGAGTCTGAAAACGGGGCTGAAGGGTTTCGCCCGAGCTACCGGAACAAACTGGAACAACCCGGCGGCAAGCTTGAAGGATAATGACGGCCAGGCGGCCACCTGTGCCGGGGATGACTGTGGCTGGCTGGCGGTGACTGACCCCGGCATTTCCCTGACCCCTTACTATTTGGCTGGCCATGCGGCGGAATCCCTCTTGGTACGCTTGAAAGCTGCGTCCGCGGGAGACACAGCCGATGATCGCGTAATCGAGGCCTGTCTCACGATAGATGGTTCCAATTGCTACACTCCGGTGCGGACGGCTGTACTCGACAAGAGCACAAAATCAATAACCCTGGGGGCCGACGGGGACACCTGGACAGAGGCCCTGTGGTTGCATGACATCTCGGGGAATAAGAATTTTGGGATTCTGGTGCGGCCCCGGAGCGCGGCGCCCGTTTCTGTAGACTCTGTCCAAATCGAGCTCAACCTCAGTGAAATACCCGGGCACCCGGATGCCGGCAACTTCCGCGTCTGTTCGCCCCTGAAGTCCAACGGTGGGTATCACTGTTCGGTTCGCGGAGCAGGAGGCGCCGACGCCAATGTCCTTTACTGGATCAACCCGGAAACGGGACAGGCACGCAGTCTCGGAAAAATCATTGCCCGGGGATGGGGAGGCAACAATGTCCAGTGTGTGCTCGATAATGTTCCCTGGGATTCAGAAGATCCTAACGTGCTTTATTGCAGCGCGCAGGACAGCAACAAACTTTACCTTCTAAAGGGACGATACCGGGGCAATGATCAGCCAGCAGCGGCTGGCGCGATTGCCGATATGGAATGGATAAACCTGACACCCGGCGGCAATTCCGTTACCGATCTGGTGAAAGCGTTTGATGCTTCCTTCGATCCCTCGATGTTCACTTGCCGCTTGAACGATGTGGTAAACCGCTACGCCGTGTTCTCCTGCTTGTTCAGGTATCAGGATAGTGCCGCTTGGATTGCCGTTTTCGATGTCGGTAACGGTTTGCCGCTGGGAGCGGGCGGTACCGGGCGAGTCGTGGCTGCGACGCCCAGTTACGCGGCGCCGAATACGCGCTGGTGTGGTATGCACGCCATTGAGCCATTGGACAAGAACTGGGTCGGATGGATCCCGGCTCTCATAGAGACCTCCTCGGCGGGCGGCCCATTTACGGTCACCCTACAGACCCCGCTGCCGGCTTCGACGACGGGAAGATTTACCGTTCAGGTGAGCGGTGAAGCCACACCGTATCTGATGGATGCCCAGCCTGGTGATGTTTTCCGTTTGCCCAGTTCTCAGGGTTATGACTTCCTGCGGATCGCGACGAAGAACAGCCCTACGAGTTGGGTGGTGGAGCGTCTGGTGACCGGGACAACGGCGGCGGTCCACCAGGCTGGCGAGCAGATGTATGCTTTCTGCAACTCGCGTTCGTTGGATCAGCCGTACCGGTCGACGGTCGCTTATTGGGATTTTCTGAAAGATCCGTATGGCCGGGATAGCAGCGGGAAAACTTGGGTGACTGAGAAGGTGCTGGCTGGTGCGCATACCACCCAGCGCGGGAATTACCGCATTATGGCGGCTTATGACATTGTGACCCCAGGAGTTCCCTCAAGCTGGAACCAACCGGTGACCTTCTCCATCGATTCGAACCCCACATGGGCGGGCCAACGGGTCGGATTGAATTCAAGGATCTTGCCCAATACCTATCAGTCACACCCGAGCTATGAGAACTACCTGGCCACGGAGCCAGGCAGAGGCAACTGGTTCACCGACACGTTGCCGTTTATCGGTTCCTCATTGCAAGGCTCCTCGGTTTCCAGTGTTTCGGGTCTTGCGCGGGTTTACAAAGTCAATGGGACCTGGTTGCACAGGGATGTGGCGCCTACAGTGGCCCATTGTGGCGGGCGGCAATTGAAAGATATTTCGCCCGGACCCATCGGTGACGGGGATGTCTATACATACTGCGTCGGAGGAGGATGTGTGCCCGGCGCTGCGGCGGACGGCGTCTTCGTGAATTGCCCGACCGCAAACGCGAGCAGCAGTTGCGGAGGGGAAGCCAATTCGGTGTGTGTGGCCGACCTGGCCCCCTATGGCCAATCCATCATGCAGTTCTACCTGAGTGAGCCGGACCAGCGCCCTCCTGCCAGCGGCATGCGCAACCGGATGTTGAGCAATGGTCTGGCGAATTGGCACAGCCCCAGGACGTGGATCGGCTTGAATGTGGCGACTCCGCTTCCGGACGGCAGTTGGATTCTCTTCACTTCCTATGCCAGCAACGCCCGCCGGGACTTGTACATGGTCAAGGTTCCGCGCCAGCCCGAGTTTCCGGAGATCCCCGATGCCTACTCCCGTCCGGTGAACGTGAGCGTGGTGGTGGCCCCTCCTGCCGGCGGAGGGGTGGAACGCGCCGCCATTCAATACGGCGGCAGCCTGGCGCTGGGTTCCACCAGCGCCGCGCAGCCCTGCCGCAGCGGGTCCACCTGTTCTTTCAGCGTGCAGGCGCGGCCGCTCGAGTTGCTCTACGCCAAGCCGATCTATCAGGATTCGGCGGGCCGGGTGTTGGGCGAGGGAAATATCCAGGTCCAGATTACTACCGGGATTTCCGGGAACGGCATTAGCGAAAAGCCCGGGTTCAGGGCTGAGAATGTGGTCAATGGCGCCAGCTTCGAGCCCAAACTGGCGCCCGGCGCGATCACGACCATCCAGGGGCGGTTCTTGGCCAATTGCGAGGAGAGCGCGGCGCCCCCGTTGCCGGATACGCTGTGCGACTCGCGGGTTACTTTTAACGGCAGAGCCGGACGGTACTTGTATGCCTCGCCGGATCAGCTCAATGTGGTGTTGCCCTCCGAAACGCAGCCCGGGGAGGATTTGCAGGTGGTGGTGGAGCGGGCGGGCATACAGTCCGATGCCGTTACGATTCCCGGCGCCGCCGTGCAGGCGGTAGCTCCGGCCATTTACGCCTATGCTCTGGATGACGGAGTCGCGCGAGCGATTATCCAGAATCCGGACCGGACCCTGAACGGGCCTGCCGGCATTGCGCCCGGAATGCGGCCGCTGCGCATCCGGGAGACCGGTGTAGCGTATGCGAATGCCTTGGGGCCGACTGAACCGCCGGTTGCCGATGGCGACCCGGCCCCCAGCGATAGGCTGACCATGACCAAAACTCCGGTAGAGGTATTCGTGAACGGCGTGCCCCAGCCGGTGATTTTCGCCGGTCTGGCGCCCACCATGAGCGCCGTGTTTCAGGTGAACTTCCAGCTCGATCCCTCTACACCCATACGGGAAGCGGGCGAGAATGTCGTATGGCTGAGTGTGGGCGGGATAGAAAGCCCCCGCCTGGCCGTCAGCATCGAGCCGGCCAGTATGTGAAGCGCTACAGCCCCGGCTTAGCGGTCACCGGCTGCGCTTTCTCACCCTCCACCACAAGACGGCCAGCGGAAGGGCCAACAGAGCAAGGGTGGCGGGTTCCGGATTGTGGACTACCACAGGGCCGGGTATCCCGGCTGTGCTGACGGCGCCCAGGCCGCGAATGTCCGGTTCGGAAATCGACTGCCCTATGGTGTACGGGTCGCCGATGCCCAGCGTGAATGCGCCCCCCACATTGATCAGCCGGATTCGCGCGGCATTGTTGTAATTGTTCAGATTGGCGCCGAATAGTGCTTCGGAAAAGGCCAGGGGGATGGAAACAGAGCCCGACAAAACGGCAACATCCAGAGGAGCGCCGCCGCCGGCCGAGAATGTGCCCAACGTGGCCACCAGATAGCCCGTCTGGAGCCCCAGACGGCTGGCATTGGCATCCAGTAGCGGCGCCGAAATCGAGCCGTCCAGCGACTCCAGGTAAGCCTCAAAAACGTAACCGGGGAAATAGGTCTGCGTGCTTCCGGGTAGCATCTGCCCGGCCTGTTGCTGGGGAACCACGCCCATCAACAGGAATCCGATCGAGGTGGGGTAGGGCGAAACATTCGGATTATTGGCGCCGTAGTTCCATATCCCAAAATCCACCGTCACGGTTTTGCCGGATTGGACGGTATGGAAGATTTCGCCCGTAATGTCGATGGTGCCGGCTGCGGCGAGTGATACAAACCCCAGGATTAGAGGAATAATCCGGACCTTCATGACAGATGTCCTTTCGTCGGCGCACCGGCGCTATCGAAAGCCTGCTCCGATTATGGGGCGGCCCGGGGGAAGTGTAAATCGCCGGGGAGTACTGGTGGCTCCAGTACTTTCTGCGGAGTGTTTGCTGCTGTTGCATCATGGGGAAAGTCCCTATGATGGTCGAACTCACCTGCCCCGGAGGCGAAAGCATTGGGTGGGGCGAAACTCGCCCGCTAGGCCTCATCGCCGGCCCGTGCGTGATTGAGAGCGAAGAACACGTGCACTTTCTGGCACGGGAGATCCGGCGCGCCGTGGGCCCCTTCGTGTTCAAGGCATCGTTTGACAAGGCCAACCGGACCAGTGTGGCGGCGTACCGTGGTCCGGGTTTGCAAGAGGGGCTTCGGATCCTGGCCGGATTGCGCGCCGAAGGCTATCCCGTCCTGACGGATATTCACGAACCGGCTCAAGCCGAGGCGGCCGCCAAGGCGGCGGATATTCTCCAGATCCCGGCGTTCCTGTGCCGGCAGACCGATCTGCTGGTGGCGGCCGGCAGAACCGGCAAGATCGTCAACATCAAAAAGGGACAGTTCCTCTCGCCGGAGGAGTTGTTGTTTGCGGCCGAGAAGGTAAGCTCGACCGGCAACAGCCGGATTCTGCTGACTGAACGCGGAACCTCGTTCGGGTACCGCAACCTGGTGGTGGACATGCGAGGCCTGGCAATTTTGCGCGAGTCCGGTTTCCCGGTAATCTTCGACGCCACGCATAGCGTGCAGTTGCCGGGTGGAGCCGGCTCGGCCTCGAGCGGTCAACCGCGGTTTATCGAGGTGCTGGCTCGCGCCGCCGCAGCGGTTGGGATCGCCGGAGTCTTCATCGAGGTGCACGAGGCCCCCGAGCGGGCCCTTTCCGACGGCCCGAATTCGTTGCGCCTGGAGCGGCTGGCCGGATTGTGGCAACGGTTGCAGGAAATCGACAGGCTGGTGAAGGCCTGGCCACCCGGTGGTGGGGACAAGTTGTCGCCCGGGGGCGGGGCTGAGACGGGACAAAGTGTCCCGCCCGGTGAAAAGACCGGCTGAATCGAAAGGGGTTAGGTTTGGCAGGGAATCTGCCTCCGCAAGGGGCGGATGCGCCCCTTGCCATTCAAGGCTAGAGCTTACGTGGGTTTCGTCGCTTTGGCCGGCTTTTCCACGCTGTGGTTCGGTCTGCTGCACTGGGAGACGGCAAGCGTGATGCGGTTTCTGTGCTGCCTCGTCCTGGCGGTGGTCTCGTCGGGGCTGAAGGTGCGGCTTCCCGGCGTGACGGGAACCATGTCGGTGAATTTCCTGTTTGTGCTGGTCGGCGCCGTGGAAATGAGCCTGGCGGAAACGCTGGTGATCGGGTGCAGCGGCAGCGTGGTGCAGGTGTTCTGGAACGCGAAACTGCGGCCCCGGCCCGTGCACGTGATCTTCAATGTAGCGGCGATGGCGAATTCCGCCGCCGTGTGCCACCTGGTCTGCCATCTGCGCCTGCCGGGCGTCGCCAGTGCGCCGGGCATGCTGTTTCTGGCCTGCTGCGTGTATTTTCTGATGAATACGCTGACGGTTGCCGGAGTCATCGGACTGACCGAAGGCAAGGCGCTGGCCCAGGTCTGGAAAGACTGTTACTTCTGGTCGTTTCCGTATTATCTGGTGGGATCTTCTCTGATTGGGCTCTTGCTGGTGCCGGTAAGGCTGGCCAGTGGAGACAGCCTGTTTTTCGTGGTCCCGATGATGTTCGTCATCTACCGATCCTACGGCCTGTATCTGGGCCGGCTGGAAACGGAGAAAACGCACGTGGAAGAAATAGCCTCGCTGCATCTGCGGACCATTGAAGCCTTGGCCCTTTCCATCGATGCCAAGGACAACACAACCCATGAACATCTCCAGCGCGTGCAGGTCTACGCCACCGAGCTCGGAAAGGAGCTCGGCTTAAACAACGAGGAACTGGAAGCGATCCGGGCGGCTTCCCTGCTCCACGATATCGGTAAACTGGCGGTGCCGGAGCACATCATCTCGAAGCCCGGAAAGCTGACCGCGGAAGAGTTCGAAAAAGTGAAGATCCACCCCGTCGTCGGAGCCGAGATTCTGGAGCGCGTGCACTTCCCTTACCCGGTGGTGCCCATCGTGCGTTATCACCACGAAAAGTGGAACGGCGGGGGATATCCGGAAGGCCTGAAGGGAGAAGAAATTCCGCTTGGAGCGCGCATCCTGGCTGCGGTGGACTGCCTGGACGCGCTGGCGTCGGACCGGCAATACCGGCGCGCGTTGCCCCTCGATGAGGCCATGCGCGTGGTGGCCGCCGAGTCTGGAGTGAGCTTCGACCCGCAAGTCGTCGAAATTCTCGAGCGCCGCTACCGGGAACTGGAGACAAAAGCCCGCGCGCTCAGCAACGAACGGGCCCAGCTCTCCGTGGACAAACGCATTGAGAAAGGGGCCGCTCCTGCCGCCGGATTCCAATCCAACGGTGGCAGGGCGAGAAGTTCCATCGAGTCCGGCGATTTCCTGTCTTCCATCGCCGCAGCCAAGCAAGAGTTCCATATGCTCTTCGAGCTGACCCATGATCTGGGCAATTCGCTCAGCCTCGACGAGACTCTTTCCGTCCTGGCCGTGCGCTTGAAACGGATGGTTGCATACGACGCCATCGCCATCTACGTCTGCCGGGAAGAGCGGCTTGCGCCCGTCTACGTGAATGGCGAGGATTTCCGTTTCTTCTCGTCTCTTGAGATCCCCATCGGCCAGGGCCTTTCCGGGTGGGTGGCTGAGAACCGGAAGCCGATTCTCAATGGCAATCCGGCCGTGGAATCCGCCTACCTGAAGGATGAGGGCCGGTGTAGCCTGATGGGTTCGGCCGTCGCGGTGCCCTTGCTCGGGCTCAACGGCGCGGTGGGCGTGCTGGCGCTCTACCACCAGGAGAAAGAAGCCTTTACCACCGACGACCTGCGCATTCTGCAAGCCGTGAGTTCGAAACTCGGCATCTCCGTGGAAAATGCGCTGAAGTACCGGCAGGCGGAACGTTCGGCATCGACCGACGAGATGACCGGACTGCCCAACGCACGCTCCCTGTTCCTCCACCTGGACAGCGAGGTGGCCCGCTGCCGGCGTCTCCATCTCCCCCTGGCGGTTCTGGTTTGCGACCTGGACGGTTTCAAAGCGGTCAACGACCGCTTCGGGCACCTGGAAGGAAACCGGGTGCTGCGGCTGTTCGCCGAACAGTTGCGCAGCAGTTGCCGGGAGTACGATTACGTGGCCCGGATGGGAGGCGACGAGTTTGTCTTCGTGTTGCCGGGCTTCCGCGCCGAGGCGCTGGAATCGAAGAAGCGCGTGCTTAGGGAGCTGGCCCGGGAAGCTGGACGGCGGGTGTGCGGAGAAGACTTACTGTCGGCCAGCGTGGGTGAAGCCGTGTTTCCGGATGACGGCAGCGATACCGAGCAACTCCTTGCGGAGGCGGACCGCCGGATGTACCAGGCCAAGGAGATCGGGAAACGGACCCGCCACCTGGGGCTGGCCACACTGGAAATGCCGGTTCCCGCAGGCATGATTCAATGAGCAGGCCTAGGGCTTTCCGGCCGGCGCCGGAGGGTGCGGGAAATTCGCCAGGTGAATCTCGATGGCCTCGGCGACGATGTCGGTCATGTTGAGGCGATTGAATTGCGCGACGCTCTTCAGGCGGTCGTGCAGGGCCAGGGGCAGCCGGAAAGTAGCCGGGATGGTGACCTGCTTCGGCTGGAGGCGGGAACGCGGGGGCGGAGTCTTGTCTGATGGTGGTACATCTACTTGTACAGCAGTCTGTACAGCGGACGGTACAGTGAGCGGTATGTCTTGCGGCATGACTGTATCCCTGGATGTATTTCTCCGCAGAAACTGGCGCTCGATTTCCTCCACCGGGACTGCCGGTTCGGCGGGCTTTGCCAGCGGCTTCTTCAAGTCCATCAGGCTGATGCGTTTGTCGTGAGACATTCAATTACCTCCCGGGTGAGCTGCCGGACCTCATCGGCGGCGGCGGATTTCGGATCGTAATCAAGGATGGTCATTCCGGAACCCGGGGCTTCGGCAAAGGCCTGCCGGTTGCAGATCTCCGTTTCCAAAATTCGTACTCCCAGGCCGTCGACCGAGAAAAATTGCACGGCCGCGGAACGGGCCTCTTTGCCTAAACGGGTGTTTCCCGGCGGCTTCCGGCTGATCAGAAGCAAAACACGGATTCCGGGTTTGTAGAAAGCAATGTCCTTGAGCAGCGGCAGCATGGTGGCCGAAGCCCGGTAGTCCATGGGCGTGGGTTGCACGGGCAGGAGCACCACGTCGGCGGCGAACATGGCCGAGCGGGTGATGTCGTCGGCGCGGAAGGCCGTCTCCGAGCTGCGCGCCCCGCCGGGAGGACAGTCAATGAGCACGACTTCATACTCCGAGCGCGCCGCCAGGCGGGGGACATCCTTGTGCAACACCGGACTGGTGATCGATACCACTTCGAACGGCAGAGCACTGTCTTCGCGGCTGCTCCTCCACGCCGTGGCGCTCAACTGCGGGTCGGCGTCTACCACCAGGACTCGATAGCCGGCCTGGGCCAGGCCGCCGGCGAGGTTCATGCAGGTGGTGGTTTTCCCGCAACCTCCCTTCTGATTGGCGACAGCGATGACGGTGGCCATGAACTATTGAGAAATACAGCAGTACAGACATATTGTCAAGCAGAAACAAGTACAGCCATATTTCCAGATGTACATCACGGGTCAATCCCCCGCGCGCCTTCCTCGCGAGCAACCAAACGCCGGAACCCGGCCTCGTCATTGCCAATCGCCATGGCCAATGCCAGCAGCTTCTCCAGGGCTTCGGTCGGGTCCCGGAACTGTAACCGAATCTCTCCCGGGGCCAGAGCAATACCCTCCGGCAATCCCCCGAACTCCTGCCGGGCGATCGAGCGGGGCGCCTCCACCAGCAGGCGCGGACGCTCGATCCAGTCGTTGCGTAACTGTTCCAGCCGGCGAGCCAGTTGGCGCCGCCTCCGGCGCTCGTAGTACGCCGTCTCTCCAGCAGCCAGCTTACGCAGGTGTGCCACGAACGCCGGACGGTCGGCAACGCCGCTCGAACCGATGCGGCGGCTGACACAAGGCGCCAGGATTTGCTGCGCGCGCCGCCGCCCCACACCGAGCAAGCGCTCGACGGCGGCCCGGTCCACCCAGGGGAAGGGAAGCGTCTCCAGGGCCGTAATGGCTTCCTCGAGTCTGCCGTACCACAAGGGTTTATCAGGCACTTGACGCTGTCCCGCCTCTGTCCGCTAATTGTCGGCGATTATGCGCAGTCACGCAAGATGGTCTTCACATCGCTACCGATAATGCCCCTTATCGCCCCTTACCAAGGCCCTCCCGCCTCACGGAGTGTGGAGGCGCGCGGCAACAGCCCCGCCCAAGCGCGCAAAGTGACTGGTGTTGTAAGTGTAGATCTTCTCCGCTCCGACCTTCAGGGCACAAGCCGCAATCAACGCGTCGTACATTCCGCCCCCCACGATTCCATTCCTGGCTGCGGCTTCGATTGCCCCCATGTACTCACCGGCGTCCAGGGTCACCACCGTCAGGTTCTCCCGCAGCGTGTCGACGAAAAGCAGGGCTTGTTCCGGACCCACTCGCGGCCGAACCGGCATCCGCGTCAACGTCGCGTAGACCTCCGCCAGGCTGTGGGCAGCGCACGCCGCCTCGGCTCTGTCGAATTCCACAACCAGGTTGTAGCATTCCTCATGGTGCGGCAAATCCTCATGCAGGGCCGGCACCAGCACCGAGGTGTCGAAAAAAGCCTTCATTCGCCGAGAATGCGGCGCCGCCGCTCCTCCCGAACTGCCTGTAAGGTGTCCTCTACCAATGTCTCCCGCAGGGTCTGGCCCGTCCCGGAACATACCCAGAGCCGGCCTTTCTTCCGCACCGGAGCCCCCGGATGCTTGGGCCGCAGGGTGATCTGTTCACCCTCGGTCTCCAGGCGAAGCGTATCCCCCGGTTGCAACTGCAATTGGTCCCGCACCTGCTTCGGAATCACTACCCGCCCGGTCTTATCGATAGTCAATTCCAGGCTCATATATCACCATGCTACCATGGGAATTACCGCTGGTTGTTGCCATATGACTGAAACCAACCCTGATCCAGGCGCCGCGCTGCCGGCCAACCGGCCGGGCGAGGGTTTGGAACGCATTAAGGCGCTGGTTCTGGACAGTGTGGCTTCGGCGCACTCCAAGCGAGCCTACGGCCAGGCGCTCGACGACTTCTTCGCCTGGTACGGGGCGGCTTGCCGCACTGCCTTCTCCAAGGCCGCTGTGCAGCAGTACCGGGCCAACCTCGAGCAGCGCGGCTTGGCGGCTTCCAGTATTAACGTGCGCCTCGCCGCGGTCCGCAAGCTGGCCTGGGAAGCGGCCGACAACGGTCTGCTGGCGCCCGAACTTGCCGCCGGCATCGCCCGCGTGAAAGGGGCCAAACGTTTGGGCATCAGGGCGGGGAACTGGCTCACCCGGGAACAGGCCCAGGAATTGCTCGACACACCCGACTGGTCGACGCTGCAAGGCAAGCGCGACCGCGCCATTCTGGCTCTTCTGATCGGCTGCGGGCTCCGCCGCGCCGAGCTGGTTCGTCTGGACTGCCATGACATCCAGCAGCGCGACGGCCGCTGGGTCATTGCGGATCTGCGCGGCAAGGGCAACCATCTCCGCACGGTCCCCGTTCCAGCCTGGGTGAAATCGCTGATCGATGATTGGACCGCGGCCGCAGGAATCGCCGGCGGCCGCCTTTTCCGCCCCATCAACAAGAGCGGCCGGATGTGGGGGGAGAGCATCTCCGAAAAGGTTGTCTGGTGGGTTGTCTCCGGATACGCTCGCGCCATCGGCATTCCGAACCTGGCCCCTCACGATCTGCGCCGCACCTGCGCCAAACTTTGCCGCGCCTCATCGGGCGACCTGGAGCAGATTCAGTTCCTCCTCGGCCACGCCTCCATCCAGACCACCGAGCGTTACCTTGGCTCAAGACAGAACCTTCGCTTCGCGGTGAACGACCATTTGGGAATCGACGCGGCCCCTCTGTAATGTGGGAATCTGGACGGAACGCCATTCATTTCGTGAAGGAAAGGGCAGGTACGTGATTCGGATAGCAACTGTTGCCGATGCGAGGTTTGAACAGCAGGCCGCCAATCTTCTGAGGTCGTTGGAGAATTCCCCAAACGACTATCGCATAACCGTCTACTGCCACGATGAGAAGCAGTTCCGCAAATTCAGCAGCCCGCGCTGTGACGTTGTGGAACTCCCCGAGATGACCCGTCTGGGCGCCAAGCGGTCGAAGCTTACGGCTTTCGCAACCGCACTTCGTGAAGGCAGCGTGATCTATCTGGATGCGGACGCGATCGTTCTGGACAGCCTCAACGACCTCTGGGGCGGGAATCATATCAAGGGTGTATACGTTGACCTCGAAAACCACGCCTTCATTCCAGACAAAACCCATCCATGGCCCGGGAACCCGGCGCTGGTCAACCGCTGTTACATCATGTCAGGCGGGTTCTATGCGCCCGCTGAGCTTCATCCGCTCTTTGAGCAAATCCGCCTGGCCAGTTTGGACGATGCAACCTGGCGCCGGTACATCGCGGACGGCTTCCTCTACGACCAGCATTTTTTGAACGCCTTTCTGAATCTGCACGACGCACCAATCCAGCTCCTTGATCCAACCGTGTACGGCTGGGAGGGCCTCTTGAAAGAGGGGACAGTTCAGGTCTACCGTTCCGGATCGCGGCTTGTAAACAAACATACCCACCGAACGCTCCGGCTTGCCCTGTTTGGAGGAGTCCACCAGACATCCAAGCTGCTGCGCTCGCTGCCGATTGACATTGCGGCACTGATCTTTCAACGCATTGCCCGCGAAACACCCAGCATGGATGATGCCCTCGGAGGGCTCTACGCTGCGCTGAGCGATACCTTGGGGCGACCATTGCCGGACCCCTTTGTTAAGGACATTCTCGCGCTCTTACTGGCTGAGATTCCTCATGTCGCTGAGGCCCCTGCGTCGTATCCCGATCTCGCGAACCGGCCATCGTATTTTGACAATCCGGATGGAATCAGATCGATTGCTTTTGCGAATCCGCCCCCGCAATGCACCTGGAACGGGCTCCGCTGCGGAGGACCCTACCTGGATGCCGGCGAATACCGCCAAATACGCAGGATTGTCCGCGAATTGAACATTCGGAATGTCCTCGAAACCGGCGCCGGGGAGACCTCCATTCTGTTCCGGAGCCTGGGGCTGAGAGTGTTCTCGCTGGAGTACCAGCAAGGCCCGTGGGCGGACCGGGCGGCTAAGCATGGATGTACGTGCCTGTTCGTCCCATTCGACCATCAGCAACGCCGGTTTGCAGAACCCGAGTTGCGGAACCGGCTCGCCGCGCAGAAGTTGACCGATGTCGATCTTCTGTTCATCGATTCACCGATCGGAACGCAAAACCGCCAGCACGTTCTGTCGCAGCTTCTTGGTTTCGTGAAGCCCCGGTTCGTGCTTTACCATGACTCGCTGCGCGATTCTGCCAACGTCTTCACAGACCAGATGCAGCATGGATTGAGACTGGTTTCGTTTCTGAATTCTCCACGCGGGCTTGCTTTGTTCGCCGTCCCACCTTGCCGCAAATTGCCGGCGCTACCGGAAGTGTTTCACGCGGCGACCGTAGTGGCTAAACCTCTCGTGACCATTGCGATCCTTGACCGCTATGTAGGGCCCGTGGATACGGGCGGGCAGTTTCACGTCCGCATCGCCCTGACAAACAGCGGCGCCATGACGCTTTCGAGCCGGTACCTGCAACCCGTTTACGTAGCCTATCATTGGCTGGCTGATGACGGCCGGATGGTGTTGTGGGATGGATTGCGCACCAACCTGCCCACTGACTTAGACCCGGGAGACAGGGTTGAATTCCTGTTGAAGGTGGTGGCGCCTGAAAGGGAAGGAGACTACCTGCTGAAAGCCGCGGTTTTGCAGGAGGGCATCACGTGGTTCAAAACTACCGAGCCGGAAGTCGCCGCCGAATTGCTCGTCCGCGTCCGGGCGCCGCGCAGCTCGCCGGAGCCCCCCGGGCAGGCTGGTAGCACTGGAGACCAAAAGAGAATCGGGATTCCCGCCAGAAACGTCACCATGTCCGGCAGCACGAACGCACGCTGGCTTCGCAATCCGGACTTGATGGAGACTTTCCGGCAGGAGAACCTCTACGCGATTCCTATGCGGCCCAGATTCATGCAGCTCACCCCGTTTGTGTCCCGGGTTCTGGACCACTTTAGCGACCAGCCGGCAGCGCTGAGCGAACTGTTCGCGAACGTCACGGCGGACGTGCGGGAGGCCATCGAGGTGCTCACGGAGCTGGATGCTGTGCTTCGCACGGAAGTGAGATGTCTGATAACAGGCTGCGGCCGCAGCGGCACCAGATACATCGCCCGGTTGCTTTCGGCGGCAGGTTTGGACATAGGACATGAGACCATGGGCAAGGACGGAATTGCATCCTGGCTGCTGGCTGTAGACGCTGGATACGCCGGCTATGGCCCCCTCCGGAGATTCTTCCGCTTTCAGACCATTCTGCACCAGATCAGAGATCCACTATCCGTTATCTCTTCCATGCAGACAACCCGGATCGCTTCCTGGCAATATATCTGCCGCAATATTCCCTGTTCATTGGATGAGCCACTGCTGCTCCGCTGTGCGAAATATTGGAAGTATTGGAACTTGAAGGCTGAGTCGATCGCGACGTGGCGCTATAGAATCGAGGAAATTGACCGTATCTGGGGGGAGCTGTGCGAACGGCTGGCCATACCGGTGAACCCGGCCGTACTTGCTACGACGCAGCGGACCATCAACACGCGTGCGGGCGCTTATCAGAAAATTGGCTGGGACGACCTTATGGTTCTGGACAAGAGCCTTTGTCTTTCGATCCAAGAACAAGCGGTTCGGTATGGTTACGAACTGTAAGGATCACCGTGCGACGTCCAGCCGGACGCGGCGAAGCGCGAAGGTTCCCTGGAACCGCATGGTGGCCGGAAGTCGCTGGTACACGAGGGCGAGTTGTCCGCCGGCTGTATCTCCGGAGGTAAACAGCGTCTCCTCGGCTCTCCATTCTTCGCTCGGCGGAAGCAACCGGGACGCCACATCCCAGCCGGCGCCCGGCGCCGTCATGCCCGTGGTGCGGTATTCGAAACGCAGGCGGTATAGGGTGCGAGGCGCAAGCGGCACGGGCTGCCAGAGCACGCGGCAGCGCTCCGGCTGCTTTCCCGTGAAGGTGAGTTGGAGCGCTTCTCCGGCCCGCGCCATGTGAACTCCATCGACAGCCGGACCGTGCCAGTCGAAGCCGCGTTCCAGCGGGGTGTGCGCGAAATCGCCGTTCGTCACCAGCCTGCCGCGCTCCGGCGCCAGCCCCGGGTACGGAAGTAGCCTTCGGTCGCAAAGCCCGTTCCAGACCGGCAGAGCGGCGGGGATGCGCGCCTGTTCCAGCAGCCGGTCGCAGTAGCTGAGCAGAAGCGGAGTATCTTCCGGCGCGGCTTGCTTCAGAAAACGCCGTGCCACCGGACCGGCCGCTTCCAGCCGGTTCTCCCCCATCAGAAAGGCGAGATACTTGCCCAGAATGGTGTGAGTGGCCGGAATGGCGCGTTCGATGGCGCCGGCGTCGTCCGTCATCCGCCAGCACAACTCGAAAAGCGGCCGCAGGTCGCCGTAGCTCATCCTGAGCGACTCAGTGGTCCAAGCCCAGAACTGCCTGGCGTCGCCCTGGCGGAAGTAGAAATTCATCAAAGCCCAGCGGGGCGTGAACAGCTTGTCCACCTCGGCGGCTTTCTGTAGAAACCGTTCCGCGGCGGCGGGATCGCCGCTGTTTTCGGCATGGGCGGCCAGGCGAATCCATACGGCCGAATCCCGCGGGTTCAGTTTGAGCGACTGTTTGAGTTCCGCTACCGGGTCCTGTCCGTCGAAGCTGAGCAGTTCGGCGCGCCAGGCGTGATAGCGGGCGTTACCAGGGTCGAGCCGCACTGCACAATCCACAGAGGCCGGCGAGTTGTGGCGGAACAGGACGTCGGCCCAGACGATGCGCGCCGACTGGTAGCATGCAAGAATGAAAACGGCGCTGAGCAGAAGGCCGGCAGCGTAACGGAGGCCGGCGCTTGCAGTCCCATCGGGCACTGTTCATAATATACGCCAGCACAAGAGAAGTACCCGGAGGTTCATAAGACTTGCGTCCCTTACTGGCATTTGTATTGATCGAGACCATGGGTCTGTCCATGCTCGCTGCCGGACCCGTGATCGGCACCGCGGTTTCCGATGGGAACTTCCGGGTGAACAACGCTCTTCTCTCGGGGACGGCTACGCTTTTTGATGGCGCCGTGGTGGAAACCGGCCAGGCCGTCTCCAGGCTCGACCTGAAGGGAACCTGGATGTACCTGGGGTCCAATTCACGCGCCCGCTTGTCGCAGAAGCAGGCGGTCCTCGAAGAGGGCATGGGCGAGATCGGGAAGTCTTCCAATTATGAATTACAGGCGCGGACTCTGCGCATCTTCACCACCACGCCCCAATCGATTGCCCGGGTCCGGCTGGACGGAACCACCAAAGTGCTGGTGGCCGCGGTGAACGGCCCTGTGCGTGTGCTGAACCGCACGGGCGTCCTCGTGGCGAAAGTAAACTCCGGCGCCACGTTGAGCTTCGATCCCCAGGCTGGCGCGCCCGACGCGTTCGACATCCGTGGGTGTTTGCTCTACAAGGACGGCCGGTATGTGGTTGTCGACCAGAACGGCCAGGTTGTAGAAGTCACCGGGTCAGGTCTGTCCCAATTATCCGGCAATCCGGTGCGCGTGAAGGGCAAAGCCGGGGCAGGGACCCCGGTAGCCGGCGCGTCTCAGATTGTGGTCGCCGATTCGGTCGAGCGGGCCGGGGAAGGCGGCTGTCAGGCTGCGCTACAGCAAGTGCCGGGCGCGCAACTGGCCCAGCCGGGAGCGCCCCGCTCCTCGGGCGCGGCCCCGGGAACCGCGGAAGCGGCCAAGGCGGCGGGCAAAGCCGCCGGGGGTTCCCACATCGGGCTCTACGCGGGGGTTGCCGTGGCCGGGGCGGGCGGCGCGGTCGCCGGAATTGTCATGGCGACCCGCAGCAGCAAAAGCCCCCAGTAACGATCTCTTCCGGCTCTTACCGGGCCTCCGGCTTGCGGAGAACCTCCTGGTAAAGCTCCCAGACCGCGAGTAAATTGGACTCATCGGCTTCCCAGCGGCGCCTGCGAACCTCTGGGTGTGTGAGGGCTTCGAGAATGGCCCGGCAGAGGGCGGCGAGATCCCGGGCCGGGATCAGGCGCACCCCCTCCGGACGCAGACAGGTATCGGTTGCGATGACCGGAACACCAAGGTGGAGCGCCTCGCGGACCGAGATCGCGTCTCCGTCGTACAGCGTGGTCCGCAGAAAGAGGGCGGCTTGGGCTACCGTCCACAAGGTCAAGGCATGGGGCAGGTCACCGCATAGGAGCACGTGTTCGGCATAGGGCCGCTGTTGAATCTCGTCGCGGATCTTCGCGGCAAGGCTTCCCGAACCGATAATCACCAGCCCGGCTTGCGGGTGCTTCTCGAGAATTGACCCCAGGGCCTCGATCTGAACCGGCACATCGTACTCCGGCTCAAGTCCCGAAACGGTCACCAGCAACGGCTTGTGCATGCGGCAGAACCCCTCCAGTCCGGCCGGGGGTTGCAGTCCAGGATCCCCCCCGGGGAACCCGAAAGGGCAGATTTCCCGGGTCCGCCAGGGCGGCACGCCGAAGCGATGAAACACATCCCGGATCTCGGGATTGACCGCGATCAGGCGATCGAAGCGGCGGAACAGAAAACCGCGCAAACTGCGCGGGTGCGCGTTTCTGCCCTCCGGCGTCGCAGGGTAACCGCCGGAGTGAAGAGTCAGCACGGTCCGGCGGCCAGGCAACAACGAGCACAGCAGTCCTAATCCCAGCAGCCGCCAGGTGACCTTGCCGCCGATGTGCAGGTGGGCGATATCAAAGCGCAAACGGAGTAATAGCGCCAGGAGCTGCCAGGCGTTGGCGGGATAATGAACGTTCTTCTCCGCCTTCTTACGAAAGCGGGTCAAATTGATGACCTCGCACGGAATCTGCCGGGCGAGTAAAAAGCGTCGAATCGCGACCAGGTTCATTTCGACGCCGCCGTGAGGAGGCGGGTAGGGACCGAGCAGAAGAATTCTCATTACGCTCCGACTTCAGCGACGATCTCTTCACCGATGGCCAAGGCGGCCGTGGCCGCGGGGCTCGGAGCGTTCAGCACGTGCAGCGCGTGGGGCTGGCGCGCGAATTGGAAATCCTGCACCAGGTCGCCGTTTGGCGCCAGGGCCTGGGCCCGCACGCCTGCCCCGCCGGTGACCAGGTCCTGTTCCTGAATCTCCGGCACCAGCTTCTGGAGGGATTCGCAGAACAACCGCCGGCTGAAGGAGCGGCGCAGTTCCTCGAGACACATGCGCGGGTAACGGCCCAGAAATCGCCACAGCCCCGGATAGCTCAGGGCGTCAAACAAATCGCCGAGGTTGATGTCGGTCTTGCGGTAGCCTTCGCGGGCGAAGGCCAGCACGGCGTTGGGACCCGCTTCGATGCCGCCGTGGATCAGCCGCGTGAAGTGCACGCCGAGGAAGGGAAATTTCGGGTCAGGCACCGGATAGATCAGATTTCGCACCAGGTGCTGGCGCTCCGGACGGATCTTGTAATATTCGCCCCGGAAGGGCACAATGCGCAGCTCGCGTTTGAGCCCGGCCATCTGGCTGACCCGGTCGCAGTGCAGGCCGGCGCAGTTGATGAGGAATTCAGTTTCAAATTCGCCTGCGCTGGAGACCGCTACCCAGCCGCCGGCAGCCTGCCGCAGGACTTTCACCTTCGCCGAGGTGACCACCCTTCCATGCACTTTCGCCGCCAGCGCTTCGCAGACCTTCGGATAATCCACGATGCCCTCTTCGGGCACCCGCAACGCCGCAATCCCGCCCACGTGCGGCTCAATCTCACGCATCTCCGCGCGCCCCAGCATTGCCAGGCCGCTGAGCCCGTTGGCTTGCCCCCGCTCGAACAGGTTTTTGAGACGCGCCAGTTCCTCTTCGCCGGTGGCCACCACCAGCTTGCCGCAAATCTCGTGTGGAACGGCGTTTTCGCGGCAAAACTCGACCATCTGCCGGATGCCGCGCACGGCCAGGCGCGCTTTGAGAGAACCCGGTTTGTAGTACAGCCCGGCGTGCAACACGCCGCTATTGTTGCCGGACTGGTGCCGTCCGACTGCGGGCTCCTTTTCGAGAACGGTGATTTCGGTGTCGGGAAAGCGTTGCCCGAAGCGGTAGGCGGTGGCCAGACCCACCAGACCCCCGCCTACAATCAGAACTCGTTTCGGATAGGGCACAGCTTCTGATTATAGAGGGTGATCTACGAACGTCTGAGAATGAACGCCCAATACGTGTCCGGGCCGGCGGCCACACGAAAGTTGATGTCGAGAATCTCCAGAATGATGAAGCCGGCCCGTTTCATCAACTCGATCCACATACTCTTGCCCAGTACGCTGTAGTGGTTCGCATTGGTTTGATGCTGGCAACTGGTGTCCGGGGCGGGAACCTCAACGTACAGGTAACCTTGCGGCCGCAGCACCCGGGCAAACCCGCACAGCGTGAAGAACGGGGCGAAGCTGTGTTCCAGGCAGTGGCGGCACCAGATCAGATCAAAGCTGCTGTCCGGGAAGTCGAGGAAGGATTGATCCATGGGCAGCACCTCGTGGCCTTTGGCCCGGCACATGGCCACATCCTCGGAATTGAGCGCAATTCCGGTGGCGCGCCAGCCCAGAGACTGAAAACGATCCAGCGCCGGCCCCTGGCCGCAGCCTACATCGAGCACCCTGGCGCCGGGCGCGAGCGGGAACTGACTCCGAAAATGATCGAGCAGTTGGGCGGTGATGTCGGTGTGCAGTTGGCTGGGAAACTCCGGGTAGGTTTCTCCTTCCAGGCGTGTCAGGAACTGCTGCAATTGTTCAATTTGGCGTGGTTCCAGATTCATTTCGATTCCCCTTCCAGCAGTTCCAGGAACTGGCGGGCGGTCCTGGCCCAGGTGAACTGCCGCATGTGTTCGCCGGCGCGTTGCCCGATGCGGGCGATCTCGTCCCGGTTCTGATACGCCCATTCCAGGTGGTGGATGATTTCGTCCAGGTTCGGATCGTCCCACGTGCCGGTCTGGCGCCCGTTCTGCTGGATGCACATCTGGCCCGCGTTCCGGATGCAAATCGCGGTTCTGTCCGTAAGCACGTCTTTGTGCCCGCTGGATAAAGAGGCAATCGCAGGCTTGCCGCAAGCCATGTATTCCATCAGGACCAGGTTCGTCCCGCCTTCGCACCGGTTGGGGAACAGCCCGACGTCGGTATTTTTGTAGATGCCGGCCATGGTTCCGTTGGGTTGGGGCGGGAGATGGACCACGCGGCGGGGGTCAACGCCGTTGTCCACCATCAAGCGCTGCATCAGGGAGACGTAATCCCGCGAGCCGGGATTAAAGCGGATGTAGGGGGAGGCCCGCATGGTATTCATGCTGAACTCCCAGCGGTTGAACCAGGAGGTCACCAGCAGCGTATCCCGGTGCCGGTCCTGAAGCACTTTGTAGGCGCGCAGCACCAGATCCTGACCCTTGCGAAGCTCGAACTTGCCGCCCGAAAAGACGACGAACCGGTCCTTCAGGAAGCTCTTCTCCGAAGCGGTGGAGTTGAAGATTTGGGGATCCACTCCCTGGACAATGGTGGCTGTCGCGGTAAGCCCGTGGTCTCGCAGGATCCGCTCGCACCACGAGGAACCGGCGGCGACGACATCGAAATAGCGCCGGGCGTTTTCGATGGCCCCTGCCGGCAACAGGCTGTCTTCGAAGAACGTGTAGCCGACGCGGCGTGAGCCTTCCAGAGACGGATAAATCGGCGTCATGAGGTTGTCGCTGATCGCCTGAACCACAGGGCAGGCTACTGAGACAGGCTCGGGGCCGCCGGCCCTTGCTGTCTCTTCTTCACTCGCAAGGCACTGCTTCAGATAGAACAACCCCAGCTCGTCCGGCGCCGATTCGCCGTTCAGGGGGAAGGTAAAGAGCTTGACGGTGGTCAGCGCGGCGAGTTCCCGGACCAGGTAGTTTCCGCAGACGCCCCATCCATGGCTGTAGCCGGTGGGCAGACAGAGATAGACCAGATCCACATCCGGATAATCGGCGGCCTGGAAGGCCGGCATTAGCCGCGTATTTCGAAGGTCGAACCGGCCGGCTGGCCGGTGCGGCGGTACGGAGCGCCGGCGCGGATTTCGGAGTACTGCTGCATGGCCTGGGCACGGGATGCCAGACAGGCTCGCCGGGCCCAGCGGAACAGGTCCAGCGCCGCGGCCAGCTCCTGCCGGCCATGCTCCAGCGTGCCGGTGCGCAGCGCCTCACCCAACCGTTCGCCGTAGGTGTCCGCCAGTTGCCTGGCTTCACTCCAAAGCCCGCTGGTCACGGCTTTGCGCAAGCGGCGCCCCAAAATTTCCAATTCGGATTCGGCAGGCATGCTCAACTGTATTGTTTGCGGGCCTCCGCCATGGCCTGGAACATGTTGGTGAAGTAGACGGCCTGTTGTTCGAGCGAGGCGATCAGGGCATCGGCGGCGTTGATTTGCTCGCGCAGGCTGGTTTCCAGGTTGTCAATGCGCTCCTGCTGGGCGGCGATGCTGGCGTCCTGAGCCGTGATCTGCGCGCCGATGCCTTTGATTGCGGACTTGAGTGAACCGCTGTCCGGATCCGTCATGCTGTTGATGGCGTCGGTGGCTGCTTTCAGGAACCCCCCGGAGGCGGTATCCCCCAGGAACGTGAGCAAACTGGAATAACCGTTCTGCACCACACCGGAAAAAGTGGAAGTGTCCAGCGAGAGCTTGCCCTGGCTGTCGAACTCCAGGCCCAGGTCCGTCAGCGAAGTGATCGCTCCGGAGGCCGAGTAATTCGTCATGCCGCGGAGCGAATCCGCCAGTGTCCGGATAATGCTTTGTCCCGAGAGGGCCCCCGCATCTTTGCCGTGGTGGGCATCCAGCGCGTCGACGACCGCATTGTAGGCGTTGACAAAAGACTGAATCGCTTCGGTGAATGCCGATGTGTTTCGCGAGACGGTGACGGTAGTCGAAGAGCCGGCTTTCAGCAGATCCACGGTAAGGCCGGGGGCCAGCGTGATGGTGCGTGTGTCGCTGGTCAATACCGTAGCACGGCCGTTGACTTTGTAACTGGCCTGCGTCTCACCGCTGGTCAGCGCATCCAGCAGATCCTGGCTGCCGTCATTCAACTGGATGTCAATGGCGCCCAGTTTGCGGCTCTGAATCGAAAGCCGGTAGTCGGGCTGCGTCGAGGAGCCGATGTTGACGATGGTCGCCTGCACGCCGGCTTCGGCCTTGGCATTGATGGCGGCCACCAACTGATTCAGCGAACTGCCCGAAGGCTGAATTGCGTAAGCCGCTGAACCGACGGTCAGGGTGTAGCTGGTGGAACTGCTGATGCCGCCCGAGGAGGGGTCCGAAACCGCCGGCAATCCATCCTTGCTCATCGTATTCCGGTAAGACCCCAGGTCGATGACCTCGATGGTGTAAGTGCCTTCCAGGGCGCCCGTGCCCAGGTGGGCGCTGACCACGCTGCTGTCTGCGGCGGTAGCGGTCAGCGAACCTGTCCCGGCCGCTCCGGTGATGCCGGCCAGAGCCGATTGCAGCCCGAAGAGCTTGGTGTCCAGGGCGCTGAGGGCGTCGGATTGTTTTTGAAGCTGGGCTTTCACACTCTGGTATTGAGTCAGGGGAAGGGATGCGATGGCCACAGCCCGGTCGATAACCGACTGGAAGTCGGAGGAGTACCGGCTTGCTCCCGTGAAAATGCTGCTGGTGTTGCTCACGATGCCTTCCGTCCAATCGCACTGGCCGGGACGGTGCAGGTTCACCGGCCCGGCCAGACGTTCTGGTTCCTCATTCAACTCCCCGGCGCCGCGTTTCCGCCACGCCCGGGAGGTTACCCCCTGCCGGAGTTAGCCGGCAGGGAGGAGTGGGTCAACCGCTACCGCGCCTCCTAGCCGCGGAGGAGCGAAAGGACCGCCTGGGGCGCCGAGTTGGCTTGCGCCATGGCGGCCAGTGAAGCCTGCTGCAACACCTGCGCCTTGGTCAGGTTGGCCGCTTCCGCCGCCACGTCGGCATCCCGGATGCGCGATTCGGCGGCCGAGAAGTTGGAAATCTGCGATTGAGCCAGTTGGATGGCGAACTGCAACTTGTTCTGGCCCGTTCCCACCCTGCCTTGTACCTGGCCGAGGTTGGTGATGGCGGTGGCGATCTTGGTGATCGCCGATTCGGCATTGGCCGTCACCGATGCCGCGGCGTCGGGACTGGAAATCGTGGCGCTCGATCCGCCGGCCACAACACCGTTGAGACCGCCGCTGGCCGCCGAACTCAGGCTGAAGCTGCCGGTGCTCTGGATGGAGAACCCGCTGCCGCTGCCATCGTTGACCGCATAGATGCCCACCGATGCGGTCTGCGCGTTGATCGAAGTGAGCGCCGCCGCCAGAGTGGACGTGGCCGCAATGGTCACCGTCTTGGTGCCGCCGCTGTAGGTGAACGTGAGGGTCTGTGGAGTGGTCGGAGCGGTCCAGGAGCTGGCCGAGTAGCGGTAGAGCGCCTGGTTCTCCCCGTAGCCGCCAGCCGTAGCCAGACCGTTGCCGGCCGAGATGGTGGACGCCGAGAAACTGAACGCCCGGGTTCCGCCCAGCACCAGGTAACCGCTGCTGTTGGCCGCCGCCGTAACCCCGTACCGGCTCAAGCCGGCGTTGAGCTGCCGCAGCGCTTCCGAGGCCGTGATGCCGGAGGTGCCGCCGGAGATCGTGACACTGGCGGTCTCGGCTGCAATCACGCCGTCGCCGTTGACGTCCTCGTACAGCCGCACGTCGAAAATCTGGGTTCCGCCGGCCAGGTAAGTCTGGGTGCCGCTGTTCAGGGTGTTCACCGTGTTGGCCGTGCCGCCGCTCAACGTCGAGCCGCCGCCACCCACGGTGGTGCTGCTCAAGCCGAGCGCGGTGGCGTCCACCTGGTTGGCGCTGCCGCTCAGGTCGACGGTCACTTTGGCGTTGGACTGCACGTTGCCGCCGCCGCCGTAGACCGAAATCACGGTATTGTAGCGTCCGCCGGCCACCATCCCGATGTTGCTGGCCTGGCGGGTAATTTCCGTCAGCAGATCCTGGTACTCGTTGTTCAGGGTGGCCCGGTCGCCGGTGAAGGTGGTCGAAGCCGACTGAGTGGCCAGCGTCTTCAGCCGGTCCAGAATCTTCGAAATGTTATTCAAGCCGCCATCGACGATCTGCAACGCGCTGATACCGTCATTGGCGTTGCGCACGCCCTGCTGGAGCTCGACCACATCGCTGCGGTACTTGTTGGCCACCGCCAGGCCGGCCGCATCATCGCCGGAGGAGTTGATGCGGTAGCCGGAGGTCAGGCGCCCGATCGTGCGGCTCTGAAACTCGTTGTTCACGCGCAGATTTTCCTGCGCGATCAGAGAATTGACATTGGTTTGAATCGAAAACGACATGCTTCACATCCTGTTTTTGAGATTCCCGGCATCCTGCCGGGCCCGGCGACCTGTCTGTTTTCCGCCGTTACCTCTCATATCGTCCCGGCCGGGGGAGGCTTGAGGGTTTTCTCTACCGCAGTTCGGCATATTGAATGATGCTCTCCTCCCGGCTCTGCTCGGCCGACCAGCTCCGCAGTTCCTCCGGCACCGGCCGGTAGTCGTGCCAGATCTTGATCGGCCCGAACCAGGACTTGTGCCACGCCGGCCGGAAATTCCAGTTCTGCGGCAGCACAAAAGGCGAGAAGCCCGTTTCGGCAACCGCCTGGGCGAAAGCCGCCTGATCGTTCAGCGGCATCCGGCACAACTGCCCGTCCCGGACAAAAAGGATGGAAGAGTCCACCCGGCGCACCCGCTGTTTCCACTCCCGCAACAGAGGTTGCGCCTTCCGGGTGAAGAAAACAACGCCGGTATTGTACTCGACCAGATCGCCCCGCAACCCGGCGTAGCGCCGGGCCCATGGACACTCGCAAATCGAGCAGGCCAGGCCGAATTGCGCGGCCCGCTCAAAGGCATAGTCGAGCCGCCCCAGCACCACCGTGTCGGCATCCAGGTAAAGGGTCTCCTCAAACGGCGACCGTTCGCCCATGCCCGCCTTGTCAAGAAGATTGCTGCCATCCGGCAGGCGCTCGATATGAATCGGGAGTTCCGGGTGGATCTGCCGCACCGAGGCGCACGACCGTTCCAGAGCGTCTTTCACCCCCTCGCCCCAAACCAGGTACAGGACTCCTCTTCGTTCAGACATGCCCGCCTTCCCCGGCGCACCAGCGCCGCCACATCCTCCGGTAGGCCGCTTCGAGCGATCGGGTGAAGCGGGCCGCGGCGGTCAGCGAAGGTTGCATCCGTTCGCGCATCCGGCTGCGTAAGGCGGCCAGGTCCCCGGTTCGGCCGGCGTACCCGACGGCCCGTTCCACGTACTCCGCCGGGGAGCGCGCGATCCATTCCTCCAGCCCCGCCCGGGAGAGCAAACTCACCCCGACCCGGGAAACATGCGCCGTACCGGCCAGAGAGACCACCGGGACCCCCATCCACAAGGCTTCACACGTGGTGGTGGCGCCGTGATAGGGAAATGTGTCGAGGGCAATGTCAATCTGGCTGTAACACTCCAGGTGCGCGCGCAGGCCGGCAACCGGCGCCAGCAGGCGCACCCGGTCCTCCGGAATACCGGACCGGGCGAACTGCCGGAGCAGCCGCGCGCAGGCCTCGCCACTCGAGGTTCCGTAGGCTTTAACGGCTAGCCTGGAACCGGGCACGGCTGCCAGAATGCTCGCCCACAGCTCGACCATCTGCGGGGTGACCTTGGCCAGATTGTTGAACGAGCCGAAAGTGACCGTTCCGGTCCGTAGCGCCGGCGGAGGCGCAACCTCCGGCGCCTCATCCGGAGGCCGGTAGCACAGAAACCCGTGCGGCAGCCGTTCCAGGGTCTCCGTGTGCCAGGAGTCGCTTCCCGGAGGGTCGGCCCATTGGTCCGTGATCCGGTAATCGATGGCCTCGAGACCGGTCGTGTCCGGGTATCCCAGCCAGGTGACTTGAACCGGCGCCGGTTTCCGGGCAAACACCGGCAGACGGTTCCCGGCTGTGTGGCCGGCCAGATCCACCAGAATATCGATGCCTTCCCGCCGGATCAGACTGGCAACCTCCCCGTCCGTCATCCCGTGGATGTCGTGCCATTGAGGAACCAGGCTTTGCAACCGCGCGGTAACCGCGTCCGGACGGGAAACCCCGGAGAAACACACCGGTTCAAAGGCGGCGGTGTCGTGCGCCTCAAGCACCGGTTCCAGAAAGAAAGCCACCGAGTGAGCCCGGAAATCCGGAGAGACGTAACCGATGCGCAGCCGCCGTTCCGGATCGCGAAGATGAGGGTGAGGCTGCCGGAGTCCTTCGAGCGGCCGGGCGTGCCGCTCGGCCCACCGCCGGTGTTCCTGGAAGACCAGCGGGCCATCGAAGCCGGGCCCGTAGTGCAGGGTAAGCAGATAGTTGGAGTGGGGAACCGGGTCTTCCGGCCGGAGCTGCACGCTCCTGGCCAGCAGCGCCGCGCCTTCGGCAGCCTGCCCTTGCCGGGCCAGGGCAATGCCCAGATTGGCGAGCGCCTGGGCGTGCTCCGGTTCGGCTTTGAGCGCCCGGCGGTAGGCCGCGATGGCTTCATCGAGGCGCCCCTGGCCGGCCAGGATATTGCCGGTATTGACTTGCGGATCGGCGCAAGCCGGATTCCGGCGCCAGGCTTCGGCATAGGCCGCCAGGGCCTCGCCCAAACGCTGCTGCCTTTCAAAAACGATTCCTCTGACCGTATACGCATCCGCCGAACCGGGCTCGCGGGTCAAGGCCGTATCCAGGTGTGCGAGCGCCTCGCAATAGCGCCCCCGGGCCGCCAGAACCGCGGCGAGATTCACGTACGCCGCCGCCAGCGCCGGATCCAGACGCACGGCTTGCTCGAAACACACCTGCGCTTCTTGCTGCCGGCCGAGTTCGGAGAGCGCCTTCCCCAGCGCGTGATACAGCCCGGCATTGGCAGGATCCATGTCCAGGGCGCGGCGGAAGGCGGCTGCGGACTCCTCGAAACGGCCCAGCCGGTGCTCAACCTCGGCCAGGTTGACCAGGGCTGCCAGAAACGCCGGTTTGAGCCGGAGCGCGGCGGAGAAACAAGCCGCCGCTCCCTCGAGTTCTCCCCGCTGCGCCAGCACCAGGCCCAGATTCCGGTGAAACTCGGCAATGCCCGGCCGCAGCGCAATGGCTTGCCGGATGGCGGCTTCGGCCTCGGCGGCCCGGCCCTTCAGATGCTGGATCACGCCGAGCAGGTGCCAGGCGTCGGCGTTCCCGCGCTCCCGCTGGAGAACCCGGCGATACGCCGCTTCGGCTTCCGCGAGCCGTCCCCGGTTCTGGTGGTGAAGGCCTTCCTCGAGCCACGCGCCCACGCCGTTCATGGTTTCCGCATCTCCTGAAGCCGGCGGCAGACCTGCCCGATTACCGAGGCCCAGTCACCGGGCTCGGGTTGCCGGAACAGACGCATGGTTGGGTACCAGGGCGTATCGGCGCGATCAAGCATCCACCGGAAATCCGGAACATAGGCGAGCAACGTCCAGACCGGCGCCCCGATGGCCCCGGCCAGATGCGCCGGCATGCTGTCAACGGTAATGAGCAGATCCAGATTGCGGATGCGCGCCGCTTCCTCAGCCAGATCTGCAACCTCGGGGCCCAGGGGCGCCAGGCGGAGGTGGGAAGGAGCCGGGGGACGGCCGCATTGCAGGCTCAGCAAGGTGATGCCGGACAACCCGGCAAGCGGAGCGAGGCACTCGACCGGCATCGAGCGCTTGTGATCATTGGGATGATCCGGGTTGCCGGCCCAGACGACCCCTACTTTCAAACCCGGATAGCCGGCCAGGCGCCGGGCCCAGAGAGCGACCGATTCAGCCGGGGGATTGAGATACGGGATCGCGGCCGGCACGCTTTCCAGGGTCGTGCCCAGCAAGGCGGGAAGGCTGAGCAACGGAGCATGCAGGTCGTAATCGGGCAAGGCCGACTGGGCCGGGATCATTTCCTCGCACCCGGGAAACCCCCGGAACAGGGGGATCAGCGCAGCCTGGCACTCCAGAATCACCCGCGCTCCCAAGTCGCGAACCATGGGAAGGTAACGGACGAACTGGATGGTATCTCCCAGGCCCTGTTCGGCGTGAATCAGAATCGTCTTCCCCGCGGGGTCTTCGCCTCTCCAGCGAGGCCTCGAAAATCGGCGCTTCGAGTATTCCGGTTTTCTCCAGCGCCACTCATACTCCTTCCACCCGGCCGCGAACTCGCCCCGGAGCAACAGGGCCAGCGAGCGATTCCAGTGCGCGTTGACATGCTCCGGATCAATCCGCAGGGCCTGTCCGTAGCAGTCCAGGGCTTCGGTGAGCGCCAACCGTGCCGCCAAAGAGTTGCCCAGGTTGGCGTAGGCTTCGGCGTAGTGCGGGTCGATCTCCAGAGCGCGCCGGTAACATTGAATGGCGTCGCTCACCCGGTCCTGCTCCTGGAGCGCATTGCCGAGATTGTTCCAGGACACCGGGTCGGCCGGATTCAAGTCCAGCGCCAGGCGGGCCTCGCGTTCGGCTTCAGAGTATCGCCGGGCGGTCCAGGCGATGGCGGACAGATTCGCATGGGCTTCACTTGATTTGGGATCCAGTCGCAGAGCCTCCCGGCAGCAGCTTTCCGCTTCGGCATAGCAGTGCCGGGCGATGAGCACCGCCGCCAGATTCGAGTGCGCGGCGGCCAGGCCGGGACGCAGCCGGATGGCCTGCCGGAGCGAGTCTTCGGCCTCCTCAAGGCGGCCGATTCTTTTCAGCGCCGTGGCCCGGTTCGAGTAGGCCTCGGCGTAGTCCGGGCGAAGCTGCAAGGCTTGCCGGAAAGCGGTGAGCGCTTCGTCGTAACGGCCCAGCGCGGTCAGGGCGTTGCCGAGATTGTTGTACACTTCGGCGCGGCGGGGATCCATCTCCAGAGCCCGCCGGTAGTGCTCCACGGCGCCGGCCGGACGCCCCAGATCCTGCAAAGCGTTGCCGAGGTTGACGTGGGCCTCGAGGCTGGCAGGGTCCAACCGGATGGCCTGCTCGAAAGACCGCACCGCCTCCTCCAGCCGCCCGAGGGAATGGAGTACGCCGCCCAGATTGGCGTGGAAGGGCGCAATCGAACCGTTGGCTTCAATCGCCCGCCCGATGTACTCCGCCGCAATCTGGTGGCGGCCGGAGTGGTGATACACCATGCCGAGCAGGTGCAGCGCATCGGGATTGTCCGGCTCCTGCGCCAGAATCTGGCGGTAGATGTTCTCAGCCTGTTTGAGCCGGCCGGCGCGGTGGCATTCCAGCCCCATTGTGAGCGCTTCCAGCAGGGTTGGCATCCTGGCTTCCCCGTTCCGCCCCGGTTATCCGGCGAGGGCCTCGCCGGCGGCCCGAATCACCGAATCCCAATCCCCGGGGACAGGCTGCCGGAACAGGCGCATGGTGGGATACCAGGGTGAGTCGTCCCGCCCGATCATCCAGCGGTAATCGGGCGCAAAGGGGAGCAGCGTCCAGACCGGTTTTCCCAAGGCTCCGGCCAGATGAGCCACCGCGGTGTCCGCCGAAATCACCAGGTCCAGTTGTTCAACCAGCGCGGCCGTATCCCGGAAATCGAGTATCTCCGCGGACAGGTCGTCGATGGCCAGGGGGGGCAGCGCCCCCGGCGGATTTTTCTGCAAACTGAACCAGCGGATTCCCGGCAACTCCTTCCAGGGCGCAAAACAGCGGGAAGGAATCGAACGGTTCGCATCGTTCGGGTTCAGAGGGTTGCCGGCCCAGACCAGGCCGGCTTTCAGACCGCCCGCTCCGCCTGTCCGTCCCTGCCAGCGAGCCCGCCATTCCGGGCGCACCGAGAGATAGGGCACACGGGCCGGGATGGTCTCGAGCGTGGTGCCGCAGATGGCGGGGAGGCTCTGGAGGGGAGCCTGCACGGCGAATTCCGGCAAAGGATTCCCGTAGACAATGGCGCGCTGGACACCTGCCACGGTTTCCACCAGCTCCGCCAGACCGGACTGGCATTCCACCACCACCCGGCCACCGGCCTCCGCGGCCAGCGTGGCATAGCGGATAAAGTGCAGCGTATCGCCGAGCCCCTGCTCGGCCCACAACAGAATGGTCTTGCCCTCCAGCGGGGAACCATCCCAGCGGGGCTGCGCGAAATCGATCACCGGAGCATGCGCGGTCTTCCAGCGCCATTCATATTCCCGCCAGCCATCCTTCAGGTTGCCCGCCGTCATCCAGGCATAGGCCAGAGCGACGTGAGTCTCCGGAATATCCGGTCCCAGGCGCAACGCCTGCTGGTAGCAGGCGGCGGCATCCTCGTACATGGCTGCCGCCGACAGCGTGTCGCCAAGATTCCGGAATGCCTGGAAGTAATCCGGGCGCAGACGGATGGCTTCCAGAAAACACCGGGCCGCCTCCTCATAGCGGCCCAGGTGACGCAAGGCATTACCCATGTTGTTGTGCGGCTCGGGCATATCCCGGGCGAGACGGATCGCCTCCTCGTAGCACAGCAAGGCCTCGGAATACCGGCCCAGCGACTGAAACACGTTGCCCAGATTGCTGTGATAGTGGCAGACGAAGGGATTCAGCGAGAGAGCCCGTCCGATGAGGCCGAGCGCGGTCTCGGAGTCTCCCGTATCGTGGGCGAGCATCCCCAGAAGATGAAGCGCGTCGGGGTTGTCCGGCTCCGCAGCCAGGATCTCCCGGTAGATCTGTTCGGCTTCTGCGAAACGCCCCGCGGTGTGGTGCTCCACGGCGGCAGTGAAGGAATTATACATGGCGTAAAGACTCCAGAACTTGTTGAACCACGCCTTCCCAGTCCCCCGGCTTGGATTGCCGGAACAGGCGCATGGTGGGATACCACGGCGTGTCCGCCCGGCCGAGCAACCAGCGCCAGTCAGGGACAAAAGCGAGCAGGGTCCAGACGGTTTTGCCCAGCGTCGCCGCCAGGTGGGCGATCATGGTGTCCACCGTGATCACCAGATCGAGATTGGCGATCACGGCGGCGGTGTCCATCAAACCCTGGTTTTCGGCTTCGAAATCGAAGATGCGTCTCCCGAATGGCGATTGGGTAAGTTCTCCGGCTTGCGGGCCGCGCTGCAAGTTAAACAAAATCAGGCCGGACAACTCGCCGAGGGGGGCCAGCCGGGCAAGCGGCACCGAGCGCCGGGCGTTGTTTTTGTACTGGGGGCTGCCGCTCCAGCAAATTCCCACCCGCAAAACCGATTCTCCCGTAACGGCGGATTCCATCCGGCGCCGCCAGTACTCGACGCGGGCGGCCTCCAACTGGAGCGGCGGCGGGGGAGGAATCGAATCCACGGTGACTCCCAACAGCCGAGGCAGGCTCATCAGCGGGAGGTGAACGTCGAAGGGGGGCGTTTCGTCGCCGGCGGAGAGCCAGCGGGCCGTCCCAGGCATGGTCTTTAACAGGGGTAGCAGGCAATCCTGGCACTTTACGACAATGGGGCCGCCGCGGTCGCCGAGAAGAGGCACAAAACGGCTGAATTGAATGCTGTCGCCCAAGCCCTGCTCGGCATGGAGGAGCAGCGTCCGGCCGTCGAGTGGAGAGCCATCCCACAAGGGCTGAGGGAAACGCTGGGGGCTCACCTCGGGCTGATGCCAGCGCCATTCATATTCTTCCCAGCCGTGCGCGAAATCTCCCAAAAGCAGCCACAGCAGCGCGCGATTCCAGTGGGCGCGGGCATTGGCCGGCTCCAGCCGCAAGGCTTCCTGGAGATGCTCAAACGCTGCTTCGAAGTCCCCCAGTTCCACCAGGGCGCCGCCGAGATTGCTGTGCGCGTCCGGATAATCGCGCCGGCATTCAATAGCTTGCCGGTAGGCGCGGACCGCATCCTCGGTATAGCCGAGCTTGGAGAAGGTGTTGCCAAGATTGTTGTAGGATTCGGCGTGAAAAGGATTTCTCCGCAGGGCCTGCTCAAAACAGGGCAGGGCCTCGTGGTGCCGGCCCAGTTGCTGGTATGCCGAGCCCAGATTGCTATAGGCTTCCACATAATCCGGATCCAGCCGCAAGGCCTGCTGGTAGCAGAGAACCGCTTCGGAGTAGCGGCCAAGGTCCTGAAGCGTGTTACCCAGATTGTTGTGATAGAACGGCGCGGCGGGGTTGATGGTGATCGCTTGCGCCATGTAGGAAGCCGCAAGTTCGTACCGGCCCGCGTTGTGCGCGAGCAGGCCCAGCAGGTGCATGGCGTCGGCGTTGCGAGGCGCCTGTTCCAGTATCTGGCGGTAAATCCTCTCGGCCTGCTCAAACCTGCCGGCCTGATGGTGGGTCACAGCCACCTGGAGAGCGTCAGCGATCGTCATACCGGGGTGGCGCGTTCAGCGAATTGCTTCCACAGCAGATAGATCGGCGGAATCGAGCAATTTGTTGAGATCCCGGACAACCCGCTCCATGACAGGGGTCCAGTCCCCCGGGCGGGGCTGCCGGAACAGGCGCATGGTGGGATACCAGGGGGAGTCTTCGCGCTGGAGTTGCCAGCGCCAGTCGGCCGCGCAGGGGAGCAGCACCCATACCGGACGCCCTAACGCGCCGGCCAGATGGGCCGCCATGGTGTCAACGGTAATGACCAGGTCGAGATTCAGGATGGCGGCGGCCGTGTCCAGAATACCGCCTGCCTCGTCTTCCAGACTGGTCACCGCAAAGCCGGGTGGAGCGTGGCGCAACTCCGCCGATTGCGGGCCGCGCTGGAGGCTGAACAGAGCTACCCGGGGCAAGCGCGCCAGGGCAGCAAAATCCGCCAGACGCAACGAACGCCGTAAGTTATAGGAGTATTTCGGATTGCCTGACCAGACCAGGCCCACGCGCAGCCGGTTGGGCGCCTGGCCGATGCGGCGGCGCCAGCGCGTGATCCATTCTTCTCCGACGTGCAGGTAAGGCGTCCGGGCGGGAATGGTTTCCAGCCGGGTTTCGAATACACCCGCCAGGCTCATTAAGAAGGCCTGGGCGTCGAAATGAGGCAGCGCGGCCCCCACCGGGAAGACGGCATCGATGCCATCTACGGCGGCCATAAGCGGGGCCAGCCGCGCCGGACATTCCAGCAGCACCCGCGCTCCGCCGGCCTGAACCTTTGCCGCGTAGCGAACGAATTGGATCGTATCGCCCAGCCCCTGCTCGGCGCGCAGCAGAATGGTTTTACCTGCCAGCGGTTCGCCCTTCCAAAGTGGCCCCGGGGGGCGCCGGAGGCGCCATTCGTATTCCGGCCAGCCGCGCTCGAAATCGCCCATCCGCAGCCAGGCCATGGCGCGATTCACATGCGCGCCGGCGAGATCGGGTTTCAGCCGGACGGCTTGCTCGTAGCGGGAAAGCGCCTCCTCCCAGCGTCCCAGTTGCTCGAGCGCGGTCCCCAGGCTGTTGTGAGCCTCAGCCAGATTCGGATCCAGCCGCAGGGCCTCTTCAAAGCACTGCCAGGCTTCCTGATTGCGGCCCTGTTTCTGGAGGACATTACCCAGGTTAGTGCGGATGCGGGCATCGCCAGGCCACAACCGGATGGCCCGGCGGAGGAAGCCCGCGGCCTCGTCGAGATCGCCCTCTTCCTCCAGGGCCGCAGCGAGATTGACAAGCGCCGGGGCGAAATTCGCATCCAGCCGGACGGCCTCACGCAGGAGCGGAACGGCTTCACCGGCACGGCCCAGTTCGCGGAGCATGTTGCCGAGGTTGCTGCGGGCTGGCGCGTTACGCGGGTCGATGGCAACCGCCCGCCGCACGCACGCCAGGCCGGAGTCCTGCTCGCCGTGCTGAAAGCGCAGAAGCCCCAGCAGATGCAGGGCCCCGGCATGATCCGGGCAGCGGTCGAGGATCCGGCGGTACAGGGTCTCCGCGCGCTCGAATTCACCGTTCTGGTGGGCGCCCACGGCGGCGGCCAGCAGGGCTGCATCCGTTTGCTTCACCCCGGGGTAATCGGCGGAAGCGGAATAACGCCTTAATTATCTAACCCAAGCGACGGCTGCTTAACCACTCGCGGGCAGCACGGAGGTCTTCAGCGGAAACTAAGCGGGTAAACCAAGCCCCCGCCAGGTAGATGATCCCGAAAAGCGTGCCGCAGGCCGCCAGGATGAAAAACGGGCGCTGGGGGAGCAGAACGGATCTAAGCAGCGCGGCGCCGGCGGCGCCGGCGGCGGCAACCAGCCCAATTTTGACCAGATCCGACATCAGCGCCAGGTCGGCCAGGCGGACCCGCAAAATACTGAAAACCTTCCGGATGATCAGCGCTCGCTCAACCGCCGCCACCACCACCACAACGCCTATGGCGCCCATCATGCCAAAACGCTGTGTCCCTGCCCAAAGAGCCGGAATCATGCAGAACACCAGGATGAGGCGCACCCGCAACAGGAAGAACCGGTGGGCCGCATACGCCCGCAATACGGGATCGTAGGGGAAGATCGACAGCGGCAAGAGCGTCAGATTGACGGCGAAAACCGGCCAACTGGCTTCGTACTGGCGGGTAAACAGGAAAACCAGGAATTCGCGCCCCACAACCATGAGAAGCGCATACAGGGGCAGATAGACTGCCGCCAGTTTCGAGGCCACGCGGAGGCTCAACTCGAGGATTTCCCGGTGCTGCCCGGTGTGCTGGAGGTGGCTGATGCGGGACAGCAGAACGGCGGCGACGGACTCGTAGAGCAGGCCGATCAACGGGATTTGAAAACAGCCCATCGCGTAGATGGCATAGGCGGCCGGGCCGAAGACTTTGGAGACCCAGAGATTATGCACCTGGGTTTCCAGCGTGTAGATCAGCCCGGCCAGCCCGAGCGGCATGGCGTATCGCAACTGCTCGGCAAAGAAAGCCCGGTCCAGTTTCTTCCAGAAACCGGAAAATTTACGCCGGGCATACCGGATCAGAACCGCGCCTTGCAGGGAATTCTGAATCAGAGTGGCCGCCAGCAATGCGCCCAACGTGGCCGACCACAGCGCGGCCGCGATCATAAAAACGGCCTTGGTGAACTGCGCGAAGACGATAAAGATGGTCGAGCTTTTTATGTCCTGATTGGCGGTGGCGACCACTTCCAGGAAGGCGGAAAAGATCGTGGCGGCCATCACCACGCCGATCAGCGGCGCATAACCGACCAGTTGCGGGCTGCCCACAAGCGCGACCAGGACCCGCGGAAAAAGCAGCAGGGTGGCCAGGGCCAGCATGCCGATGGCGGCGTTATAGAGCAGGATGTTGAAGACCACCCGCGGACGGCGCGCGGTTTCCCGCGGGAGGAAGTAGAACGCGCTCATCCCAAAGCCCAGCGGCAAGACGGATTGGGCAAGATTGATCAACAGGAAGGCCTGCTTGTAAAGACCGAAATGGACCTGATTCAGGCGGCGCACCAGCAGCAGCGGGAAGGCGAAGCTAAGGACAAAACCCACGGTCTTGGCCGCCAGCAACCATAAGGCCTGGCTGGTGAGAGACGGAGGCTGTTCCACCGCTGCGTTCAGGCTCCTGGCTTCGTGGGCTGAGTCCATAGGCGCTTTCGCGGTCACGTCCAACTGCGGAACCGCTCCAGCAGGTGGGTCAGTTGATGGGGCGCACCACCGCGGGCTGCGGCGCGATTTTCCTCCCGGGTCAACTGCACCTCCTTGCGCATGACCGGGATTTCCGGAGGAGCAACGATGCCGAGTTTGACGCGGGTGGGGGTTGTCTCGATGATCTGAATCTCGATGTTGTCGCCGATCACGATGGACTGGCCGCTGTAGCGGCGGATGACTAACATGTCCCCTCCAGTAACGGATGCTGGTGCGAGTAGCCCGATTCGCTTTGAATGGCTTGCAGCCCGCGGCGGGTCTTCAGATGAACCACCAGGGGGGCGAGCAGGTTGGCCGTAGGAGGGCGTCCTTCGGCCAGGGAGACGAGCGCCAGGCAGAGCACGTCGCGGCCAATCAGGGGCTGGCGGTCTTTGGGAAGTTCCAGCGCGGCAAGGTCTTCGGGGGAAATGGCGGTCTGGTATCCCGGGTCCACGGTGAGCACTGGAAGAGCGAGGAAACAGAGGCTCGATAGAGACAGGCTCTGGAGGAAAACCAGGGGCTTGTTTTCGGGTTGCTCAAGAATGACGAAGCGGCGTTCGTTTTCGAAGCCCGGCAAACCGGAGGGGAATTCGATGACCGATTCCTCCGGGTATTCAACGCAGCCAAAGTACTTGGTTTGAATGAGCGGCATGGGGGATAAGCCTCACTCGCGAACGACCTGGACCAATTTCCCCTGGGCAGTGAGCGGGATTTGATCCACCCAACAGAAACGGAACGGGATGCTGCCCAGGAAGTGGGCCAGCGTCTCGCGCAGCCTCTGATCGCGTTCCGGCGCCAGGGCATTCCCTTTGAGACGCAGGTCAATGGATCCATCGCGTCTGAGCACGACCTGAAACTGCCGGATTTCAGAAAACTCCTTGAACAGGTGATTCCAAAAAATATTGTTGATCTTGCTGCCGTCGGGGAGTTGGAGCAAGCCGGCGACCCGGCCCTCAATCTGGTGGATGGCAAAGACGCCGGATTCGTTCTGGTGGGCCGGAAGAGCGACGCCAAGGTCGCCGATATCGTAACGCAGGAAAGGGGTGCCGCGGCAGATGGTGCTGGTCCACAGAAGGCGACCGGTTTGTCCCGGCGGCGCGGGGCGGCCGTTTTCATCCACGATTTCAACGAACAGCCAGGGACGAAGAACTTCAAGCGGCCCATCCGGGACGAACTGGCAGGCCATAGCCGAAAGTTCGCGTCCGCCATAACGATTCAAAATGGGAACCCCAAAGGCCTGGCGGAAAATGCGGCTTTGTTCGGCAAACAACATCTCTCCGCCGTTCCAGGCCGTGCGGACCAGGCCCGGGGCCGGGCAGCGGCCGGATTCCACTACGCGGCGGGCCACATGCTCCAGAATCGAGGTAAATCCATAAATGGCTACCGGAGCGTGGGCATGAATGATGGAGAGGGCGCGTTGAACGGTCCCCTCCGACATACGGTAAGCATCCAACAGAAACTCATTGCGCAGCCAGCCATGCAGGCGGTCCCGGCGGCGCATCCTCTTCCGGATGTCACGCTCCGATCCCCACAGGATGATGACGGGCATGCCTGGCTGCCATCCCATGCGCACGGCGGTGTAGGTAGCGGCGGCCAGGCCGCTGCGCAACATAGGCGTATCGTGGAAAAAGTGCACGGGCTCCCCGGTGGAACCGCCGGTAGAATCCCGGCGGCCCTGGATGCCGAAACGGGCTTGCATTTCCGCGGCCGGAAAGCAGGCCTGCAACTTCGCTTTGTCGAGAATGGGAAGGGAGGGCCAGACACGCCAGAGATCCGCCGGATCCTGGATGCGCGCCACCTCCCGCCACTCCGGAAGGGCGTCCGGGCGGGAACCGAAATACCGGACCTGGGCGAGCAGCCGGGCAGCCAGTTCCCGGCGTTGCTCCGCAGGACTGAGCGCAGGGAAGCGCTCCAGCTCATCCCACGGCCGGGCATTGCGGGCCAGGTAGCGGCGCCACCACAGGCGGCTCAGCAAACGGGGAATCATGGGCGGGGCTCCAATTCGCAATGACCTCGCCAACCGGAAGGCGGCAAAAAGGCACGCCCGTCGAAAGGATACACCTGTTCCGGCGCTTTGCGCTCCCCGCCGAGCAGAGCGACGACGGAGGAAGGCGGAAAGGACGCCAGGGGGAAAAGGAAGCTGCCGAATGCTTCGCGGACCAGGGGAATTCGGGTTGGGTCGAATCCCATCAGGCGGGCGTGAATCCACTCCACGGCAGCCGGGTTCAGACCGGCGGTGAGGAAGCGGCTGGGCACGGGGGTATTGGCGAGCGGGCCCTCCCCTTCACCGCCGACAATGGCATCGGTGATGGTGATGACTGTGCGTTGGGGTGTGGATGCCAGGGAGCCATCGAGCTTACCGTAGCGCAGGATGCGTTGCAGGTCCAGGCAGGTCCGCCAGATGGTGTCGTTGCCGTACCAGGAGCCCTCGAGTTCCGGGTCCTGTTCGCCGAGCAGGCGGGCGCAGCGGGCGAGTCCGGCCGCGGCTCCCGCCAGCAGGGATTGGGCATGGAGCGAGGCTGTACGGTTGGCCGCGTCGAGGAAGTTTTCCGCCATGCCCTTGAGGCGCGAACGGCCGGGGTAGCAATCGCCTCCGGTCCGGCTCCCGCCTTTGCGGTGATGGGGCAGATATTCCTTGTTCCCGTTGATCCCGATCAGATTCTTGAGCGCGCCGGTGAGGCAGGCCTTCTTGTGGGATTTGAGCTTGGGCAGATTGACGACCACATCGGCTTCGATGATTTCGCGGGCGATCAGATACTGATGACGGCCGGGAGCATGGGTGCGGAGGAGCAGGTCCGGATTATACATCGTAACCCGGAACCTGGCGGAATCGGCGGCGAGAGCTTCGAGAAGACTGTGCTGCTGGAGATCGAAGAGGACAAAGCGGTCCATGGAACGGAGCGCCTCCTGGCGCCGTGCTCCCAGCCGGCCTTCGGGAAGGACGGTGCGGCGGAAATCGGCGATCTCGACGGGAAGCCCGCGCCGGCGGAAACGCTCCGCCATTTCGTCCAGACGGCAGAGTCTGCGCAATTCAGCGAAATCACAGCCCTGGAGGGGAGCATCACCGACGACGACACTGGCCGGGCGAGTGAGCTCCACGGCTTCCAGAACCGCTTCAATGAGGGTGGGATGGGTAATGAGGCAGTCCAGACCCTGGCCGGACTGGTTGTAGTGATGCACCCAGTTGGGTTTGAGCACCACGCGGCTTCCAGGCCGGATCAGGGCGCCGAGCGGATTGGCGGCCTCGAGACCCCAGGCATGGAACAAAGCGCGAAGGCAAGCGGCGGGCTCCTCAAGGACACCGTATCCGGCGGCCCGGCTGCGAGCGATGGCTACGTGGTTCTCCTTCAAACGACCTCCGGGCGCGCGGACATGAGAATCTGTTCAAAACAAGCCGTCACCTGATCCCAGGAGAAGCGGGAAGAAACCATCTGCCAGGCCGCTTCGGAGAGCCGGAACCGTTCAGCCGGGTTTTCGAGCAACTCGACACAGCGGGCGGCGAACATCTCCGGCGTGTCGGCGATTGCGATGTCCGTGCCGGGGTGGATTTCGAGGCCCTCGGCCCCGACGGTGGTGGAAACAACCGGAACCCTGGCGGCCATGGATTCATAGATTTTCAAACGCGTACCGCCGCCGATGCGGAGCGGAACGATCGAGACTCGCGAACCCCAGAGATAGGGGCGGACATCAGGCACCGTGCCGGTGATGTGGATGCGCGGATCGTTTCTGCCCAGGGCGAGCACTTCGGGCGAGGGCGAACGGCCGGCCACGGCCAGCGAGCAATCCGGGCGGCGGCGGCGGATCAGGGGCAGCACCTCACGGACAAAGTAGAGCACTCCATCGACGTTGGGCAGCCAGTCCATGGAACCGACGAAAACCAGGTCGGCGGCAGAATCGGGGGGTGTTTCCGGCGGAGTGAAGTAATCGATATCGACCCCGGTGGGAATCGCCGCGACATTGGCGACGCCGAACAGTTCACACATGGTGGCGGCATCCTGGGGAGATACGGCGACAATGCGGGCTACCTTGCGGCAGACGGCACGTTCCAGACGGAACATGCGGCCGGCCTGGAGAGAAAACAACAGGCGGCGCAGGGGATCGGGAGCGTGCTCGGCATGACGGCGCCAGATCATGGTTTCCACATTGTGCTGGAAGAGAATGCAGGCGCCCAGATCGGAGATGTTCGGAGCGGGCGTGAGAAAGTCGCAGACTACGGCGTCAAACCGCTGGCTGGCGCGCAAATCCAGGATGGTACGTTCCATCCGGCGGGAACGGTAGCGGGCCACGGCGATGGGCAGCGGGGAGAAGAGGCTGCGGAGCAGGTCAAGGTAGAACAGCGGCGAGGTTCTGGGCGCTATGCGGCGGCGAATGGGGTAAGCGTGGGCACAGTATTCAGCGGAGCGAAGGACACCCTGGGGCGAGTTCGGATCGGCAAAGGCCACGTAGTGAATTTCATGACGGCGGCTGAGGCGGCGGAGCATTTCGAGAGTCCGGATGTGCCCGCCTTTGGTGGTGGGGTGGAGGAAGTCGGACTTCACCCAGAGGAGTTTCATGAGAGGACGGCGACGGGTTTGCCCTGGAGGCAGACTTCGGACCAGATTTGCAGGTTGAGCAGGCGCCAGATGCGGTCGGTGGCGTCCTGCTTGCCGGCCTTGTGGCTCTCGAGCAAGCGGTCCAGCTCGGGCAGGTGGATGTAGGCGGCCAGCAGGCCGTCCGGGGCCCGCAAGCGCCGCAACAAAGGGTCTGCTTCGGGGCGCCGCAACCAGTCCCGCAGAGGTGTGGGGAAGCCCATTTTCCGGCGATAGATGATGTCTTTGGGGAGCAGGTCTTCGACGGCTCTTTTGAGGATGTACTTGCCTACGCCGGCGCGAATCCGAAGGTGATCGGGGACACGCGTTGAAAACTCGACGAAGGGGTGATCCAGGAAAGGCACGCGGCTTTCGATGGAAGTCGCCATGCTCATCTGGTCCTGTTTCATGAGCAGCTCGACAAGATAGGTTTTCTGATCGGCGTAGAGCATGCGGGACAGCAGCGAGGCCTCGGGGCGCGACTCGAAATGGCGGAGATAGGAGCGATAAGGCTCCAGGCCGTCCGGGCGGTTCAGCCAGCGGATCTGATCGGCATGCGAAAAGGCGGAATAGAAGTTGTCCAGGTAGAGGGATTCGAGACTTTCCCCACGGCCCAGGAAGGAATGCTGGAGCTTGCGGCGCAGCCCGCCCGACAGAAGGGGCGAAACGGCGATTTCAGCGCGAATGCGACGGCGCAATGCCTCCGGCAAGAGCCGATAGACCCCCGCCCAGCGCCGGTTGACGGCGTAGAAATGATAGCGGCTGTAACCGGCGAACATTTCGTCGCTGCCTTCACCGGTAAGGACGACTTTGACCTGTTGGGAAGCCAGCCGGGAGACAAAGTAAAGCGAGACGCTGGAAGGCCACGTAATGGGCTCATCCTCGTGCCAGATCAGGTTCGGCAAGGCATTAAAAAAGTCCTCCATGCCGATGACGACTTCCTGATGCTGGGTGCCGATGCGCCGGGCCACGCGGCGGGCATAGTCCAATTCACTGTACTCGGTCTCGCGGTAGCCCACGGCGAAGGTCTTCACCGGAGTGGAGACCATCCGCTTCATGAGGGCGGCGATGGCGCTGGAATCGACGCCGCCGCTCAGGAACATGCCGAGGGGCACATCACTCATCAGGCGCATCCGCACGGTTTGTTCGAGCCGTTGCCGGCACTCGGCGATCCATTCCTGGTCGGCACGAGGTTCGGGCGCAGCCGGGGGAGGGGGAATTTCCCAATAACGCTCGGTCTGGAAGCGCTCCGGGGTGAGCAGGAGCCGGTGGCCGGGCATCAGCTTGCGGATACGGGAGTAAAGGGTTTGCTCGCCGCTCACATAGCCGAATGCGAGGTATTCGGAGAGCAGCTCATCGGCAAAAGAAGGCGACAGAGCCGGGTGTTCGAAGAGGGCCTTGATTTCCGAGGCAAAAACAAACAGGCGGCCGTCCCAATAGTAGTAAAAGGGCTTAATGCCGAGGCGGTCGCGGGCGCAGAACAGCGTGCGCGTGGTTTTGTCCCACAGGGCGAAGGAAAACATGCCGCGAAAACGGGAAACGCACTCGGGGCCGTATTCTTCCCAAGCGTGGAGAATGGTTTCGGTGTCGCAGCGGGTCTTGTACCGGTGGCCGGCCCGCTCGAGATCGGGGCGGAGGCCGGCGTGATTGAAGATCTCGCCGTTGTAGACGATCCAAAGGTTGCCGTCCTCGTTGGTCATGGGCTGCGCGCCGCCGGCGACATCGATGATACTGAGGCGGCGATGGCCGAGTTGGGCGAAGGAGTCGCGGTAGAAGCCGGAGCCATCCGGGCCACGGTGACGGATGGACTCCGTCATGCGTTCGAGGATGATATCCGGCTCGGAGAGGGGATTTCGGGAGACAAAGCCGGCGATGCCACACATAGGTTCAGGCCGGAAAGGGCCTCCGCACGGAGGGGCGTGGGGCAGGGCAGGAAACGGGGGCGGCAGCCGGCGCCGGTTGTGACTGGAGGGCTCTCTGAGCCACAGCGGTGAACGCCACGGCAAGACCCGCCAGCGCCGGCACATAAAGCTCATAAGCGCTGCTCCCAAACAGGGCGCCGGCGCAGAAACTCAGCAAAGAGGCTAATAAGCAGAACGCCATGCCGGCTACCCCAGGCAGATCAGGGCGGAGGCGCGACTGCTTATACAGCCGTACGGTGCTGCGCAGCGACAAAAACAGGATTGAGATATAGAGCAGGAATCCGGGAATGCCGGTTTCGCTGGAGACCTGGGTGTAGGTGTTATGCGTTTCCCGCCAGAAGATCGGCTCGCCGCGATCTTTGGCCTCGGCGGCGGAAGCAGGCTGAAAGTTGCCGGGGCCAACGCCGAAAAAGGGATGACGCAAGGTCATGGCGATACTGCTCTTAACCAGCGCAATACGCTCCATTTTGGAGGCAACGGCTTCGTTCGGCCGCTGATTCCCGGTCTCTCCCACCAGGGTCCGGTAGCGTTCAACCAATGTGCCCGGGACCAACAGGGAGGCCAACACGACAGCCACCAGAAATACGAAGAACAATTTGAGTTTATTGGCGAAGGAAGCAAAGAGGAAGAAGGTGACGCCGAGGACGGCCAAAACGACAAGCGCGGCCCGCGAGCCGGTCATCAGCACAGCGCCGAACATGGGCAGGATGGCCAAGCCTACCATCACGCGGCGGAAGGGGATGTGGGTATCGTTCAGAGCGACGACGCCCCAAAAAGGCGCGGTTATCAGGATCAGGAATGCAATGGCGTTGGAGTTCGCCAAGGATCCGGCGGATACGACCAGCCGGCCTTCCAGGCGGCTGCCGAACAGCAAAGAGATCAAGGCGACCGTCAGACCGGCAAGAGCAAGCACGAACATCACCCGGCGGCAGTGACGGAGGGTAC
>Ga0272446_1000522_pt1 | contig 60472 bp, 45 predicted proteins | sample YNPCB0061_FD_194587 | JGI IMG/M metagenome (GOLD analysis project Ga0272446, IMG submission 194587) | Hot spring microbial mat communities from Yellowstone National Park, WY, United States - YNP-CB-006-1 | ecosystem: Environmental > Aquatic > Thermal springs > Hot (42-90C) > Sediment | place...
ACTCGGGTTTCCCCCCCCCCCGGGGGGGGGGGGGGGGGGGGCAAAACCCGGTTTCCCCACCCCCCTCGCCGAGGGCGTATGTTCACGTTAGCCGTCCATGCGGCTCCGCCGCACCCCGACGGGATGAAAACAGGTTGTTCTTGGGAGGGCTGCGCCCTCCCACACCCTCCCGCGGGTGGGGGAATGGGGGAAACCCGGTTTCCCCATTCCCCTCGCCGAGGGCTTATGTTCTCGTTAGAGGTTAGATTGCGGATGGTAGATTGCCGCTCAAGGCAACAGGAAGCGCTCCAGCGCTCACGAGCTTGCGGCGTCTCTATGACGCTGCTTTGGTAGATGGCGCCGGGAGGGCCACACCTTCCCGGCCCCTTTCCCGTGAGACGAGCGGAACAACCCGCGCGCCCCGTCTCGCGGCCCTGCCTGGAGCCACGCCCGCGCGCGCCGCTCGCTCCCCAACGCAAAGCGCCCCGCCGAGATTCGGCGGGGCGCTTTGCGTTGAACCGATGTGAAGGGGCTAGCGGCTCAGACCGCTGTTGATCTGCGAGAAGACCTGCGACACGCGGTTGCCGAGCAGCGTCAGGATACCGATAACAACAATAGCGATCAGGACAAGAATGAGCGCGTACTCGACCAGGCCCTGGCCCTCTTCCTTGGCGAAGAAGCTGCGAAGCATCGGTTGTACTCCTGTGTGTGAGCTAGATTGCTGAGTAGAACGTTGGACCGACAGGCGTACGTTGGTTGGACAGGTGTTGCGGATACCGGCCTAGCGGCTCAGACCGCTGTTGATCTGCGAGAAGACCTGCGACACGCGGCCACCGAGCAGCGTCAGGATACCGATAACAACAATGGCGATCAGCACGAGAATGAGCGCGTACTCGACCAGGCCCTGGCCCTCTTCCTTGGCGAAGAAGCTGCGAAGCATTGTTTCACCTCCCTTCCGATACGAGTGTTGTTGGTAGAGGCTTTGCTCTACGCCCTGGCAGTATAGGTCGTACGACGCAATACGACAATAGTCAGAAGGTACTGTGCATGTGTGGGTATTGAATCTGGCGATTCTGATGCCGTGAAAGGACCTTTGGCGCGGATGCGAGTGTCAATAGTACCAGGGTCCTGACAAAGTGGCGTGAGGAAACCCGGTTCCCCCATACCCCTGCGCACGGGCTGCGCCCGCCCACCGGGTGGAGGTATGGGGGGAACCGGGTTCCCCATACCTCTGCTCGATGGCTGCGCCCTCCCACCGGGTGGAGGTAATGAGGAAACCCGGGTTCCCCCATGGTCACGTGAGACGGTCATGCGCATGGCGCACCACGCCCAATGACCATGACCTGGGAGCGCGGGCGTCCCGCCCGCATCGCGGCTCCGCGGGCAAGGTGACTGCCCCCCTCCCCAGCCCTCCCCCCGCTGGGGGGAGGGAGTCCGGCTCCTCCCCCCGCTGGGGGGAGGTTAGGAGGGGGGCTGCAGCGCCGCATGCGCGTAGGTGAGCAGCCTATGTTCACATCAGGAAAACTTTTTTTCGTTCCCAGGATTGGACGGTGAGACCGCTCGATGGCCTTGCCTGCGATTATCTACGGAGGGTCACACTATCGATCACGTTCAACACGGCAGTGATGATCGCCCCGAACGCCAGGGTAAGACCGAAGCTCCAGAGCAGCACACGGGCGGCGTAGGGGTTACGGCGGCGGGCGAACCACCACCCGACGATCTGTGCCAGGGGCGCCAGCAGGCTGAAGAACAACGGCGCGCCCAGTTGCAGCCAGCGGGGCGTCCCCCCCGCGGCGGCCAGGATGCCGAACAGCCCGAAGGCGTTCACCATCACCAGCAGACTCAGCCCGGCCACGGCGCAGCCCAGCGGCCAGGCTGCATAGGTCCGCGGCAACGGGGGTGGGGTGTCAGGTTTGCCCACAGGGAAGGGTTCCTCGGGCATGGTTCACCGTAAAACAGGTGGAAACGGCGTTCTCCGGCCTCCCCCGCCACAGGGGAGGGGCCGGGAGGGCTGCGCCCTCCCAGGACTATTGCTATCCCGGTGGTATTTATCGCCCCCGCGGCACATACCGAAAGATCAAAATAAACTGATGCACCTGATTGGCCACAAAAGCGAAGGGATAGCCAAACGGATACAGATTGAGGCTCTGGTCGTGCCAGATACGATACCCGCGGAACTCCAATCCCGGCGTCTGACCCAGGGAGGCCACAATGTCGGCGTGCAGCATATTGTGATGCTCGGCGGTCGGTTGCAGGTCCTTGGTGAAGAGCACCAGATGGCCCCCGGGCTTGAGCAGCGTGAGCGCGCCTTCCAGGACCCGGCGCAACTCGCGCAGGAACTCCCAGTAGTCCAGGTTCCCCAGATCGGCGGGGGAGGTGGTGAAGGGTGTCGGGGCGCTCGCGCCGCGCTTCTTGCGCTCGCCGGTCTTCTCGCGGGCCTGCATTGCCGCATAGGGCGGGTCGGTGAGGATCAAGTCGAAGGGGCGCGCACGCACCTCTTCGAGGCGCGCCAGTTCGCGCGCATCGGCCACCAGGTACGGCTGGGGCGCGATGCCGATGCGCTCACAGACAGCCTGGTAGATGCCGGCGTACTCCGGCGAAAGGTCCACCCCCACAGCCGTGCGGCCCTCCAGCGAGCAAGCGATCAAAGTGCCGCCAACGCCGGCGAAGGGGTCGAGCACGTGGCCGCCGCGGCGGGTGAAGAAGCGCACCAGTTCGGCCAGGAGTTGCGGAGGCTTGGGGGACGGATGCGCGCGCCGCAACTCATGGGCGTAACTCTCGGGGCCTCTGGTTGGATAGCGCGTGCTGATCACCGAGCGCAGGGCGTAGATCCACTCGCGACCGGTGAGGTCATTCAGGCGATTACGCGGGTCCACGCCGGGGATGTCGGTCGGATCGTTCATGCCGCAGTCGTTCATTCCCGAACTGGCACGCCATGGGCCGGGCAACGAAAGCCCTCGTTACTCGTTAGATTCTCATGCGGCTCGCGCCGCACACCGACGGGATGAACATACTTCCTGGGAGGGCTGCGCCCTCCCAAACTCTCCCACCGGGTGGAGGTATGGGGAAACCAGGTTTCCCCATACCCCTCTTCGAGAGCCTATGTTCACCTCAGCCGTCCATGCGGCTCCGCCGCACAACGCCGTAATGAAAATAAGTTTGTTCTTGGGAGGGCTGCGCCCTCCCACACCCTCCCGCGGGCGGGGGCCTGGGTGCGCGGGCCTCCGGCCCGCGTCCGCTGAGGTATGGGGAAACCCGGTTTCCCCACCCCCCTCGCCGAGGGCTTATTTTCACGTTAGCCGTCCATGCGGCTCACGCCGCACACCGACGGGATGAAAAAAGGTTCTTCCTGGGAGGGCTGCGCCCTCCCAAACCCTCCTGCGGGCGGGCTGCGCCCTCACCCTCCCGCGGGCAGGGGCGTGGGGAAACCCGGTTTCCCCACACCCCTCTTCGAGAGCCTATGTTCACCTCAGGTCCCATGCGCGGGGCGCACAACGCCGCGATGGACATACGGTTGTCCCTGGGAGGGCTGCGCCCTCCCCCACCCTCCCACGGGTGGGGGAATGGGGAAACCGGGTTTCCCCATTCCCCTGCGGGGCGGGGGCGTGGGGAAACCCGGTTTCCCCACATCCCTCGCCGAGAGCTTATATTCACGTTAGCGCGAATGAATAACCAACCAGTCTTACCGCCAGGCGGCCATGAGCGTTGTGAACTCGCGGAAGAGGTAGGTCGCGTCGTGGGGGCCAGGGCCGGCTTCGGGATGGTACTGCACGCTGAAGCAGCCAAGGCCGGCGTGGCGCAGGCCCTCCACCGTCTGGTCGTTCAGATTGATGTGGGTCACCTCTACTTCGGGGGGCAGGGTATCCGGGTCCACGGCGAAGCCGTGGTTCTGCGAGGTGATCTCCACCCGGCCCGTCGCGAGGTGGCGCACGGGGTGGTTGGCGCCGTGGTGGCCGAAGGGCAGTTTGTAGGTGCGCGCCCCCAGGGCCAGGCCCATCAACTGGTGGCCCAGACAGATGCCAAACACCGGCACGCGCCCCAGCAGGTCGCGCAGGGTCTCGAAGGCGTAGGTTGCGGCGGCGGGGTCGCCCGGGCCGTTGGAGTAGAAGATGCCATCGGGCTGCAGCGCCAGGGCCTCGCTCGCCGGAGTGCCGGCCGGCACCACCGTCACGCGGCAGCCATGGTCAACCAGACGGCGCAAGATGGTGCGCTTGAGACCAAAATCATACGCTACGACGTGATAGGTGAGTGGTGGCGTGCCGCCGGGGTACACCGGGCCAAACGGGGCCGAACCTTCGGCCCAGTGGTACGGTTCTTCGCAGGTAACCACCCGGGTCAGGTCGAGGCCTTCCATCGGCGGGGCCTGGCGGGCCCTGGCCAGTAGCGCCTCAACCGGCTCGCCAGTGGTTGAGATGATGCCGCGCATGGCCCCGGCGGTGCGAATGTGCCGGGTGAGCGCCCGCGTGTCCACTTCGGTTATGGCGACAATACGGTGCTCACGCAACAACTGGGCCAGACTGCCACGGGCGCGCCAGGAACTGAAGTTCTCGCTATAGGCGCGCACGATGAAGCCGGCCACCTGAGGCCGGAGCGACTCGGGATCGAAATCGTTGACCCCGGTATTGCCGATGTGCGGCGCGGTCATGGTGACCAACTGGCCGCAGTACGAGGGATCGGTCAGGATCTCCTGATACCCCGTCATGCCGGTGTGGAAGACCACCTCGCCGATGCACTGACCCGGCGCCCCAAACGAACGCCCCGGAAAGACCCGGCCATCTTCGAGTACGAGTACTGCATCCATTCCTGTGTGTGCCTCCCAGGTTGGGCTGACAGAGGCAGGCTGATTGCCCGCTCGTCTGCGCCGATGCTCATTGTATCACGCCGTGGCGGGTATAATGCAGTTCGAACCGGGTGCGCCGTGCCATCTTGCACGGCGCCTTGTTCCGTCGGGCTGATGGTCTTTGAGAAATCAATCCGCTACACATTGTCCTTTGGAACGGGGTGTGGGGAAACCAGGTTTCCCCACACCCCTGCCCGCGGGCCATGCATGGCCCATGACTTTGTCGATGGCTTCCTCATGCGGTAACATCCGCAATCCGATGCGCCTGCTTTTGCTCTACAAAGACTATCCCCCGGTCATTGGGGGCATCGAGAACCACCTGCGCTTCCTCGCCGAGGGTCTGGCGGAGCGGGGACACGCCGTAACGGTGCTGGTGAGCGGCGCCACGCGCCGTACCCAGGTGGCGGAGGAGGGCGGCGTGCGCGTGATCCGGGCTGGTCGCCTGGCCACCCTGGCCTCGACCCCCCTCAGCCCGGCCCTGCCGCTGCTCCTGGCCCGCGCGCGGCCCGACCTGATCCACCTGCACCACCCCTTCCCGCCAGGCGATCTGGCAACCCTGATCGCCGCGCCCAGCGTGCCGCTGGTGGTCACCTACCACAGCGATATCGTGCGCCAGCGCCGCCTGGCGCGAACCCTGGCCCCACTGTTCCGGCGCACCCTGCGGCGGGCGGCGCGCATCGTCGCGAGCAGCCCGGCGTATATTCGCACCTCGCCGCTGCTGGCGCCGCTGGCCTCTCGCTGCCGGGTGGTACCCTTCGGCGCGCCGCTGGACCGCTTCGCCACGGCTGATCCGCAACGGGTGGCGGCGCTGCGGGCGCGCTTTCCGGGGCCGCTGGTGCTCTTCGTCGGGCGGCTGCGCTATTACAAGGGCGCCGACCGGCTGGTGCGGGCGATGGCCCACGTGCCTGCGCGGGCCGTCTTTGTCGGCGGCGACGCCACGGTGCGCCGCGCCGACTTGGAGGCCCTCGCCGCCGCGCTGGGCCTCGCGGAGCGCGTCCACTTCGTTGGCGACCAGTCCGAAGAAGCGTTGCGCGCCTGGTACCACGCCGCCACTGTCTTTGCCCTGCCCGCGGTTGAGCGGAGCGAGGCCTTCGGCATCGCCCAGGTGGAGGCCCAGGCCGCCGGGTTGCCGGTGGTCACCACCGAGGTGGGCACTGGCACGAGCTACGTGACGCTCCACGGGCGAACCGGCTTCGTGACGCCGCCCGACGACGTGCCCGCCCTGGCCCGCGCCCTGCGGGTGCTGATCGCCAACCCCGAACTGGCGCGCGCCCTCGGCGCCGCAGGCCGCGCGCGCGCGGAACGTGAGTTCAGTCTGGAGCGCATGCTCGACCGCCTGGAAGCCGTGTATGCCGAGGCGTTCGAGGACCCGGCGCGCTAAGGGTTGATGGTCAGGGTCGGAATGGACCGGGCCTTCTCGCGAGAAACGCCTCGTCACAGTTGTCGGGCCGCTGGCCCCCGCACACGAACAGGATGAACATGAGGTTGTTCTTGGGAGGGCTACGCCCTCCCAAACCCTCCTGCGGGTGGGGGCGTGGGGAAACCCGGTTTCCCCATACCCCGCTCCGAGGGCCTATGTTCACGTTAGCAGCGCCTTACCGGCAGTTGCCGGATACGCCAGGAGAGTTAGGGTACAATACTTCCCGGTAGCCATAGGGCCACGTCAACGTCGCTCACTGCGCCTCAACCTCACCCCCCGGCCCCCTTCTCCGTCAAGCAAAGAGGGAGAAGCGGGCATGAGGACGCTATACGTGATCGCCGCCTCTTCCGCTCGGGGAGGGGAAACGCGGGTGAGGGACTTCAGCCAGGACTTCGAAAGTAAGGTAGAGTAGCGCCATGACCAACCCCATTGATCGTCTGCGGGCCAACCTGCGCGCTCTGGGCATCCCCGCCACCGATGATGATCTGGCGGGCATTCAGGCGAGGGGCTTTCTGAACCGGCTGGCGGATTTCGAGCGCATCGTCGCCGGTGTGCCCTCCGACACCCTGCCCGACTACCTGGACGCCGGAAGTCTGCCCGTCCCGGAAGAAGAGGTTGCCGCGCCCCTGCCCGCGCCTGCCGCCATGCCGGCGCCACGACCCGCCGACACCGTGCTCGGCGCCGCAGCGGCGATCCGCGCGGGCGGCGCCAGCCCCACGGCGCTGGTCGAGGCGGCCCTGGCGCGGATCGCCGCCCTGGATGGCCCGCTGAACGTCTTTCAACTGGTCATGGCCGAGCAGGCCCTGGCCGACGCCCGTCGCGCCGAGGCCGAACTGGCCGCCGGGCAGGATCGCGGTCCGCTCCACGGCCTTCCGGTGGCGGTGAAGGATCTGCTGGATGTGGCCGGGCTGCCCACCACCGCCGGCTCGACCATCCTGGCCCAATCGGTTGCCGCCACCGACGCCACGGCCGTAACCCGCCTCCGCGCCGCCGGCGCGATCATCGTCGGCAAAACGCGCCTCTCCGAGTTCGCCTATTCGCCCGGTTCGAACAACGCCCACTACGGCGCCACTGCCAACCCCTTCGACCCCTCGCGCGACTCCGGCGGCTCCAGCAGCGGCTCGGCGGTAGCGGTGGCCACGGGCATGGCCCTGGCCGCCCTGGGCACCGACACGGGCTGCTCGATCCGCATCCCCGCGGCCTTCTGCGGGCTGGTGGGCCTGAAACCCACCTGGGGCCGCAGCAGTCTGGCCGGCGCGGTCCCTCTCTCCTGGTCGCTTGACCATCTCGGGCCGCTTACGCGCAGCGTCGCCGATGCCGCCGCGCTCCTGGCGCTCCTGGCCGGGCCTGATCCGCGCGACGGGCGGACGCTGCGCCCCGCCCCGCCCTTTGCCTACGCAGACCTTGCGGCAGAGGCGGGCGGGCTGCGGGTGGGATTGGTGCGGGAAGATGGCTCGGGCAAGCCTCTCGCGGAGCAGGAGCAACATGCGGCGGCACGGCGCGGGGCCGAGTTGCTAGCCACGGCGGGGGCCAGGGTGGTCGAACTCGACGTGCCCGAACTCGACCGGCTGCGCGTGCTTGGCACGGCCCTCCTGGGCATGGAGGCGTCGGCCTTTCACCTGCCCTGGCTGCGGACGCGCCTCGAGGCCTACGGCGAGTTTCCGCGCCAGCGGTTGCTGGCCAACTTCGCCTACGCGCCAGGCGACCTCATCAGGGCGCAGCAAGGCCGGGCCGTCTTGCGCCGGACGCTCGGCGAACGGCTGGCCGGTGTGGACCTGCTGGTGCTGCCCATGCATCCGGGGCCAATACCGGCCCGCGGCGTGCCGGCCAACAATGGCCTGGCCATCCCCTTCAACTGTCTGGGGTGGCCGGCCCTCAGCATGCCCGCCGGGCGCGGCGGCGACGGGTTGCCCCTGGCCGTGCAACTGGTGGCGCGCCCCTGGCAGGAAACTACCCTGCTCCGCGCCGCCACGGTGATCGAACGGGCACTTGCGGCTTCCCCGTGACCTGCCCGCGTTACCCTCTTGCGCCGACCCGTCCCCCTGGCTAACCTCATCGGTTGTCCATGCGGCTCCGCCGCACACCGACGGGATGAACATACTTCTTGGGAGGGCTACGCCCGCCCAAACCCTCCCACCGGGTGGGGGGATGGGGAAACCCGGTTGCCCCATATCCACGCTCGAGCGGCAATACGTTGCAACGAAGGTGACTGCCCCTACCCCAGCCCTCCCCCGCCGGGGGCGGGAGTCCGGCTCCTCCCCCCAGCGGGGGGAGGTTGGGAGGGGGGTTGCCGCGCCACATGCGCTTAGGTGAACGTATTAGCTCTCGCAGCCTATGTTCACATTCAGCCATCCATGCGGCTGCGCCCCACCCCGACGGGATGAACATACTTCTTGGGAGGGCTACGCCCGCCCAAACCCTCCCACCGGGTGAGGATAGGGGGAAACCCGGTTGCCCCCTCCCCCTGCCGGAGAGCCTGGCCCGCCCGCGGGCGGGGGCGGGGAGAAACCCGGTTTCCTCCTCCCCCTGCGGGAGAGCCTGGCCCGCCCAAACCCTCCCGCGGGCGGGGGTATGGGGGAACCTGGTTCCCCCATGTTCACGTCAGGAAGGGGGCGCGTCGGCAACTATGTCCGGCCGCAGGGCATAGGCCCACCAGTTATTGAGCACGCCGTCGGTCTCGCCGGCGGCGCGGGGGAGGTGCGCCAGCCACCAGAGGTGATGCAGGCGCATATCTCCCCCGCCCCACTCGCTGGCGTCCATCATCCGCGGCGGGGCGCTCAGGTCGGGGAAGCTGTACCAGGCGTCGGCGTGGCACAACACCGGGCGCGGATTGCCCCAGTCGTAGTCGGCGCGACTGTTGGGCGCGAAGTGGACATTACCGCACTCGGCGCGACCGGGGTGGGTCAGGTCGTAGCGAGTGAAGCGTTCCCACAGGTTACGTTCGCCACGCTGCCCGCGGTAGACGTGGGCCATGATCGACTCGACCCGATGCCCGAAGTTCTCCAGCATACAGCCGACGTCACGTTCGTAGTTAAAGCCCATCACCACGAACCGCCGCGGGCAGCGCTCGCTGCCGGCCAGGGGCGGCGAATTGCACCAGAAGGCCCCCGCGCCGGCCATGTGGCTCTCGTAGTAGCCGGCGTAGGGAAAGGCAAAGAGCCAGACTTCGTCAATCTCGCCTGCCAGCACCTTCTGGGGGATGGCGAAGTCGTCGAGCAGACGATGGTAATCCGCCGCGTCGGGATGGTGAAAGCCGCCCCCGCGAGCCCAGCAGGCCAGGTAGCGCTCGTCGTCGTAGGCGAAGCCGTCTACCTTCACCGGGTAGCCGTCCACCAGGTGTCGTTCGACAATGGTGTAGCGGGCGATGCCGCCGGAGCAGTGGTACAGGTCGGCGCTGTACTGCCGGGCCAGGGCTTCGGGATCGTGCCAGCCGAAATGCGCGTGCAGCCGCCGGCCGCCGCGGCTTTCCAGCACCGGGTCGTGAACGATCATCGCCACACGCAGGTCAATCGGCGCGACGCTGACCGGGCGCTCCCGGAGCGGGGGCGCCGCAGGCGCGGGCGGGCGACGTTTGCCGAAGAGCCAGTCGAACATACTAATGTGAAAATGGGGGAACCAGGTTCCCCCACACCCCTATGTTCATCGGGTGTTGTGGGCCTCGACCATGGACATCTGAGGTGACCATCGTGCGCCGCGTTCAGCCCCCCTCCCAGCCTCCCCCCGCTGGGGGGAGGAGCCGGGTTCCCGCCCCCAGCGGGGTTTAGGGGCGGACAGAACGTATGAGCGCAGACGGGCGTTCTGGCGTTGGGATGCGCTGGTTGGCCCTCACCCCCGTCCCCTCTCCCGCGCGCGGGAGAGGGGTGACCAGCGGCCTGCGCCGGGCCGTCCCGATGCGGCAGAAGCCGCGTTAGCCCGGATGTTCTGTCCGCCCTTAAACCCAGCGGGGGGAGGGTCAGGGAGGGGGCCGTCACCGTGCCCGCGTCGCGGCTCCGCGGGCGGCGGGACGCCCGCGATCCCGGGCCGTTTTCATCGGACGTGGTGCGCCATGCGCATGACCGTCTAACGTGAACATAGACCCTCGGAGAAGGGTATGGGGAAACCGGGTTTCCCCACGCCCCCGCCCGGCAGGGGCATGGGGAAACCGGGTTTCCCCATGCCCCACCCGTGGGAGGGTGTGGGAGGGCGCAGTCCTCCCAGGAGAATCCTTTTATCCCATTGCGGATGCGGGCCGGAGGCCCGCGCACCCATCCCCCCGCCCGCGGGCGGGTCTGGAAGGGCTTTGCCCTCCCAGGAACAACCTTTATTCGGTAGTGTGCGGCGCAGCCGCATGGACGGGGCTGTTATGTTACCCGATAGCGACGGCGTAGGCCCGCTCGGCCACGGCTGCCAGGTTGTCCCAGTCATAGCGCGCCGCTGTCTGGCGCGCCCCGGCGGCGAGGCGGGCGCGCAGGGCCGGGTCGTCGAGCAGGCGCAGGGCGGCGGCGGCCAGGGCGCCAGGGTTGCCGGGGGGCGCCAGCAGGCCACTACGTTCGTGCTCGATGAAGGCGCGCGCCTCGCCCACATCGCTTGCCACCACCGCCAGACCGGCTCCGAGCAGTTCGAGCAGTTTGGCCGAGCAGCGAGCGCGGTTAATCAGTGTGTCGCGGGCGGGGGCCAGGGCGATCGCTGCCCCGGCCAGCGTCGCGGGGATCTGCGCCGGGTCGAGCCACCCCCGCTCGTCGAGCATGGCGCCGAAACCGGCGCTTTCGGCGCGCGCGCGCAGTTCCCGCTCCTCGCCCCGTTCGCCCCGGCCTACCACAATCAACCGCGCGTCCGGGCGTCGCAGGTGAATGGCCGCCAGCGCCGCCGCCAGTTCCGCAATGTCCAGTTCCCAGAAGCGAGTGTAGAGTACCATGGCCGTCGCCGCCGGGGCGTCTCGATCGCGGGCGAGCGGCGCCGTGGGCGCGGCCAGGCCATTGGGCAGGTAGAAGACGCGCGCCGGCGCGACGCCCATGGCCCAGACCAGGCTCTCCAGGGTCCGGCTGGCGACGGTCACCGCGGCGGCGCGGCGAGGCAGGTCGCGTTCCTGCCAGGCAAAGAGCCGTCTGGCGTAGCCCGGGTAGGGCAGCAGGTCGTTCCAGCCGCCCCACCCCTCCCAATCATCGGCGTCCACGACGAGGGGCAGGGCGGGCCGCAGCGCGCGGGCGAAGAGCGCGGCCAGGCCGCCAAAGCCCCGCGGCTTGAAGAGGTGCAGCAGGTCGGGCCGCTCGGTCAGGGCCTGGCGCAGCATGGCGCTGCTCTGGCGCAGCGCCCCGGCAAGCCCGGGGCGGAGGGGCGGCGTATGGGTAACCGGCACGCCGTCATACACCACCCGCGTACCGGCGTCCTCCGGGTTATGCACGGGGGGCGCCACGATGCTCACCGCGCAGCCGCGGCGGGCGAGGGCGCGGGCCAGCGGCAACATGCGCGCCAGCAGGGTTCCCTTGGGGCGAATGCCGAACGGCGCCAGCATGACGATGCGCATCGTGAAGACTGGTTGCGGAGCACCCATGCCCGAGCGCTTATTTCTGCCGCCCGGCGTGAATAATCTCCATCATCTCGTCCACTCGCGTAACCTTCACCCGCGGGCGACCCTGGGCGGCGCCCCGGCTGGTCTCGTGAGTGTCAAGCGTCTTCCAGTCGGCGTAGGTCACAACATCCACGCCGCGCTCGCGCAGCAGGCTTTCGATATCGCCATCGTCGGGCGCCGGGGTCAGGTGCGGCGCATCTTCCAGCATCAGGGCGACGGTGGCGGCGGCGTCGGGCTTGTTGGTGCCGATCACCCCCGAGGGGCCACGCTTGGCCCAACCGACGACGTACTCGCCGGGGACCGGCTCCCCGGTGGCGGGATCGATCACTCGCCCGCCGCGATTGGGAATGGTGCCGGTGGCCTGATCGTAAGGCACACCGGGCAGCGGCACGCCCTTGTAGCCCACCGAGCGCAGGATCATGCCGCACTCGATCGTCTCATACACCCCGGTGCCTCTGGGGCGCAAGCTCCCATCGGGCGCCTGGAACAACTGGTTGCGCTCGATGCGCACCGCGGCGACCCGCCCGTCCTTGCCGATCACCTCTACCGGCGAAACCAGGAAGCGCATCACGATCCGGCGCGGCGCGCCGGTGCTGCCCCGGGCGGCGTAGGCGCGCAGCATCTCGACATTCTTCGCCGCGGTCTTGTCTTCGGCCAGGCTGGCCTCGCTCAACGGGTCAAGCTCCAGATCGGCGGGATCGACAATCACGTCCACGCCGGGCAATTCGCCAAACTCTTTCAACTCGGGATTGGTAAAGGCTGCCTGGGCCGGCCCGCGGCGTCCCAGCATCACCACTTCGCGCACCTTGCTCGCCCGCAGCACCTCCAGGGCGTGATCGGCAATGTCAGTTCTGGCCAGTGCTTCGGGGTCGCTCACCAGAATGCGCGTGACATCCATGGCCACATTGCCATTGCCCACCACCAGCACCCGCTCACAGGAGAGATCGATCGGCAGGTCCCGGTAATCGGGATGGCCATTGTACCAACCGACGAAGATCGTGGCCGGCATGCTCCCCTGCAGATCCTCGCCGGGAATGCCCATCTTGCGATCCGACTGGGCGCCCACGGCATAGATGATCTGGTCATAGTACCGGCGGAGATCCTCGTGCAGCACATCCCTGCCGAAGGTCACGTTCCCGAAGTAGCGCACGTTGGACGCGGCGGCGAGCTTATCGTACACCCGGGTCACCGACTTGATCGACTGGTGATCAGGCGCGACACCCTCGCGCACCAGCCCATACGGGGTAGGCAGCCGGTTGAAGAAGTCTATCCGACAAGCGAGATCTTTCTGCTTGAGCAGGGCCTCAGCGGCATAAAAGCCTGCGGGGCCCGCGCCGACAATTGCAACCCGCAACGGACGCTCGGGGGTTCCCAATCGCTCGCTCACGGCTCTCTCCTTCGCGTGCTGTGCATCTCGATCCTGCTTGCCCTGACTCGCTAACCCATGCCGGTTCGCGCCCTACCTGGTTGCGCGGACCGGCGCCCGCACCGGGTGACAGGACGTACCCGGTGGAGGGGCACGGGGAGGACCGCACCTCCATGCGCCCCTGTTCCCCGACTGCGGCGGGGGCGCTGCCAGCGGTGCGCCGGGCCACCGTGGGCGGGGAACGAACGGTTCGTGAAGGGCCCCCGGCCCTCCACCCCTCCTCGCCAGGAGGCGACTGCGTACCTCCTGTGTGTGAGAAATATCGCAGATAGACGCGACTCTAACACGGCCCTGGGAGGGTGTCAAACTCATCGGGTACCTGTTCACATTTCTCCTGGGAGCGCGGGCAGCTTTCCCGCGGAGACGCGACGCGGGCGGGACGCCCTCCCCGAGGTGCGCATACACCGCCCGTGGGAGGGTTTGGGGGGCGCAGCCCTCGAGCAGAGGCATGGGGAAACCGGGTTTCCCCATGCCCCCACCCGCGGGAGGGTCTGGGAGGGCTGCGCCCTCCCAGGAAGAACCTTTTTTCATCCCGTCGGTATGCGGCGGAGCCGCATGGATGGCTGAGGTGAACACGCACTGCATCGGGGCGCAGCCCTACGGCGTCGGGGTGGTCTCGGGGGTGGCGCCCGGCTCCGGGGTGGCGCCCGGCTCCGGGGTGGCGCCCGGCTCCGGGGTCGGCGACCCTTCGAGGCTGCCCGGCTCGAGCGTGGGCGTCGGCGCGAGGGGCAACCGCAGCGTGACCTGCACTTCCGGCGGGGCGCCGTTCAGGCTGACGCCTGGCGGCAGATCCACGCGAACCGGCAAACGGTAGCCGCCGGGGCCAAGACCGCTCACGTCAACGACCGCCCGCAGCGGCGCCTGGCTCAACGTCGCCAGCGCCTGGCTCGTGCCTGCCAGGGTCAGTTCAAGCGTCGGCGGATTCACACTGCCCTGCAATCCTGGCGCAAGGCCTGCCAGCGTCACCGGCGCCGGCAACTGGATCTGCAGGGGCAGGGTCACCGGCGCCAGTTGCACCGTGACGCGCACCTGATCCGGCTCCCCTTCGCGGGGCGACGTGCCATCGGGAAAGATGATGGGCGCCATCTGCTCCACCACCGTGCGGGCGCCGCTGACATCGATCGGCTCGGTGCGGAGCACGTCCACCAGATCGAGGGGCCCGGAACTGCCGGCTACCGCAATCAGCGGCGGGTTGACGGTTACCGCGGCGATCACATAACCAGGCGCCGGCAGACCAACCACGCTGGGCTGGACCGGCACCAGTTTCAGCCCCACCACCGGTTTGATCGGGATCTCCACGGTAACCGTCGCGGGGGTGAGTTGCACCCCCTCCACCGCCTGACCACGCACATCGGTTGCCGTAAGCGCCAGGGGCGCCAGGTACGTCGCCCGCAACTGCTCGACATTCGCCGTGGCCACTGCGGCGATCACCCGCTCCACCCGGCTCAACGGCCCCCGCACCTCCACCAGTTCGATCGGCTGGCCGGCATAAGTAATCGCTGGTTCACCGCGCTCGAAACTGAAGGGCAGATTGCCCCGGACCTGGAGATTGATCGGCGCCTGTCGAACGCTGAGTTGTTCCAGCCGGACGGGCACCGACGATGGATCGACGAGGCGAGGAGTAAAGGAGATATTGTTGCGGGTCGGTCGCACGTTCACCGGTACGATATGATCGCCCGGCCCCAAATTGCTGAGATCGATCACCGCGCGCACATCCACCGACCGCAACTGCGCCAGTTGGCGACGGTCCGTCACCAGAGTGACATCCACCTGTGGCAAGGCCTGGGTCGGCAGGCCATTCGGGTCAACAATAACCAGACCTTCCTCCAGGCCGGTGGCCTCCAGTTGCAGATCGGGAAAGGTCACACTCTCTTCGGGGTTCTGGCTGAACGAGACAAAGGCCCAGAGGGAAAAACTGAGGCCGACCGACAGCGCGACCCGCAAGAGCGTGGCGCGAAAGCTAGACATCCCGCCTCGTACCCATGGTGCATTGCTCCTGCTGGCGAACGTTCTCTCTGGTGGGGGGTGGCTGGGAACCCGGGCGGCCCGCCTGCATGCGGGCCGGAGGCCAGCGCACCCGGGGTTGCCAGCAGGACGTTTGTCGCCGCATCCGCCAGCATAGAGGAGGCCTTTCACACAAGCCGTCCATGCGGCTCCGCCGCACACGAACAGGATGAACATAGGTTCTTCCTGGGAGGGCTGCGCCCTCCCATACCCTCCCGCGGGCGGGGGCATGGGGAAACCCGGTTTCCCCATCCCCCTGCTCCAGGGCTGCGCCCCGCAAACCCTCCCGCGGGCGGGGGCACGGGGAAACCCGGTTTCCCCATCCCCCTGCTCCAGCAGCCTATGTTCACGTCAGGTATACCACCCGCGCAGGATTGCGCGATCACTTCCCCTCGGCTTCGAGGGGCACACTCAACAACCCCGCGAGCATGGTGCGAAGGCGCGCTTCGGTCAGATAGCTGGCCATGCGTCCGTCCTGCACCAGAGAGATCGCCCCCGTTTCCTCGGAGACCACCACGGCCAGCGCATCGGTCTGTTCACTGATCCCCTTGGCAGCGCGATGGCGCGTCCCGTAGCGTCGTGGTCCGATCACATCTTCACTGAGCGGCAGCACCACATTCGCGGCAAGAATGCGATTGCCGCGCACAATCACTGCCATATCGTGCAACGGCGCGTTGGGGTAGAAAATGTTCAACAACAGGGCGGTAGAGATCCGCGAGTCAAGGATGACCCCCCGTTCGGCATACTCCTGCAAGCGTGAATTGCGCTCGATCACAATCAGCGCGCCGACCCCCTGCTGCGAGAGTTGGATGGCCGCCCGGCTGATGCTGTTGATCGTTTCGAGCAGTTCGGAACGATTGGCCCCGGAGAGGGGACGGCTGAGCAGTTCGCTGGAGCGTCCCAGCGACTCCAGGGCGCGCCGCAGTTCCGGCTGGAACAGCACCGGCACGCCGACGATCAAGGCCGGCGTGACAATCGTGCTGAGCAGCCACGAGAGCGTCTGCAGTTGATCGCGCGCAACCGTGCCCACGAAGATGGTCAATGCCAGCACGATGCCGATCCCGCGCAACAGTTGCACCGCCCGGGTGCCGCGCACGATGCCCAGCAGCCAGTAGACGAGCAGCGCCACCACCAGAATGTCGATCAACGCAAAGGGCGAGGTCAGGGGATTGAGCCGCGCCCAGAGACGTGAAAGGTCCATGGTCAGCCAGAATCCCGCCCAGGCCGTTGAACCTGCGCGCGGGGGCATCTATACGCTTGCCCCTACAGGGTAGCGTTGCGCGCTGGCTCTGTCAACTTTTCTCACCGAATTGAAAGCCTAACGTGAACGTAAGCCCTCGGCGAGGGGGGTGGGGAAACCGGGTTTCCCCACCCCCCCGCCCTGCAGGGGCATGGGAAAACCCGGTTTCCCCATGCCCCCACCCGCGGGAGGGTTTGGGAGGGCGCAGCCCTCCCAGGAACAACCGTATGTTCATTGCGGCGTTGTGCGGCGGAGCCGCGTGGCCGGCTGGACCAATGGCCTTAGCCTTCAATTTCCTTACGCAGGCGTCCCAGCCCGGTATCAATCTCGGCGAACTTCTGTTGCAACTCGGTTAACTGGCCCTGCTGGGCGCGCACGAAGCGTGTGAAGGGGGCGTTGCGCTCGCGGATCTGGCCAACGGAACGGTCCACCTCCCGATCGAACTGCCGCTCCACACTCGCGCGCAACTGCCCGCGCATCTGCTCGACCCGCTCGCGCAGGGTCTTTTTGGCCTGCCGCTTCTTGGCCGGCAAGAGCGCGAAGCCCCCCAGGGCCAGCGCCGTCGCGGCCAGAATGCCGGTAAAATCAAGCCAGACGGCGTGGGCCAGGGCCACGACAATCGCGCCCAGACCCACGGCGCCCACCTCGGTGATCGCCGTCGCGGCAATCGAGGAGCGCACCTCATCGGCCAGTTCGGCCGAGGCGGCCTGCTTGTCGTAGCTTGCGACCACCTCGGTGGCCGCCCGGCCCACCGTATCCAGCAACGCGCGCCGGTTGTACTCGAAGCTACCGCCCACGCTGCCGATCAGCTTCTCGCTATGCTGGCCGGCCCGGCGCTTGATGTACTCGTCCACGCTCTGTTGCAGGCGCAGATTCTTCTCGACCATCCAGTCCACAATGGCGTTGACTTTCTGGTCAATCTGCTGGTCGAGGTCGCCGAGCACCTCTTGCTCGAACATGGCCCGCAGACGCTCGCTGTTCATCAGGACGGGCAACTGGCTCAGGCGGATATGCTCGTCGAAGAAGGCCTCGCCGCGTTGGACCAGGTCCTCGAAAATCTGGTCAATCTCGCCGAGGTAGTACTTGAGATCGTGGCGCAGATCGTCCTTGAACAGGCCGAGTTGCTGTTCGACATTATCGAGGGTGGCCAGGTCCTCGCGCAGGGTGGCGAGGCGGTTCTCGGTGAGGCCCAGGTAGGCCCCGGTCAACTTCTGGGCCACGCCGAGGGGTGAGAGGAGCTTGAGGCGGACGCGGGTCTCTTCATCGAGGGTATTGATAATGTAGTGCTCAACCTCGCCGAAACGGCTGGCGGCCCACAATCGCTCGCGTTCCTCGCCGTCCTGCTGGCGCGCGCGCATAGCCTGTCGGGCCGAGACGGGAAAGATCTCCGGCGTCAGACCGAGCAGCGCGCGGCTGTTCGTACTGATGAACGCGAGCACCTGCTCGAGTTCTTCGGGGCTGAGGATGTCAATTTTGTTCAGAACAATGATGATTTTCTTGCCCCACTCCTTGATCAACTCCAGGAAGCCACGCTCACTCTCGGTGAAAGGACGGTCGGCTGAGGTGGTAAACAGGACCAGATCGGCGCGCGGAATGAACTGGCGCGTCAACTGTTCGTGGTGGCGGATGACGGCATTGGTTCCCGGTGTATCCACGATGCTGAGCTGGCGCAGCACCTCGGCGGGATAGGTGGTGACGCGCAGCCCGCTGGAGCGGAGCGCGCTGCTTACCTCCTCGCCGTACTGGAGCAGCGTGATCGTATCGGTCGTCGGCGTCACCCCTTCGGGGAGGATCTGCTCGCCGAGGAGGGCATTGAGAAAGCTCGATTTGCCGGAGTTGAACTCACCGGCGATAACGATCAAAAAGAGTTCCTCCAGGTGATCGATCGTCTCGCGCAAGGCCCGCCGGTCGCCGGGGTCAACATCGGGTCCGAAGCGCTCGAAGGCCGCGTCGAGCGCCTCAAGCAGGCCGCGCAACTCAGCCAGGAGTTCGTCCTGATGCGCGGTGGTCAACCGCCTGCGCTGGAGCAGGCCGTCCATGAAGGGCATTGGATTAAGCCTCGTTGCAAAAGATTAAGCCAGGGTTATGAGATTTGTAATCTGGAACACACCACAGCATCACAAAAGGTGGTATACTCTTGTCATCTCCTTCTCCTCTCTCCCCAGGGGTGGCGTCGCAAGGCGCCACCCCTGAGGATTCCTGGCCGGTTTGCCACCCCCACAGTTCCATCCCTCTAACGTGAACATAGGCTCTCGAAGAGGGGCATGGGGAAACCGGGTTTCCCCATGCCCCCACCCGCGGGAGGGTTTGGGAGGGCTGCGCCCTCCCAGGAACAACCGTATGTTCATTGCGGCGTTGTGCGGCGCAGCCGCATGGACGGCTGCCTCGAGCAGGGGCCGGGCAGGCGTCATCCTTCCAGGAACCGGTTCACCGAACCGCCGGGGAACCCCGGCTTCCCCATCTCCCTGCATCGAGCGGCAGCCAGGCGGAACCGGCCCGCCGAGCATGGAAATGGTTATCGGCACAGGCTCTTACAGCGCCCGCGCCACCACTGCGAGGGCGGCGAGGACCAGGACCACCCCCCCGATGCCGTAGATCAGGATCGGCGCGATCGCGCTCCAGGTCTCCGGGCGAACGCGGCGGGGAGGCCCGTGCATTTCAATGCGCTGGCCGCGCCAGTAAGTGACGCGGCGGCCATTCGCGCCACCCCGGCCACCGTTTCCCTCCCAGGCGCGCCAGGCCAGCATCAGCAAATAGCCCCCGGGCACTGCCAGGGCCAGGGCAGTGACGAACCAGGGGAGCGATCGGGCATTCGCCAGGATAGCGATCAGGCCGATGAGCACCAGCCAGCGCCAGTCAAAACGGAATCCACGCATAAGAGCCTCTTCGACGCCTTGCTCCCATCATACCATAGAGCGGTGCGCATAGGCGCGAAGCGGCCACCCAAACCCTCCCGCGGGCCGGGGCCGGGGTGCGCGGGCCTCCGGGTGAGGTTACTTGCCGTGGACGAGACCAGCGCTGATGGTAGCGAGGGAGGGGCCGGGGGAAAGGCGCGGCGGAAGCGATGCCAGGGCACTGGTCACCACCGGTAAGAGGTCGTGCAGGTCAATCGGTTTTGCGACATACTTATCCACGCCGAGGTCGCGCATCTTGGCGCGCAACCCGGGCGTATCGTAGGCTGTGAGCACCAGCACAGGAATGGACGGGCGAAAGGTGCGCACCGCCCGCACCAGCGAGATGACTCCGCTCAGGTGGGGGCTCGGGTCAACGATCAACAGATCCACCCGACCATCGGCACAGGCCAGCCAGGCCGCATTTGGGGAGGGGGCCACGGTGATGGTGAATTGCTCACCCAGCAACGTTTGCAGCCCGCGCTGGGTGATCAGCGCGGCAATGGGATCGTCATCAACAATGTAGATCTGCCTCGGTGGCATGGTGCGATCACTCCTCCGGCGCACAAGATCAAGGCTACAACTCTCGCCGGTCGATCGCTCCTATCGTAGCAGTCTCACCGCCGCCTGTGATGGGACGAGGTGACAACTACTAGTGGCGAAGCAACAACTTGTGACACATTGTACGAGAATTTGTCTCTACAGCGCCCAGATGCGAAATAACGACGCATGTCAACTACCATGAACGTAGGAAAATCCGGTCTCTTCAGGCCCTGGCGACTCACCGCACCGGGTGCGCGCACACCAAAAACGCCCGCTGCGCCGTGGCACAATGCCCAATGCAAACAGGGCATGGGGGAACCTGCTTCCCCCATGCCCCCGCTTGAGGGGCCAGGCCCTCAAACGGGCGGGGGTGTGGGGAAACCAGGTTTCCCCACACCCCTGCGTGAGGGCGCAGCCCTCCCCCACCCTCCCACCGGGTGGGGACAGGGGGGAACCTGCTTCCCCCATCCCCCCTGTGCAAGGGCCGGCCCTTCCCGCGGGCGGGGGCATGGGGGAACCCGGTTCCCCCATCCCCCTGCGCAAGGGCCAGGCCCTCAAACGGGCGGGGGTGTGGGGAAACCAGGTTTCCCCACACCCCTGCTTGAGGGCGCAGCCCTCCCACACCCTCCCACCGGGTGGGGACACGGGAGAACCTGCTTCCCCCATGGTCACGTCAGGCTGGAGGTGGTTCCTGGGGATCACTATTGACGGGGAGGAGGATGGTGAAGGTAGTGCCTTTGCCCACTTCGCTGTCGACGGTGATCCGCCCGCCGTGCTGGGTGACGATGTGGGCGCTGATGGCCAGCCCGAGGCCGGTGCCCTGCGGCTTGGTGGTGTAGAAAGGCTCGAAGAGGTGCGGACGATGCTCGGGGGCGATGCCAACGCCGGTGTCGCTGATGATCACCCCGATGGTATCGGGCGCCTCCTGGCGCGCCTTGATCAACTGGGTGGTGACCCGCAACTCGCCGCCGCGCGGCATGGCATCACAGGCGTTGAGGATAATGTTGAGGAAGACCTGCCGTAATTGATCGGCATGCGCCACGCTCAGGGGGAGATCGGGGTCGAAGCTGGTAGTGGTCGTGATCCGTCCGTGACGCAGGTGGGTCTGCACGAGTTCGAGCGTTTCGCGGAGGATGCTGTTGATATTGGTGCTGGCAAGTTCGGAGCGCGAGGGCCGGTAGAAATCGCGCATGCGGGTAATAATGCGGGCAATGCGCCCCAGTTCTTGCTGGGCGATCGAGAGATAGCCGCGCTGTGGCGCATCGGGCGGCAGATCCTGCTCGATCAGGTAGAGGCTGTTACGGGCAGCGTAGAGCGGGTTGTTGATCTCATGGGCCACAGAGGCAGAGAGTTCGCCAACCGCGGCGAGTTTGGCGCTCTGGAGCAACTGGGCCTGCGCGGTGTTGAGGCGCGCCTGCGCCTCGGCGTGGAGCGACTGGGTGATGGCCAGATCACGCTGGAGCGCGGCGGCCCGCGCGCGCTGCGTGACTTCGTCGATCGCGATGGCGGTCAGGTCGCCGAGGGCCTGCACGAAGGGCAGGTCACGCGGATGGTACAGGTGCGCATTGACCCCGCCGTAGAGCACCAGGGCCCCCAGGCGCTGGTTTTCCAGCCGCAGGGGCGTGATCAGGGCGCTCGAGGGCGGCCAGTACGGCAGCACCCCCCGCAGCGCCTCACGGTCGGCGTCGCTCAACTGGTCGAAGGCGAATTCCAGCTCTGGACCCACCAGCAACATCGCGCGGGGCGAGAGCACCGCCAGACTGGCCAGGCCCACAATCTGGCCACAGCCAGGCGCATTGCCGCCAGCGCGGAGCACGAGGCGTTCGGTGTCGCAATCCATCAGGTAGAGGTGAACGGCGCTGGTGCCTGGGAACAGGTGGACGGCCTCGTTGACCACCAGATGCACAATCGCGTCAACATCGCGGCTCAGCAACAACGCCGCCGAGATCGAGAGGATGGCGCTCAGGCGCGCCTGCAGGTGAACGGCCCGATTGTGCTGGACATCGGCCTCGCACGCCAGTTGCTCGGCGCGGGCCTCGGCTGCCTGCAACTGCGCCTGCAACTGCGCCACACGGGCCCGCAGGGTCTCCAACTCACCCATACCATTATCTCCGCATCGCTCAAGGGGGGTAGACGGCACTGGAAGGCCGGAGGCGCCTCACGTTGACACTCTGAAGATTAGCGCGCTATAATGCCAGCAATGCCAGATGTCCCAACTATAGTGCTTTTCGGCACGGAGCGCAAACAGCATGAGTCAGCCTGCCCAGGTCCTTGTCGTTGATGACGAACAGAATATCCGCCTGACCTTGAGCGCCCTGTTGAGTCGCGCGGGCTACGTGGTAACCGCCGCGGCCACCGGCGAAGAGGCAGTCGCGCTGTTCGACCGCCAGCGCTTCGATCTCATGCTGGTTGACTTGCAGATGCCCGGGATCAACGGTATTCAGGTGGTCGAGGCCCTCCGCCAGCGTAACCTGGATACGATGGTGATCGTGTTGACCGGGCATGGTTCGCTCGAAACGGCGATCGAAGGGATGCACCAGGGCATTTTCGACTACATGTTGAAGACCAGTGATCCGGAACAGATCCTCGAGCGCGTCGCGGCGGGTCTGGCCGAGCGAGCCAGGCGCCTGCGCCAGTCCGCGCTGATCTCGGCGATCAGCGCAGCGGCCCAGGCGCTCACCGGCGGCCCGGTGCCAGAGCCGCTCGACCAACTGATCGGTGGCGTCCCATCCGCGCCCGCGCCGGCAGCCCCGCCGGCCCCGGCTACCAGCACCTCGAATAGCGAGCGCCAGTTGACCATTGGCCAGTTGCAACTCGACACCTGGCACCAGACGGCCACCCTCGGCGGTCGTTCGCTCAACCTCACACCGACGGAGTTCCGGCTCCTGCTGTGTCTGGCCGAGCACGCCGGTCAGATGCTCTCGTACACCCAACTGGTGCGCTGCGCCCAGGGTTACGAGGCCAGCGATATGGAAGCAGGCGAGTTGATCAAGCCCCATATCCACCACCTGCGCCAGAAAATCGAGCCCGATCCGAGCACGCCCCGCTATCTGCTCAACGTGCGCGGCAAGGGCTATATTCTACAGATTGATTGAGCTATGAGCGAGACCAGCGTCATCCCGCCGCGCCTGCAGGCGATCATCGAGGAGTTCAAGGGCTGCGACCGGAACGAAAAGCTCGAGTTGATGCTCGAGTATGCCGACCGGCTGCCGCCGCTGCCCGAGCACTTACGCGAACGGGCAGGCATGGAGCAGGTCGATGAGTGCGCCAGTCCCGTGTTCTTGCACACGGAACGCCAGGGTGAAGGGCTGGTCTTTCACTTCGATGTGCCCCCCGAGGCCCCGACGACCCGCGGCTATGCTTCGCTGCTGGCCGACGGGCTGCGTGGCGCCACCCCCGCCCAGGTGCTGGCCGTGCCGGCGAATTTTTTCGTCGAGATGGGCCTGCACCAGATCCTCAGTCCCCAGCGCCTCAACGGTATCAGCGCCATCCTGGCCTATATGAAGCGCCAGGCCCTGCGGTTCGTGTAACAGGGCCGTCCGAGCGCCGCCCCAATGCGCTCGGACGGGGTGCGCGGCTCCGTAGCCGTTCCTTACCGCGGCGTTGCGGGTTGTTTTCTCGCCCCAACCCCGTCGCCTGCTACAAAGAGATGGGTTTCCGCGTCGGGCGACTCCTTGAAGCCTATCCGGACGCCTCCTTCGGGCGGGGCGGGCAGCGCCCTCCTAAAAACCAATACCTTTTAAGCGCATGCGGAGCTTCAGCCCCCCTCCCAACCTCCCCCCGCTGGGGGGAGGAGCCGCACTCCCGCCCCCGGCGGGGGAGGGCTGGAGAGGGGGTGATCAGCTTATTTGAAACTTATGATTCGCGCATTTGCAGGACAAAGTTTCCCGAGCGCCCCGGTGGCGCACCCAAACGCGCGTAGAGGTCGGCAGGCAAGCTCAACAGCGCCAGAATCTGCTGTTGGGTATCATGTAAGGCCGAGACATGCCACTGTTCCCAGCCAACCCCCGTGACCACGGTGACGGTCAGATTGCGAAAGGCCCGGATCACCCGCTCGGTGGTCGGCTTGTCCGTTGCCTGGGTGCGGCTGGCCGGATTCAGGCCGACCAGGGTGGTCTGCTGCGCCTGCAGCGCGGCCCGCAGGCGCTGTTCGGTCAGCACCAGCACCCGCAGGGCCAGGGTCAGCAGCCAGACCAGCCCCGCGATCCGCGTCTCGTCACGGACAAACACCGGGCGGAGGCGCAGATTGCGCGTTTTGAGCCGACTGAAGCTCCGCTCGTGCACGGGTTGCTGGTGGTACGCCCGCACCAGCGCCGGGACAGCATACTGCTCCGGCGTGGTGTTGGTGACATACACCTGCCAGCCCAGCCGGTCGACCATGGCCTGCCAGGCGGCCCGATCCACCCAGATGGCACTGACGACCCAGGCCGGGCTGCCATCCGGCAGGTGCCGCGGCTCCAGCGCGGTCTGCACCACCCCCGTCAACTGGGCCTCGGCAATCCGGGTGGCGACCACCGCCGCCAGATCCGCCTCCTGGCGGTAGCGTTTGCGGCCCCGCGTGGGCGGTTGGGCCAGCTTCAGCAGATCCCGGGTCAGCCGCTCAAGGGCTTGGAGCCGCAATCGGCGCAGCCCGGCCTGATAGGCCGTTGCCCGCACGAGCAGCACCCGTTCGGTCCAGGTATGCACCTGCTGGGTGGTCGGGTCACGCCAGGTTTGCTCCCGCACGACGGGGTCCACCACGGCTTCCACCTGCACGGCGCCGGTGCGCGGGTCCACCGTTTCCAGCCGCACCCACGCTGCCGGGCGGGCCAGGGCCGTCTCCACCCAGCCGGCGATCTCGGCCGTGGCGTGGAGCGGGCGGTAGGCGCCCAGGTAGCAACTCCCACCGGCGACGATATGACCGCGGGTGGGCAGGTCGGTCATCTTGCTGTCGCCCACCACCAGCACGTCGGCGGTGCCCAGGGCCGCCACCGCCGCGTCGTAGGCGGGCGCATCCAACGGAGTATCGCTGCGGTTGCCGGCGACGGGCTGGCAGCAGATGGGCAACCCCAGCGGGTCCAGCGAGGCCAGCATGAGCTTGAACTGGCGCAGGTCCGGGCGATGCGCTTTGCTCCAGCCGTGCTGCAGCATGTGGTCCTCGGCGACGTCGTCGTGATAGACGCTGACGCTGGTGCTGTCGAGGCGCACGGTCTCGGTCGGCAGCCGGTAGACGCGCACCCAGCGCTGGAGCAGGGCCGCGTCGAGGGCCGCCTGGGTGTCTGGGTCGCCGAGCAGGGTCAGGATGCGCGCCAGCCGGTCGTCGGTGCAATCGGTGTCGCGCAGGGTGAGCCCCAACAGCCGATTGAGCGTCTGGCGGCGGTCCATCGCCCAGTCACGCACGCTGACCATAGTATGGTCGCGTTCCTGGAGGATATGGCTCAGCCAGATACTGACCACGGTGCCCACGCTGGCACCGTCCCGGTTCCCATGCGGTTGGATATGCGTGTCGATCAGATCGCGAATGCCCATATCCGTGATGATGCCGAGCAGCAGCGGCAAGCTATTGACCTGCTCGGTGGTGATGGTGAGCGCTGGTGGTGTCATGCTACCAGGGTAGCACAGCCCTGGCAGAACTTGGCACCTCAAATGCGCGAATCATAAGTTGAAACGTATTGCTTCTAAAACGCCGTCGGATACCCCGGGTATCTGGATAGATACGCATGGGATCGTGCAATATAATGCACAGCAATTGCGCGGAAATAGAGGCTTGACGCAGCGCGGCGTAGCCGCTATGATGACTTTGTGAGAGAATACACGAACATAGCGAGCGACCTATGATCGTCCACCTTTTCCCTGAACCTGTCCCCCACCGCCACCCCTACCGGCGCCTCTGTTCGTTCGCCCCCGCTTCGCTGCATGTCTACCGACGCGCGCTCATTCGCCGCATCGGCTTGCCGGCCGGCAACCGGCCGGCCGCTGTGCTCGACGCCGTCGCGCGCGCGTTGCTGCAGGCCCGCGTGTCCTGATACCCCTGAGACAAGGTTCATCCCTGCGTTACCCATGGAGGAGCGTGGGGAGGTTCTTCCTCCATGCGTTGCATTGCCATGCGGGTGTTTCCCCCTGCGTTGTACCTGTTCACACCTGGGGGAACCCGCGCGCCTGGGAGAGGGCGTCGCGCCCGCGACGCGTGTCCGCGGGCAAGCTGCCCATGCTCCCGGGAGACATGTGAACGCTTCCCCTGCGTTATCCATGGCGGGGCGCGGGGAGGCTGCGCCTCCCTGCGCCCCGCCACTGCGCACATCACTGCGCTCAGCTTGCCGCACCAAGCACCATCTCAGCCGAAATGGCATGCATACACTCGGGACCGGCGGTGCCCCGTGGGCAGCGATTGATGTTATGGCACGGGCTGCAGGCCAACCCGGCCCGCAGCACGCGATGGCGCGCCGGGTCGCCCCACGGCCCGAACCGCTCCGGATCGGTGGGGCCAAAGAGGTGCACCGTCGGCGCCCCCTGGCTCACGGCGAGATGCAGCGGCCCGCTGTCAACCCCCAGCACCAGGGCGGCCCGCGCGAAGAGGGCCGCCAGTTGACCGATGCTGGTCGCGCCCACCAGTTCCAGGGGCTGGTGGCGCATGGCGCCGGCTACCTGGCGCACCAGAGCCTCCTCCCCAGGGCCGCCGGTCAGCAGCACCCGCGCGCCGGGGCGCGCAGCCAGCGCATCGCCCACCACTGCCCAGCGTTCAGCCGGCCAGAGCTTGGTCACCCCGGCAGTGCCGGGGTGGACAATCACCAGGGTTTCGTCAGGCGCAAGGTGGGCCGCGATCCAGGCGTCGGCCCAGGCCCGTTCGGCGGGGGTAGGCGCAAAACGCAGCGGCGGCGTTCCAGGATGCGCAGGTAACCCCACGCCGGCGAGCCGGGCCACCACCTCGAGGGCCTGCCGGGCCACGTGTTGGCGCCGGTCGCAGGGCAGCGCCTCGCTGAGCAGCGGCGCGCAGAGAGGCGAGGCATGGCCGACGCGCCTGGGAATGCCCGCCAGCAGGGCCATCAGCGCCCCCCACCAGTGGTCGTCGCGGAGGATCAACGCGGCGTCGTAGCCTTCGCGGCGCAGCAGCGCGGCGTACCGGAGCAGCGTCAGGTAGGGTTGCCGCCGGTGGCGCCGGCGCGCGGCGTCGCGCTCGAAGCCCGGAAAGGGCAACACCCCCAGCGTATCCACTTCGGGCAACCCCTGCCACATCCGCCGGGACCAGGGGCCGACCAGGGCGCCGATGTGGGCCTCGGGCAAAGCGGCGCGGAGGGCCTGGAGGGCCGGTGTCGCCAGGAGCAGGTCCCCCAGGTGGTCAGGCTTGATCACGACGACGCGACGCGGCGGGCCGACCCTGGCCCGCCGCGTCCACGGCCGCGCAAGGAGCGCCACCAGGCGCAGGACGAACAGCTTCATCCTCAGAACAGCATCGCCCCGGCCTCGCGGGCGAGTTGCCGCAGGCGTTCGGCTCCGGCAGTGTTGGCGCGCCGCTCTTCCTGAGAGGCCAGTTCATTGAGTTTCGTGACCAGTTCAGGGGTGATTCTGGCCACGTTCTTGCGCAGCAGGGCCGTGGCTTCTTTTGGCGTCTCGGCGAGGAGCAGTTCATTGATGAACCGCTCTTCGGGCGAGAGCCGGCTCTGAATGATCTCGACCGCCACCGCGGCGAGGTCGTCCAGACGCCGCGCCAGGTCCTCGCGTCCGGAGCGCTGAGCGGCTGCGGCATTGGCCGAGAGCGCGATCAAGAAGCCGTCGTCCACTCGCTCGGCCCGCTCGTGGAGCGCGGCGAGCGGGTCGGGCGCTTCGAGCACCTCGGCGAGCAGGGCGTTGCCGGCCTCGAACTCCGCCTGCGCCTGGCGGTCCAACTCCTCCACCAGGGCCAGGATGCGCGCGCGACGCTCCGTCAGGCGCGCCGCCTCCCCGGTCTGGCCAGCGGCCTGTGCCGCCTCGATGCGCCCGGTCCATGCCTGGAAGAAGCTATAGTCAATCACCGGGCGCAGCTCGGCCACGGCCTGCTCAAGCTGGTCATCGGGGACGGCCAGCAGTCGTTCGAGGGCCTGGCGCACCTCTTCGGCGGCGGCCTCTTCCCCGGCTTCGCCCACCAGTTGGTCGAGACGTTCACGCACCCGCAGCAGCAACTCCCGCGACTCTGCCTGCGAGTCGGGCACCGCTTGCAGGAAGGCCTCGAGGGTGGCGAAGAACTCCGGGGTCAACTCGGCGCGCCGTTCGGCAACGAGGGCGTTGAAACGCCCTTCATCGTTCACCGTGGTGGCCAGTTCACTGATCAGATCCACATAGGCCCGCTGGCGTTCCAGGGTCTCACGGCTGACGCCATCGGCTTCGAGAATGGCATCGAGGAGCGACGGCAGCGTCAGGAAGCGACGCGGCGCCAGCAGGTAGGCCCGGGGAGCATCGGCGGGCAGCGAACGGATCAAGAAACCGGTCGCCTCGCCGATGAAGCGCTCTTGCTCCTCCGGGCGGGCGTTCAACTCCTGAGGAAAGTAAACCAGGCAGAGTTGCTTGCGCGCGTCGTGGTAGATCAACGGCGCGCCGAGCATGGCCCCCGCGCCACAGTTCGGGCAGACGGCCACGTTAAGCTGGCCGCTGAGCAGGGCCACCTTGAGGGCAGGCTGGTCGGTGGCGTCAACCAGCGTGTAGATATTCGCGCGAAAGGGAGTGCCACAGGCGGGGCAGGTGATCTGAACGGGCTGAGGGGCAACGGCAGGCATACACTCTCTCTCCCTGAGGCGAAGGGCAGCAGGCAGACCGCTCCACTCACTGGCCCCGCATCTTCTCCCACGAGCAAGGGCGCGGGAAAATCCAGTTTCCCCGCATCCCTGCAACCGGCGATGTTCACATCCGCAATGCTGATTATAACAAACCCTTTGTGATCGTGTGTAGCGCCCCTCGCGCGGGGTGTGACGAAAGATCTTGCACGGTGCCTGGTTCTGCGGGTCACCTGCGTGAACATAAGCCCTCGGCGAGGGGTATGGGGCAACCGGGTTTCCCCAGCCCCCCCACCCGGTGGGAGGGTGTGGGAGGGCTTTGCCCTCACGCAGGGGGATGTTCATTCCGTCGGGGTGCGGCGCAGCCGCATGGACGGCTGAGGTGACCATCATTCGCCGCGTTCAGCCCCCCTCCCAGCCTCCCCCCGCTGGGGGGAGGAGCCGGGTTCCCGCCCCCGGCTGGGGAGGGTCAGGGAAGGGGCGTTCACCGTGCCCGCGGAGCCGTGGCGCGGGCGTCCCGCCCGCGTTCCCGGGCCGTGTGCAGCGGGCGGTGTGCGCCATGCGCATGACCGTCTCACGTGACCATGGGGGAACCAGGTTCCCCCATCCCCCCGCCCGCGGGAGGGTTTGGGAGGGCTTTGCCCTCAAGCAGGGGGCTGGGGAAACCGGGTTTCCCCAGCCCCCCACCCGGTGGGAGGGTTTGGGAGGGCGAAGCCCTCCCAGGATGTCGGGGTGCGGCGGAGCCGCATGGACGACTGATGCGCCGCCCGCCTCCAGCGGAGGGATCGGGGTGGCCATTACCTGGCGCGACCGATCACCGCGTACAGCGGATCGCTGAGCCAGCGGCGCGGTGAGCGGTCAAGGAAGCGAATATCGGTGAAACATTCCGCCAGTTGAAAATAGCGCTGCACCAACTGGGCGTGCTGCCGGTCGCCGGTCGAAACCCAGATTCGCACCGCCTTGCTGGGGAAACACCGGTTCGAGAAGGTAACGATGAACGGCGCGCCGGGGCTGAGCACGCGCCCCACTTCGGCGAAGACGGCGACCGGATGGACCAGGTACTGCACCGACACGGTGCAGACGGCCCCGTCGAACGAGGCGTCGGCGAAGGGCAGGGTGGGGTTCTGGTTGAGATCGTGAACCAGATACTCGTCGAGTTGCTGATTGAGCCGGAGTTCCTCGGCGTTCAACCCCAGGCCCACCACATGGGCATAGCGCACCTCTGGCGGCAGGTGGCTGAGATAGCTGCTCATCAGGTCGAGCAGGCGTCCCCCTGGGGGCAGTTCCTCGCGGAACAACTGGGTCACGGCGGCGCAGGCGGCCTCATCAATATGCGCCGTCAGCCGGGGATAGGTGTAAAAGAGCCGATCATCGCTCTCATCGTAGCGCGCGAAATAACTTCGGGGAAACTGATGCTCCCGGCGCACGGCATCTCCTTCGTACGGTTCCAGGCGACCTGTTCGGGCGTCAGCGCGACCTCGACGCGTCCAGATACATGGGGGCAAAGCCAACCCTACCGGGAGGGCGAAGCTCTCCCGGCAACCTTCTTCGCATAGCGGCGTGATGCGGCAAGAATCCTGTTATAGTATAGGCCGACTTTCGATCGCGGCGCAAGGGAGGCGCCACTGCCAGGCAGGGCGTATGCAACGTCGCCGGCTGCGCCGGAACCTCACCCCCGCCAATCACCCGCTCCAACGATGGGCCGGGGCGTGGGGAAACCCGGTTTCCCCGACGATGTCGGCCGCTTTGCGGCCCCAGAGTACCGAGGCGAGAAAGCGTATGCGCGCAATTCAAGTTCATGAGACCGGCGGGCCGGACGTGTTACGCTACGAGGAGGCGCCGATTCCCGAACCCGCACCCGACCAGTTACGCATCAAGGTGGTCGCCACCGGGCTGAACTACATTGAGACCTACCAGCGCACCGGGTTGTACAAACTGCCGCTGCCGTTCATCCCCGGTTCGGAGTTCGCCGGAATTGTGGACGCGGTGGGCGCCGAGGCGCAGGGGTGGAGCGTGGGCGAGCGGGTGGCAACCGCCTCGGGCATTGGCGGCTACGCCGAGTATGCCCTGGCGCCAGCGGCAAAAGTGGTGCGCGTGCCCGAGGCCATTGACCTGAAACTCGCCGCGGCGGTGATGTTGCAGGGCGCCACGGCCCACTACCTGACCCACAGCACCTATCCGCTGAAAGCCGGCGAGACCTGTGTGGTGACGGCGGCGGCAGGGGGCGTGGGCCTGCTGCTGGTGCAAATGGCCAGACGCCTGGGCGCGCGGGTGATCGGGCTGGTTTCAACCGAGGCCAAGGCGGCCCTGGCCCGCGAGGCCGGCGCCGACGAAGTTATCCTGTACACTCAGGAACGTTTCGACCAGCGCGTTCGCGCCGTGACCGGCGGGCGCGGGGCGGACGTCGTCTACGACTCGGTCGGGCGGAGCACCTGGGAGCAGAGCCTTGACAGCCTGCGCCCGCGGGGCTACGCGGTCTTCTTCGGCAACGCCAGCGGCCCCGTGCCGCCGATCGAGCCCCTGCTGCTGAGCATGAAAGGCTCGCTCTATCTCACCCGGCCCACGCTGGCAAACTACATCGCCACCCCCGAGGAACTGGCCTGGCGCGCCGGCGACCTGTTCGCCTGGATGGCCTCGGGCGCCTTGCGGGTGCGCGTGGAGCGCGAATACCCCCTGTCCGAGGCCGCCGAGGCCCACCGGGCCCTGGAGGGTCGCCAGACGACCGGGAAGGTGTTGATCGTTCCTTAGGACCGGACGTAGGCGGTGGCCGGGAGGCCGGGCGAAAGGGCCACTGCGCTCCCTGTCGGGAGGCGAGCGCGTCATTCCTGTTCGTGAGAGGGGGGACACTAGCCCGTGAGGGGCTGCGCCGCATACCAATGGGATGACCATAGGTTATTCCTGGGGGGCTGCGCCCTCCCGAAGCCTCCCGCGGGCGGAGTGTGGGGAAACCCGGGTTCCCCATCCCTCTGCGTGCGGGCCAGGCCCTCCCAAACCCTCCTGCGGGCGGGGGATGGAGGAACCTGGTCCCCCTATGGTCACGTGAGACGGTCATGCGCATGGCGCCCAACGCCCAATGACCATGACCTGGGAGCGCGGGCGCCGTGCCCGCGCCACGGCGCCGCGGGCACGGCGCCGGCCCCCTCCCGGACCCTCCCCCGCCGAGGGCGGGCACCCGGCGCCTCCCTCCAGCGGGGGGAGGCTGGGAGGGGGGCTGAACGCGGCGAACGATGGTCACCTCAGCCGTCCATGCGATTCGCGCACAACACCCGATGAACATCGCCTGGGAGCGCGGGCGGCCCGCCCTCGTCGCGTCTCCGCGGGCACGGTGACGGCCCCCCTCCCCAGCCCTCCCCCCGCTGGGGGGAGGGAGTCCGCCTCCTCCCCCCAGCGGGGGGAGGTTAGGAGGGGGGGTTCAGCGCCGCATGCGCGTAGGTGAGCAGCCTATTTTCACGTTAGAGGAGCATGTATGCGCGTCGTGATGAAGTTTGGCGGCACGTCGGTCGGCAGCGCCGACGCCATCCGCCAGGTGGCCAGGATCGTGGCCGAGAGCCGCCGCGAGCACGAGGTGGTGATCGTGGTGTCGGCAATGAACGCCCCGGATCTCCGTACAACCGACACCCTGATCGCCGCCGCTCGCGCCGCTGCCGAGGGCGACGGCGAGGCGACCGCCCTGGCCGCGCCGCGGCTGCTCGACCTGCACATGCAGGTCGCCGCCGAACTGGTCAGCGCCGAGGAGCGCGAGGCGCTGGCGCCCGAATTGCGGGGGATGCTCGACTATATGAGCGACCTGTCGCGCAGCATCGCCGTGCTCGGCGAATTGACCCCCCGCGCCCTCGACCTGTTCAGCGGTCTCGGCGAGCGCCTCAACGCGCGCCTGATCGCCGCCGCGCTGCGGAGCGCCGGCGTTGCGGCCCGGGCCGTGGATGCGACCGGGCTGATCGTCACCGATGAGCGCTATGGCGCCGCCTCGCCACTGATGGCCGAAACTCGCGAGCGTTCACGCGAGCGCCTCCTGCCCCTGCTGGCCGAAGGAGTCGTGCCGGTCGTCACGGGCTTTATCGGCGCCACGCGGGCGGGCGTGCCCACCACCCTGGGCCGCGGCGGCTCCGACTACTCCTGCGCCATTCTCGGCGCGGTCCTTGACGCCGATGAGGTCTGGTTCTGGAAAGAAGTTGACGGGGTGCTTACCACCAACCCGAAGGTGGTGCCGGAGGCCCGCACCCTGCCGCGCCTGACCTACAGCGAGATGGCCGAACTGGCCTACTATGGGGCGAACGTGCTGCACCCGAAGACGGTCCTGCCCCTGGTGCAACGGCGCATTCCCATCCGCATCCGCAACACCTTCAACCCCGATCATCCCGGCACCCTGATCAGCGCCGAGGAGAGCGCCGGGGCGGCCAAGGCGGTAACGGCGATCAAGGACGTGAGCCTGATCACCGTGGGCGGGCCGGGCATGCTTGGCGTCGCGGGGGTCGCCGCGCGCATCTTCGGGGCCGTGGCCCGCGCCGGGGCCAATATCCTGCTCATCTCCCAGGCCAGCAGCGAACAGAGCGTCTGCCTGGCCGTGCCGCGCGCCGAGGCCCCTGCGGCGGTCGCCGAACTGCGCCACGAACTGGCCGGCGAGTTCTCGGCCCATGATGTTGAACACATCGATGTGCAGGACCCGGTGGTGATCGTGGCCCTGGTGGGATCGGGCATGCGCGGCACGCCGGGGATCGCCGGGCGCCTCTTCGGCGCGATGGGCGCGGCGGGCATCAATGTCATCGCCATCGCCCAGGGCAGCACCGAGAACAACATCTCGCTCGTCGTGGCCGCGGAGGAGGGTGACCGGGCCGTGCGGGTGATCCATCAAAGCTTTGGCTTGTGAGTGGCAAGGGAGACCGGGTGTTCCCGGCTCCCTGCCCGGTGGGAGGGTCCGCGAGGACGGCGCCCTCCCGGCAACGTGTCATCTGGCGGTGGGTCGCGCAGCCGAGGGATGAGTGGAATGAAAATCGCCATCTTCACCGAAACCTTTCTGCCCAAGATCGACGGCGTGGTGACGGTTCTGTGCCAGGCCCTGGAACGCCTGCAGGAGAAGGGCCACCAGGTGTTGCTCTTCGGGCCGCCGGGGGGGCCGAAGGAGTACGCCGGGGCCGAGATCGTGGGCGTGGGAGGGCCGCCGTTGCCCTTTTACCCCGAATTACGCATCAACATCCCCCGGCGCTTCGTCTGGGAGCGGGTGCGCGCCTTCCAGCCCGACCTGGTGCATATCGTCGCTCCGTTTTTCCTCGGACCATTTGGACTCTCCTATGCGCGACGCCTGAACGTGCCGATCCTGGCCTCCTTCCACACCCACGTGCCGCGCTACGTGCGGCACTACGGCGGCGCGTTCATCGAGCCGGTCGTCTGGTCATACCTGCGCGCGCTGCACAATCAGGCCCATCTCAACCTCTGCCCGAGCACCGAAACGCTCAAAGATCTGCGCCGCCACGGCTTCGAGCGAGTGCGCTGGTGGAAGCGCGGCATTGACACGCAACGCTTCAGCCCCGGCCCGCGCGACCCTGTGGTGCGCGAGCGGCTGAGCGGCGGGCGGCCCGACGAGTTGCTGGTGGTTTACGTGGGCCGCCTCTCGCCCGAGAAGCGGTTGGAGACGATCCGTGACCCGCTGTTCAGCGTGCCGGGCGTGCGTCTGGCGATGGTTGGCGGCGGCCCCAGCGAAGAGCAACTCAAGCGCCATTTCCGCGGCACCCCGACCGTCTTCCCCGGCTATTTGCGCGGCAACGACCTGGTGGCGGCTTACCGGGCCGCCGATGTGTTTCTGTTCCCATCAACAACCGAGACCTTCGGGCTGGTGGCCCTGGAAGCGATGGCCTGCGGCGTGCCGGTGATTGCCGCCAACGCCGGTGGCGTGCTCGATATCATTGCCGATGGGGAAAATGGGTTGCTCTTCGATCCTGAGCGCCCGGAACAGATCGGCGCCCTGGTGCGGCGCCTGAAGGACGAGCCGGATCTGCGGCACGGGCTGGCTCAGCGTGGTGCGCTTCACGCCCGCGGGCGCTCCTGGCAGGCCACGATGGACCAGTTAATCGCCTATTACCGGCTGGCGACGCGGGTGTTTCACTGTTCGCAGGCGCGGCGCCGGCGCCTGGCAGGCGCCGTGTAGACGGGGGCGGCGCCCCGCCAAATTCCCACCGGGTGAGGGTATGGGGAAACCAGGTTTCCCCATACACCCCTACCCTTTCCCCACGACCTCTATCACCCGCCGGACGAGCGCCGGCTCGTCTTCGGCAAGGACCGTGCGGAGATCGAAGAGCAGCCGTTCGTCAACGATGCGCGCCACGATGGCGGGGGCGCCGCGACGCAGGCGCGCCGCGCCCCGTTCGGCGCCTTCCGGCCCGGGGGCCACGGCCACCCCCGCGCCGGGCAGGGTTTCCCCGGGCAGCGAGCCGCCACCCACGGCGCTCTGGCAGGCGATGACCTCGACCCGCAGACCGGCTGCGCTGAGCGCAGCCGCTACGGCCATGGCGCGCGCCTGGAGCGTTTCCAGAGGAACGCTGATCATGCGCCACACCGGAATCTCATCGGTTGCGTGGCCCCGCAGGTAGCTCTGCAGCGTCGCCTCCAGACCGGCGATGGTGGTCTTGTCCACGCGCAGGGCGCGGGCCAGGGGGTGCCGGCGGAGCCGCTCGATCAACTCGCGCCGGCCCACGATCAGGCCGGCCTGTGGCCCGCCGAGCAGCTTATCGCCGCTGAAGGTTACCAGGTCGGCCCCGGCGCCCACGCTTTCCTGCACCGTCGGTTCCGGCGCCAGGCCATAGGGGGTGGTAGAGAGGAACGTGCCGCTCCCCAGGTCATCGAGCAGGGGCACGCCCCGAGCGCGGCCCACCTCTGCCAGTTCACCCAGCGCCGGTTCGTGAACGAAGCCAATCAGGCGGAAGTTGCTGCTGTGAACGCGCAGCAGCAGGGCGGTGCGTTCGCTGATGGCGTCCGCGTAGTCGCGGGCATAGGTGCGGTTCGTCGTGCCGACCTCGACCAGGACGGCGCCGCTCTGGCGCAGCACGTCGGGGATGCGAAACCCGCCGCCGATCTCCACCGCCTGCCCGCGCGAGACGATCACCTCGCGCCCGGCGGCCAGGGCGATCAGCGCCAGGTAGACCGCGGCGGCGTTGTTGTTCACCGCCATAGCCGCCTCGGCGCCGCTGAGCCGGGTCAGCAAGCGTTCCAGATGGACGTTGCGGCTGCCCCGTTCGCCGCGCTCGAGGTCGTACTCCAGGTTCGAGTAGCCCGCGCCCACTGCGGCCATGGCCGCCAGGGCTGCGGCGCTGAGGGGCGCCCGGCCCAGGTTGGTCTGGATAATGACGCCGGTGGCGTTGATCACGGGGCGCAGGCTGGGGGTGAGCCACTGTTCGACCCGCGCGCGCACGCCGCGCGCCAGGGTTTCGAGGGACAGGGTCTCCGGGTCGAGCGCCTCGCCGTGCTGGAGGGCGCGACGCGCGGCGTCGAGTTCAGCGCGGGCGGCTTCGCGCAACAGGGCCTGTGGCGTCGCGGCGCCCAGTTCGGCGCGCGCGGCGAGGATGAGCCGATCAACGCTGGGCAGATCGCGCAGGCGGGTCATCGCGGCGCCTTATCCTCATTACCCCCGTACCGCCTCGGCCTCGGCGCGGGCCAGGGCCGCCTCGCTTTCGGGCGTCGGGGGCGGCGTCGCGCCACGGCCCGGCCGGGTGCGCTCGAACGCCGCGCGCAGCACGGCTTCGTACTCCGGGGCCAGTTGCCGCTTGCGCCGGCCCATCACCGTGCGGGCCACGCTGATCATGCTGTCGATGCGGTACTCGCGGAAGACCTCGCCGCCCCAGGTGAAGTGCGGCACGTTCTTCGGCGCGCTGTGCAAGCCAAAGACATTGCTGCCCGTGCCAATCACCGTGCCGCCCGTGAGGTGCAGCCCGATGCCGAGTTTGACGTGGTCGGCCAGAAAGCAGCCCAGCTTGATCAGACCGCTGTCGAACTGGCCCAGACCTTCAAGCACCACGCGGATATGGCCATAATTGTTCTTCAGGTCGCTGTTCGTGGTCATCGCGCCGATGTTGACCCACTCGCCGAGCCAGGAGTGCCCCAGGAAGCCATCGTGGTGCTTGTTGCTGTAGCCGTGGATGATGCTGGCTTCCACCTCGCCGCCGATGCGGCAGATCGGGCCAATGGCGGTTTCGCCGCGAATGCGGGCGCTGGCGATCAGGCTGCCCGGGCCGATGTACACTGGCCCCTGAATGAAGCTAAACGGTTCAATGTGCGCGCCGGCGTCGATAAAGACCGGCCCATCGCGCGCGTCAAGCACCAGCGGCCCGTCGAGGCGCGCGTCCGGCGCGACATAGACGTGTTCACCGCGCACGACCACCTGCGGGTCGTCGCCGGTGTAGAGCGGCAGGCGCCGCTGCAGGGTCGGCAGGTCGCGCACCAGTTGCTCGCCACAGTGGGCGATCATGTCCCACGGGTAGCGCAGCAGCAACGGTGGCTCGTCGGGGCCGATCTCGCGCGCGCGGGCGAAGCGCAGCAATTCATCGCGGGCATCGGCGGCGGCCTGGTCGCGCAGAAAGTACAGCACGGCCGAGGCCAGCCCTGGCGAAAGACGCGCGCCGAGGAGCGTCGCGCCGGCAAGGTAGACCGTATTCAGCGGTTCGGCCAGGAGACGCCCCAACCAGCTCAGGTCGAGCGCGCGGCCATTGATCAGCACGATCGCCTCGCCCACGCGCAGGAACGCCGCCATCCCTTCCTTTGGCCCATAGTAACCCATCAGGTACGACCGGCCCAGACCCAGGGCCTCGCACTCCGTGGCCTGGATCGCGCCCACGACCGCGGCGGACCGCTCACGGGTGGAAAAAGCGCCGCAGCGCATCTCAAACACCGGGCGAGCCTGTGTCAGCGTGGCGAAGTTGCGCCAGAGTTCGTCTTCGAAAACGATGATGGTCATGGTTTGCAGAGATCAGGCATTCCAGATCTAACGTGAACATAGTCCCTCGGAGGAGGGGAATGGGGAAACCGGGTTTCCCCATTCTCCCACCCGCGGGAGGGTGAGGGCGCAGCTCTTGAGCAGGGGTATGGAGAAACCCGGTTTCCCCATACCCCCACCCGTGGGAGGGTTTGGGAGGGCTGCGCCCTCCCAGGACAACCTGTTTATCCCATTGCCGATGCGGGCCGGAGGCGCGACCCTCCTCTATCGTGCTACGTTCGTCGGATCAGTTCCAGAATAGCATGGCCAAGTTTCTGACTATCGTGGCGCAGCACGCGCACGGCGCGACTCTCGGTCGGGTTGCTGAGCGAAGCAGTGTACTGAATGACCGATGAAGCCAGGTCGGCTTCGATGACCACACTGCCCTCGATCATCACCTGCTGTTGGGTGACCCTGCCCCCGGGCAGCAGGGTGGTCTCTTCGTACTCCTCAGGGTCGAGGTAGACGGGCGACTGGTTGGCCGCTGCGTAGAGCTGGTAAATCTCCGGGTCAATGCGCTGGGCATTCACCAGCACATAATCGGGGGTGAAGCCACCGAAGCGTTTGATCGCCGCGATATGCTCGGCGACCCCGAAACCGGTGGTGCGGCCGGGTTCGGTCATCAGATTGCAGACATAGATCTTCCGCGCCGGGCTGCTGGCGATGGCTTCGCGCAGGTCGTCAATCAGCAGGTTGGGCAGAATGCTCTCGAACAGGCTGCCCGGCCCCAGCACGATTGCGTCGGCATCGCGAATGGCCTCGGCAGCCAGACGGGTGAGCCGGGGCGGTTCGGCGCCGTCGTGCTCCAGGAAGAGCCGCTCCACGTGCCGCTCGGCGATGCTCGGGTCGAGGTTGAGCCGCCGCACGTCCATGCGCGTGCCATCGTCGAGTTCGGCGACGACCCCGATCGGCTCGGGGGTGGGCACCACATAGTAAACGTTCTGCATATTGAAGAGACCGGCGGCCCGGTAGTAATACTCCACCGGGTCCTGTACGGGCACGATACAGGTCAGCCGGCGCACCTGCTCGCCCATGGCGCTGAGGACGAGCAACCCTGGCCCGCCCGAGAGCACGGTGATGGCCGGTGGCGCGTCGCGCCGGTAGCCGAGCACCAGATCATCGCCGCCTTCGGTGTGCGGGTCGGGTATGGGGATAACCACCACCCCGCTCAGGCGCCAGATCCCGAAGGCCAGCACCCCCAACCCTGCCAGGATCAAGAGCACACCCCGCAGCGGGCGCGGAAGGAACTGCAGGGTCAATATGGAAACAAAGGAAGGTAACCCCTCGACCGTTCGATAGATATGGATGAACAGATAGGCGACGCCAAGGGAGAGCAATATGACGCCAATGAACGTGAATGCGAGGGGCCAGGTAAGATGGCTCAAGGACGAGAGGCGACGGGTGATCGATTGCATATACCTTAAAGGGGAGGTAGGGTTATTAGCCGGATGTACGCGGTGGAGGGGTGCGGGGAGACGCGCCCTCCCCGCTATCTCCTCGCCGGGAGGCGAGCGCGTAATTCCCGTTCTTGAAGACCGACGACTCCGGCAGAGTACCTGTTCACACGTGAAGCACTCCCCGAGCCTGAGAGCGAGGGCGGGACGCCCTCATCACGTCTACGCGGGCACGCTGCCCCCGCTCCCAGGAAAAATGCGAACACTTACCCGGCAGAGTCAGACGTGCAGCAACTGTCTCCGCTGAGCATCGATCAGGTCGCGCAGATTACCGCCGCTCCGGGCGACCATCTCGGCGCAGAGCAAGCCAGCCAGAATGCCATCAGGATAGCCGGCATAGCGCCCCAGCGTAAACTGCCCGTCGGTGGTTGCCGCGAGAACCGGCAGGGTGCGATCGCGAGCCAGAAGGGTCGCGAGGTGCGCTTCCGGATCACCGGCGATCTCGATCTTCAGACCGGTTGCGTCCTCCCAGGCGGTCAGATGGGCCGATCCGGCCAGCGGCGTCCCGGCAGCCGGCGCGGGAACGACAACCGTTCCACGCTGGCGATGCTGGCGGGCCAGATAGGCGGCGAGCAGCAACCCCGTTTCGGCCGGATCGAGTTGCTCACCGTACTTGTCAACCAGGGCCATCGCCGTGCCATCGGCGGAGATGGCCAGACCCAGGTGCGAGTCACTCTCGCGCACCAGTTTTTTCAGCCGGTTGAGGCTGCTCTCCACCGGTGTCGGAGGCACACGGGCGAACAAGGGATCGTGTTCACGGTTGATTTCGATTGCCCGGGTCTGCCCACTCTCGCCGAGCAGGGCAGGGAGGAGGCCAGCGCCAGCGCCGTTCATCGCATCAACAAAGAGGGTCATGGACGTCCGGCGGATAAGATCGACTTCAACCGCATCGCGCAGCGCTTTCAGATACAGATCGCGCACATCCACCATCCCCTCGGCGGGTGGCTCGCCAACCGGCGGGAAGGCCACGGGTGGCGGCGCGAAGTCAACCGGATCGAGCGAAACACCGCCCTTGTCCGCGAGGAGCACCAACCCGTTATAATAGTAAGCCTGGTTCCCGGCTGAGACGCACAGGGCCGTATCGGCAACCCGCTGATCAAGGGCGTGGTACACCGCCGGCAGTGGCGCCGGGGTGGTGGCAAGCGCCGCGCGGACGCCCTGCATGTGCAGCAGGGTGGCCAGGTCACGGGCGAAGAGGCCACCCATAAAGCGCGTATCGTAGGCAACCAGACAACTCAGGCCACGCTCGCCAAGCTGCCTGGCAACGGACAGGCCGCGCCGGCGCACCTGATCGAGGGTAAAATCGGCAGCGACAACCGCTGCCCAGACCTGGACGTAGGGCCGGTAGCGAACACTCATACGCGCCTTCGGAACTCTTCCAACGCGCCCATCATCTGGTCACGAATGGCCAGAGCGCGCTCCATGGTTTGCGCCTCGAAGCGATTGGTGAGCGCGGGCTCGGTATTCGAGGCGCGGAGCAACCCCCAGCCGTCGCCGAAGTCGACGCGGACGCCGTCCACATCGATCACCCGATACGCCGCGCTGAACCGTTCGCGCACGTACTCGATGGCCTGGAACTTGAGTTCCTCCGGAAAGGGGATGCGGCCCTCATCGAGCGAGGGCAACGGTGGATAGGGCGCCAGCACCTCGGCAAGCGTCGTGCCCAACTGCGTCAGGGCATAGAGGAGGTACGCGCCGGCGAAGGCGCCGTCATCGTAGAAATGGCGCGGGATGGGGAACATGACGTGCCCGCTCAGTTCTCCGCCCAGGACGGCGCCGGTCTCGCGCATCTTGGCCGAGAGATGGGGATAGCCGGTTTTCCACATCACCGGCGTGCCGCCGAGGTCCTCGATGGCGCGGGGGAGCACGGCGCTGCACTTCACATCGAAGACCACCGGCCCGCGTCGCTGTCTGAGGAGATAGGTCGCCAGGGCGATCAGATAGCGGTCGGCAAACACGATGGCGCCATCGCGATCCACCACCCCGAGGCGGTCGCCGTCGCCATCGAGACCCACGCCCAGGTCAGCCCCGTGGGCGCGCACGGCGGCGATCAGGTGTTGGAGATTCTCGGCCTTGAGCGGATCGGGGTGATGGTTGGGGAAGGCGCCATCGGGTTCGATGAACAATGGGACGACCTCCAACCCGAGGGCTTCGTAGAGGCGCAGCGCGATCGGCCCGGCGACCCCGTTTCCGGCGTCGAGCACCACTCGTGGGCGTGGCCCGCTGAAGGGCAGCACCCTGGCGACACTCGCCACGTAGGCCGCGCTCACATCAACCTGATCCAGGCTGCCCATACCGGAGGCAACCGTGCCGGCCAGGGCGATGCGTCCGAGCGTCTGGATCTCCTCACTGCTCAACGGCTCGCTGCCGTAGCGCGGATGCGCCCGGCGCAACTTCAGCCCGTTGAACTCGGGAGGGTTGTGACTGGCGGAGACGATCGCGCCCCCGTCGGCGCCAAGATGCTCGACCGCAAAATACATCACCGGCGTCGGCGCCTGGCCGATGTCAACCACATCGCAGCCCATAGCGCGCAACCCCTCGATCAGGGCCGCCTGGAACCGGGGCGAACTCAACCGCGCATCGCGCGCCACCACGATGCGGCGTAGACCTTGCTCGCCAAAATAGGCGCCCACGGCATGCCCGAGACGGACATAGACCGCCTCATCAAGGTCCCGGTCAACAACGCCGCGGATGTCGTAGGCGCGAAAGATCGTCGGGTTGAGCGATACCCCCATGGCGCGCTCCTGAGAGCCAGTGACTGAGGGTGATCGTAACGTATCGGGGCATATCCGTCAAGGTTCTTTACAACCGTTGTATCATCCGCTATAATCGTTATATCAACGGTAAAACATTGCGCAGCCGACGGGGTCTGCGACCGTTGACCTGACTGAGAGCAATGCTCTCGGTTTGTTCTTTTCGTCGCCTGGAGCAGGGCTCGCACCCTCTGCGGCCCTTCCACGCTGTAGCTCCTACGGCGATCGGACAGCACAGAGGCAGCCACACAATGACAGACAAGACGACGTACCTCACACGTGAGGGCCGCGCCAGGCTCGAGGCAGAACTCGAGCACCTCCAGACGGTTGAGCGTAAACATGTTGCGGAGCGTATTGCCGCCGCCAAGGAGCTCGGCGACATCTCCGAGAGCGGGGAGTACGAAGACGCCAAAAAGGCGCAAGCTCTGCTTGAAGGCCGCATCCGCGAATTAAAGAGCCTTCTCTCCCGCGCCGAGACGATTGACGACGAGCAGACCAGCAACGGCGAGGTTCGCGTCGGCTCTTCGGTAACCGTGCGCTTCGACGAAGATGGTGAAGAAGAGACCTGGATGATCGTCGGGAGCGCCGAAGCCAATCCCCGTCAGGGTCGCATCTCCAATGAGTCGCCGATCGGCGCCGCCATTCTTGGCAAGCGCCCGCGCCAGAAGGTCACTGTGCAGACCCCCTCCGGGGTGATGAAGCTGACCATCGTCAGGGTGCGCTAGACGGGCCGCTGGCGCCGGGGGCCGCGCCTGAAGCGAAGCCTGATCGCACCGTTCGCCTGGCGCGCTCGCTGGAATATGCTCCATGGTTTCCCCACCTCTCCGCCCGAGAGATGGGGCTTTTTTTGCGTGCCTGTTCATGCGCCCGGGGCACTCCCCGAGCCTGGAAGCGCGGGCGGCCCGCCCGCGTCGCGTCTCCGCGGGCACGCTGCCCTCCCGCGGGCAGGGGTGTGGGGAAACGGGGTTTCCCCACACCCCTCCCTCCTGCCAAACCGGCGCGGCGAGCGGCGCAAGCGATGGTATAATGAAGCGAGTGCGCCACGCCCGGTGCCGTGGCCTTTTTGCCTGCTTGTGTTGACCATACGTATTCATGGAGCTCAACGATCTTCAGGCCCAGCGGGCCGCCAAGCTGGAACGGCTGCGCGGCGCGGGCGTTGATCCCTTTCCCACCCGCGCCGCGCCCACCCATCAGGTGGCCGAGGTGCTCGCGCGCTTCGATGACCTTGCCGCCGCCGCCACGCCAGTGACCATCGCCGGGCGCATTGTCGGCGCGCGCCGCATCATGGGCAAGATCGCCTTCGCGCACGTCGAAGACGGCACCGGGACGGTGCAACTCTGGATCAGCCGCGCCGACCTGGGCGAGGTCTGGTTCGAGCGCTTTCGTGATGAGCTTGACACCTTCGATATCGTGCAGGCCAGCGGGACCCTGCGCCGCACAAAGACTGGCGAGGCCTCGCTGTTCGTCAGCGAATTGACGCTGCTCGCCAAGGCGATCAACCCGCCTCCCGAAAAATGGGCCGGTCTGCAGGATGTCGAGGAGCGCCACCGCCAGCGCTACCTCGATCTGATTGTCAACCACGAGGTGCGCGCGATCTTCCGCGCCCGCGCGCGGGCCATTACTGCGATGCGGCGCGTGCTCGACGCGCGGGGCTTCCTCGAAGTGGAAACGCCGGTGCTCCAGCCAGTCTACGGCGGCGCCGCGGCGCGACCGTTCACGACGTATCATAACGCGCTGGGCCAGGGGCTGTACCTGCGCATCGCCACCGAACTCTACCTCAAGCGCCTGATCGTCGGGGGCTACCCCGCGGTCTATGAAATCGGCAAAAATTTCCGCAACGAGGGCGTTGACCGGAGCCACAATCCCGAGTTCACGATGATGGAGTGCTACCAGGCCTACGCCGACTATACGCATATGATGCTGCTGGTCGAGGAACTGATGCGCGAGATGGCCATCGCCGCCACCGGCTCGCCCCGCGCGCGCTACCAGGGCCAGGAGCTTGACTTTGCGCGCCCCTGGGCGCGCATGACCATGGCCGAGGCCATTGTGCAACACACGGGGATTGACATCCGCGAGGTCGGCACCCTCGGCGCCCTGCGCGAGGCCGTCGCGGCGGCCCACCTGAAGCTCGAGCCGAAGCCGACCTGGGGCAAACAGGTTGATGAGTTGTTCAGCGAATATGTGCAACCCCACCTGGTGCAGCCGACCTTCATTCTCGACTACCCGGTGGAACTATCGCCGCTGGCGAAACGCAAACCCGACAATCCCGCCTTTACTGAACGTTTTGAGGCCTTTGTCGCCGGCATGGAAGTGGGCAATGCCTTTACCGAACTGAACGACCCCTTCGACCAGGAACAACGCTTTCTGGAACAGGGCCGCGATTTCGCCGCCGGCGACGAAGAGGCCCATCAGATGGATACGGATTTTCTCAATGCGCTGCTCTATGGCATGCCCCCGACAGGCGGCCTGGGCATGGGTATCGATCGGATCATGATGGTGCTGGCCGACCGGCCCAACATCCGTGAGGTGATCCTCTTTCCCCATATGCGCAAACGCGAAGAGTAGCAAGGGTTCTGGTATCAAATCAAATACCAGGAGTTACGCGGTCGCCGGCCGGCGAGGGATGTGAGGAAACCGGGTTTCCCCACGTCCCCGCCTACGGGAGGTCCTGGCCCTCCAGCAGAGATATGGGGAAACCGGGTTGCCCCATACCCCCGCCCGCTGGGGGGAGGAGCCATACGTCCGTCCCCGGTGGGAGAGGGCTGGAGCGGCGGCGCGACGGCCCCTGCGGCGTCGCCCGCCTGACCGATACAAGGAGTATGCCGATGCCCCGCTCGTTCACGATCGAGCGCGAGAACCTGCCCCCGGTGGTGCAGGGCTGGCTGCGCGCCGTAGGTCTGGGGGAGGAGGAAATCGTCGAAATCGTCTTCACCGAGCAGGAGGTGCTGCTGCGCCGCCCCATGAGCCCGCAGCTCCGCGCCTGGGCCAAAGAGGTGAGCGATAAGTACGATAAGGCCTTCCGGCAGATCGCCGGGCTGTAAGCATATGGGCTGCCGTGGCAGCGTCGCCCCGGCAGATGGTTCGTCGTTATGCATTACCTGACCAGAGAAGAACTCCTCGACCTGCACGCCTACGCCGTGGAACGCTACGGGGGCCTGCTCGGTATCAAGAGCCAGGATCGGTTACTGACAGTGGTGAATGCCCCGCGTCAGGAGATGTTTGGCGCCGAGTTGTATCCCGATGTGTGTGCCAAGGCGGCAGTGCTGGTCTATTTGATCGTTAAGAGCCATCCGTTTGTAGGGGCGAATGAGGCGACCGCATTGCTAGCCCTGTTGCGGTTTCTTGAAGTGAACGGGGTTGCGCTGAAACCCGAGATCAGTTCCAGCGAACTCGCCTATGTCTTCCGGGCGCTGAGCAACTCCGACATGGACAAAGAGGGTCTCGAGCGGTGGCTGCGCGACAGTGTTGCGTAGGAGCAAGGCCATGACCCGGGTTTTTATCAACGGGATAGATGGGCTGCTCGGGGCGCGGGTGGCGGAGTTGATCAGTCGTGATCGCGAGGCGCGCATCATTGGCCTGGGGCGCGCCCGCCCTCCCGCCCCGGTCGGGCGCGCCGAGTGGTTCGCCGCCAGGCTTTCGGGGAAGCAGTTCGTTGAGTTGCTGCGCGCTGAGGCGATCGAGGTGGTGGTGCACCTTGATTTTGCCGGCGCTGAACGGCCCGCCGAGGATCGGGAACAGGCGGTGCAGCAGAATGTGATCGGCTCGATGGAGTTGTTCGGCGCCTGCGCCGCCGCAGGGGTGCGGCGCGTTGTGCTGCTCAGCCACGTCGGCGTCTATGGCGCCAGCGCCCTCAATCCTTCCATGATCACCGAGGAGCGCCCTATCGCCCTCGCGACCCTTAGCGGCCTCCTGCGCGACTTTGCCGAGGTTGAGCAGTTCGCGATCGATTTCGTCGCCCGGCGCCCGATGCTGCAGGTCGTGCCCCTGCGCCTGGCTTCGCTCATCGGCGGCTGGTCGCCCATGGTTGCGTATTTGACCAATCCTGGCCCACCGATGCTGGTGGGCTTCGATCCACGTATCCAGTTGCTGGGGCTTGATGACGCCGCCGAGGGCTTCGCGCGGGCCGCCCTCTCCTCCGTGGCTGGCCCGTTTAATCTGGCCTCCGATGATGTGCTGCGCCTCTCGCAGGCCATCCGCCTGGCCGGCCAGCAGCCCGCGCCCTTGCTCGAACCGGTGGTGGAACTGGCGCTCGCGCTGGGTAATCAGGCCATCCTCGGTCACTGGCCGTTTGGCCCGAGCTTTCTGCGCTATAGCTGTGTGGTGGATACGCAGCGCGCGAAGTGTGAGCTTGGCTGGGCGCCGACGCGTAGCGCCGCCGAACTGATCCAGATGCTGCGCGCCAATGGGCGCCTTGTTGAGGATCGCGCGGAGTCCGAAGCGGCTCTCCGCGAGTTCCTCGCCCGAAGGAGCTAGCCCGTGAGTGATGATACCAGCCCCAATGGACGCCCTACCGAGGCGGCCGAGGATCAGCCTGATGCGGGCATCGCTGGTCTGGATCAGGTCGCCCCGCCCGAGGCCGCGAACAATGCCGTTGCCAGCCCCGATGAGTACGCCCCCGCACCGGAAATCGCGCCCGGGGCCGGCGCCGGCCCCGATGAGCGCGCCCCCGCGCCTGAAACCACGCCCGAGGCCGTTGCCGGCCCCGATGAGCGCGCCCCCGTGGCGGAGACGCCACCTGCCGAGGGCGCCGCGCCGAAGAAGGGCGCCCGGCGCGCCGCGTCTTCCGCTGCCGCGAGCGGCAAAACCAGCCGCGCCGGCAGCCGCAAGAACGCCACGGCGCCGGCTGCCGACACCCCTAAGCCGGGCCGGGCCAGGACCGGCGGCCGGGCGAAACAGGCGCCTCCGGCGGCGCTGGAGGCGGCCTCCCCCGCGACGCAAGGCGCCCCGGCCGGCGCTGCCGAAGAGGGCCTGGACGTGCCCGTCGGGGAGACAAAGACCGCGCCCTCGCCCACCGCGAGCTGGTTCGATGTGCCCGTGACCGGCGCCGCCCCCGCGCCAGGCGTCGCTCCCACTGCCGCTCCGGCCACGTCGTTCTGGTCCGAACGCCCCATCGAACTCGCGACGCCTCCCTCCGCCGGGAGCCTCTACGAGGCCTCCAATGCCGAACGCGCCGCCGGGCCGGCTGATACGCGCTTCGAATTCGAGGTGGAGGTGCGCAATAACGTCGCGGAGAGCGTTGCCGGCGAAGTGAGCGAGATGCAGAACATGGCCGCCGGCCTGCTGCGCCTGGTGGGCGAGAACATGCGCCGCATGACCGATCAGCAGGTCGAACGGGTCAATCAGATTCTGCGCAACATTGACCTGAAAGATTATCTTGACCCCGATTTCTGGAAGGGTATCGGGATGGTCCTGCGCTACCAGATCGATGAGCAGGTCGGCTTCATCAAGCGACGGCTCAACGGCGAGTACAGCACTGATCCGTTCGGGATGGACCCCGAGGTGATCGCGGTGGTGCGGCCCTTCCTGCGCTTTATGTACCGCACCTGGTGGCGCATCAAGGCCGAGGGTCTGGAGCATGTGCCCGCCACGGGACGCGCGCTGCTCGTCGCCAACCACAGCGGCGTGCTGCCCTGGGACGGGGCCATGATCGCCGCGGCGGTAGCCGAGGATCACCCGGCCCAGAACGACCGCATCGTCCGCAGCCTGCACTTGCACTGGTTCAGCACGCTGCCCTTCGTCGCCCCGACGCTGGCGGCGATGGGGCAGGTGCCCGGATTGCCCGAAAACGCCATCCGCCTGCTGCAGAACGATGAACTGGTCTGCGTCTTCCCGGAAGGCCTGAAGGGGGTGGGCAAACTCTACAAGGACCGCTACAAACTCGCCCGTTTCGGTCGTGGCGGCTTTGTGCAGGCGGCGCTGCGCGCCCGGTCGCCCATCGTGCCCGTGGCCGTGGTGGGCGCTGAAGAGATCTATCCCATGCTCGGCAATGCCCAGCCGATCGCCAGGCTCCTGGGGATGCCCTATTTTCCGATTACGCCCTTCTTCCCCTGGCTGGGTATCTTCGGGGTCATTCCCCTGCCCACGCGCTGGTCTATCACCTTCTGCGAGCCGTTGCCCACCGACACCTACGATCCCGCGGAGGCCGACGATCCCCTGACCGTCCTCGGTCTGACCGAACTGGTCCGCGAGCGTATCCAGGCGACGATTGACGCCAAACTCGCTGAGCGGAAGATGGTGTTTTAAGGGGACAGGGGCAACCGGGTCGCCCCTGTCCCCCGCTTCTGCTGCTGGCCCTGTGGTATCCTGACTCCAGGAATCGATCATCTGGAAAGGATACCGCACCCTCATGCCAGGACGGCTCGTTGTCACTTTGCTGATCATAGCGCTTCTGGCCGGCTGTGGGGCGGCCTCCGGCGCCGCGCCGCCGGCCACGCCCCCCCCCCCCGCCCGTCCCCCGGCGACCGTCGCCGCGCCCCGCGACACCCCCGCCGCGCCCACCGCTGATCTCGAACGGCTTTCCATCCGCCTCGCGCCGGTCGTGCAGGGCCTCCGCCGGCCCACCCACGTGACCGGCGCCGGTGACGGCAGCGGGCGGCTCTTCGTGGTCGAACAGGCCGGACAGGTGCGCATCGTGCGTGAGGGACGCTTGCTGCCCCGCCCCTTTCTCGACATCGCGGCCCTGGTTGGCTCCCGCGGCAATGAGCAGGGCCTGCTCAGCGTCGCCTTCCATCCCCGTTTCGCCGAGAACGGGACGTTCTTCGTCAATTACACCAACCGCGACGGCCATAGCGTCGTGGCGCGCTACCGCGTCAGCCGGGACGACCCCGACCGCGCCGATTCGTCCAGCGCCGCCGAGTTGCTGACGATCGAGCAACCCGCCGCCAACCATAATGGCGGCCTGTTGAAGTTCGGCCCCGATGGCTACCTCTACATCGGCACCGGGGACGGTGGCGCCGCCGGCGACCCCTGGAACAACGGGCAGCGCCTCGATACACTCCTCGGCAAACTGCTGCGTATTGATGTGGACGGCGCCGCGCCCTACGCCGTTCCTGCCGATAACCCCATGCTCAACCGCGCCGGCGCCCGTCCGGAGATCTGGGCCTATGGGCTGCGGAACCCCTGGCGCTTCTCCTTCGACCGGGCCACGGGCGACCTGTTCATCGCCGATGTGGGCCAGAATGCGTGGGAAGAGGTGCACGTTCAGCCCGCCGGCAGCCCCGGCGGCGAGAACTACGGCTGGAAGATCATGGAGGGCAAGGCTTGCTTTCGCGCCGAGAGGTGCGACCAGAGCGGCCTGGAGTTGCCCATCGCCGTCTACGGCCACGGTTCGCCTGGCGGGGGCTGTTCGATCACCGGCGGCTACGTCTATCGCGGCGCGGATTTTCCGCGGCTCGCAGGGACGTACCTGTACGCCGACTATTGCAGTGGCAACCTCTGGGGGCTGCGCGCCAACGGCGCCGGGTGGACCGGCGCGCGGCTGGGCGTCCTGAACATTCGCACCAGTTCCTTTGGCGAGGACGAGGCCGGCGAACTCTACCTGACCGATCACGGCGGGGGGCTGTACCGTCTCGTGGTAGAGTAGGGTTGCCGCCGGGGGGAGGGTCCGGGAGGGCCTTGCCCTCCCGGAAACCCTCCTTTACCCCCCAATCTGCACCGACGCGGTCATGTTCCAGCGCAGGCGCTCGTCCCAGGTGGTGGGCTTCACCACGATGGTGTAGACGATGTCGCCCTGGCGGTTCTTGCCCAGGGGCTTGATGCGCTCCACCACGCCGGGCAGTTCAAAGCCGGGCAGGGCGTCGAAGGTGATCCGCGCCGGGTCGCCCTCGCGGATCTGCACCACGCTTAGCTCGGTGAGATCCTCGGTCTCGATCTGCCAGGCGCTCATATCGGCCAGCACGACCGCGGGGGTGGTGGGGCTGGCGACCTCGCCGATCTTGAGGTTCAACTCGGCCACCGTGCCGGCCATGGGAGCGTTCAGGGTGGCCCGTTCGAGGGCCAGTCGGGCCTGTTTGAGGGCCACTTCGGCGCCGCGCACGCGCGCCGCCGCGCCACTGAGGGTGGCGTCGCTGGGAGCGGCCTGAAGCTCGGCCAGGCGCGCCTCGGCATTGCGCACGCCGGCCTCGGCGGCGGACACGTTGCCCGCCCGCTCCCCCCCGGTGAGCCGCGCCAGCCGCGCCTCGGCGGCGGCGATCTGCGCGCGCGCCGCCGCGATTGCGTCGGCCTCAGCCGGGCTGACCAGGCGCTCGTAGCGCGCCTCGGCGTCGCGCACGCTGGTCTCGGCGGCCTGGATGCCGGTAATCTCCGCCTGCCGGGCCTGCTCCAGAGTCAGGTGGGCCTGGGCCAGGGCGGTCTCACCGTCCTCCACCGCCCGTTGCGCGGCGGCCTCGCGGTCGCGAAACTCCTGGGGCAGTTCGCCGGGCAGCCGCTCGCGCTCCTGGAGCTGCAGGTCCTTCCACTCGCCGGTGGGCGTCAGGGCGCGCACGGTCACGCCGCGCGTGGCCTGGGCGTCGGCGACGCCGGGCATGCGCCGGATGGTCTGCACCAGCGCGTCGTCAATGTCATTAGCGGCGATCGAGGCGCTGGCCGGATTGGTCGCATTCCAGTCGCCGTTCAGGTCGCGCATCAGAATGGCGCGCCCGCCGGAGACCATGCCGATGGCGAAGACGCCGATGGCGATGGCGAGCACGACCAGCAGTGTGCGGGTCTTATTGCTCCAGAGATCGCCAAGCACTTTGCGCCAGCGTGGTGCGAGCATCGGTGGTTCCCTTCTCACGGTAGCCATCCATGCGGCTGCGCCGCACAACGACGGGATGAAAATAGGTTGCTCCTGGGAGGGCTTTGCCCTCCCAAACCCTCCCACCGGGTGGAGAGCTGGGGAAACCGGGTTTCCGCAGCCCCCTGCGCACGGGCCAGGCCCTCCTGCGGGCGGGGGTATGGGGGAACCTGGTTCCCCCATGTTCACGATAGGGCGTGGGCGCCGCTGTTGGCGGCGCGGCGTTCGGCGGCCACCCGCTCGACATCGGCGCGCGTGCCCGCCGACTCCTCCAGCAGGGCGTGGAACTCGCTGCGGTCGAGGGCCACCACCTCGACCGGGCCGTTGTCGTGGGCCGCCCGCACGGTGGCGTTGCGCACGCCGCCGCCCAGCAGCGCCTGCTCGCCGAAGTACTGGCCCTCGCCGAGCACCTCGGCGATCAACTCGCCGCCGCCGGGCTGGTCAATAATCACCTCCACCCGGCCCCTGGTGATAATGTAGAAGTACTCGGCCTCGGCGCCCTGGCGCACGATCGGCTGGCCCGGCTCGAAGGTCAGCCGGTCAATCTGGCGCGTGACGCTGATCAACTGGTCGAGGCTGAGGCGCGGCAGCGCCCTGGCGAGGTACTGGTTGACAATCTCGCCGTCGGAGACGATCACCGAGCGGCTGGCGCGCCGGGCCAGGTCGTTATCGTGGGTGACCATCACAATCGTCTTGCCCTCGCCCACCAGGCGCTCGAAGAGCTGAAACACCGCCGCCGAGGTCTTGCTGTCGAGATTGCCGGTCGGCTCGTCGGCGATGAGGATGGGCGGGTCATTGGCCAGGGCGCGGGCAATAGCGACCCGTTGCTGCTGGCCGCCGGAGATGGCGGACGGCAACTTGTGGGCCTGATCGGCCATCTCGACCTGCTCGAGCAGGTGCATGGCCCGGGCGTGGCGCTCGGAGGGCCGGTACATGTTGCAGAAGTCCATCGGCAACATGACGTTCTCGATCACGCTGAGCGAGGGTAACAACTGGAAGAACTGGAAGATGATCCCCAGGTTCTTGCCGCGCCACACCGACATGCGCCCCTCGCTGAGCGTGTGCACCGGCGTGTCGCCCACGAACACCTCGCCGGAGGTGGGCCGGTCAATGCCGGTGATCATGTTGATCAGGGTGGACTTGCCGGAGCCAGACTTGCCGATGATCGCCACAAACTCGCCGGCGTCCACCGTGAGGCTGACATGCTTGAGGGCGGTGAAGCTCCCGGCGGCGCTCTGGTAGGTCTTGACGACGTTCCGCAGATCGATCAGATGGTTACCGCCAGTAGCGCTTTGTGACCTGTTCGCGCCGTTTCGGTTGAGCCAGCGTCCGAACATTGTCTTCTCCTGTGGTGCGACCGGTGTACACTTCTGCCACCAGGGTACCACCTGCCGCCGGTAACGGCAAGGGTCTCTGGTAGGGTTGCGGGGACCGGTTTGGCCCGTCCTCGGTGGCAGGGAACTCGGTCGTAAGTATGACGGGACGTAGGCGGTGGAGAGGCGCGGGGAGGCCTGGCTTCCCCGTATCCGCCCGTTCCACTTGCCGCGGGGGCGCTGTCGGCGGTTCGCCAGGGGGCCTCCTGGCAGCCATGAGCAGAACACGCCGGATTCATAGAGGGCCTGCGGCTCTCCACCACTTCCCGCTGGGAGGCAACTGCATAACTCCCGTGAATGAGACGAGCAGCGTTACTGGGAGGATGCAGACCTTCCAGGAGGCTATTGTCGCTCCCGCCCCGCCGTGGGCGGAACAACGCGATCGCGTTGTTCTCCGCTCTCCGCACCTCCCCCCAACGGCTACGGACAAGACCGCGCAGCGAAACCATGCCTCAGGCATAACCCAGAAGCGGCCATGCCAGTTTGACTGTTGCTCCACACCTCCACAGCTCCACACCTTCACAGAACCGGTCTGTAGAACTGGAGAGCTATGGAGCTGAAGACTGGATTGTCACGTGAGTTTGAACCATGCCTTCGTTGTCACACCACCACCTGACGCACTTGACAGTTCGCCGTGACCGCGGTAATGTACCGTTAACAAACGATCTTCGGGGCAGGGTGAAATTCCCGATCGGTGGTACAGCCCACGAGCGTGTTGCGAGGCACGCAGGATCCGGTGCAACTCCGGGGCCGACGGTTACAGTCCGGATGTAAAGAAGATCCAGACGACGCAGTGACGCGCGATAGAGCCGGCGCTCGTTCGCGCATGCTGTGATGCGGTGCATACGGTGTTCCATACCGTTGTGCGCTGTCTGGTTCATTCTGCCCCGGTGTGCTCATGCACAGCGGGGCTTTCTATTAGGAGGGTGAGCATGCAGCAAACGTTACCGATGCAGCGGGAGATCGGGGCGCCGCGGGCGGCGCGCGCGCCGTGGGTGGGCCGGGGCGCCTTGCAGTGGGCCGGGCTGCCCGCGGCGCTCATGGGCCTGCTCCTGCTGTGGCAGGCGCTGGTCAGCCTGGGGGGCTACCGGCCCTTCATCCTGCCCGGCCCGGCCCTGGTCGCCGAACGTTTCGCGGCGGCGGCGCAGAGCGGCCTGCTCTGGAAGCACACCGCGGCCACACTGCTGGTGGCCCTGGGCGGCTTCGGCCTGGCCCTGGTCGTCGGGCTGAGCCTGGGGTACGTCCTGGCGCACCTGCCCTGGCTGGAGCGGGCCACGGCCCCGGTGCTGGCGGCCAGTCAGGCCATTCCGGTGGTGGCCGTGGCGCCCCTGATTATCCTCTGGTTCGGCCCGGGCCTGACCGGCAAATTGCTCATCGCCGCGCTGATTACCTTCCTGCCGGTGCTGATCAGCACCGTGGTGGCGCTGCGCTCCATTCCCCGCGAGTTGCGCGAAATGGCCCTGATCAGCGGAGCGAACCGCTGGCAGATGCTGCGCCACGTCGAGGCGCCCCTCAGCCTGCCGGTGCTCTTCGGCGGCGTCCGCACCGGGTTGGCCCTGGCCACCACCGGGGCGGTGGTCGGCGAGTTCGTGGCCGGGCGCGAGGGCCTGGGCGCGCTGATCAACGTCGCCCGTGGCCTCTTCGATACCCCGCTGATCTTCGTGGCCCTGATCACCCTCGCCGCCATTACCCTGTGCCTCTACCTCGCCGCGTCGCTCCTCGAACGCGCCCTGGTGCGCTGGGAGATGGGGTGATCGTTCGCGTCGCCTATCACGGATCAAATGGTCTTTGAATACATAATCCGCTATAGCCTGCACCGGCGGGCTGCGCATGACCCTCGCCGAGGGCTAACGTGAACATACGCCCTCGGCGAGGAGGGGTGGGGAAACCGGGTTTCCCCATTCCCCCACCCGCGGGAGGGTCTGGGAGGGCTGCGGCCTCCCAAGAAGAACCTGTTTTCATCCTGTTCGTGTGCGGCGGAGCCGCATAGACGGCTCGTGTTGAAGTTGGAGGCAATGCAGTGCGCATCCGTCTTTTCCTGATCCTCACCCTGGCCGCGCTTCTCGCCGCCTGTGGCCAACCGGCGGCGCCCGCGGCCACGCCGGCCGAACCGGCGACGCCCGCGGCCACATCGGCCCCGGCGCCGCGCAAGGTGACCCTGGCGATGTCGTACTTTCCGAATGTGCAGTTCGCGCCCTACTATATGGCCGCGGCCAGGGGCTACTACGCCGAGGCGGGTCTCGAGGTCATCTTTGACTACAACTTTGAGAGCGACGTGGTGCAACGGGTGGCGAGCTGGCCCGAGAGCGGCGTTGATTTCGCCACCGCCTCCGGCACCTCCACCCTCCTGGCCCGCCAGCAGGGCCTGCCGGTCAAAACGGTTATGACCCTCTACCAGCAGTTCCCGATCGTCTTCTTCGCCAAGTCGAGCACCGGCCTGAAGAGCGCCGACGACCTCAAGGGCAAGACCGTCGGCATTCCCGGCAACTTCGGCGAGAGTTTCTACGGCCTGCTGGCCCTGCGCTACGCCAACCAGTTCGACGAGAGCGCCTTCGTGGTGCAGGAGATCGGCTTCACCCAGGCCCAGGCGGTGCTGGAGGACAAGGTGCCGGTGGCCACCGGCTATGCGATGAACGAGCCGGTGCTCCTGCGCCAACAGGGCGTCGAGGTAGACGTGCTGCGCGTCGCCGATGTGTACAACCTGGCCGCGAACGGGATCGTCGTCAGCGAGCGCCTCATCGCCGAAGCGCCCGACGTGGTGCGGGGCTTCGTCACCGCCTCGCTGAAGGGCCTGCGCGCCACCCTGGACAACCCCGATGAAGCCTTCGAGGTCAGCCTGGGCTTCATTCCCGAGGCCAATCTGGGCGACGTAGAGTTGCAGCGCCAGGTGCTCCTGGAGAGCCTGCCCTACTGGTACAGCGAGAAAACCAACGCCGAAGGGCTGGGCTACACCGATGCCGACCTGTGGAAAGCGACGGAGCAGTTCATGCGCGATGCGGGGCTGCTGACCAGCCCGGTGGACGTGACCGCTGCGTTTACGAATGAGTTTATCCGGTAGGTTGGCGGGGATGTGGGCAAACGGGTTTCCCCACATCCCATCACCCCGCCAGGCGTGGGTGTGACGTAACGTTGATACCGCTGGCGAATTCCCAAAAGGCGCTGCCAGGTACCGTTTTCGCCGCGCTGCACCGCAGCATACGATTGCCTGTGCCACCCTCGGCTGGCGACGAAGCCAATTCACCAGCGGTAACAACGTTCTGCGCACCCCCCGCGCACCCCGCGCGACCAGGGTTCGGGAGTGCGGCGCCGCCGCAAGCGGCGCGTCCCGGCCCGCCCCTTCCCTGACCCTCCCCCGCTGGGGGGAGGAAACCGTGCGCCTCCCCCCAGCGGGGGGAGGTTGGGAGGGGGGCACGTCACCGCTGCCTGATCAGCCCCACGGCCAGCCCGGTATACCGGATTAATTTCTCAATACCCATCAGCCCGACGGAACGAGGCGCCGCGCAAGACGTTACGCCACACCCCCCCAGGCGTCACACGTTTGACACCCCCGCCTCCACCGTGCTATACTCCACAGCAACACATACACGAATAGCCAGGATCGGGAAGAGTACACGGCGCGCGGCGGCCCAGCGAGCCGGCGGATGGTGCGAGGCCGGAGCGCACGGCGCCGTGGAATGGACCCGGGAGCTGCGGAGCGAACGGATGCTGGCCGTGCGCTATGCGAAGCGAGCATCCTACTAGGAGCCGCCGGAGACGCCACCGTTATCAGGGCGAGGGGTATGGAACGCGCAAGGCCCACGGGCCGCGGCGACAGTACCCGCAGAGCGCGCGGCGCGTGAGCGCCCGCGAAGAGAGAGTGGCACCGCGATCCCTGATCGCCTCTCGACCCGCCAGTGGGTCCGAGAGGCGTTTTTGTTGAGACGGCGATGGTCCTGGGAGGGTGAAACCTGTCTGCTCCCTGCCTTCCGGCAGGGGCACGGAGGGCAACCGGGTCGCCCCCTGACGGATTGGCTCTCGCAGCCTATGTTCACATCAGCCGTCCATGCGATTCGCGCACAACGCCGCGATGAACATTAAGGTTGTTCCTGGGAGGGCGCAGCCCTCCCAGACCCTCCCGCGGGTGGGGGCATGGGGAAACCAGGTTTCCCCATGCCCTCTTCGAGAGCCTATGTTCACGTTAGCCATGCATGGGGCTCCGCCGCACACCGACGGGATGAACATAACTTCTTGGGAGAGCTGCGCCCACCCTCCCATCGGGTGGGGGAATGGGGAAACCGGGTTTCCCCATTCCCCTGCGCAAGGGCTGCGCCCTCCCAAACCCTCCCACCGGGTGGGGGTATGGGGAAACCTGGGTTCCCCATTCCCCTGCGGGGCGGAGGCGTGGGGAAACCCGGTTTCCCCACACCCCTCGCCGAGGGCTTATGTTCACGTTAGATAGGAGGAACGCACCAACGATGGACACCGTCAAGTATCTACTCAACGAAGAGCGCATGCCCACCACCTGGTACAACATCGCCGCCGATCTGCCCGCGCCGCCGCCCCCGGTGCTGCATCCCGGCACGGGCCAGCCCATCGGCCCGGCCGACCTGGCGCCGCTCTTTCCCATGGCCCTGATTATGCAGGAGGTCAGCGCCGAACGGGCCATCGCCATCCCCGAGGAGGTGCAGGCGATCTACCGGCAGTGGCGCCCGACGCCGCTCTTCCGGGCGCGGCGCCTGGAACGGCTCCTCGACACGCCGGCGAAGATCTACTACAAGTACGAGGGCGTCAGCCCGGCAGGCAGCCACAAGCCCAATACCGCCGTCGCCCAGGCCTACTACAACAAGCAGGAAGGCGTCAGGCGCATCGTCACCGAGACCGGCGCGGGGCAGTGGGGCTCGGCGCTGGCTTTTGCCGGGGCGCTCTTCGGCCTGGAGATCAAGGTCTATATGGTGCGGGTCAGCTACGATCAGAAGCCCTATCGCCGCGCGCTCATGGAGGCCTACGGCGCCAGCGTGGTCGCCAGCCCCAGCGAGGAGACGGCTGCGGGGCGGGCCATTCTCGCCGAGCATCCCGACAGCACCGGCAGCCTCGGCATCGCCATCAGCGAGGCGGTGGAGGTGGCGGCCCAGCGTGAGGACACGAAGTATGCCCTGGGCAGCGTGCTCAACCACGTGTTGCTCCACCAGACAGTCATCGGCCAGGAGGCCCTGGCCCAACTTGAAATGGCCGGCGACTACCCCGATGTGGTGGTCGGCTGCACCGGCGGCGGCAGCAATTTCGCCGGCATCGCCTTCCCCTTCATCGGCGCGGCGCTGCGGGGCGAACGGGCCGTGCGCGCGGTGGCCGTGGAACCGGCAGCCTGCCCGTCCATGACCAGGGGTAAATACGCCTACGATTTCGGTGATACGGCTCACCTCACCCCGCTGGTGAAGATGCATACCCTGGGCAGCGCCTTTGTCCCCTCGGGCTTCCACGCCGGCGGTTTGCGCTACCACGGCATGGCGCCGCTGGTGAGCCATCTGGTGCAGTTGGGGCAGATTGAGCCGATTGCGGTTCAGCAACTCGAGACCTTCGCCGCCGGCATCCAGTTCGCCCGCACCGAGGGCATCCTGCCCGCGCCCGAGGCCAACCACGCCATCGCCGGGGTGATCCGCGAGGCCCTGCGCTGCAAGGAAGAGGGCGTCAGCCGCACCATTCTCTTTAACCTCTGCGGCCACGGCCACTTCGATATGCAGGCGTACATGGACTACCAGGCCGGCAAGCTCCACGACTTCGAGTATTCCGATGCCGAGGTGGCCATGGCCCTGACCGGGCTGCCCAGTGTGGGGGAGTGAGGCGTTCCGGGAGGACTGCGCCCGCGCACACCCTCCCGCGGGCCGACGCCTGGGTGCGCGGGCCTCCGGCCCGCATCCGCAGGAGATGGGGAAACCAGGTTTCCCCATCCCCCTGCTTGAGGGCGCAGCCCTCCCAAACCCTGTCGCGGGCGGAGGTGTGGGGAAACCCGGTTTCCCCACGCCCCCAAAGGATGAAAAACGGTTGTTGGTGGGAGGGCGTGGGCCTCCCAAACCCTCCCATGGGGGAGGTATGTTCACCTCAGCCATCCATGTGGCTGCGCCGCACACCGACGGGATGAACATAATTCCTGGGAGGGCTTCGCCCTCCCAAACCCTCCCACCGGGTGGGGGAATGGGGAAACCGGGTTTCCCCATTCCCCTGCGGGGCGGGGGGGTGGGGAAACCCGGTTTCCCCACCCCCCTCGCCGAGGGCGTATGTTCACGTTAGCGGATGGTTACCTGTACATTCACCATCGGCCCGGGAGCTTCCAGCACGACATAGCGGCTGAGGCCGATGGTCTCCAGACGGGGGGGCGCGGGCTGGCCGTTGAGGGTTACGGCGCGCACCTCGCGGGCCAGGGGTGGCAGCAGCACGCGCGCCCGCAGCGTCTCGCCCGAGCCGGTGGCCTCCAGGGTGATGCGACCCTCGGCGGCGCCGGTCGCAGGCGCGTAGCTCCAGCGGTAGGCCGCATAGCCATCGGAAGCGGCGTAGCGCGCCGAGGCGTAGGCGCCGGTGATCGCGTCGCGAGGGGCGGCCAGCCAGCGCGGGCTGATGGTCGCGACATTGTAGGCGATCCCGTCGTCGCTCAACCCGGCGGCGCCCTCCAGCAAGGCGCCGAGCATGGCGCTCGACCCCCATCCGTCGGTGGGCAGGAACTCGTTCGCTGCGGCCACCCCGCCGGTGGGGTAGTACCAGAGGTAGGTCGAACCGGTGCGGCTGATCAACTCGTGGTAGCGGTAGAGAATATCGAAGCCGTAGGACTCGTAGCCGAAGCGAAAGGCGCCCCGCGCCAGTTCGCCGCCGACCAGGGGCATCACGCCGCCATTGACGTACTCGCCGGGGCGCTCCCCCAGGCGCCCGGCGAGACCAAAGGCCCCGGGGGGAAAGGGCGGGTCAATGCTGTACCACTCGGCGAAGGCGGTGCGCTCCGGGTCGTTCAGCCGCCGCTGGTACTCGCCCAGAATGGCGCGCCCCTGCTCCACCGTCAGCACGCCGCGGTTGAGGGCGATGGCGTTGGAGAGGCTGAGTTGCCGCTCTTCGTCCACCCCGGGCACATCGAAGGGGGCAAGTTTGACGTGATGGGTGTAGAACGAGCCGTTCCAGCTCAACCGGTTCAGGCGCACCATGATGTCGTTGGCGAGGGCGCGCCGCTGCGCCGCCAGATCGCGCTGGCCCGCCTGCTCCTCCATGGACGCCAGCGAGCGCAGGGCCTCGGCCAGGCCGGTGTTGTCGCCGTGGAAAATGCCCCAGCGGGTTTGCTCGTCGATCCAGTGGCGCGGCGCCGGCTGGCCGGTGTGCGGGTCGCGGGTCGTCGGCCCGTACTCGAAGTCCCAGGTGTCAATGGTGAAGGGACGCTTCACCAGGCCCAGGGCCGGCTCCCAGCGCAGGGGCGAGGTCAGCGTGTAGTGGATGGCCTTCTGCGCCGAGGGCAGCATGCGCAGCATCCAGGCGGTGTCACCGGTCGTCTTCCAGGTCTCGTAGATCAACTGGACGTAGAGGTACTCCACGTCGGCTTCCACGGGTGTGCGCAGGGCGGGGATGTTCCACTCCGGGCGGGCGACGAAATCGGGCAGGCTGCCGTCGGGGGCCTGGGCGCGGGCATTGGCCTCGATCAGGCTGGTCAGATCCGTTTCAAAATAGCGGAAGGCGCGGTTTTGATAGTAGTGGTCGCGCAGCCAGAGCAGCGGGCTATCCGGCGAACGGTAGCCGGTGACCGTCCGGCCATCGAGCTGATAGCTCAGACGCTTGGCGGCCATGAAGCCGCGCACGCGGTCGTAGAGACCGTCGAAGGCGGGCGCGCCGGCGCGAACGCTCGTGGTCGCGTCGAGGCGGTAGAGCGGCCCCGCGGCCACCTGCGCGCCGGAGGGCAAGAACAGCGCCCCCCAGTGGGCGCCGAGCGCGCCGCGCGGGATCACCTCGACCGCGCCGAAGCCGCCGGCCAGCGTGAGAGCAAAACTGCCGGCGAAGCGACCTCGCGGGTCGAAGACCAGCAGCGTGGCGGGGCCGCTGTAGTCTTGCATGTTCACAGTGACCGCCACCGGCATGAGCGGCTCCACCACGGGCCGGACACTGGCGAAGGAGGCGCCACGCTGGGCGCGGACGGGGACGAGGGGAAATCCGAGGGTCAGCAACACCGCCAGCAGAACTGGCAGCAGGGTACGGCGCGGGCGCGGCACAGGACATCCTTTCCAGACACGGGCCAATAGCACTAACGTAAACATAGGCTGCTGGAGCAGGGGTGTGAGGAAACCAGGTTTCCCCACGCCCCTGCCCGCGGGAGGGTTTGGGAGGGCTGCGCCCTCCCAAGAAGAACCTATGTTCATTCTGTTCGTGTGCGACGGAGCCGCATGGACGGCTGGTGCGCAGCGCGGGCGCAGTATACCATACCTTGATTGCTAGTTCATGTTCGTACAGATGAGTGCAATGAGCGTTGCGTGCACCTTCAGGTCAAACCCGGCATTGGTGCGAGCGTAAAGCCGCTCAATGCCCATCTTCTCCAGTTGACGGTT